>Ga0182030_10013717_pt1 | contig 16088 bp, 18 predicted proteins | sample 812S3MmetaG_FD_121299 | JGI IMG/M metagenome (GOLD analysis project Ga0182030, IMG submission 121299) | Permafrost microbial communities from Stordalen Mire, Sweden - 812S3M metaG (Illumina Assembly) | ecosystem: Environmental > Terrestrial > Soil > Wetlands > Permafrost | place: Sweden...
ACGTCAGTCGTACAGTAGCTCCACCGTAGGCTCGCAGGAGCCGATGTTCAAACCCCCGGTGCCGGGCAGACCGGTACCGCTGACACCTGGAGGCGCCATGCCGCGGGAAGATTCGGATGAGTTCGCCGAGCAATTCCACCGGGACCGCCGGGAGCACGGGGGCGCGCCAGAGCACCTGGACGACGACCAGCTCGCCCGGCTGACCGAGGAAGAGCGGGTCGCCGCAGGCCTTGACGCCTACGACCCGGACGAGGTGCCGCCGGCCACGGACACGCCGCCGCAGCCGCAGGACATCACCCAGACAGATCAGTACCGCGAGGAGCGGGCCGAGGAACGGCGCGAGTACGACCAGGGCGAGCTACGCGTCCGCGGCGAACGCGATGACCCGTACCCGCCGACCCGGTACGAATGACCGGCCGCTACCGCGTAATGGCCGCCGGGGCCACGGCGAGGGACACGCTGGCCTCGGCGGTGTAGACCAGGAACGTCAGCGACTCCTGGAAGTACAGCCGCACGCTGTCCGCGTCGTGCGACAGGTAGCCGATCGACAGGTCCTGGCCCAGCCGCAGCTCGAAGTCACCGCCGCGGGTGGACAGCAGGAACGCCCCGTCGGTGGCCGGCGCCCAGATGATCTCGCCGTCGATCACCCGGGCCAGGTGCTCGCGGATCGGGTACCCGTGATCGGAAGTCTCGCTCACCATCGTGTAAGCGTCGGCCGACAGCAGCAGCGAGAAGGGACCTCCGACGCCGGCCAGCCGGAGTGCGCTCACCGCCTGGCTGACCACGTTCGGGTAATCGCGGGCCTCGGTGGGCAGCGTGAGCGCCGGGTTGGACGAGCTCTCCCTGATCCCGGTGATCCCGGCGGCCGCGTACCCCTCGAAGACCGCCCGGTCCTCGGCGAAGGCGATCTTCTTGGCCGCGTCCTTCACCGGCTGCCAGTCCGAGTCCTGCGCGCCGCGCTCGACATCGTCCACATCCCCCCGGTTCACCGTGAACGGGACCCGGAGCTGGACCAGCGGCCGCGACACGCGCAGCCGGGCGCTGACCCCGTCCGCGGGGGCCGCTATGTCGCTGAGGTGACCGGTGTTCACGCTGGCCACCCGGAGACCATCGGGTCCGGCTAGGTCGACCACCCGCCGCGCGGCGACGTTCTGCTCAAATGTGCGGCGCGCCTCGGTTTCGACGCCCGCCCAGGCGGCATCGGAGATCGGAGCGAGTTCGCGGTGCAGGTTGTTCATGGCTTTAGGTGCTCCTCTTCAAGCTGCCGATGCCCAGGGAACCGGTATCCGCAGAACCGGAATCCGCCGGACCTCCGGGATCCGGCGCGCTGGGGGGATCCGGGAGGTCGTCAAGGAAGTCCGCCGACGGGGCGAAGAACAGGCTGCCGGTGACGGCCGTGGAAAAATCAAGGATGCGGTCGTAGTTGCCTGGGGGGCTGCCGATAAACATGTTGACCAGCATCTGCTCGGTCACGCTCGGTGTGGCGGCGTAGGCGATGTAGTACGTGCCGAACTCCCCGCGCCCCACCTCGCCGAAGGGCATGTTCGCCCGCAGGATCGACCGCTCCTGCCCGTCCGGGCCGACGATCGTGTTCAGGGCGACGTGGGAGTTGGCCGGCTTGACGTCGTCGGCCATCTCGATGTCGGACAGCTTGGACCGCCCGATCACCTTCTCCTGCTCCTCGGTGGTCTGGGCGTTCCAGGCCGCCAGATCGTGCAGGTACTTCTGCACGATGACGTAGCTGCCGCCGGCGAAGCCGGGATCCTCCTCGCCGGTCAGGGCCGCTTCCCCCGCCTCCCGGCCCACCGGGTTCTCGGTTCCGTCGACGAATCCCAGCAGGTCGCGCTCGTCGAAAAACCTGAACCCGTGCACCTCGTCCACCACCGTGACCGCCCCGGCCAGCCTGCTCACCACCTGGGTCACGAACTCGAAGCACAGGTCCATCCGCTCGTGCCGGACGTGAAAGAGCAGATCTCCCGGCGTGGACACGGCGCGGTGCACGCTCCCGGTGAGTTCGCGGAACGGGTGCAGCTCGGCCGGACGCGGCCCGCTGAACAGGCGGTCCCACGCCTGCGATCCCACCCCGGCCACGCAGGCCAGCGGGGCACCGGGCGCGCGGAAGCCGACCGCCCGCTGCAGGCCGGCCCAGTCGCTGAGCAGGTCCCTGAGGGCCGCCTCGCCGCCGGGATTGATCGTCAGCACCAGGAAGATCGCGGCCGCGGTGAGCGGGGCGAGCACCGGCTGCGGCTCAGGCTCAGGCAGCGGCCGCGCGAGGGAAGGAACCTGTGACCACTCCGTCACGACCCCGGCCTTCCTCCCCTGCGCCGTAACGCAGCCCGCTTCTTCGCGAATCCAAGCCTGCCATACGAGAGATTATTGAGATGAACTCACCCCAGCCCCCGGAAGGACCCAGGCGGGCGGCGGTAGGGGTACCGGAGGCGAGCACCACGGCCGTTCGGCCAGAAAAGGTTTTGATACGGTCTGCGAGCTTACATCCAGCCGCGTTTCTTGAACAGGACGAGCAGGCCGATGACGGCCGCCACCTCGGTGCCGATCCCGATGCCGACGAAGGCGGTCAGCGACCCGATCCGGTTCACCAGCCAGGCGAAGTTCTGGCCGAAGAACCCGGTCAAGAACGACAGCGGCAAGAAAATGGTGGCGATGATCGTCAGCTGCTTCATCTGGTCGTTGAGCCGGTTCGACACCATCGACATGTAGGCATCCAGCGACCCGCTGAGCAGATCGCGGTAGCTGTCCACCAAGTCGCTGATCCGGATCAGGTGGTCATACAGGTCACGGACGTAGCGTTCGGTCTCCGCGGTCATGCCCGGGATGGGGATCACCTGCGTGAGCATCGAGGACACCATGTCCCGCTGCGGCGTGACCAGCTTGCGCATGCCCACCAGCTGGCGCTTCAGCGCGAACAGCGCGGAGAGCTGTTCCGGCCTGGGACTCACGAAGATCTGGTCCTGCAGGTCGTCGATGCGGTCGTCGAGGGTGGCCAGGTACGGGAACATGCTATCCACCAGGGCGTCCAGCACGCGGTAGAGCGCGACCAGGCGCTGGTTCGTCGGTACCCGGGTCAGGGCGGTGCAGGCCAGTCCGATGGCCGGCACGGCTTCGCGGTGCACGGTGACCAGGAAGTGCTCGGCGTAGAACGCGTGCACCTCCGCCAGCGGCTGGTCCAGGCCTTGCGCACCGTAAGCCACCAGGGACACGAAATCGTCGTAGTCCTCGATCTTGGGCCGCTGGTTGAACTCCTGCGCGTCCTCGATCGCAAGCGGGTGGATCTTGAACACCTCGCGCAGCAGGGCGATCGTGTCCGGGCCCGTGTCGGTCAGGTCCAGCCAGAGCAGGTTGTCCTCCTTCACGGCCCGTTCGATGTTCGGACGCGTGACCTCATCCGTCAGGCAGTTCGCGAGAATCAGGTGTCCTTGCACGAGTCCATGGTGCCAAAGCCGCCCCGGCCGCCGTCACTAGACTGGGCCATCATGAGTACCGAGCCTCTCGCCGAGCCACCCTCGGCCAAGCAGATCCCCAGCCAGCGCACCTTCCACGGAGACACTGTTACCGACGAGTACGCCTGGCTGGCCAGCAAGGACGACCCGGACACGGTCGACTACCTGGCGGCCGAGAACGCCTACGCCGATGCGGTCACGGCCGGCCTGGACTCGCTGCGGGACCAGATCTTCCAGGAGATCAAGGCGCGCACCCAGGAGAGCGACCTTTCCGTCCCGGTCCGCAAGGGCGGCTGGTGGCACTACTCCAGGACGGTCGAGGGCAAGCAGTACGCGGTGTACTGCCGCCGCGCCGTGGCGCCCGGCGAGGTCATCCCGCCGATGGCCGCCGACGGTCAGCCGCTGGAGGGGGAGGAAGAGCTGCTCGACGGCAACGAGCTCGCCGTCGGCCATGAATTCTTCTCCCTCGGCGCGTTCCGGCTGAGCCCGGATCAGGGCCGGCTCGCCTACTCCACCGACTTCTCGGGCAACGAGCGGTACACGATCAGGATCAAGGACCTGACCACCGGCGACACGCTGCCGGACGAGATCCCGGACACCTACGCCGGGTGCGCGTGGTCCCGGGACGGCTCCGTCCTGTTCTACGTGACCGCCGACGACGCCTGGCGGCCCTACCGGATCTGGCGGCACCAGGTCGGCACGCCCGCCGGGCAGGACGCACTGGTCTTCGAGGAGTCCGACGAGCGCTTCCACGTGTACGTGGGCCTGACCCGGAGCGAACGCTTCCTGATCATCAACAGCGCCAGCGTGCTGACCACCGAGGTGCAGCTGCTGGACGCCTCGACGCCAGCCGGGGAGTTCACCATCGTGGCCCCGCGCCGGCAGGGCGTGGACTATGCCGTGGAGGACGCCGGGGACCAGCTGCTCATCCTGCACAACGACGGCGCGGAGAACTTCGAGATCGCGACCGCGCCCGTCACCGACCCCGCGGCCTGGACGCCGCTGGTCCCGCACCGGGCGGACACCAGGCTGCTCGGCGTGGACGCGTTCGCGGACTTCATCGTCGTGTACTTCAGGCGTGCCGGGCTGACCGGGCTCAGGGTGCTGCGCCGGGATGGGAGCGGCCGGGACGGAACCGGGGAGCACGAGATCGCCTTCCCCGAGCCGGTCTACCGGGTCGGGCCGGGGGCGAACCCGGATTACCAGGCCGACCGGTTCCGCCTGTCGTACACCTCGCTGGTGACCCCCGGTTCGGTCTATGACTGCGACCTGGCCACCGGCGAGCTGACGCTGCTCAAGCGCCAGCCGGTGCTGCCCTCCCCGGCCGGCGAGCCCTACCGGCCGCAGGACTACGAGCAGCACCGGGAGTGGGCCGTGGCCGCCGACGGCACCCGCGTCCCGATCTCGCTGGTGTGCCGCCGGGGCACGCCGCGCGACGGCAGCGCCCCCGGCCTGCTGGCCGGCTACGGCAGCTACGAGATCTCCCGGGACCCCGCTTTCTCCATTCCAGTCCTGTCGCTGCTCGACCGGGGTTTCGTCTACGCGATCGCGCACGTCAGGGGCGGCGGCGAGCTGGGCAGGTCCTGGTATACCGACGGCAAGCTGCTGCACAAGAAGAACACCTTCACCGACTTCATCGCCGTCGCCCGGCATCTGGTGCACCAGCACTGGACCTCGGCTGACCGGCTCGTCGCGCGGGGCGGCTCGGCGGGCGGGCTGCTGATGGGCGCGGTCGCCAACATGGCCCCCGAGGCCTTCGCGGGCATCGTGGCGCAGGTGCCCTTCGTCGACGCGCTGACCACGATCCTGGACCCGTCGCTGCCGCTGACCGTCACCGAGTGGGAGGAGTGGGGTGACCCGCTGCACGACCCCGAGGTCTACGCGTACATGAAGTCGTACACGCCGTATGAGAACGTCACCGGGCAGGTCTACCCGCCGATCTTCGCGCTGACCGGGCTGAACGACACCCGGGTGACCTATCACGAGCCCGCGAAGTGGATCGCCCGGCTGCGTGCGGTGGCCAAGGGCGGCCCGTTCCTGCTCAAGACCGAGATGGAGGCGGGCCACGGCGGCCGGAGCGGCCGCTACGACGCGTGGCGGGAAGAAGCCCTTGTCCTAGCCTGGATCATCACCACGGCCACGTCCTTATCGCGCGCAGTCCGCGGCCGGAACCCCGTGGTCGAACCCTCTAATGATCAAACAGGGAGCTGACCGACTCGCCGTTGTGGATGCGGCTCATGGCCTCGGCCAGCGCCGGGGCCACGGACAGCACGCGGAGCTTGTCGTGCTGCGCCGGGACGGGCACGGAGTTCGTGCAGACGATCTCGGTCACGTCGGTGGCGGCCAGCTTGTCCAGCGCACCGTCGGCGAACAGGCCGTGCGTGCAGGCCACGATGACCGAACGGGCGCCTTGTTCCCGCAGCAGGTTCAGCAGCTCGAGCACAGTGGTGCCGCGCGCGATCTCATCGTCCAGGACGATCACGTCGCGCCCGGTCACATCGCCGATGAGGGCGTTGATCGCCACCTGCGAGTCGCTGAGCCGCTCCTTGGCGCCGGCCGCGACCGGCACGCCGAGCCTGCGGGCGAACGCCGCGGCGCTCTTGGCGTTGCCCAGGTCCGGGGAGACCACGATCGAATTGGACAGGTCCCGGCCGCGGAAGTGGACGGCGAGCTCGCGCAGCGCGTGCAGGTGATCGACCGGCACCGAGAAGAAGCCGTGCACCTGCGGCGAGTGCAGGGTCAGCGTGAGCACCCGGTTGACGCCGGCCGTGACCAGCAGGTCCGCGACCAGCCGGGCGCCGATGGAAATCCTCGACTCGTCCTTCTTGTCCGACCTGGCGTAGGCGTAGTGCGGCATCACCGCGGTGACCCGCGCCGCCGAGGCGCCCCGGGCCGCGTCCGCCATCAGGAGCAGCTCGACCAGGTGCTCCTGCACCGGCGGCACCAGCGGCTGGATCAGGAACACGTCCCGTTCCCGGCAGTTGGACTGCAGCTGGACACTGAGGCAGTCGTTCGCGAACCGCTGCAGCCGCACCGGACGCTGCGGCACGGACAGGAACGCGCAGATCTCGGCGGTCAGCGCAGGGTGAGCGCTGCCGCCGAACACCGCAATCTCACGCACTCGCGGGTTCCTTCGGGGCCGGGTGATCGGACTTGGCCATCGGGGGCAGGCCGAGGCGCTCCCTGATGGCCTGCCGAATGACCTCGGGCTCGGGCCTGGCGTCCACGGTGAAGACGTACTCCTTGACCCGGAACAGGTCCAGGACGGGGTTGGTCTGCTCGTGATAGTCCCTGAGCCGGACCTCCAGCGCCTCCTCGGTGTCATCTTCCCTGGTCACCAGCTCTCCCCCGCACAAGTCGCACCGGCCGGGCACCTTCGGGCTGTTCGCGATCAGGTTGTAGTCCACCCCGCAGTTGGCGCACAGCCTGCGGTTGAGCACCCGCCGGCGGACTTCGGAGTCCGGCAGGTCAAGCTCGATGACGCCGTCGATGTCGTAGCTCTCCAGGAAGAACTCGGCCTGCCGCCGGTTCCTGGGGAACCCGTCGATGATGAAGCCGTAGTTCCAGTCGTGCTGGGTGAGCCGGTCCCTGACCACCGACTCCACCAGGTCATCGCCGACCAGCTCGCCCGCGGCCATGACCCGCCGCACCTGCGCGCCCATCTTGGTGTGATTCTGAACATTCCAGCGGAATATGTCACCCACGCTGATGTGCACGATGTCCAGGTCGGCCGCGAGCAGCTGGCTCTGCGTGCCCTTGCCGCTGCCCTGCACTCCCATGATCACGTATTTGCGCATGTCATCAGCCTGGCATACGCAACGGGGCGTCTGTACTCCCCGGGGCCGACGCGTCCGGGCTCTCGCTCAGCACCGCTATGGCCTCGCCGGGGGCCAGCGCGTCTATGCTCTCCGCGGGAGCCAGGGCGCTCTCACCGGGATCAGGAGCGCTCTCGCTGGCGTCAGGGGCCCGAGGCTCCCGGTGCGCGGGCCGCTTGGGCATGGCGGCCACGCCGAGCCTGCCCCGCGGCCCCGACCACAGCGCGGGCGGCAGGTCGAGGTGGGCGGCGATGCCGTGCGCGGCCGCCTCGTAGTTCACCCGCCAGCCGCGGAAATGCGCCCAGGCCTCGTCCGGCGCCCGCTCGAAAGCCCAGCCCGCCTCGGCTATGTGCTGCACTCCATGATCGAAGTCGTCCCTGGTCAGCGTCAGCGGATCGTCCGGATGCGGGTCGTCGCTGACCTCGATGCCGAGGGTGCCCGCGATCGAGCGCATGGTGACGTAGCCCACCCGCAGGAACGGCCTGATCTCCGCCGGGGCCGAGTCCGGGTTCAGCGACAGGTGCAGCGCGGCGGCGTCCAGGACGGCCAGCAGGGCCAGCGGCCAGGCCTGTTCGGGATAACGGGACCTGAAGTAGATCAGGGTCTGGTACGTCGTGTGGCTCTCTGATATGTCAGCTGCCCACTCGGCCCACCGTTCGTAGAGCCTGGGCAGGTAAGAGGTGTTCCTGATCAGCTCCTGCCGGGCCAGCAGCTCGGGGCCCCACGGCGGCTTGCCCGACAGCGCCTCCAGCATGATGACCAGGGTTTCCCGCCGGTTGTACGCGGCGTACAGCGTTGGCATGTAGCCGATCATCAGGGCGATCACGCCGAGCCCGCTGATGGCGGCGGCGAAGACGATCCCGTAGGGCGCCGCGCCGGCCGGCGCGGCGAAGCCCAGCGTGAACAGCGACGATCCGGACAGCCGGGCGGCGAAGTCCAGGCTGTGGTGGGCGAATGGCAGCAGCATCAGCGTGTAGCCGACATACAGGCAGATGATCCAGCAGACCAGCAGGGCGAACAGGTAGGTCGGCGCGCCGCTGGCGTAGATCCGTTCTCGCCGTGACACGTCGTCGACCTTGGCCGTCACCACCCGGTAGACGGCGAGCACGCTCGTCGCGACCGCCTTGCCGATGGCTGAGCTCAGGTTGCGCGGGATGAGCAGGGTCTTGATGACGCTGGCGCCGGTGTTCAGCAGGGCGCCGAGACCGATCGCGAACCCGAGCCACGCCAAGGCCTGCATCCGGCCCCGTCCTCTCGTCCTGGGTCATTCACTTTGCAGACTACGGCAGTCCGTCACGGCAGTCCGTTACGGCAGGCGGAGGCCGAGCTTGCGCTCGAGGGCACGCCGCATCCTGGCGCTGACCAGCGGCCGCAGCTGCGGCCAGTCCTCGCGCAGCCGCTGGGCGTTGAGGAACCGGGCCACGTCGTTCCGCCGGCCCTGGCTGATCACGATGCTGTACAGCAGCAGCCGGGGCTTCTGCCGGGCCACGTCGAACTCGCGTAGTTCGTGCCAGGTCAGGTGCACGGGCAGCACCACCACGCCCTGCCAGGGACCGTGCAGTTCGTCGAGCCGGTCTGGCAGCCGCCTGGCCTGACTGGTGATGGCCGTGGTGAGACCCATGGCGCAATTATCCAGGCCCGGCCGCCCGGTGCGGGCCCGGTTGGCCAGATCGCGGCGGTCCGCTCCGCTGGCAGTCAGCTTCCAGCGCTACCCTGGCGGCATGGAAAACGCTGCCCCCGCCCAGGGCGCCGCCCCCGCGGACGGCGCGGCTGCCCCGGAGCTCGCCGGCCCGCAGGAGAGCGCTGCGGCCGCGGCGCCGGCCGCGCCCTCCGGTCCCGTGTGGCGGTTCCTGGTCACGCCCCGGTGGCTGGGGTGGCACGTGTTCATGGTCGTCTCCTTCTGGGGCATGCTGTGGCTCGGTGACTGGCAGTTTCACCGCGCCATGGCAGGCAACGCGCTGAGCTGGGCTTACACGTTCGAGTGGCCGCTGTTCGCCGGTTTCGCCGTGGTGTTCTGGGCCAAGACGATCAGGGATGAGTTCCGGATCAAACGCGGTGAGCCGCTCACGGCGTCCTCCGGTGAACGTGCCCGCCTTCCGCTGGGGGTCATGGGGGTCAACGTCAGCGCGGCCCAGACCGCGGCGCCCGCGGCGGACGAAGACGAGGAGCTCAGCGCCTACAACGCATACCTGGCGCGGCTCAACGCCGAGGTCAAGAACCACGGCAGGTGGCACGGACTGCGCTAAGCGGTCCGCCGACGATCGGGAGATGACAGTCGTGGCAGCAGCGGTGCTCCGGTACCGGGTGATGGCGTACATAACCGGCGTGGTGCTGGTGTTCTTGTGTTTCGTCGGCATCCCGCTGCAGATCGCGGGTCATCCGGCCATCGCCAACAACGTCGGCGTCGTGCACGGCATCTTGTACATCATCTACCTGGTATTCGCCTGGATCTTGTCCAGGAAGCTCCAGCTGGCGAACAAGCCGACCGTGATCATGCTGCTGGCCGGCACTGTCCCGATCATGACGTTCATCGTGGAGCGCTGGATCACCCGCCGGTACATCAGCCCCGCGCTGGCCGGCCAGGCCAAAGCGGCCGAGCCGGTCAGCCCGTGAGCCCCCAGGGCCCGCCGAGCCTGCCGCTGCGACAGCTGAGCCCGCTGCGACAGTGAGCGAGCATTACTTCTCGCCGCACCCGCAGGCGCCGCACCACCCCGGCCAGGTGCGGGTCATCGTGCCCGGCGTGTACCTGGAACTGACGACCGACGCCGGGGTCTTCTCCGCCACCCGGCTCGACCCGGGCACCCGCCTGCTGCTCGATGAGATCCCGGCCCCGCCGGCCTCCGGCGACCTGCTCGACCTGGGCTGCGGCTATGGCCCGATCGCCTGCGTGCTGGCGGCCCGTTCGCCAGGCGCCACCGTGTGGGCGGTCGACGTCAACGAGCGGGCCCTGGAGCTGTGCGCGCGGAACGCGGCCGCGGCAGGCCTGGCCAACGTGCGCTGCGTCACCCCCGGGGACCCTTCCGTCCCCGCACGGTTCGCTGGCATCTGGTCCAACCCGCCGATCCGCGTCGGCAAGCAGGCGCTGCATGAGCTGCTGCGCTCCTGGCTAGACCGCCTGAGTCCCGGCCGCCAGGCGTATCTGGTGGTCGGCCGTAACCTGGGCGCCGACTCGCTGCACCACTGGCTCGCCGGGCAGGGCTGGCCCGTGACACGTCTGGCCGCCCGGAGCGGGTACCGCCTGCTTGGCGTCAATTCTCTGGCCGAACGAGCCGTGGTGACTCCCCCGTGACCCCGATCGTGCCTGGTAGTGGCGGGCCGGTCAGCCCGCGGCAGCTCCGACCCACCGAGGTCAAGCGACTCAACCGCGAATGGCGGCGGGCCAGCGGGACGCGCCTGGCGCTGCTGCTCGACTCGGTCGCCCAGCCCTTCAACGTGGGCTCCATCGTCCGCTCCGCCGCCGCGTTCGGGGCCGAGCAGCTGTGGCTGTGCGGTAACACGGTGCCGCTTGGCCACCCGGGGGTGGCCAAGACCGCGCTTGGCACCCAGCGGTTCGTCGAGGCCACGCAAGAGCCGAGCCCGGTCGCGGCGGCCAAGGCGGCGGCGGCCCTGGGCCTGCGCGTGGTGGCGGTCGAGCTGGCGGCCGGTGCCGTGCCGCTGCACGAGGCACCGCTGGACGGCGATGTCTGCCTTGCGGTCGGCAATGAGGATCACGGCTGTACGGCGGCGCTGCTTGCCGTCGCCGACGCGGTCACCTACATCCCGCAGCCCGGCCGGGTCGGCTCGCTGAACGTCGCCGTGGCGGCGGCGGTCGCGATGGCCGAGGCACGGCGCCGGACCTGGACCCGCTAGCGGCGCCATCCGCCGGACATCTGCAGTTCACCAGGTCAGCGCCGGAAACAGGCATACTAGCGAGGTGACCATACCCTTTCTGGATCACCCGCGCCCGATCGCCTTCGCGCACCGCGGCGGAGCGGCCCATGCGCCTGAGAACTCCTGGACCGCCTTCGAGAACGCGGTCAAGCTGGGCTACGCGTACCTGGAGACCGATGCCCGCGCGACCTCCGATGGGATGCTGATGGCGTTCCACGACCGGACCCTTGACCGGATGACCGAAGCGTCCGGCCCGATCGGCGCGCGGTCCTACCGCGAGGTCGCCGAGCTGCGGGTGGCCGGCTCAGAATCGATACCGCGTATCGAGGACCTACTCGGCGCGTGGCCCGACGTGCGCTTCAACATCGACCTCAAGGACGAGCCGGGGATTTCCCTGCTGCCCGGGGTGCTGCACCGGACCGGCGCATGGGACCGGGTCTGCCTGACCTCGTTTTCCGGCAGCAGGCTCCGGACCGCGCGCGGGCTCTTCGAGCGGCCGGTGTGCATGGCCACGTCGCCGGCCGCGATCGCGGCGGTCCGGTGCACGATCAGCACCACGCCGCACGGACCGCAGACCCGCCTGCTGGCCAGCAGGCTGTCCCGGTCGGAGGCACACTGCACCCAGGTGCCCGGCCGGGTGGCCACCGGGCCGTTCGTGCGCCGCGCGCACGCGCTCGGCCTGGACGTGCACGTATGGACCATCAACGACCGGGCCGAGATGAACAGGTTCCTGGATCTAGGCGCCGACGGCATCATGACCGACGACATCGAGACGCTCCGCGATGTTCTCATCGACCGGGGCCAATGGCACCCCCGCCGTCAGTAGCGGTCCCCCGCCGGAGCCAATAGCTGCGATCTTCTCACCGAAACACGATTGGGTAACGCCCGCAGCGGGAATCTTGTCCGGGTATTCAGCGTTGATAATTAATACCGCTGACCGCCTGGGAGGCAGCAAGCATGGCTGAACGCGCACTTCGCGGCACCCGGCTCGGTGCGACGAGTTATGAGAACGACCGCAACACTGACCTCGCACCCCGTCAGGACGTCGCCTTCGATTGCCCCAACGGGCACCATTTTAGCGTGCCTTTCGCAGCTGAGGCTGAACTTCCCGGTACCTGGGAGTGTCGTGTCTGCGGGGCGATAGCGATCGCCGCCACCGGGGAATCGCCGTCCCCGAAGAAGGCCAAGCCACCGCGCAGTCACTGGGACATGCTCATGGAGCGGCGCACCGTGGAGGATCTCGAGGCCGTGCTGGCCGAGCGCCTCCAGGTCATCAGGGAGCGCCGTGGCACCGATGGCGGCCAGGATCTCAGTACCAGCCGCACGCAGCGCCGGAGCGCCTAACCGCCGCCGACCCAAGCCCCCCGGACGGGGAGTTACCTGCCCTGACGCAGGTTCCTGGCCTCCAGATGCGCGCTGAGCTGCCGCAGCCGTCGTGCGGTGCCCCACTGCGCGACCCGCCAGAACGCCTCCAGCATGATGCTGCTGCTCATCTTGGAGGCACCGTGCTCGCGTTCCACAAACGTAATCGGCACCTCGACGATCTTCAGGCCCGCGCGGGCGACCCTGATGGTCAGGTCGATCTGGAAGCAGTATCCCGTCGATTCGACCTCGTTCAGGCTGATCTTCTCCAGCGTGGAGGCGCGGTAGGCGCGGAATCCCGCGGTCGCGTCACGGACGCCGAGGCCGAGCATGATGCGGGTATAGACATTGGCGCCGCGGGAGAGCACCTCGCGGGACTTCGGCCAGTTGACGACCTTGCCACCGCGAATCCACCGGGACCCGACGGCCAGGTCCGCGTGAGCGAGCGCGCCGACCAGGCTAGGCAGGTGCTCGGGCTGATGCGAGCCGTCCGCATCCATCTCCACGATGATGTCGTAGTCGCGCTCCAGCGCCCAGCTGAAGGCGGCGATGTAGGCCTTGCCCAGACCCGACTTCTCCGGCCGGTGCATGACCTGCACATGCGGGTCGGCCTCGGCCAGCTTGTCCGCGATATCACCGGTACCATCCGGGCTGTTGTCGTCGACGACCAGCAGGTCGGCCTGCGGTAGCGCCGTCCGCACCCGGCTCTCGATGGATTCAAGGTTCTGCCGCTCGTTGTACGTCGGCATGACGATGACGATCCGGTCGGCTGACGGCTCAGCAGATGGATTTGGCTCTATCACGACCCCTGCCAATCGCTGCGTATGGTTCCCACACGATATAGCTGCGGACAACTAGTACGGACGGTGCAGGCCATGTTATCGCTGCGGACCGGCCTGCGACGCGGCAGTTCCCGGCCAGCAGTGTCAGCAACGGGAGCACCGTGTCAGCAACGGGGGCAGCGGGGAAAGCAGGAAAGGACCCGGGCAGCGCCTTCGGACCGGAGTCCGGCCCGGTTGGAAACGGGCTTGATCTCCGTTGTCTACTGGGCGCCCGGGCCCTTTCCAGGCCCAACCCCCCCGTCCAGCCGGATGTGCGCCGCAGCCCCTTTCGGTGCCACGTCTAGCTTCGAGGGCGGCTGGATGCTCGCGCCTTCCACCATGACGTAGCCCGAACCTAGTGAAGCCTGCCGGTCCGGCTGGCGAGCCTTGGTGCTGGACTGAGCAGCAACTTACCTCTGATCGCGGCAATGTCAACCATGGAACGAGCCGTTCCGCTACCTTAAGGCAGGATTTACTAACACTAAGTGACCGATTGGGCGATGTTGTTGGTCGGGCGGGGCCGCGCCGCGGCCGGGGGCCTCGGGTCTGCGGCGCGGCCGGGCAAGGTCGTGGGTCTTCGGGCTGACCGCGGCCGCGGTGATGACCGGCGGCATCGTGATGGCGCTTCGCGTGCACCATCGCCATCGTGCGGCCGGCGCGGTAGCCTCCGGGGCCGCCACGCGCCACCGCAGCGCCGGACGGACACGGTGCTGCAGGCACTGAAAGTAGTTTTTTCCGATTCCGGTCCGCGAGGGTCTATACCTTTGGCCCGGCGAGGGGAAAAATAGGCAGCGGCTGGCCTCTTGCACACCGCGCTTTCGGGGTATGGATCACCCCACTTAGCGTCCTTGACGTTCTCGGCCCATGTTCCTGGCGGCCGACGCCGCAGCTCCCCGGAGGTGATCGAATGGATGGCAGCGCCGACCGGTTTTTGGATCTGATCCATGAACTTGAGGACTTTACCCGCACGGTATCCCCTGAGCAGGCACACACAGAGTTCGATCAGACGACCCTCCAGCTGTTCTGGATGCGGTGGCCGCAGCTGTCGGCGTGGTCGGGTTCCCTCTGGCGCATGCTGTCCGAAGAGCTGGCTGGCCCGTCTTCGCCGCACAACGACTCAGAGCTTTTCGAAATCGGCGAAAGTGGCTGAGGCCAGCCGCCGGGCTCTTACGGTCGGAGAACTGGCTCACCCACGGCCGGTATCAACCAGCCCGGACAGTCCCGTCGCGGAGGCTGCCGCCGCGATGGTACGGGAGAAGGTGGGTTCGGCCCTCGTCATGCAAGGTCCCTTCCTGGCGGGCATCCTGACCGAACGCGATGTGCTGAAGGCCGCAGCATCCGGGTCGGACCTGACCACGATGCCGGTAGCGGCCTGGATGACAAAAGACCCGCAAGCGGCGGGTCCCGAGACGACGGTCGAGGACGCCGCCCAGATGATGCTGCTGAACGGCTTCCGCCATCTGCCCATTATGGAAGGGCGGCAGGTATGCGGCATCGTCAGCCTCCGTGACCTGTTCGCCGCCAGGATCAGCCGCCCGCCCCAGCAGCGCGGCGCCCCCAGCTAAGCCGCAGGCGAGGTCGAGAATCCGCAGGCCGTCGGCCGACCCGAGCAGATCGAGCAGGGTCGTGCTGGGCGGGGTTCAGTATGTGCTGGTTGTGACAGCCTAAACAAAAGAATGTGCACGTTGCCGCAACCATGCCAATCCCGCCTGGGGCATACGGGACTGGGCGTGATGGTGGTGCAGGCGGTGAACGCGCAAGGCGAACATGCACTCCGAGGGCTAGTAGCGCTGGCGCGCGGGCCCCGCGAGCCAGTCCAGGGCCGCCACGGCGGAGGACCCGGAAGCGGCCGACCAGGCGATGAACGCCTTCATCGCCCTGACCGAGAGCTGGCTCGAAGCGAACGCCGCCGCGCCGTTACGCAGCGCCCTCAGGAACGGACGGTGCTGGCGGCCAGACTCACGCCGGTCAGGCGCTCGGCCTCGGCCCACAGCCGGGTCGCGGCGGCGGTGTCGCGGGCCCGCCGCGGCGGGCGGACGGTGGTGGTGGGGCCGACGAGCCCGAACCACCTGCTCGGGCCGTAATAGCCGCCGTTGACGGCACCGGCGCTGGTCGCCGCGTACAGCAGCGGCTCGGTGCCCGGCCCCACCGGCTGGGAGGGCAGGAAGCCGAAGCTGTTGAACAGTGTCCGCTTCGGCTTGTCCCGGCCGAGGGTGGCCCCAGCGGTCTGCAGGTTCGTGCGGGTGAAGCCGGGGTGCGCGCCGTTGCTCATCAGATTCCAGCCCTGCTGCTTGGCCAGATCCGCCAGCTGCAGGGTCATCATCAGGTCAGCGAGCTTGGACTGGGCGTACGCCAGATTGGGGCTGTAGCGGCGCTGCCACTGCGGGTCGTCGAAGCGGATCCGGCCGTAGCTGGCCACGCCGCTGCTCATCGTGACCACCCTCGGCGCCTGCGCCGCGAGCACCAGCGGCAGTAGCCGCATAGTCAGGGCGAACGGCCCGAGGAAATTGCTGCCGAACTGCAGCTCGAAGCCGTCAGCAGTGGTCATGCGCGTCGGCGGCGCCATCACCCCGGCGTTGTTGATCAGCACATCGACGGGCGTACCGTCCGCGATCAGCCGGTCGGCGAACTCCGCGACCGAGGCGAGATCGGCCAGGTCGACGCGGCGGACCTCGAGCTCGGCGCCGGGATCGGCGGCCAGGATCTCATCGCGGGCCTGCTCCCCCTTGGCGATGGTCCGGACGGCCATCACCACGTGCGCC
>Ga0182030_10013718_pt1 | contig 16088 bp, 16 predicted proteins | sample 812S3MmetaG_FD_121299 | JGI IMG/M metagenome (GOLD analysis project Ga0182030, IMG submission 121299) | Permafrost microbial communities from Stordalen Mire, Sweden - 812S3M metaG (Illumina Assembly) | ecosystem: Environmental > Terrestrial > Soil > Wetlands > Permafrost | place: Sweden...
AGTTTCTTTACTTCGTCAATCATCCCGTTGTTTAATCTATCATGTAAGCGTTCGGTAATTTTTTCTCTCTGTCTCTTTCTGTCAAAGGAAACAGCAATAAGCAAAGGATGGATCTCAGGATAATCCACTTCCTGTTGTGCATGATCGGAATAATATATTTCAATTTCTATAGCACGGATGATTCGTTTCTTAGTTGACGTATCGGTCCGGTTGTGTAATTTTTTGCATGATTGAAGCAGTTTAATCAATTCATCGTCATCTTTCTCCGCCAGTTCAGCTCTTAAAGGTTCATTTACCGGTACGGAAATCAACCGGTATCCTTTCAAAACGGCTTCTATATATAATCCTGATCCACCACACAACACAGGAATTTTATCTATGGTCAGCAGCTGATTAAAGACTTTCACAAAGTCCTTCTGATACTCATAAACATTATATTTTGTACCGGCTTCAACAATATCAATAAGATAATAGGGAACGACAGTACCATTCACTGTATAATCTGCCAGATCCTTGCCTGTGCCGATATCCATTCCTTTATAAACCTGTCTCGAATCGGCGCTTATGACACCACTATTTAACCGGGCCGCCAGATGAGCTGCGAGAAGTGTCTTTCCTCCCGCTGTTGGCCCCATGATGACAATTAAATTAGTTGGTTTGAATTGATTCAACATTTCTTTTTAAATCTATCGGAAATATAGGGATCACCTGAACGTCTTAATACCTATAAATGGTTTCAAAATATTTTGGTATATATTGATATATAATTTTAGCTGAACCAAGATCATGGTCAGCAAGAAAAAACCATTCTTTTATTTTATCTGTTTTTTCGTTCATATAAGGTTTGAGCGGAATCAATTATCTGGTTTAAAAAAGAATATTTGCGGTTCTTTTCGTTTTCAAATTCACTATTTGTATAAACCAATAAATCCATTGGCACTTTTGTCCCAATTAAAGCTCTTCGAATTTCAATGTTACGTTTATGTACTGGTAAGTTAGTATCTTTTATTACTAAAAGGTCTAAGTCACTATCTTCATCAGGCTCTCCTCCGGCATATGAACCAAAAAGAATTATTTTATTCGGATTAAAACCTGTTACAATAATATTTACAATCTCAAGTATTTTTGATTTTTCAATCATAATCAATTTTTTATGCAAAATACAAAATATACAGATATGTTATATTTTTTTTAGTCTTCATTTCGAAAGGCTTACAAATATACAATTTTTTTAATACGATTATCAAGTATATTTGCCACCAATATCAAAAATGACCCGATTGGATCCTTGTTCCAAAAAATCCGCCGAACCGAAAGTGTTTTTAATATCTGCTGCTTTTGTCCAATCGTCAAATTTTATTTTCGATATTCAATCCTGAAAGGAACTCTTTGATCGTGCATTGATCGCGATGTATTCAATCGTTTATTCTGGGATTCAAGAACTGAACTGAAACTACATTCTTAAAATGTAATTCAAAAGTAAAACCAAAATTCAAATTGCAATTTTTTCCAGTTTAACTTATCGTTAAAAAATTATTAACTATAAGTTAAATTGCTTGCTGCGTTTAAAATATTATAGATTTTTCCCATCAGTAAAAAATTCTGAGATCCTGCAAGCAGATACCCTGTTTTACCTGAATTATCCGTATGTGTCTGCAATAAGAAAAGAATGGCAGGGTAAAATAAATAATACTGCCACACAATTGTCACACAAATAATTTAACTACTTTTGCTTTGAATTAATTGGCATCTTTAAACTATATTTTTTGAGCTGCTCAAAAATTGGCTATGCGTTTAACAACTATTTATTCGAAAGTAAGACTATTGATCTCGCAACCTAATGAAGAGTGGTTGAAGATTAAAGAAGAAGATACCCCATACCGGGTGCTCCTGAAGGGATATGTTCTGCCCCTTATCATCCTTTTTATAGGGTCTTCTGTTCTTGGCAGAGTATTGTTTACCGACAAAATAGAATTAACATTTTTAATAAGAATTATATATGTCGTGAAGGATGCTCTTATTCCTTTTATTGGTATTTATGTATCATCATTGATTATTAATGAAATAGTACCGCGTTTTTCCAATGTTAAAAACCTGAATCGTACTTTTCAGTTGATGGGTTATTCTTTCACTCCTTACCTTCTTACTTTATTTATCAAGGGTTTGTTGGCTAACTATAGTTCTTTAAATAACTTTTTAAGTTTTTTCAGCCTGTATGGTTTTTACCTGATGTGGATCGGATGCCCTGTCATTTTAGACATCAGAAAAGAAGATAAAATAAACTTTATCCTCCTGTCTGGTTTGGTAATTATAGGTGTATTCACGCTGATGACCTATTCCGCTGATTTTGTTTTTAATATTATATTGATAACATCAGCCGTAAAAGCAATGTAATGGAAGTAAAGAACAACATAAATATTAAAAATAAAAAAGCATCGTTTGAATACGAATTTCTTGAGAAATATAATGCCGGCATCAGACTCACGGGTACCGAGATCAAATCCATCAGGAGTGGAAAAGCCAATATCAATGATGCTTTCTGCATGTTTGTAAGAAATGAACTCTTTGTTCGCAACATGCATGTCACCGAATATGCATGGGGATCATATAACAATCATGAACCAAAACGGGATCGAAAGTTACTGCTCAATAGAAACGAGTTAAATAAACTTCTGCGTAAATCAAAAGACAAAGGGTTAGCCATTATCGCCTTGAGATTATTTGTCAATGATAAGGGATTAGCCAAACTTGAAATATCCTTAGCCCGTGGAAAAAAACAATTTGATAAACGTGAAGATATAAAGAAACGGGATACCGAACGGGAACTGGACCGGGCTAGAAAATTTTAATATTATTGGGTCTGACTTGGTAACTTTTGTTGTATTTTTGTTATAATTTGTCAAGTCATAAATAACCAGTGAGTTGCAAAGGATGTTTTAAAAATTGCGGAACAAAAATTGAAAATAAAAAGTCAAAATTATTATGGAAGCATTAGAAATATTAGAATTAATTCAAAAAGGAGAAAGTAGTAAAGTCCAATTTAAAGAACGTCTTCCAAACCAAGATTCAATTGCGCAGGAAATGGCTGCTTTTTCAAATACAGAAGGAGGCTTCATTATAATTGGTGTAAACGATAAGTCTGGAGCTCTGAATGGATTAAATTTTGAAGAAATTCGTACAACTAATCAGCAATTAGTGAATGTCGCTTCTCAAAGTATTTCTCCACCAATTATAATTACAACTGAAACTGTTCATGTTAACGGAAATAACCTGATAGTTGTTAGAATTAAAGAAGGTATCAGTAAACCATATAAAGATAGGTTAGGTACCATCTATATGAAAAATGGTTCTGATAAAAGAAGGGTAACATCCAATGAAGAAATTTCAAGACTTCTGCAAAGCAGTAAAATAATGTATGCTGATGAAATGATTATTCAAGGTACATCAGCAACAGATATTGATATTAATTATTATAAGCTATTTATTAATAAAAAATATAATAAATCTTTTGAAGATTTAGGTGTAGAACTCCGTCAATCACTTGAGAACTTAAACTTAATGAAGGACGGAAATCTCACTCTTGGTGGTTTATTGTTCTTCAGTTCTAATAGGCATAAATTCAGACCACAATTTTCAATTCAGTGTATTGCAGTAAATTCAACCACTCTGACTGGAAATAGCTTTACTGACAATGAAACTCCTTTTGAAGGAAATATGAAGCAAATTTTTGACAATGCCATTTCATTCATTGAACGTAATCTAAAAAAAATCCCTACTGGAAATACTTTCAATAGTCAGACTGTTTGGGAAATTCCATATGAGGTTTTTGAAGAACTTATCGTCAATTCACTAATTCATAGAGACTACTTTATTAGTTCAACAATAAAAATTTTCATTTTTACTGACAGAATTGAGATTATCAGTCCAGGAAAACTTCCTAATTCACTTATAGTTGAAAATATTATTAGTGGAGTTTCTATTTCACGTAATCCAATTTTACAGACGATGGCTCAGCATACATTACCATACAAAGGACTTGGAACAGGTATAATGAGAGCTATCTCAATTTATCCTAATATTAAGTTCATAAACGAAATAGAAAAAGAAAGATTTATCGTAATAATTAAACGTCCATGAAAAAATCGAAATGCCTCTATTGGGAAAAGAAGTAATCCGTTAGCTCATTAATGTCCTGATAAGTAAAACTTGATTCAAAATCAAAAAAGTCATTGATAGCTTTCAGCACCTCATCAAAAGAAATATAATTATCTTTATCCAGATCAAGCTTTTTGAATTTTTCAGGAATAGGAATGTTGCCTTTTCGCTTGTATGTGTTTTTGCTAAGATCGGAATATAGATTCAGATACATTTGCACATCTTCCCTTTTTACACCATTACCGGATAGAAAAGCTTCAACATCTTCATCCTTTATCTGAACTCCATCCTTATCCACTATAGCCCCTGGTGGCGTGTTGAGTTCTTTATCTCTGTAATTTGGCACACCGTCTTTGTCATCGTCAAACGGACATCCAGTGGTATCAACCGGAATTCCTTTTGGTGTATTGGGACAATCATCCCAACCGTCAAATACACCATCGCCATCCTCATCGCCATACATAGCATAATCAAAATCAACATCGGCAAACAATTTCTCTACTATCCTCGTTCGTGGATCGGAAAACAAATCAAAATGCAGGGATAAATAAGTATATGAAAATTTATCATATCCGGGTTTTGGGTTACTCCCCTCAACCAATGCATAGTCCATTTTATTCGTGAAAGTAAAATGATACGTGTATCCCAGACGAACGGATACACGATATGATACCGCGAAATTCATCCCGGCATCTAACGGTATCCCCAGCGTATACGGATCATATTTTACATTGGATAAAGAAGATAATGGTGTATTATAATTATAACTTCTGATTAAAGTTTGTGCACTGTTTGCCTGAGGTGAATTTTCAGCCGCACTCATGATGGATCCGTCCGACCAGTAATAATACGGCCTACCATTTTTATCATATAAATCCGTTTTGGAATTAAATTGAATAAATTCCACACCCAACGCGATAAAAGGTCTGATCGGACTTTCCTTACTGATAATATTTCCAAAATCATACTGAACTGAGGTTCCATAAATGATCAGATCAGACTGAAAATTTAAATTGTTTGACAAATCAGTATAGGATGTTTGATTGGCTGTTATTTTACCGAAAAGAATGTTGAAATTCGCTTTTAGTAATCTGTTGTTGTCAATATATGTGTGCACGTTCACCCGATAACCGATATTTCCCATTATAGGACTGGAACTGTTATTCTTCACATTCCCATAAAAACTGAAAATACCCGCACCCAGACCAATGACTGGTTTATAAACAGGATTGATGACGGCTACTTCCTGTTTCAACAAGCTTTCCCAATTATCATCCTGAGCCTGTATCAACGAATTCATAGGAAAGAATCCTAAAATCAACAGACTGATTTTAAGTAGTGTTTGTCCATAATGTCCCTTTTCTTCGTTACGCTTGCCAGATAAATGCTCATTTACGAAAAGTAAACTCCGCTTTATCTGTCTTCGCAAGCCTTGAAAACGAACATTCTGATCCAAACACTTATTTAAATGACTGACTCTAAGTAGATTTTTCATTTAACCCATTTCTGATTTGAAACCATCAGCGCTTCCTGTACCGTAATACGTTTTCCGCTGCTGTATGCAGAAACAAAAGCATCTTTGATCGTAAGATCCCATACATTATTCCTGTAATCCCTTGCCTGTTTGTATGCCCGGTATGATCCAACAGAATATTTATACCAGCCTTCATGGGATTCAGACCGGATTTCTCCTTTTATCTTATATTTTCTAAAATACCGGGTTATATCTACCGGCTTATGGCCCGCGGCAACCTGTACCCTATAATAAATTCCTTCTTCAGGTTCTAATAAAAAAGCCTGGTAGGACTCTTTATTCTGAGAAGATTTACCATAATTGACTGGACGATTGTTTTTATTAAATTGCGCCAATAGATCATTATTGTTGCTGCCATTACTGGTTCTGTTATTTTTATTTGCCTGTGTTTTATTTTTGTCAGTTGGATTCGTTTGGTTGTCGGCAAAAACCTCATTCGATTCATAGGGCTTATTCACAGATGACAGTTCACTAACAAGCTGAGTCAAAGAATCACCCTGTAACTCAGCCACGTTCACATCTTTTTCAATCACATCTAAGGTATAGGTTCTGTCATCCGCCAGAAAGGAGAATTTTCCGTTCAAATCCGGTTTTGCCGTATTCGAAATGTCATCCGGTACAACCAGATATGAGACGACAAAATGCGATTCTGCCGGTAAACTCATCCATAATATTTTTGCCACGTTGTCCTTAAAAGTAAAAATACCATTCTTTGAATCCATGCCTACTGCTTTAAACCCGGGAGGAATATGTTCTTCTATTTTTGCAAAGGTAAGTTTGTCATTTTTATTCACAAGGATATTGATCACGTACCCGTTGGAAGAACCAACAGCATTGACAGGTCGCTGTCTTACACATACCACATTGCTCTGATCAGCAGGCAAAGTAAAGGTCGGGGATACCAACTTCTCGTAATCTTTTATATCAACAATATAAGTAGGATCTGTTGTGGGAGAAGGATTTATAAAAATCGTTTTAACTGGAATTTCTACTGTTTTTCGCTCATTGTCTTCGATGTAAGAAAATTTACCGCCAAGCATAAAACTTCCTTTCAGTCGTGAATCTATAGAAACCATATAGCTTACCGCTACCTGATCCTCTTTCGGAAGCTTGAGCCATATAAGAGTCATTTTTTTATTCTTAAATTCAAAACTGGCATCCGAATTAACATGCGACATGGCTGTTAAGCCTGCCGGTATTTCCTGTAAAATCCGGGAAAAACTTTCCAGATTGCTTTTGTTTAAGATGATCTGAACCTCGAAATCCGTTCCCGCGGTAACAGAATCAGGCACAACCATACTAATGGTTACTTCCTGTCCTGTAAAGTAACCAAAAAATAAAAATAATAAAGCATTACAAAACAATATTATAAACCTTATCATACTTTTAAGGTTAATTAGAGTCTGTCCATAAAGTCAGTGTTTGGATCAGAATTATGGACAAACACTAATTAGTTTTAATTGCTATCAAAATTAACAAAATTATTGTCAATTAACAAGTTTAGAAACCACAATCTGTAAAATCCTATTAAAAATTGGGACTTAACAGGTATTTCGCATAAAAATCATTAATCAGATTCACTACTTCATCAGCAGTATTAACAACTGTAAATATTTCCAAATCCTCCGCGGAGATGTTCTTCTCATCAGTAAGCATGGCCTCTTTAATCCATTTCAGAAGACCTTCCCAATATTCAGCACCTACCATAACAATAGGGAACTTCCCGATTTTTCCTGTCTGTATCAAAGTGATTGCTTCAAACATTTCATCCAAAGTGCCGAAACCACCGGGTAGTACAACGAAACCCTGGGCATATTTCATAAACATCACCTTGCGAACAAAGAAATGATCAAACGTAATCAGTTTATCTGCATCAATAAACAGGTTCGGTTGTTGCTCAAAAGGAAGAGATATATTAATTCCAACGGAACTCCCATGACCTTTTTTAGCCCCCTGATTTCCCGCTTCCATAATGCCTGGACCACCGCCGGTAATTATACCATAACCATGCTGTGTCAGTTTGAATGCTATCTCTTCGGCTAATATGAAATATTTGTTTTCGGGTTTGGTGCGCGCGGATCCAAATATTGAAACGCATGGTCCTATTTTTCCCAACTTTTCAAATCCTTCAACAAATTCAGAGATAATCTTAAATATCCGCCATGAATCTTCCGTCCTTAATTCGTGCCAATCTTTCTTTTTAAACGCGTATGCAATCTTTTCGTTTGCTGGTGTCATATCATAATAATTTATATCACAAATGTATTCATTTAATTTATCTTTATGGACAAACACTACTTAGCTCATTTTTCAGAAATTCCGCCGTATAACTATGTTTGTTATGAATTATTTCTTCCGGCGTCCCTGTACATAATATCTCACCGCCTTTTTCACCGCCTTCTTTTCCTAAATCAATGATATAATCAGCCATTTTTATCACTTCCATGTTATGTTCAATGATGACCACACTATTTCCATGATTGACAAGTTTATTCAATACATCTAATAATATCTTCACATCTTCAAAATGAAGACCTGTAGTTGGCTCATCAAGTAAAAATAATGTTTTACCGGTATCTTTACGAGATAACTCAGTTGCAAGTTTCACTCTCTGGGATTCACCCCCGCTTAGAGTTGTAGAAGGCTGTCCCAGCCTAACATACCCTAATCCAACCTGCTGAAGGGTTTCTAACTTCTTAAACATGGAAGGAATATGTCTGAAAAAATCAACAGCCTGATCAATGGTCATGTTCAATACATCACTTATTGATTCACCCTTAAATTTAACTTCCAATGTCTCACGGTTATATCGCAAACCGTTGCAATCCCTGCACACCACATAAACATCCGGAAGAAAATTCATTTCTATCGTTTGCAAACCTGCTCCCTTACATGTTTCACAACGCCCCCCTTTTACATTAAAGGAAAAACGCCCCGCCCCATAAGCCCTGATTTTTGCCTCCGGAGTGATTTCAAACAGTTTCCTGATATCGGCAAACAAACCCGTATAGGTCGCAGGATTAGAACGGGCCGAACGTCCAATAGGCGATTGATCCACTTCAATAATTTTATCAATATGCTCAATACCTTTGATAGAATCATGAGGTAACGCATCAACATTGGCTCTGTAAAAATGTTTCTGCAAAACAGGATACAAGGTTTCGTTGATCAGGCTGGACTTACCACTGCCTGATACTCCTGTTATACAAACCATCATACCTAATGGAATGTCAACAGATACATTTTTAAGGTTGTTTCCTTTGGCTCCTTTTATAATAATATGTTTTCCATTTCCTTTCCTGCGTCTGGCCGGTACTTCAATGTATTTTTTTCCGTTGAGATATAACCCGGTAAGCGTATTGCTTTTCTTAATCTCTGCCGGTGTTCCTTCTGCTACAATCTCCCCTCCTGCTCTTCCGGCTGCTGGTCCTATATCCACTACATGATCGGCTGATAAAATCATTTCTTTATCATGCTCCACCACGATCACTGAATTTCCTAAATCCCTGAGATTCTTTAATGCCTGGATCAACCTGACATTATCACGCTGATGCAATCCGATACTGGGTTCATCAAGAATGTATAATACATTGATCAGTTGAGAACCAATCTGTGTGGCCAATCGTATACGCTGACTTTCACCTCCCGATAAGGTTTTTGAACTTCTGTTCAGCGTCAGATATTCCAGACCAACATCTATAATAAAATCCAATCTTGTACGGATCTCTTTTAATAATTCTTTGGCTATAATTTTTTGCTTCTCACTCAGATGTTTCTCTATTCCTCTCATCCACACCGAAAGTTCATTCAGATCCATTTCCGCCAGGTCTGCTATGTTCTTCTTCCCAATCTTAAAGTACAATGATTCTTTTTTCAATCTTTTTCCATCACATTCCGGACAAGTAATTTCTTTTACAAACATATTATCGGTTGTTTTACCGGGTTCCTCCTTTTCAGGTTGCCTATTGGAAAGATAACTGAGTATCCCGTCAAAGCTAAGAAGGTAATTATTTGAAAAACCAAGAGGCGTATTCTGAAGCTTGAATGATTCTTCCGAGCCATACAATATTATATTAAGCGCATCTTCGGGAATTTCTTCAATAGGCGTACTCAGCGTGAAATGATATTTAACTGCTATAGCTTCTAATTGCCAGAAAATAAGAGAATTCCGATAAGGACCCAACAACTGAAGTCCTCCTTTTTTAATAGACAACTTCGGATCGGGTATGATTTTATTGATGTCTAATTCGCCAACTTTACCAAGTCCATTACATCGCGGACAAGCACCATGAGGTGAATTAAAAGAAAATGAATGTGGAGCCGGCTCATCATAAGAAATACCGGTTGCAGGACACATCAGCTTTTTACTGAAATACCGGATTTCATTTGTATCCTTATTCAAAAGCATAATAATTCCTTTCCCATGCTTCATCCCAATCTGTATGGTATCTTTTAATCGTTTGGCATCCGTATCGGAAATAACTAATTTATCAATAACAATCTCAATGTTATGGTTCTTATAACGATCCGCTTTCATCCCATGAGTCAGTTCTTTAATCTCACCGTCTACCCGCACATTTACAAAGCCTTTTTTCCTGATCTGTTCAAAAAGTTCTTTGTAATGACCTTTTCTTCCTTTTACTATCGGTGCCAGTACAATAGTTTTCTTACCCTCAAAATTATCGAGGATCAGCTTCACGATCTGTTCTTCAGTATATCTGACCATTTGCTCACCCGTCTCGTACGAATACGCGTTAGCAACACGGGCATAAAGCAACCTGAAAAAATCGTATATCTCTGTTATGGTACCCACAGTTGAACGGGGATTCTTATTGACTGTTTTTTGTTCAATGGAAATGACAGGACTTAAACCGGTGATCTTATCAACATCAGGTCGTTCCATATTTCCAAGAAACTGACGGGCATAAGCCGACATCGTCTCCATGTAACGCCGTTGTCCTTCGGCATATATCGTATCAAAAGCCAGAGATGATTTTCCGCTGCCGCTTAATCCGGTAATCACAACCAATTTATTGCGGGGAATGGAGATGTCAAAATTCTTCAGATTATGTACCCTTGCACCGTATACATTGATGGATTTGGAATCTTCAATATGTTCACCCAATTTATTCTTCACAGTATCCGGAATTTTGTGCATTTGCGAAATCTTAAACAAATCAGATCAATCGTTTGTTTCCCTGAATCCCTTAATAGGAATCTTAATCGTATACAATTTATGCGATTTATTCGGTAAAGAATGATTACGAAGCCATGGATTCAGCATTTTCAGGGTTTTATAATTTGCTCCCTGCTGAATGGCAAAATCAGTCAGATTCGCGATGGTGGAATCAACGCATATTTCATTATATTTATAAGGCTTATACCTGCTTTCTTCACTGATGATAAAACTGTATTTCTGCGGATTCTGCATGATCAGTTTAAAAGAAATCATGCGAAAAATATATCTCGATGTTTCTTCAAACAAAGAAAGATTGTAATAATTATCTTCTTTTTGGAATTCCAACTGTTTGCTGATTGCCTGTCTTCCCTCATTATAGGATGCTGCAGCAGTTGTCCAGTTTCCAAACAACTTATAAGATACATTGATAAATTTACAAAATGCTTCCGTTGATTTTTCAAGATGATAGCGTTCATCTACAAACTCATTCACCTCCAGTCCGGACTCTTTTGCAGTAGCCTTTAAAAATTGCCAGAATCCTTCCGCATTGGAAGGTGATGAAATATTCTGTAAACCACTTTCAGCAACAGCAAGATATTTAAAATCCGAAGGCAACCCGTTTTTCTTTAAAATTGAATCAATAATAGGAAAATAACGTTTTGCTCTTTTTATAATCATTATAGTTTGGGAATGCCAATAAGCATTTATCTGTAACTCCTTGTCAAGACTCTCTCTGATATCTGAATAATTCAGGGGAACCCGCTCGCCGGCAAAAAAAAGAGTATCTGGAATAACAAATCCGCTGATGATAAAATATTTTGGTTCAGCCGCTTTAACAAAAGCCGAATCTTTCTGCATACCCGAAATACACAGAATAATGACGAACACAGCAATTACAGGGATGATAAGAGGTACAAACCGGACAACAGACTTCATGTTCGACATCATATATTATTTAAAAGGGCACAAAATTACTTAAAATTTTATTCATTTTCAAAGTATATACGCGAATGTGTGAATACTCAAAAGAACAGAGAAAATTCTTTTCTGCCACCCTCTAATGATCTTGATTTATAGTTGATGAAAAATAACAGGTTTTTATACCTTTACCTTTTGAAAGAAAAAAAATCATCTTGTCAAACAGAAATTGATATTTATTAATCAAATAGAAACAAGTCTAAGAATACATATACTATATGACACTTAAAATCATTGAAATTATCGGTTCTCTGTCTTTATTTATTTCTATTTATTATGCTTCCAGGTCGAATCTTCTAACCTGGCCTTTATCTATTATAGCGCAGATTGCCTTTTTTATTTTATTTTATGTTAAAGGTTTGTATGCGAATATGGCTTTACAAATTTATTTTACCATTCTGAGTCTGTTTGGATGGTATAATTGGAAGAAATTAACTGAAAATACAGTAAAAACGTTATCAGTTAATTGGCAGATAGTTTTAATTCTTATATGTGTTTCCGGAATTGTTTTTACTTATTTTTTGTATACCAGAATTTTTAATATTGTCAGTTATGCTTCCTTTTTTGATGTATCCTCTACAGTGTTAAGCGTGATTGCAGTATTTCTACTCTCTAAAAAATATTTGCAATGCTGGTATATCTGGATCATTGTTGATTTAATCTATATCGGTTTAAATTTCAGTAAAGGTTTATACCTGATGATGGTTTTATATCTGGTTGTCTGTGGAATTTCTGTTAAAGCATTGTCTAATTGGAGACGCAGTAGTATCCGTGAACTATAACAAACTCAACTTTACTCCTTTACATTATTTCTTCAAAAGATTTTAAATTATCAAGTCTAAAATCCACAACTTTCATTATCAACAATATCAGCACGTTTACGCTCAATATTTTTTAGCATAAAATATTCAGGAAACAAATCGAATGGCTCGGCTTTTGCACCATTTTCTAATAATATTTCTGTTGTAGCACCATTTCCCGCAGGTACATCCAAAACAATTTTATCTTGCAATTCATTTTTTATGCTATCCAAATATTTTTTTACATAAAATTTTGGACTTTTAGGATTTTTAACGTGTTCATCAATCATTTTTCACTATTCTTAGTTATGTTTTCAATTCCTATCAATAAAGCAGTTAATGCAAACATAGAAACTATTATATATAAATCTGTTATATTATCAGATTGTTTTTTAGCTATTATAGAATTCAATATTTCTTCAAGATTAGTTCCAGGTAAAAAAGCAGTTCTCATATAGTCACTGTCTAATATATATCTCTTGAATCCTAATACAATCAAGGATAAATATGAAATAATAATTATTATTTTTAAGATTTTTGTTAATACCATATTTTTATTTTTTATTGCAATTTGGTTTATACTGCCAATCCGGTCCAAATATGAGATAGAATAACATTAAAGTGATCATAACATTTCCTTGACAAATACAAAAATAATATATTTTTAAATATGGTATGGTTTTGTGGAACTTTAGTCCGTGAGGTAAATAAATATTTTCATGTACATTTAACGTTTTATATTGTTTAAGAACAATCATTTGGATTTAGGTATATTAAAAAATAATTACCTTTGAACCATTTATCATAAATTAATGAATAACAATAGCTCGTTCAAAATCCTGAGAATAGTCATCCTCTTTGTAACATGCTCTTTTTTACTGTTCAATACTTCATGTAAAAAAGATAAGCAACCTGAAGATATTACAACAAATGAAGTAATATATAGCCTGATGAATCAATATTATTTATGGTATCAATACATCCCTCAGAAAATAAGTACTTATAATACGGATCCAACGGATTTTTTAAATTCGCTCCTCTACACAACCATTGACCGCTGGAGCTTTATCCTGACCAATGCTGAATATAATGATCTTATGGTAGTAGGTCAATATGCAGGACATGGGTTTGGTTACCAGCCCGATATTTATGAAAATGTCAGGATATCTTTTATTTTCAAAAATACCAATGCCTACAAAGCAGGAATCAGAAGAGGTTGGAAAATTGATTCTATAAATAGCCAACCAGTTAATATCGGGAATATTGATAATCTAATCGGGCCGAATACGCTTGGCATCACAAACATTATATCTTTCCAAACTCCAGATAGTCAATATATCACCATTTCCTTAAACAAACAGGAGGTTCAGGAAAATATGGTGCTGGCAACTGACACTTATCATATAGACAATGACATTGTCGGATATTTGGGATTTTATAGTTTTCTGGGAAATGCCCAACAGGAACTTGACAGCGCTTTCCAAACTTTCGCTTCTGATAAAATTCAAGATCTTGTTGTTGATTTGCGATATAATGGTGGAGGTGACCTGACTATTTGCCAGCATCTGTCAGGCTTACTGGCTGGACAGTTGCACGGTAATAATACCTTTGTGACGATCCTGTGTAATAGTAAAAATCAAGGCTTGGATACGACTTATCATATACCTTCTGTTGCCAATTCTCTGGCTTTAAAACGGATTTTCTTTATAACTTCAGGTGCAACTGCTTCAGCAAGCGAGGCCATCATTTATGGGTTAAAACCTTATATATCTAATATTTACATTATAGGAAGTACAACAGACGGGAAACCTGTGGGCGAATCAGTTTTTAATCTGTCCCAATATGGGTATTATGTGGCTCCTATTGTATTCAATTTATCCAATCCACAATATGGTACATGGAATTATTTTGGAGGGTTGACACCTAACAAGGAGGAAATAGATGATTTAATGCACGATTTTACGGATGTCAATGAAAAATGTCTGCATCAGGCATTGTATTTTATTGCCAATGGATCCTTTGATGCCAACAGCGAAGCATTAATCGTTACACCTCCGTCAAAATCTTTGAAAGGAATCAGGAAACTATTTAATGCACATTAATAAATTAATTGGAACCAAACAGAATAATTTTAGGAATTGACCCTGGCTCAAACCTGATGGGATACGCTATTATCAAAGCTGAAAAAAAATTACCCCAGCTTCTTGAAATGGACATATTTAATATGTCCAGATTAGATAGTCATTTCGATAAACTTGCGAAAATATTTGATTTGACTAATGAATTGATTAAAAAATTTCATCCGGATGAATTGGCTATAGAAGCTCCTTTCTATGGTAAGAATATTCAGTCTATGCTAATGCTGGGTCGTGCACAGGGTTCTGCTATTGCAGCAGCTTTATTCAATAAACTTCCGATTTTTGAATATGCCCCCCGAAAGATAAAAATGTCCATCACCGGGCAAGGAAATGCTTCAAAAGAACAGGTGGCATTGATTTTACAGAAGATTTTAAATTTTAAAGAAATGCCTTCAAAGCTTGATGCAACTGATGGTTTAGCAGTAGCGGTATGTCATTATTATCAAAATAATAATTCCAAAACCACTCCTTCTTTTAAAAACTGGAAAGATTTTATTAGTAAAAACCCAGGAAGAATAAAATAAATTATGTTTATTTTTACAGGAGATAAATACAAAACAGACAATGAAAACAAAAATCAGATTCACGCTTTTTATAGCAATGATCATGTTTTTATTCTCATCAGCTGCTTTTTTGAGTTGTCAGAAAGAACAACCATTCTATGAATGCACGTATTTAGGGTATACTCTTAATCCTTATCAGAGTTTAGGATTTAAAACTTTGATAACCTATGATAGTTGTAACTGCCCTAAATATTATGATTCTGTCGTAGTCATACCTGGTACAGTATCCGGATCATTCGGAAGTATGTTTAGCATCGTACAATATGACACTCTCTACGGAGTAAGAACTGCATTTAAAATTGTTAAAAACTAATTTTTAATGATTTACTTGAGAAAACCCGACTGGTTAAAAATACGATTATCAAAAGGAGAGGATTACCTGAAGATAAAAGAAATCGTCAGGAGTCATCATTTACATACCATTTGCGAAAGCGGCGATTGCCCAAATCTCGGAGAATGCTGGAGCCTCGGTACTGCTACATTTATGATTTTGGGAAATATTTGTACCCGGAATTGTAAATTTTGCGCCGTAACAACCGGGAAACCCAATCCTGTTGATGAACAGGAACCTCAGAGAGTGGCAGATTCCATCCGATTAATGAACCTTAAACATTGTGTCATAACTTCTGTTGACCGTGATGATCTTAACGATTATGGCTCCACCGCCTGGGCAAAAACCGTGAAAGCAATTAAAGAAATAAATCCAAAAACAACCATTGAAGTTCTGATTCCCGACTTTAA
>Ga0182030_10013719_pt1 | contig 16088 bp, 10 predicted proteins | sample 812S3MmetaG_FD_121299 | JGI IMG/M metagenome (GOLD analysis project Ga0182030, IMG submission 121299) | Permafrost microbial communities from Stordalen Mire, Sweden - 812S3M metaG (Illumina Assembly) | ecosystem: Environmental > Terrestrial > Soil > Wetlands > Permafrost | place: Sweden...
AGCGCCACAGCGGCCACGCCGCCGGGCGCCATGTGGGGCCACGCGTCTCAAGGGACAAATCGCTCCCGAGAGCGAGCCGGTGGGATCTGCTCAAATCTCGTGACCAACTGAATAGTTACGGCTCAGTTCGCAAATCGAGGGCACCCAGAGCACCTTGGAAGACCTCCTCAACCTCGAGTCCGAGGGCGAGGGCAAGGTGCCGGATGCCGCCGAGGTCGTTAACTATGTCCGGGCTCTGAAGCATGGCCTGGCCCGCCTGGCCGAACTGCCGCTCAGCCTCCGTCTCATTCGCGAAATCCACGCCGAGCTGTTGCGCGGGGTCCGTGGGTCCTGGCTCGCACCGGGCGAGCTGCGCCGCAGCCAGAACTGGATCGGACCGTCCGGCTCCACGCTCGCCACCGCCACCTTTGTCCCGCCGCCACCCCACGAGCTTTTTCCGGCGCTCGGTGAGTTCGAGAAATTCCTCCATTCCGAGGCGCCGATGCCCGCCTTGCTCCACTGCGGCCTGGCCCACGCCCAGTTCGAGACCATCCACCCTTTCCTCGATGGCAACGGGCGCGTTGGCCGGCTCCTCATCACCTTCCTGCTGTGCCAACGCGGCATTCTCCACCAGCCCCTGCTCTATTTGAGCCATTATTTCAAACGGCACCGCGCCGAGTATTACGACCGCCTGATGGCCGTCCGCACGAGCGGGCAGTGGGAGGAATGGCTCAAGTTCTTCCTCCGCGGCGTCGCCGAGGTCAGCCAGGACGCCACCCGCACTGCCCGCAAGATCCTCGATCTGCGCGAAACTTCGCGCCAGACCATCCTCAAATCCCTCAACAACTCCACCGCCGGATTGGAACTGCTGGACTTTCTCTTCCAATCCCCATTGCTGTCCGTTAAATCGGCTGCCAAGCGGCTTGGCTGCTCCTACGTCAAAGCCAACAACCTTGTCCTCCAGTTTGTAAAACTCGCGCTGCTGGAGGAAACCACCGGCTGGCAGCGCAATCGCCGCTTCCGGTTCAAGGCCTACCTCGACCTCTTCGAAACCAGCACCCCAGCCGTCCAGCCGCCCAACCCAGTTTCGCCCTGACCGCCATGCCCGACACCAATCTCCACATACTCAAAGCCCTGCTGGCCGGGCTTTTCCGGCTCGACCAGGTCGACCTCGATTTCGGCAGCCACCGCGTGATGAACGCAAAGCGGGCGGAAGCTTGGGCGCGGTGACCCACGACGGCCAGAACTCCCCCACCCGTTCCAACGGGTTTTCCGGCGCGGCCACCGTCAAACGCTGACCGGCCGTGTCCTGTCCACGCCGCGGTTTCGTCTCGCCCGGGGCGCCCCCGGGTGAGAGGATGCGCGGCGCGCCGATCGCGATTTGCCATGAAACAATTCCCGCCGCTTTCCCGCCTCCCGACCCGACGCGGCCCGAGCCGCCTCGGCGGCGCATTCCTCCTTGGCTCCGCCGCCATCGCCCTCTGCCTGGCCGCCGCCCCCGCACCCGCACCGTCCTTCACCAGCCCGCCGCTCAAGGCCACCACCTCCTGGATCGGCAACAGCCTCGGCGGCGCGCGCGGGTGGGTGCAACAGGACATCCACGCGCTCACCGTCACGCCCGAGGGAACCGTCTTCACCGATGTCGAGTGGGACGAGGGGGGCGGCAACGCGGGCGAGTTCCGCGACGGCAAGCTAGTCCGTTACGCCATGCACACCCACGGGTGGGGCAACCAGGGCGGCGCGGCAGTGGCCGCCAATTCGCGCTACCTCTACCTCGGCGCCGCCATGGAAAACGAGGGCGGCGGCCTCAAAGACCCGGACACCTGGCCGCCCAAGGGACGCCTCTGGCAGGGCATCTCCCGCCGCCCGCGCGCCGACATCTCCCGCGCCGCCCCCTTCCCCGGCGGCAAGGGTGGCAAGGGCGACACCCTCAAGGGCTGCTTTCTCGTCGTCGCCGAGGTGCCCGACCACGGGAGCAAACCCCTCGCCGGGCTCTGCGCCGACGAGCACCAGGTGTACGCGGCCGATCAGAACGCGGGGGAAATGCGGGTCTTCGACGCCGAAACCATGGAGCCCGTGCGTCGGTGGAAGGTGGACCGCCCCGGGCCGTTGGCGCCCGACCCCAGCGGGCTCGTCTGGATGCTCCAGCGCGCCGCCCCGGGCGTGCCCGCACGGCTCCGCCTGTTTGGGGCGGACCGTCGGGAGAGTCGGGAGATCGACTCGCTCGAACTCCCCGCCGGGGTTAACGCCCAGGCCTTCTGCCGCTCGCCGGATGGACGGATCTGGGTGGCGGACGACGGCCCGGCCCAGCAGATCCGCATTTATCGCCGGGAGGGGGACCGGCTGGTGGAGACCGGCCGGTTCGGCACCGAAGGCGGCATCGCCCACGGCGTGCCAGGCCAATTTGGGAACCTCAAGCTCAACCACGTGACCGCCCTCGGCTTCGACGCGCACGAGAACCTCTACCTCGCCCAGGACGCCCAGAGCGGGGGCGGCGGCACCGTGCTCGAGAGTTACCACGCCCCCGACCAAAGCCTGAACTGGCGGCTCTTCGGACTGACGTTCGTGGACATGGGGGACCTCGACCCCGCGGAGGACACCGAGGCGTTCTCCAAGGAGGAGCATTTCCACCTCGACTACACCCGCGCGCCCGGCGCGGAGTGGAGCTACACCGGCTACACCATCGGCCGGTTCAAATACCCGGAGGATCCGCGCCTGCACATCTGGTCCGCGGGCGCGTGGATCCGACGCCTCCACGGACAGCGCATCCTGTTTGTGAACGACATGAACAGTGAGCATTTGCAGGCCTATCGCTTCGCCCCGCGCACCGACGGGGAGGTGGCCATTCCCTCCGGGCTCTTCGCGAAGCAGACCATCAAGGCCGAGGGCGGCTGGCCGCCACATCAACCGGCCAGGGGCGAGTGGATCTGGCGCGACGCCAACGGCGACGGCGCTTTCGAGGCGGACGAGTTCGCCGTGCGCGACGGCGCGAATTCACCGCCCGCCCAGGGATGGTGGGTGGATGCCGAGGGCGGCGTCTGGTCCGCCACGGAGACGCAAGGGCTGCGTTACTTCCCGCTGGAGGGCTTCGACGACCACGGCAACCCGCGCTGGAGTTACACCGCCATGCGCACCTTCCCGCACCCGGGCGGCTTCCAGGAGGTCAAACGCCTCCGCTATGACGCGGCCGGCGACGTGCTCTACCTGGGCGGCACCACCGCGGAGCACCGCAACCAGCATTGGAAGCCGATGGGTCCGGTGGCGGCGCGCTACGACGGCTGGCTGCGCGGCGCGCGGCAGGAACGCTGGCGGGTGACGCTCCCCTACGCGCGGGGCTCCTCGGGGCACGAATCGTGCGAGCCGATGGGGTTTGATGTGGCGGGTGAATTCCTCTTCGCGCCCTACACCGGCGCCTCGCGCAAGGACGGCGTGGCGACCGGCCGCGTCGAGGTCTTCCGCGCCGCCGACGGGCAGCCCGTGGGGCATTTCGAGCCGGGCCCCGAGGTCGGTGAGGTGGGCCTGCAAGACCTCCGCGAGACTCTCACCGCCCACCGCCGCGCGGACGGAGAGTACGTCGTGCTGCTGGAGGACGACTACAAATCGAAGATCGTGATGTACCGTTGGCGGCCGTGACGCGGGAAGACGCGCGGCAGTTCTCATAAGGGCGTCGTCGAAAAGCACGGCGCGGAGTTCATCCGCTGGGTGTCGGGACCAACCCGGCATCCCCTCGTTCGGGCGGCTGCCGACTGGAAAGTCGGCGAAACGGCAGGCTGGCCCCGGAACTCATCCCGCGCACGGCCCAGCCGGAACTGCGTCGCCACTCAGGATCCCGTTGGCCGGGTCGCCAGAGCAGGCCCGGCGGGCCGCGCTTGCGCGGGAGCCACCGTGGGGCATAATGATCATGTGAGCTGTCGGGCGCATTCCCCTTTCCGCACGCCCCCGCGCCCGGGCGGGGGTTGGATCCCCATGGCTTGATGAGAAGATCCTACGGCGGCGTGGTAATCGACCGGTTCGCGCGGGTGTTGTTGCGCGAGCCGGCCTGGCACGACAAGGGTCAGGCGTGGACCTTCGCCAAGGGCGGTGCCAAGGGGGGCGAGAGTCCCGGGCAGGCGGCGTTGCGCGAGGTGTTTGAGGAGACCGGCGTGCGGGCGGAGATCACCGCCAAAATCCCCGGCTCCTTCGACGGCGGCGAGACCGCCAACGAGTTCTTCCTAATGCGACCGCTTGAGGACACCGGGAAGTTCGACTGGGAAACCTGGCGGGTGCGCTGGGCCTCGCAGGAGGAGGCTGCGGCGCTCCTCTCACTGACCCTCAAGGAAAAACGGCGCGAACGCGATCTCCATCTGCTGGCGACCGCGTTCACGCTCTACTACACGCTGGAAAAGCCCGCTGGCTGAGCCCCGCCCGCCCGGATCCCAGGCAGCGGGCCGCGGGACCTCAGAGCGCCGCAGCCACGAGGTCGCCCACCTGCGAGGTGGAATAACCCATCCGGCCGGCCGCGAGGCTGGCGATTTTGCCGCGCACCAGGTCCACCACCGCGGTCTCAATGGCTTTCGCGGCCTGCGTCTCGCCGACGAAATCGAGCAGCATCTGGCCGGCGCAGATGGCGGCCAGTGGGTTGATGACCCCCTGGTTGGTGTATTTCGGAGCACTGCCGCCGATGGGCTCGAACATGCTCGTACCCTGCGGGTTGATGTTGCCCCCCGCCGCGATCCCCATGCCGCCTTGGATCATCGCGCCCAAGTCAGTGATAATGTCGCCGAACATGTTGTCGGTGACGATGACATCGAACCACTCGGGGTTCTTGACGAACCACATGGTGGTGGCATCCACGTGCGCGTAGTCACGCTTGATGTCGGGGAAGTCGGCCGCACCGATCTCATGAAACGCGCGCTCCCAAAGATCGAAGGCGTAGGTCAGGACGTTGGTCTTGCCGGACAGCGTCAGCTTGCGGTCCTTGTTGCGCTTGCGGGTGTACTCAAAGGCGTAGCGCAGGCACCGCTCCACGCCGCGCCGCGTGTTCACGCTCTCCTGGATCGCGACCTCATGCGGCGTCCCCTTGAAGACGAAGCCGCCGGCCCCGGTGTAGAGTCCCTCGTTGTTCTCGCGCACCACGACAAAATCGATGTGCTCGGGTTTCTTGTCCTTCAGCGGGCAGAACCGCTCATCGTACAGCTTCACCGGGCGGAGGTTGATGTACTGTTCGAGTTCGAACCGGGTGCGGAGCAGGATCCCCTTCTCCAGGATGCCGGGCTTCACGTCCGGATGGCCGATCGCGCCGAGGAGGATGACCGGAAACTTCCGCAGCTCGGCCAGGACGCTGTCAGGCAGGATTTCGCCCGTCTTCAGGTAGCGATCTCCGCCGATGTCGTATGGGGTGAAGTTGAGTTTGAATCCGAACTTGGAAGCGGCGGCTTCCAGCACCTTGACGGCCTCGCGCGTGACCTCCGGTCCCGTGCCGTCGCCGCCGATGACTGCAACATTGTAGCTTTTCATCAATCGAATCTCGTTGGACGCGCCCGGTTGTGGGACGCGGGTAGGCAGGTTAGCGGCAAGCACCGCTCGGGCCAAGCAATTATCCGGCCCATGGATTCAGCCGGAAAACATCTCATTGCGCCGGTGGGAGCAGTTGTTAAGCTGGGATTGTGGCTGGCAACGCCCCCCACCCGCGGAACGCAGCCCGCTGGAGCACCGGCGCAAGCCACCCGAACAAGAATCTTTATGGCCTCGAACCCAAGTCAAACCAAATTGAAAGTCAACGCCCCGGTCAACCGCCTCATCGGCGACATGCCCCGCGTCGGGATTCGCCCCGCCATTGACGGCCGTCGCAAGGGGGTCCGGGAGTCGCTCGAGCAGACCACCATGGCCATGGCCCGCGCCGCGGCGGCCCTGATCGAGTCGAATCTCCGCCACTCCAACGGCCTGCCGGTCGAGTGCGTGATCGCGGACACCTGCATCGGCGGAGTGGCCGAGGCGGCGATGGCGGCGGAGAAATTCCGCAAGGAGGGGGTCGGGGTTTCGCTCACCGTCACCCCCTGCTGGTGCTACGGGTCGGAGACGATGGACATGGAGCCGGTGACGCCGAAGGCGGTCTGGGGCTTCAACGGCACCGAGCGCCCCGGCGCCGTTTACCTCGCGGCCGTGAGCGCGGCCCACACGCAGAAGGGGATCCCCGCTTTCACGATCTACGGGCACGAGGTGCAGGACGCGGGCGACGGGAACATCCCCGCGGACGTGCGCGAGCGGATCCTGCGGTTCGTGCGCGCCGGCCTGGCGGTCGCCACCATGCGCGGCAAGTCCTACCTGTCGGTCGGCTCGGTCTCGATGGGGATCGCCGGCTCGATTGTGAACCAGGATTTCTTCGAGGACACGCTCGGGATGCGGGTGGAGTGCACCGACATGACGGAGTTGGTGCGCCGCGTGGAGGAGGGGATCCTCGACCCGGTGGAATTCGACCGCGCACTGGCCTGGGTGCGGCAGAACTGTCCCGAGGGCCGGGATTACAACACGGAAAAGCGCGACCGCAAGCGCAAGGACTGGGAGTGGGAGTTCGCGGTGAAGTGCGCGATGATCGTGCGCGACATGATGGTGGGCAACCCGCGCCTGGCCAAGCTCGGCTTCGGCGAGGAGGCCCTCGGGCACAACGCCATCCTCTCCGGTTTCCAGGGCCAGCGGCATTGGACCGACCATTATCCGAACGGTGACTTTCTGGAGGCGATCCTCAGCTCGTCCTTTGACTGGAACGGGATCCGCGAGCCGTACATGGTGGCCACCGAGAACGACTCGCTCAACGGGGCGTGCATGCTCCTCGGCCACTTGCTCACCGGCACGGCGCAAATCTTCGCCGACGTGCGGACCTACTGGAGCCCGGAGGCGATCCAGCGCGTCACGGGCCGTGCCCCGACCGGGGCGGCGGCTCAGGGCTTGCTGCATTTGATCAACTCGGGCGCGGCGGCGCTGGACGGCTGCGGCTTGCAGACGCGCGACGGCCAGCCGGTGATGAAGCCGTTCTGGGAGATCACGCCGGCGGAGGCGCGCGCCTGCCTCGCGGCCACGACGTGGCCGCCCGCCATCTACGAGTATTTCCGCGGCGGCGGCTTTTCGAGCGCCTACGGCACGCGGGCCAACCTGCCGGCCACCATGTTCCGGATCAACCTTGTGAAGGGCCTCGGGCCGGCGCTCCAGATCGCGGAGGGTCAGATTGTTGATCTGCCCCCGGAGATCTACTCGGTGCTTGAGGCGCGGACGAACCCGACCTGGCCGACCCACTGGTTTGCGCCGGGCCTGACGGGCAAGGGGCCGTTCCGCGACGTTTATTCCGTGATGAACGCCTGGGGCGCGAATCACGGCACGATCAGCTATGGCCACATTGGCGCCGACCTGATCTCACTGGCAGCGATGCTGCGGATCCCGGTGTACATGCACAACGTCTGCGAGACCCGCGTCTTCCGGCCCTCGGCCTGGACCGCCTTCGGGACGTCCGACCTCGAAGGGGCGGACTTCCGCGCCTGCGGCAGTTTCGGCCCGTTGTACCGGAAGGTGTAGGGGCGGCCCGGCGCATTCGGAGATCAGGGCCGCGCGGCAGCGCGGCCCTACCACCACCTCGGTAGGGCAGAGCTGCCGCTCTGCCCAAATCCATTCCCCTCCGTGACCTCGCTTCGCCCGTGATGGGGGAGCGCCAACCCGCGCCGGATGCCCGACTCGGCGGATGCCCGGCGCATTCAGAGATCGGGGCCGCGCGGCAGCGCGGCCCTACCACGACCTCGGCCCAAATCAATTCCGCTCAGCACACCCGGGCGCATTCGATCCCGAGCAGGGCGGCCAGTTTCGCCAGTCGGGCGCCGACCCGCCCCACGCCCACCGCGCAGTGGTGGGCCGGGCCGTGCGCGTTCCATTCGTTCACGAACCGCCGCGCGCCGAGGGAGAAGCGGTAGCGGCTGTTCGTGTTGCCGATCTCGAGGACCGGCCCCGGCACCGACTCCGCCTCGGCCACCAGCAGCTTGAGCCGGCCGTCCACCGTCTGCACCACTGAGAGCAGCGTCACCGGCCCGTGCTTCACGGACATCTCGACCGAGAGCCCGCGGCCCACCTTGCCGTGGTACACGCGCAACGGGCGGACCTTGGTCCTGCCCTCCGCGATGGCGATGTGCCCGGGGCCATCGTGGCCCATCAACACCACATCGTCGTTGAAATCCATCGCATAGTATTCGGTGAAGGATCCGCCCGCTCCGAAGGCGTCCATGATCTTCATGGCCTGCGCGTTTTTCACCTCGTACTCGCCCGCCACCGGGATGCCGCGCGCGGTGAGCAGCGAATTCCCGAGGATGATCGAGCTGATGGCATCCTCGTTCTCCGGGTTGCCGGTGCCCATGTAATAGTAGGCCAGCGAGCCGAGGTCGTGGTCGAGCACGAGGCGGTCGAGCGCCACCGAGGTTCGCGCCGCGCGCTCCAACTCCGTCGGCGGGCAGTCGGGCTGGACATCGAAGACCGACTGGAACTCGCGCACGCGGGCGCGGATTTCTGGGGCGCGGACCGTGCGCCGGAGCGCGGCCAGTTCGTCCACCTCGATGATCTCCGCATGGCCGCCGAAGGTCGCGCATTGCTGGGTGACGTCCGAGTAGATGTCGAGCATGCCGCAGTAATAATGCCCCATCAAACCGAGCCGGTTGTGGAACATGACCTGCGCCACGCGCGCGGCCTCGATCCAGTCGTCCACCTCGCGCCAGCAGACATCGTCCTGATCGAGCAGCCCGGTGATCTGGTGGAACTGGATGCGGGCGCGGTTGAAGACATTGGCGATCTCGGGCACCGGGCAGGCCGCGCAATGGGCGAGCCACTCGCCGGTCATGGCGGTGCGGTCGCCCAGGGCGTTGAACTTCGGGTAGTCGATCGCCGCCGCGGGCTGCAGGTTCAGGATGATCACCGGGACCCGCGCGCGCTGGACGACCGGGAGGACGGTGGACGAGAGGGCGTAGGTGGTGACCTGGAGGAAAAGGAGGTCGACATCCGCCCGGCGGAAGCGGTGGCCCGCCTCGATCGCTTTGGGCGGGTTGTCGATCAGGCCGAGGTTAACCACCTCGACCCCGGGCCGGCCGAGCCGTTTGGCGACGACGCGCAGGTATCCTTCGAGGCGCTCCTTCAGGCCGGGGAACTGCGGCCAGTAAGTGTCCAGACCGATGCCGAAGAGGCCGACGCGGAGGGGACGCCGGATGCGGGAGGGCCGGGGGGCGGCGGCGCGGGAGGCTCGCCGGCGGGCCGCCGGGGTGGTGGCGCGGGTCTTGGTTGGCATGCCGCGAACATAGCAGCCCGGGGCGGGCGGACAATGTCAAAGCCCGTTCCCGCCGCCGGTGCCATCCGTCGGACGCCCCCCGCCGCCTTGCCTCCGGCGGGGTGGCGGGTCATGCTGCGCGCATGATGACTCGACTGGATGATCGACGCGCCCGCGGCGCCGGCCGCCTCGCGGCGTTGCTCCTCGCCTGGCACGTGATCCTCTGCGCGGCAACGGCCGCGCCGCCCCGACCCGCCATCGGCCTCTGGTACACGGTCTGGTGGACGCAGGACGACCAGTTCCGGCATTGGACGAACTGCCACCTTTTTCCGGTGCGGGGGCGTTACACCGCCGGGGATCCGGCCGTGATTGCGGCCCAGTATGCGCAGTTCCGCGAGCTGGGGATCGACTTCCTCATCATGGACGACACGAACGGATACGACAACGACGGCGGCCGCATCCGCGACAACATCAAAGCCTGGTTTGATTTCATGGACGCGCGGCCGGAGCCGGAGCGGATCCGGATCGGCATTGGCGGCGGCGGCGAGATGCGGGCCGAGGGGGCCCCCGGGCAGCAGCGGGCCGCCGATTTCTACTGGACCAACCTCGCCCGGCGCCCCAGCTACTTCCGGCTCGAAGGGAAGCCGCTGCTGCTGGTGGACACCGACAAGAATTACGGCCCGACCAATTGGACCGACGCGCGATTCACCGTCCGCTGGGCCTACAACGGGGACAACCACGCCGCGATGGCGCGCAACCATACTTGGGGCTGGGGCTCTTACGCCCCGGCGCCGATCCTGCCCGAGTGCATGAGCATCTGGCCCGGGCACCGGTTTCCGCGCGAGGTCACGGCCCACGGTCGTGACCCTTTGGAGGAGCCGCGCGAGGGCGGGGCGCTTTATGTCCGCGAATGGCTCCGGGTCCTGAAGGCGCGGCCGCAATACGTCAGCATCGCGGACTGGAACAACTTCGAGGAGGAGACCGCGATCGAGGAATGTTACACGTGGGAGGATCCCCGGGGCCACTCGGTGCCCGATCTCTATGTGCGGATCACCCGCGCCTATTCCCGCCTGCGCACCGGGACGCTGGTCAAGGGGGAGTATTACCGGTCGGAATCGGACGCGAAGGTCTATCTCTTTGACGGCGCGAAGCTGGCCTATCAAGGGGCGCTGCCGCGGCGGGCGGCGGTGATCCTGGTGCCGGATGATCTCTTCGCGGAGCTGGTCCGCAAATTCCCGAGAGGGTGATCGTGACCCCGCTCACTCGCAGCGGAGGACCCGGGTTTCGCCCTTGGCGAGGTGGAGTCGCAAGGCAGGGCCGGTGCCCAGCGCCTCCCCGGTGAGCAAATCGGTCACCTGCCCGCCGCGGCCCGTGTCCACTTCCACGAGCCCGTCGCGCGCGCCGTGCAGGGCGAGGAACGGACCGTTGGCGTACACCACGCAATCGCTCCCGGTGAACAGATGCACGCCCGCCTCGCGGGCGGCGGCGCGGAGCAGCTCACTGGTGAGGCCGGGAGCGCCGCTGAAATACGAGACCCCTCCGTCGTGGGCCATGCGGGCCGCCGCCGGAGCGCCGTCCGGGTAAACGGCGAGGATCTCCTGACCGGGCGCGGCCGGCGAAAAGAGGGGTCGCACCGCCGTCGGGATCCCCCACTCATTGGTGAGGCCGAGGCGTGCGCCTGCGGCCGTCGGCCGTGCACGCGCGGTAGCGGGGTGCGCCGGTTCCAAGCGGTACCCGGTGATCGCCTCCGGCGCGGGGGCGGTGGCCGAGCCCGCGTCGAAGAGGCCGGGGGCGTAGCACCAGACACAGGTGCGGCCGACGGTGGCGCGCGCCAGTCGCGCGCGGTCCTCCGGGGCGAGGCTCCAGGCGCTGACGAAGACGAGCAGTTTCGCCGGCACTCGGCTGGCGAGGAGGTCATCCAGGAGGTACTGGCCGCACGGCGCGCCCAGGCGGCCAAGCGCGGCGCGGACCTCGTAAATGCAGGCGTTCGCCACACGGGAACCCTCCGGCGTGAGCCGGCAGACCGCCCGCTCATCGAGGATCACGGCGACCTCGGGGCGGAACGGGGCCGGCTTCGCGAGCAAGGGGGCGTCGAGGCGGTCCATTTGCTCCATGACCGTCCACAAACGCGGGTCGTTGAACCAGCCCGTCGAGCCGAGATCCATCCACCAGGTGCCGAAGTTCCGGCAGGCCTCCTGCGCCAGATTGCGCGCGAGTTCCGCGTTGGTCGCCTCCAAGGTGGTGACATGGTCGGCCGAGCCGGGCTGATCGCCCTTGGCCAGGAACGTGTGGGTGTCGTCCTCGCTCAGCCACATTTTCCCGGCGAGCGCGACGCTCTCGGCCGCCGACATCACCGGTGCGCAGCCACCCGGCCCGCGATCAAAGTAGGAAATCGGCGAGCAGAGCACGTCGATGTCCGGCGAGTTCAGCACGGTCCGGAGCGCGTAATGACCGGCCACCGCGGGACCGTTCGGGAGCGCGCCGAACTCGAAGCCGTAGCCATAGAAAAAGAACACCAGCTTGCGGCCGCCGGAAGCGGCGCGGATCGCGTGGGCGAGGTTCGTCACACACCCCGCCATCGCGGTTTGCTGAAACGCGGCGAAATCGATCAGGGCGCGCTCCTTGAAGGGCTCGCGGAAGGTGCCTCCCGGCGAGGCGTGACGGGCGGCCGCGGAGGGGATGACGGCGGTGGCGCGGCTGGCGGAGGGATCGGCCCAAGCGACGCGGAGTAATGTGTCGCTGGCGTAGCGCTGCGCCAGCCATTGGCGCCAGCCGGCGAGGTCGGCCGGGGAATAGCCGCTCAGCGCCGGTTCCCAGGATCCCTCGTAGAACCATTCGCCGGTGTTCTGGCCGCACGGGTGGTAGCCGGCCACGTGGTCGCCGAAGGCCGCTTCGAGGTGCTCCACCAGAGCGGCCGTCTGGCGGGCCGCGTCCCCGCGGTATTGGGGCGAGGCGGGCGAGGCCTTGTCGCGCTTGCCGTTTTCCCATTGCATCACCTCGCCCGGATGCGCCGCCCGCCACCAGTCGGGCGGGTCGAGCGGGATGCGGGGAATCAGCAGCGCCTTCGGGTTCGCCGTGAGAACCACCTTGCAGGCCAGGTCGGCGGCGCGGTAATCGGCGCGGCCGCCCGGGGCGGGCCAGGGGAGGTCGATGGGGAAACTGACGAAGTCGACACCCGCACGCGCGGCGAGCTGGATCTGGCGCACGAAGCAGTCCGCGGGTGCGCCGAGGAAGATGAACGGATTCCCCGGTTCGTAAAATGCCAGCGTGAGGGTGCGGCCCGGGCTGGCCGCGGCCCAGAGACTCAGCCGGTAGCGGTGGCCTTCCACCAGCGTGAGGTTCGCGTGGTGGTAGATGTGAAAATCGGGCCAATGCCCGTCCGGCGGAGCCTTCAGGGTCACCTGGAGGGCGCTTGAGCCGCCGCGCCCGGCACCCGGCACGGTCGCGACTTTCCCGACCGTGTTCGCCGCGTCGGTGGGCCAGAAGGTCCAGTCCCGCCGCCAGGCCGGGTCGCCCCCCTCAAAATCGCAGAGCGGGAGCACTTCGCGGCCGGTTTCCAGATCGGTCACCCGGATGTCATCCAGGCGAATCTCCCCGGCGCTCTGGCCGAAGCGGAAGTGGAGGGTGCCGTTGGTCGAGCTGCCGAGCGCGACGAACTCGAAGCTCAGGGTCTGGGGCGTGTTCGACAGGGTGACCGAGGATGGACCGGGGGCGCCCCAGAAGACGCGGGCGCGCCGCGGCTCGCCATTGACCAGCCAACGCGGAGCGCCGTCGCGGGGATCGAGCCGTACGGTCAAGGGGCCGGCCGCCGGCGCGATCCCGCGGCCGAGCGCGAGCACGGCCAGCGCCGCAGCGGCGGTGGCGCGGAGGGCAGTTCGGACGCGATTTTGGGGAGACTGGCGCGGGCTGACAGCGGGGGGTGTCATGCCGGGGTTATACCACGTCGGCCGGCTGCCACCCAAGCCCAGCCTCGCCTGTCAGAACTTCCGTTCCAAGGCTTGGATGTCCAGGTGGATCTGGCCTTCCTCGGGGGCGGTGGGGGGCGGCGGCACGGCTTGCTGCATCTGCCCCGCCGTCGCCGGAGTGTTGCGCATGAGGAAGCCGCCGGCGGCCGCGCCCTCGGTCGGCGGCCGGTGGGCCGGCATCGCCCGGCTGAGCATGGGGGTATCGGTGGGGTAATCGAGCGTGTAATCCAAGCGGAATTCGCGGGCCTGTCGTGGGGCGAGGGTGAGATCCCATTTCACCAAGCCCTTGCTGTCCGGCTTGGCCTCGGGGGTGATCTTCACGCCGCTGACTTTGATTTCGTCGCTTTCCGAGACCGGCACCCGATCCCCGAGGCGGATCGTCGCGGGCCGGTCGCCGAGGTTTTCCGCGGTGAGGAGGAACGAAGCCAGCACGCGGGTCCGCTGGCCGGAGCGCCGCAGTTCGCTGTGCTTCTTGTCCAGCGTGCGGCTCAGCTTGATCTCGTCCGCCACGCCGAGGTAGAGGGAAAACGACTCTCCAGCCGCAACGAACTCGGTTTCGGTGAGGCCGAGGAAGGCTCCATCGAGGAAGATCGAGACCTTCCCGGGGAGGATCGGTTGTTTTCCCTTGTTTGCGAGGTCCACGACCCGGGCGGCGTTGAGGGAGAGGGCGGGGGAGGCGAGGATGCGGTGTTGGGCGGCGAGGTCGGCCTGCCCGAGGGGGACGCGGACCGGGCGGCCGTCGGCGCGGATCGTCTGCGGCTCGAGGGCCGGGAAATGGGCGGTGGTGCCGCGCTCCATCACCGCGTCGAAGAGGTGCTGGACACGCCTCGAGTTGTCCTCGATGGCCAGGTTGTTGGCGGCGTATTCCTGCTGCATGGCCACCGAGGAGTTGTTGAAGCTGAACTGGAGTTCGTTCAGCTTGCTGTAATTGTCGCTAGCCTTGCCAAATGAGCTGGCGGCGGGGCTTGTCACGTGGGCGATGCGGTGTCCGGCGTCGACGAGCAGCGATTCCAAGTCGGGGATCTTCAGGGTTTCCGAGGATCGCTGGGTGGAGAGCGACAAATCCACGCCGGTCCAATCCTCGCCACTCGACTGGCGGACCACCGCGTAGGAGGCGAGGCCCACCATCCGGCCGTCCGCGCTGGCGCGCAGCTCATGCACCGGCTCCCAGGTCGCGCCCGGCAGCATGCAGGTGAGCCGCAGTTCGCCCTTGCGGTTCCCGCCGCGGAGGGTGACCACCACCGTCCGCTGCTCCAGTTGCGCCCGGCGTCCCAGTTCATTCAGGGCGGCTTTCCGCGCCGCGAGTTCCGGCTCCAGCTCGCGGCGCTTCTTCTCCAATTCGCGCCGGCTGACCGCCGTTTCGCGCAGTGTGCCGGCGATGAACTTGAGGGACTCGCCATATTCCGCGGGCTTGATCTCCCGCGCCAGCGCGTCCTTGGCCATTTTCTCGGTCGAAAAGAGCCGGATCGCCTCCACCTGCTTCGATTGCGCGTCCAGAATGGTCCGCTCGTCATCCAGGACGGCGATTTGGTCGGTGATGTCCCGCACTGCCAGGGTGGCCTTGGTGAACTCCGCGTCGCTCGGCCGCGCCAGGTAATCGCGGTGGATCTCGACATCCAGCACCTGCCCGGCTTCGGGCGGGGTCGCCGCGACTCGCACCGAGCCTTCATCGATCCAGCCGGGGAGGCCCGTGAAGGCCAGCCGCTCCACCCCATTGACCGGCTCGAACGCCGCGGCGCGGGTGACCTCGGCGCGGTCGGCAAAGACGGTGACCCCGGTGATGCGGGCTTTGAGCGGGCGGGGTTCGGTGGCGTCCGCCGCGGCGGCGGCTTGCGGCGTGGCGGCGATCGCCACCACCAGCCCCAGAGGGAGCAGAAAACAGGCGTGATTCATGATGACCTTTCGAGTGATCGACAACCCGACCCGGGGTGGTGTTAGAGCCTTTTTGTGACTATTAAGGTGGTGGGATGCGGGGGGAGCCCCGCCGGGCGGGGGCCGGTCCGCGCCGCGTCAGGCCCGGGTGGCGTCAAGCTGTGCCGAGAGGGAAAACAGGCAGCGCACCTCGGTTCCCTCGCCGGGGGCGCTTTGGATGTCGAGGCTGGCGCCAACCACCCGGGCGCGGTACTTCATGATCCGCATGCCCATGCCGGAGTAGAGGCGGCTGTCCGGGACGAAACCGTCGCCGTTGTCCCGGATAATGAGTCCGCATTGGTCATCCTCCCGGTTCAGGGTGACCTTGATTTCCTTGGCCTCGCCGTGTTTGGCCGCGTTGGCCACCGCCTCCCGGGCGATGTAATACAGGTGGATGGCGACGGCGGGCGCGAGCGCCGGCGCAGGGCCGTTCAATTCGAAGGTGCAGGTGACTTGGAACAGATTCTGCGAGGATTTGACCATCTCATCCAAGGCGGGGGCGAGGCCGCTCTCCGCCAGGCGCAACGGGGCAAGGCCGCGCGCCACGCCCCGCGCCTGGCTGATGGCCGCCTTGAGCAGGGTCCCCAGCCGCTCCGCCTCCGTTGCCTCCGCCGCCGATTTCTCGTGCAGCACCTCGGCCAGGGTCTCCGTGAGGAAGGAGATTCCGGCCAGTTGCTGGCAGACGCCGTCATGCAGGTCCTGGCCAATCCGGAGCTGTTCGCGGTTGCTGATCTCGAGGATCTCCTGCTCCAGGCGTTTGCGTTCCGTGATGTCGCGGGCCACACCCTCGACCTCGATCAGGCGGCCGTGCTCCTCGATCCGCCGGGTCCGGATTTCCAGTTTCACCCGGTCGCCGGTGGCGGTGGCGAAATCCCACTCGACGTTCTCGGGTGCCGTTCCCGACACCACATTTGCCACCCACCGGCTCGCGGCCAGCCGCTGCTCCGGCACCACGAAATCCTGGA
>Ga0182030_10013722_pt1 | contig 16086 bp, 10 predicted proteins | sample 812S3MmetaG_FD_121299 | JGI IMG/M metagenome (GOLD analysis project Ga0182030, IMG submission 121299) | Permafrost microbial communities from Stordalen Mire, Sweden - 812S3M metaG (Illumina Assembly) | ecosystem: Environmental > Terrestrial > Soil > Wetlands > Permafrost | place: Sweden...
ACCATCAGCCAACTACACACATGGCTGCCGGACCAGTGGAAGATACGTAACTCCGCACACCTTCAAAGTCTTCAGAATCCGGCCACACAGTCTGCATAGGGATGGGGTTCAGGTACCGCTCACATATGAAGGACTCAACAGCTCTCACTGAGCGCATTGGGCTGAAGTCGCCATTCGAGAATCCAACTCCCCATCGCATTCGAGAACACTGGCCGACTTTCCGCTACTTATCGGATTGTGATCCCAAAAAATCGACAGCGGCGCCGGCCAGCCCGCTGTCTCGAAAGGCATCTGCCGGAATACCGATGCCACAGTCTTAATGTCGGCTAACACTTTTCTGATTGTCCTGTGTCTGTTCTGCACTTCGATTCTCGGCCCCAGATTTGGTCAACCGTCTGAACTTCTTAAGCAGATCTGACAGACTTTCGTGATCGCCAAAGAACAAAGGATCAAGTTGAATAGCAATTCGGACTTGTGATTCTGCTGCTCTTAGATTGTTCTGAAGGACTTTAACAACTGCAAGTCCAGCGTGCGGATCTGCTGCCTTGGGGTCAAGTTTGATGGCCAGAAGAAATTCTCCCTCCGCCGGCCCTAATTTCCCCTCGTTATAAAGCGCATAGCCCAGGCCGTTGTACGGCGACCAAAATCCCGGATTAAGCTCGATGGCTTTGCGAAACTCTACTTCAGCGTCATGGAACCGATTCTGATTGAATCTGACCCAGCCAATGCCGTCATGCGGGTCCGAGTAAGACGGTTCACGTCTTAACGCCTCGTTGAACTCGGTGATTGCGACATCATAAGTATTGCGATTCCCAGCCGAGATTCGTCCTAGACAATCCCATGGTTCGCTCCAAAGAGGATCGAGCCTAAGCGCCTCATTACACTCTGAAGTGGCTTCGGCGAACCGCTTTTTGGATAACAAAGCTCCGCCTAAGCCAGAATGCAGCCATGCCATCGAACTATCAATTTTGATGGCTCTTTGAAAAGTGGCAAGAGCTTGATCATACTTACGTTCTCGAAGCTGAAGGACTCCGAGTGCGTCCAAAGAGCTGGGTGAAGACGGATCAAGCTGAATCGCAATGTTCACTTCTTTGGTGGCAGCCGCGACTTCGTTCATTGTAAGGAGCAGTTCCCCGAGTTCAGCGTGCGCGAGAGAATAAGAAGAGTCGATTTTGATCGCGGTATTGAACTCGGCAATGGCGCTCGTAAACTCCTTCCGATAGTTGAGAACCTCCCCAAAGGAAGTGTGTGCCATTGCGGAAGCAGGACCGATATGAACAGCTCTTTTTGCCTCGGACTCGGCATCATCAAACTCACGCTCCTGGAGAAGTATCTCTGAAAGCTCAACGTGCGGATATAAAGGCCTGGGTTCGAGGAGAATTGCGGCTGTCAATTCAGACCTTGCTCGTGCAGGTTGAGATTCCTTCATCAATACAGCGCCCAAGGCCGCTCGCGCACGGGCGTATTTTGGGTCCTTTTTGAGGCATTTCGTGAGCTGAACGTAGGCCTCACTTACGTTGAGCTGCTCCAGGAGCGCTACCCCAAGGTTGGTGCAGATCGGAACGTTTTCTCCGTCCATTGACTCAGCACGTCTTACTTCTGCGATTGCATCTGGTAAGTTATGCAGTCTTTGAAAAATCGCTCCTAAACCGTTATGAGACTCGGCGAAATCGGGAGCTAGTCGCACCGCTTCTCGGCCCTCCCAGATCGCTTTCTCAGCATTCCCTTGATCGGCTGAGACTAACCCTAAGAGAATATGAGCATTTGAATCCAATGGTTCTGAAGCAGCTCGCTCATACAAGATGCGTTCCGCAACTGCCGACGCCTCAGCGAGCCTTTTGTTCTGTTCAAGGTACAAGCCCAGGAGATATGGATCTACAAGCTCAGTCATTTGGATCGCCAGTGCCTCGGTAATTCGGTCCCGATCAGTAGCATCGATCTGAACCCGCAATTCAGCTGATTCCCTTATGTCCCGTCGGAAAAGTCGGGATCTGATTTCCAGCTTGGTAGATCGTTCTTCGCCAACAAGTTCTCCTGATAAGCGCTGCTTCTCCTTGCCAAATATTCTTCTTAACAGATCAACAACGAGCTGGGGCGAAACCTTTGTTTCTGGAATTTCGACTTCGGGATATTCCTCTTCCGAAAGGCTTGAAAGTTGAGCCTGCGACGATACCCAATCACTAACATCCTGAATTTCTTGCATCTTCTCCCTGACATCTCTTGTCAAAACTTCGGATGTCAGTCCCAATTCAGTGAAGTGCGTCGGTACCGCAATAGGCTCAAGCACAACGACTCTTCGCTTGGCGTTTGGCCATGCGTACACAAACAGAATCACTAAGAATAAGAGCGCCGTAGGAATTAAGATCATCCGCTGCAAAAGTTCGAGAATTTCGGATAGTCTTTCCCACCAAGTCCAGCGGAACACTCTGGACCTTGAGACCGTTCCCGCTGTGTTTGCAATGCCACGGGTCAACGGCATTAGCCTGTTGGCCAAGATCGTCCAAACAACCTTAATCCGCTCATTCATTTGGCCGTTCCTTTCCTGGTGGTCCGGAGTCTGCCCAAGCGTGGAGTGAATCGTTTCACGGCTTCCTTGAGCTTGGGAACTTAACTAGATGTTAGCGGAAGGCTTAACCAAAGATGGTATGAAAGGCGATGCTTCGTCGATTCCCCCATCGGTGGAAAACGCTAGCCATGGGGACCTCCATGCCGGCCGAGTGCCTAGGGCGCGGAAACAGAGTAAACTCCCAATCGAGATCGCTGCTCGATGAGAGGTCGTCACCAAACATCTGCACGCAACCCCGGACCCACGCTTATCGACGGGCCGGGTGCCCCACCCTTGACCCAGACACAGAAGCGGGCCCCATCCTTCGCCTTTTTTCTGGCGAAGGGTGGGACGCTACGCCGCAAATGGGCATGGACCAATCGGCGGCCGTTCGGAAACCGTCTAGAATCGATCCCGAAATACGCCCTGGTCGCCCGGAGTGTTTCTCGATTTACGCCAAATCGCCAAGTCGCTCAACGAACGTCACAGAGGACATTGTGGACGGTAGCTCGCTGGTGGGGTCGGGTTAGTACCCCCACTCCTCATGGCGCACTGGCAGTCGGTTCAACTGGTCCCGACGCAGCCGCCAGTTCGGAATGAACCCATCCATCAGCGCGATGAAGCGGGCGTTGTGCGTTGGCTCCAAAACGTGTGCCATCTCATGGACCACAATGTATTCGAGGCACTCCTTCGGCTTCTTCGCCAGCTCGGTGTTCAGGCGAATCGTGCCGGCGCGGGGTTTGCAGCTTCCCCACTTGGTCTTCATCTGTTGAACATAAAACCCTTGAACTGTGACGCCAATGACCGGCGTCCACTTATCAATCAAGGAGGGTATCGCAACCCTCATCTGGTTCCGGTACCACTGGGCGACGACCTCCTGTTTCTTCTCCTCGGTAGTCTTCTGGCGCACATGCAGCAATAACCGGCTATGCTGAATCTCGACCGACGGCGTCTGGTCGCCCTCGATCACGCGCAGCAGGTACCGCCTACCCCATAGGTAGTGACTCTCCCGGTTCAGGTACTCCCGCGGCGTTTCGCGCTCCTGCTCCCGAAGCTTCCGCTGCTGCTGCTTGATCCAGTCGAGCTTTGAGATCGCAAATATCCGCACAGTGTCCAGGTTCATCCGCACCGGCGCGGAGATGCGCACGCGCCCGGTCGGTGGGTACACGCTCAGGTGGACGTTCTTGATGTCCTTGAACGTTACCTCAACCGGGATTCCACCTAGATCAATCCGCTCTGCCATCAGTACTCGCCCTGCGCCTTGATGATGAGGAAGAGGCGTTCAACCTCGGTCTGATCCTTCACAACCCCATAGATTGCGTTCTTGATCACCTGCTCGCGAGCCTGAACTCCCCGCCAGCCATCGGGACGCACATGCCGCACACTCGCATCGATCTTCAACGCCATCTCCTCATTCTGCCCGAGGTTGTTCCAGAGTGCCCGCTTGCCAGGTGTGTCGAGCTTCTCCGGTGTCTCCGCGGCAAGCCCAGCCTGCACCTTCGCGGCTAGGTCGGCGATCCGTTTCAGGTACTCTTCGTATTCAATCGCCTTTGCCTTCCGGGCGGCAATGATCTCGTCGAGCAGTGCCGACATCTTCGCGTAGAAGGCCGGGTCGTTCAGGTGCTCCTTGATGATCTTGCTGCGGACGTTGTTCTCGATCGTTTCGGAGATGGCGTTGGTGTTGCCCTTCATGCCGGCAAGCTGCGCGGCGATGGCATCGGCGATGCCGGTCTTCTGGATCAGCTCCAGCAACCCCATGTCGCCAAAGGCTGAGACCTTCCTCGACGCATCGGCCTCGATGTATGTGTCGATGAGGTGCCGCATGTCGGCTTCATACGGCTTCAGGTCGAGCGTCTCGCCGCTGGCCTTGCGCACGATCTCCCGGACGTTCAGGTAGTAGTCGAGCAGCTTCTTGATGCGGATGATATCGGCGGCGGTGTACCCGGCCCGGTCCAGATCGTCCGCGATGTTCGCATAGGCCCGTACCAGTGCGACGGCCGCCTTGTAGAGGGCTGCCCGCTGCGGTTCCCTCTCCTCAAGATCGGTGGGTACCTCGCTATTCCCGCAGAAATAGCGGATATGTTCCCACTCGCCCTTGGGCTCCTCCACCGGCTCGCAGAGCAGGACCAGCGCCTCGATGGCGTTGTCGAGCCGCTCCTTGCCCATCTTCAACCGGTCCTGAAGCAGAACCTCCGGGTCAACCCCGCCGGCGCTGTGGTCCAGTTCCGACGTGTACACGGCAATCGCATTCTCGACCTTTTTGAAGAGGTCCTTGTAGTCCACGATGTAGCCGAAGTCCTTGTCGTCGCCATCCAGCCGGTTGGTGCGGCAGATGGCCTGGAACAGCCCGTGGTCCTGCATCGACTTGTCGATGTAAAGGTACGTGCACGGCGGAACATCAAAGCCGGTGAGCAGCTTGTCCACCACCACCAGGAGCTTCATGTTGGCCGGCTCCTTTAGGAACCGCGTCTTCGCCGTCTCCTCATAAGTCTCGGTCTTGTTCATGCCCGGCGCGGCTTCCACGCCCTCCAGCAGTTCGGTATAGGTGTTGTAGATGAACTGCTTGTCGGTCTCCGTGTTGGCGCCGGTCTCTTCCAGCGTGATGTCTCTGGTCTGCGGGTTGTAGGAAGTCACGACCGCGCACTTGCCCTTCAGCGGCGTCTTCTGGAACAGGGTGAAGTATTTGCACGCCTCGTAGATGCTCGACGCCACCAGGATCGCATTCCCGCGTTCACTGGACAGCCGCGGCTTCACGCCGAAGTCAAAAACGATGTCGTCCACCAACCGGTCCATGCGGGAGCGGGAGCTGAGAACGTGCTGCATCGTACCCCACTGCTTCTTCAGCTCCTCCTTCTGCCAGTCGTTCAGTCCCTTGGTCTTCGCTTCGAACCAAGCGTCGATCTTGTCCTGGGAGCCGAGGTGCTGGTCGATGTCCCGCGCTTCGTAGATCAGGTCAAGAATAACCTTGTCCGCCACGCCCTCGCTGAACTTGTAGGTGTGGATGTAGCCGCCGAAGACCTCCAGACTGGTGGCCTTGTCCTTCTTCAGCAAAGGTGTACCCGTGAAGCCGATGAACACCGCGTTGGGCATCATGGCCTTCATCACGCGGTGCAGCTTGCCGCTCTGGGTACGGTGGCATTCATCCACGAAGACGAATACCTCGCCCACCGTCTGGCTGGGCTGTGCCTCCAGGTCCTTGATGAAGGCGTCGAAGTCGTCCACATCCCGGCGACCGAACTTGTGAACCAGGCTGCACAGCAACCGCGGTGTTGCCTGTCCAAGCTGACGCATCAGGTCGCTGCCGCTTGTGGTCCGCTTGATGGGCTCACCCATGTCGGTGAAGAATCGTTCGATCTGCTTGTCCAGTTCATCGCGGTCGGTGACCAGGGCCACGCGGGCATTGGGGTTGTTCTCCAAAATCCACTTCGCCAGCAGGACCATCACGATGCTTTTGCCGCTGCCCTGGGTGTGCCAGATGATGCCGCCCTTCTTCTGGCGTACATGCTCCTGCGCGGCCTTGATGCCGAAGTACTGATGGACGCGGGGCAGCTTCTTGATGCCGCTGTCGAAGAGCACGAAGTCGTGCATCAATTCGATCAGCCGGGCCTTGCTGCACATCTTCAGCAGGTACTTGTCCAGCTTGAAGCGGCTGTTGTCCTCTTCCTCCTCCTTCCAACGCAGGAAGTACTTCTCCGGTGTGCCGATGGTGCCGTACTGCAACCCCTCCGAATCGTTGCCGGCAAAGACCAACTGCACCGACGAGAAGAACCATGCGTTGAACTCTGGCTGCTGGTTCGAGAGGCTCTGGCGGATGCCGTCCCCAAGGCTAACCCGGCTGTTCTTCAACTCGATCACGCCGACGGCGATGCCGTTCACATAGAGCACCAGGTCCGGCCGGCGCTCTTGGTTCCCCCTGAGCGTCACCTCCTCGGCAATCGCGAAGTCGTTTTTCTCCGGCTCGTTCCAGTCGATCAGGCTCACGGTCACAGTGGGCTCGCTCGCTTCGGTCTTCACCTGCACGCCGTAGCGCAACAGACTATAGACGGCCTTGTTGTTTCCGTAGAGGTCGCGGCTGTGGTTGTCCGCCTCGGTGCGCAGCTTGTAGAGCGCCATGCCGATCTGGGTGGGGATATAGCCGCGCTTCGCCAGCCAGGCCGACAGCACCCCATCCTCGACGTTGCTGTTGTCTTCGCGATCGGTCCAGTCGCCAAGGTACCGGTAGTTCAGTTCGTCCACGAAGAGCTTGATCACGCGGTTTTGTGTGATCCACTCTGGCTTACCGATGTCGTTCATTCGGTATCACCTTCCGGCGGGAAGAGTTGCTGGCAACTCTCAATCGCAGCATTGATCTTGTCATCGGAAAATAAGGGCCGATCCAGTTTGGCCTTCCACTCAGCATTGTCCTGAAGAACCCGCTTCACAGTTGAGAGGCTGACAGCCTTCCCTTCACGGCGCAGATCAACGCACGCCATATCGATCGTCGCAAGCAACTCCAACTCTTCCGTGCGCTTGTGGCGGAACTGTTCCACCCACTCCAACGCGGGAGAGTCGTACCACTTCTCGAAGTACCCCTCAGCCTGCGCGATGTTGTCTCCGGGTATAAAGCCTTCGTATGTGCCATTGTGGTGTGAGCGAACGTAGCGGTTCTTCAGGGCGATCTTCTCCGGCCCCGCGTACCTAACTTTGGGATCGTAGGGACCAGCAGCCTTCTTCAAGAACCCCGTGGCCTCATGGTCCGCATGGCGATGGAACAGGTACATCAGCTTCGTCCTGCGGACGCGGGCAAGCGGATACTTTTCGGTACCAAACCTGCTAGCCAATACCGCAAGAACTACGGCCTCATTGATCTGCGGATTGTGAGCTTTGCTGGGAGAAACATCCGCTTGTTGTTTGACTTCGAACGGTAGCACCGAGGCAGCCGAATGAATCAAGCGAATCTTCCCGGTAAGAAGTTCCTGCATCATGCCAGTCTTCAACTGGTGGGCTTTGGTGAGTTTGGCATCCAACGTGTTGATCTCGTTGTCCATATCGGAGAGGACGGCGGCGATTGCGTTCTGTTCCTCATACCCAGGAAGCGGGATGTCTAACGCACGTACGTCTCTGCTGTTGATGGCAGGATAATTTGATCCGGTGAGAAGGGTCTCAATTTGACGAACGATGTAATCTCCAAACATATGGAAGAAGACATAAGCTGGATGAGCCACACGATCCTTGCATCTCAGAACGCTGAAACCGGTTGAACATACCCATTCCCCATTCTCAGAAAGGAAAAGAAAGTGCGATTTGAGGTTGGGTCGAACTGTCGAAACAACAACATCATTCTTGCGTAGTTTTCGACGAGCTCGGGATGGTGCGGAGCGAAATACCTGTTGTGTGTGACTTCTAAGCGTCCCCATTTCTGCATCTTCCAATGCAATGTAGTTGAACGCATATTCTGCTGAAGTGCTGCTACTGAGACTTTCGGGATCAGTGTCAGCAATATCGCCTAACCTTTTCTTGTTCCACTTCCCACTAAATCCGGGCAGGCGCTTTTTGCCGGTGAGCAGTTCCTGCATGGCGCCTTGTTTGAGGTGGCGCTTCTTGGCGAGGAGTTGCTCCAGGGATTCGATCAGGGCATCTGCATCGCTCAACGCCCCTACAATGGACTCTTGTTCGGCTTTCGTCGGCGGTAAAGGGATGGGAACAGTCTCGAACTTGTCTTTCGGGAGATGTGCAATGCTGGTTTGCGTAACGAAGTTGAGCAGGAATCCAGCGGTGACCAGTCGTTGCAGCATATAAAGCATCAGCTCAACGTTGTAGCTTCTCGTGGGCCTTAGGCGGTGCAATGCCTTCTGGTAGTAGCACTTTTCAATTGGTTGATGCCAGATAGCCGCACGCCCGACCTCTCCCCCTTCGCACACCAGCAGATCGCCCTCACAAAGGCGAAATCGACGAAGGTCTGCGGGGGTCAACTTGATCTCACCGATGTCCGTCAGATCAACACGACCCCACTGAACGGAACGGTTACCCAAAAAAGGCATCAGCACACCGAAGTTCTTTTCTGCATCGAGCATTTTGCCGAGTTGAATGGAAAACTCTGCACCTACCGTAGAAACTTCCCAGTCTTCCGGGACCACCCCTACCTCAGTCTGCTTGTAGCCTGGCTTCAAGCCCATTTGAACCCCATCCTTTCGAGATGCTGGTTCACCTTGGCTTCCAACTTAGCCACGCGGCTGGCCATCTGCGGAATTGGTGTTTCGTAACGCTCAGCCAGTTCCTTGACGCGCTGGGTGAGCTGCTGGCTGACGCGGTCCATCTCGCCGTGAATGGCTGCGTCGAGCGCAGCCAGCCACTTGTCGTCCACTACCAGCGCCTTTACCTCGGCCTCGGTGAGCTTGGGGTACTTGGCGTACGCCTTGGCATCGAGCGCCGCTTCCGCTTCCTTGATCTGCTTCTTCAGGTCGGTCTCGTCCTCGTTGAGCGCGAGCCACGCCGTGAGCACCAGCGCCTCGTCCTTGGCCTCCTTGTCGCCCTTGATCTCCTTGAGCCGGGCAGTTACCGTGGCCCGCGTGACCTTGCCCTCCTTGCCCTCCTCGGCATCGGTACGCGCCTCGGAGAAGGCGTCTTCGTCACCAAGCTGTTCCTCCTCCAACTCCGCCAACTTGGCGATGACGCTTTCCAGATCGGCGTTGAGCTTGTCGATGTCGGCCTGCTCGGCGGCGAAGTAGCGGGCGACCAGCAGCGCCTTCGGTACCAGGTCGCAGGTCCATCCCTTGTCGATCTGCTTGGTGGTCTTGCCGTCCTTGCTCTTTTTCGTCTCGATGATGCGCGAGGTCTCAGCCTTCCACCCATCGGCGGCGATCAGGTAGCAGTCGTCCTGCATGGTCTCGGCCCAGTAGTCCATTAGGTGCTGGTAGACATCATACGGGTCGATGAGCGGCTTGTTCGCGTAGTGAGCCAGCAGGTCCTCACTCAGCGAGACGATGACTTGCTTGGGGTGGCAATCTTCTTTAAGCGCCTTGAGCGTGGTGGCGCTGGTGGTGCGCCAGGCGGCGAAGTGGGCGTTCATGCCGGTGATGAATGCGGTGAACTCCGCGTGGTCATAGATGGTGGTCTTGATGGCCGTCTTCTCGACCGCCAGATCGAGGTAGCCACGGCGGTTGGGTTTGAAGAGGGTCTCGCGCAGTTGCGGGCAGACCTTCCAATACCGCTCCAGCGCATCCACGTCGGCAACCGGGATGCCGCCCTTGAGGTGGCCTTCAATGTCTTGCAGGTCCTCGGGCGTCTGACTGTCGATGTAGCGCGGCAGATTGAGGTTGTAATCGTTCTTCTCGATCTCCGCCACGGCGACCATGCGCGAGTAGCGCGGTACCTCAAGCTGCCGGTTGAAGACGTCCACGATCCGATGGATGTCCTGGGCGCGAAGGCGGTTTTTGGGGCCATCCTTCATGTACCCCTGGCTGGCGTCGATCAGAAAGATGCCCTTGCGGGCGTGCGCGTGTTCCTTGTCGATGACGACAATGCAGGCGGGAATGCCGGTGCCGTAGAAGAGGTTGGCGGGCAGCCCGATGATGCCCTTGATGTACCCCTTGCGGACGAGGGCCTTGCGGATGTCGGCCTCGGCGTTGCCGCGGAACAGTACCCCGTGGGGCAGAATGCAGGCGCCCTTGCCGGTGCTGCGCAGCGAGCGGACGATGTGCAGCAGATACGCATAGTCGCCCTGCTTGCCGGGCGGTGTGCCGAAGGGCTTGAAGCGGTCGTACGGGTCGTGAAGCGGGTCGAGGCCCGTGCTCCAGCGCTTGTCAGAGAACGGCGGATTGGCGACCACGTAGTCGAAGGTCTTGAGGGTGCCTTTATCGGAGAACTTGGGTGCGGCAAGCGTGCTGTATCCACCCTCGATCCAAGCGGTTGGGCAATTGTGCAGGATCATATTCATCCGGGCGAGTCCTGCGGTTGCTACATCCTTTTCTTGCCCGTAGAGGGTAACCGTAGTACGGGCCTCTTCGCCCACCTTCAACAGCAGCGACCCGGAGCCGCAGGTTGGGTCATAGACGGTAGTGCTGGAGGTGGTGAGGGCTTCATGAATGCCAATGATCTTGGCCATGATGCGGCTGACCTCGGCAGGAGTATAGAACTGGCCCTTGCTCTTGCCGCTCTCGGTGGCAAAGTTCCGCATCAGGTACTCGTAGGCATCCCCCAAGAGGTCGTCGCCGTCGGCTCGGTTTCTGGAGAAGTCGAGAGCTTTGTTCTCGAAAATGGCGATGAGGTTGGTCAGCCGCTCGACCATCTCCTTGCCGCTGCCCATCTTACCTACATCGTTGAAGTCCGGCATGTCGGAAAGCTTGTTGGCATCGGCCAGCGGACCGATGATCTTCTTCATGATCTGGTCGCCGATGTCGCTCTTGCCCTTAAGAGCCACCATGTCTTTGAAGCTGGCGCCGGGCGGGACGGTGATGGGCGCATAGGGCTGACCGACGTATTTGTCGCTGACGTACTTGATGAACAGCAGGACCAGAATGTAGTCCTTGTACTGGCTGGCGTCCATGCCGCCGCGCAGTTCGTCACAGCTCGACCAGAGGGATGAATAAAGTTCAGATTTCTTAAGAGCCACGTTCAGTACGTCCTGTCTTGTTCTTATATGAATGTGGGTACACAGCGGTCTGACAACTTCAGCGCCTCGAATTTCTGAGGCACTACGCCCAAGCCAGCCCTGTACCCCTGCTGTAGACGATCAAGAACAGACGAAATCGATCAACCGTCCGAAACCAAACATGGTCCGGTACATCGCTGCGTGTTGATCTCGGCTATCACTTGACCACGGATCAGTTTCGGCTAATCCAGCCGATCGCGCAAGCATGCGAAAAAAACGGGATTGCCACCACGAGAGCCACATACTGGATCGCCGGGGTACCGTAACAGACACATGGTCGGCAATCGCGGCCCAGGACTCTTTGCGGCGTGCTTTTGAGGGCTCTAGCACGAAATCGGGCTTGGTTTCTGAAATTGGTGGTTTTCAGCTCTCAGGGGAAATTTACCCCGTAGCTGGACCAAAACCGCACAAAACGTCGCACGCTAAGGGGGGCAGGCGGGCTTGCTGAGGGGTGGCGCATGGGTGGTCAGTACCCTCTGAAAATCGCGGACGTTCACAGGGTGGCGACGTTTCGCGTGACGCTCAAGTACGGACCGCAAAAGGAGAGAAACGACCACTGCGTGGTCCGAACAGGAGTTGGAGTACCTCAAGCCTTCCGAGTCGGCGATACGTTCTTTTCCGGCCATCCCGGTGATGATCATGGGTTGGGCAACGGAGCACGGACCTTGGACGAACCGAACGTGGACGGGCTGGGAATAAGGTGAATCGCTTCCTAGCGAACAAAACCGGCATCCCGAAGGATGCCGGCCTGGTTAGATCAGACGGTCAGGCTCGAATTCCAAGGATTTCTGCCTTTTGGTCAAGACTCAAGAGAGTCGAAGTGTTCACGGCGGTGTCGATCGTTGCCAGCATCATCTGGCCGCCGGCTCCGAACACGACACCTATCATGTACCCACCAGCAGCAGTCAAGACGCCGGCAACGCAACCAGCATAATCATACCCATTGTTGGTGGTAATGCTTACCCCTGCTATAAGAATTCCTAGCCCAATTCCGACAAGCTTAACGATGTTTGCAAGCGAAATGATTCCGGTCGCAACAGAGTAGGCATCTGCGTAGCGCATCTTAAGCATATCAAGCCGAATAAGAAGTTCGGGTGCATCAACTGTCGTACTCATTTCGATTCCTTTCAGGATCGTAGTGTGGTCACAGATTTAATCACACTAAGGGGGTTACCGGCTGTGACTTGGGCCTATGCCACCTTCAGGACCAGGGCAGATGTCGGTTCAACAGGAACACCTTCACCCTCGCCTTCCAGCGTGAGCGGATTCCCCGTTGTGTGAGCCCAGCACTACTTGGACTTCATCCAAGCGTGAGCCAAGATGCCGGACTAATTGAGCCGATAATTCTTTGGGGCCTTGACGCTGGGCGGGCCATGGTGGAGCTGGGAGGGGGTACCACGCCACCGCTGGACTCTCGGACAGGGGTGTGTACCTGTCGGGCTTGTGAGAAGGCTGGACTGCTGTTGTATGGGATGTCCTTTTTCGGGTTAACCTTTGGGAGCCGGGTCTTCAATAACTTCAGTGGTGACACGTCTCTTACGGCAGCCAGGCTTATGCTCCGCATTCAGGTTTCACGCCGAATTCTCGCAGATGGAGTAGCCTTCGAAAGAACGCAGACAGCGTGAGCTATCTCAGGACCACAGAGGGAACGCCCTCAATCAGGAGGAAGTATGAGGGATCGAAAGATCAGAAGTCTCCCTATCAGCGAGATTCAGACCGAAGAAGGTGCCCAGGAACTTGTTCGCTCTGAAAAGATGAAGCCATATCTCGCCCTTTTGAAGGCGCAGATTGGAGGGCAGGATACCGAGCCGTTTTTGACGGCATTAGCTGCGCTGCCGCTGGAAGAAAGATATGTATGGCGAGTGGTCTCTGCTCTGAAGTGGGCTTTCTGTGACCTTGACACGGAAAGTGTGGCTGCCGATCTCCGCACTCTTTCGGAAGCGGATGTCAAAAAGGTGGTGGAACCTCTTCCATTGAGGTTCATTCAATTCTGCTTATTTATCACCGCGCTGCTGGGGGAAGAAGCGACGGACCGACTCATGCAGCAGGCACTGCGATGCGCAAAGGAATCATCCGTGCCGCCCTCGGGCGAGTAGGCGCGGTCGGTGTGCGCCGGGCATGCTCTGATCTATCCTCTCCACCGGCCGAGAGTGATCCCAATCTCTCTCATTGCGGCGATAGCCTTGTCATCCGAAGTGGGCGGGAGGATATGCTGACGACGAAGGTCCTAGGGAAGCAAGCTTTGCAGGTACCCCCAACTTCTTCAAGAATGCCCGTAACCTTGCACCTCATGTGCCATGAATATGCATGAAGTCCACTCGCTTGAAGAGATAGCGCAGCGGGATGGATTACGCAGCAAGCTTGTCAGATGGCTGCCGGTTACTGGCTGCAAGCTGTTGCACGACTTCATAGAGGAATTCGCTGATCAATTCCTCCGTCGTCAAGATCGGGCGCAGTCTTGGTAATATCCGTTGCACCAACTTCTTGACGTCCTCCATCGCCGGTTCCGGAATCGCCTCACTGAGTCGATTCGCCGCCGGCATCATGGACTCTTGGTGTTGGTTCACGTAACGATCGGCGGTTGCCCGTGGGAGGCTATGTGTCCGTAGGTAAGCTGACCAACCACCCAATCGTCCGGTGCATGCGAGGAGGCTTTTCATAGACCACAGACGCTCACCCAGATCACGGCGGATAGCTTCCAGTTCCAGCTTCGTGCGTTTTGAAGTTGCCTTGCCTGTTTGGTGAGCTGTCCAGAGCGTTGCGATCTCGCCATCAATCTTGGACTCGATCTCTGCATCGGTCGGCAATGGCACATCGGCAGGCACTTCGACCTGTTGATCTTCAAATTGCTCAAGCATGGTAGTACCCCTTCGGGGCTGAATAGGTGAGCGGATACGACGAACGCCGGTGTCAGCAAGCCCATACTATGGTTTGGGAAGTTCGGTCTTGACCCGGGTCTGAAACAGCATGTAGGACACTTCATACGACCATAATCGCGGAAAAGGCTTCGCCACAGGCCCGTGGCGCGTTCCGCGCAGGGTCAATGACCCTGGGATGCGTCCAGATCGCCCTCGTTCAAAGCAGTTTCCTGCACGACCGAAACGTCGTCAGGCGCTGTATGGCGGCGTCAAACACATCGCCGGGGTCCTTCAACCGGTTCACCTGCGGCCCCGTTTTGACGTCAACCATCTCATGGATTAGGGGCAGCTTTGTGGTGCGCTTCAATGCCATCATGCACGGATCGATCTCGATGCCGAGCAGCTCCGCGCCGTCGATCTCAAACGTCTTGTTCGCCGCGTCCTGACACGGTTCCCACCAGATCACGACGTAAGGCAGTTCACCGTTCCAGTAAGTGCGGTTGAACTGCCGATAGTCGTTTCAACCCGACATCGGAATCCATGGGGTACCCCTACTTCTGGAGCGAGTAATGATCGATGGCGGCCTGGGCGGCGACACGCAGGACACCGGGCAGAGCGCGGATGTATCAGGGCGAGCCTTTGGGGTGTCGATTACCTGTTCGTAGTGGTTAGCAACTTTCTCACCGGCGCCAGAGATGCCATCAACGTGGCCAGCCATAGCCACAGGCGCTGGCGGCGCACTTGCCATGATCGCCCTGGGCTCATTGGCTGAAGGCATGCGGCACGCTTCGCCAAGGTAGGCAGGCTGCCTTACTGTGACATGCCGGGCGGGATTACCTCAGCCACAAAGACGCCAACCCTAAGACCTAGCCGCATCGGCAATAGGCTTGGGGTACGCCGCCGTGATGGCGAAAACGGGGGTACTAACCCTTCAACCCGCATCTACCGGCGCCTCCTGGGGGCTTGTGGGAGGCGTTTTTTGCGGAAGGAACCTCCGGGAAGCCTAAAACAGGGTGTTTGGAGAAATCTGCATGTTTCCGGCACGATGTCTGAGAATGTTGGGAAGCTCATCAGGATGGGCTTTAAGGAGAGACAAAGTGAGGGTTACTGGGAACAAGCATCTTTGTCGCTGCGGATGCACTGTCAACGTCGGCGCATGCTAGATCGACTGGTACCGCGGGCAGAACATGACGGGCCTAACCCTTCAGCGCGGTCCGAATGATCTCGACCTCGGTCAGGGGTACCGCCATTTTCTTCATATGGCGACCCTGATTCTCCGCTCCGAAAATGGGTGCAGAAGAGCGTCTAGGGCGGTTCGGTAGGTCGCAGCTCAAGCGCCAAAATCAAGCGGAGCACGGCAGCGAAGAAGGCCTTCAAACGCCAGTGACCATGTCCGGCCAACGGCAATACATCTGGCTCATGCCCAGGCTAGCTGATCGACCACGTCAAGCACCTCGAATTCGGGGGTGCTGACGATCCGTCGAACATGCAGTGGCAGACGATTGCCGATGGCACACGCGTCGGCTTCCATCGCCTTGGCGGTGTTTCCGCAGTGGCCTTTGTCCATGGCAGCCTTTCGACTCATACCGACTGGATGCGCGTAGCAAGGTTGCTCTCGACCCACTACACCTGTTTCGCCATGGACCGGGCTGGCCGCGGCCGCAGTGGCCTTGGCCTCTCCGCTACTCCATCGAGCGAGAGGGTTAGACGCAGGGTACCGGCTCATGCACTTGAGCACGGTGTGTATCAACGCTGAGGGGGCAGGCTGGAACTACAAGGGGGCGCCACGCTGTCGCTGGGCGTCTGGTGAGGGATTATGTGTCCGGCTACGCGCGGGCGGCCCCCCTCCTTAAGTTAACGGTGAATCGCTGGGAGGATATCTCCTGTATGAGGGAGTCATGATTGTTAGTGTGAGGATGAGGCCGCTCCTACGAGACGTAAGTCGAGGAGGGTGCCCTGCTCTTTCCTCCTACGTAGGAGGAGGAAAGGTGCTGTTGCTTTGAGGGAAGTCTCCGGAGGAGATTTGGTGGCTGGCTAACCGAACGAAGTGAGGT
>Ga0182030_10013724_pt1 | contig 16086 bp, 13 predicted proteins | sample 812S3MmetaG_FD_121299 | JGI IMG/M metagenome (GOLD analysis project Ga0182030, IMG submission 121299) | Permafrost microbial communities from Stordalen Mire, Sweden - 812S3M metaG (Illumina Assembly) | ecosystem: Environmental > Terrestrial > Soil > Wetlands > Permafrost | place: Sweden...
CCCTGCGAAGAGTTCTTGCCGGCAGCAACCAATGTGCCTCCAGGGCTCACGCGTTGGGCGTGAAAAAAGAAAATGCGGTCAACAACGGCAGCTGATCATCGGGCGAAACTTAGCATGAAGATTGGATAACTAATGGCAAGAACCGGATTCCTCGATGCGATCGACGGAGACGTTCTATGGGGTTGGGCGTACGACGACGAATCCCGAGAAAGCCCCCGTATCGCGGTTCGAATCGAGGGTCTGCTAGTCGATGAGTTCGTCGGAACGGAATTTCGTGCCGATTTGCTTGCCGCGGAGATCGGAACTGGGCACCACGGCTTTACATATACAATTCCCGATCGGTGGAGAAGTTCTACCGTCGTCGTTTTAAGCTTGACATTTGCCGATACCGGCCGGCTCTTGACGCATGGAGAGCGCGTCGTCCTCAATGGCGGACTGGCAAAGTGTGAATTGTTTCAGGGTGTGCTCAGTACCGGCATTTGGCAGCCCGAAGCATTTGACCGGTCCGATACGACAATCACGGTCAGCGGCTGGGCAATTCCGCCGTTCGCAGTACCGATTCCGTTTGCGATTGCACACAACGGAGTAATCGTTGAACAGATGGAGACTTTCGAACGGCCCGAAATTTTGCAACGATTTGGTATTCCTCACCAACTGAAGCAGGTCGGTTTCCGATTGGCGGTCGATGTGCCGCAGGGATCCGATTCCGGGAACCACGAATTCGCGTTCGTCGAGAAGCGGACCGGTAAACCATTCAATCGGCGCCATTCGATTTACCAGCTTCCCGCTTTGGCGCCGATACCAGATGACGCACGGCGGATGCGCGTCGGCCGCACGAATGACCTCGAAGATTATCTGCGAGTCGGGTCGACGATTCTAACGCAGCTCGATCAGATCGCAGTGGAATATGCGGACAGATCGTTCGCGCAGGCGGAAGCAATTCTTGACTGGGGATGCGGATGCGGACGTGTCTTTCAATTTTTGCCACCCGAGCACCGAGCACGTCTTACGGGCATTGATATCGATCCGGATAACATCGGTTGGTGTCGCGAGAATTTTCCGGAGGGGCGCTTTGAAACTGTTTCGCTTCGTCCTCCGACCAACTTGCCTTCGGAACATTATGACCTTGTTTTCAGCATTTCCGTGTTGACGCACCTCACTGAAGAGCGCCAATTCGAGTGGCTAGAAGAAGTACGTAGGATCACTCGCCCGGGCGCACTCATCCTGATTAGCGTGCACGGCGAGACGGCGTGGGTGAATGGAGGTTCCTCACTCGCTCGCTATGCTGAATGGCGAGCCGCCGGATTTTTAATCGTAGGCAAAAATCATGACTTGGACGATGCCACCGTCGATGGAAGCGAATACTATAACTCGTTTGTTACGAGAAGTTACATTTTTGAGCAGTGGTCTAAGTATTTTTCGGTGGTCGACGTCGTGGCGGGAGCAATCGCTACGCAACAAGATCTAGTCGTCCTGAGAAGACAGTAGCTGTCTGTTAGCAGCACCGGGGTGCGCCCAGAGCGCACGCTAGCGGTCCCCGGTTACGAGCCGCAGACGGCAAACGTGAATGGGTAGTTGTGAAGCGCTTCGCCACCTTCCGGCTTGACGATCACCGCAGATCCGAGTTGCAGTCCGGCCGTACGCTCGCGGTTGATCGGGTTCGGCTGAATCACATGGATCATGTTTTCCCGTAACGTCCACGCTTCGAATGGATGTTGAGCCGACGCGCTGCCCAGCTCCGGAAATTTTCCGCGCTCGCCGTGGAAGACGCTATCGAACGTATCGAAGCCGCGCTCTTCAATGACTGCAGAAGCCGCGACGATTTGCTCGCTGGTCGTCCCCGGCCGGCAAATATCGCGAATGTTTTCGTAACATGCGAACGCAGCATCGAAGAGCCCACGGTAGAGCGCCGTGGGCTCCGCTCCGATCGCGAACGGCCGATGGATCTGCGTCCAGTAGCCCCAGTAGCTCACGGTGAGCTCTGTGATAACGACGTCGCCCCGAGCTAGCGTGCGCGGCGTGACGCGCTGCCACGGAACGAAGCGATCCGGCCGCGCCATGCTCGTGGTCGCGATGAAATGAATGCCGGGATCGCTTTCATGGCCGCTATAGCTGTTGTTGACGATCGTCCGAATGTCGAATTCGGTCAAGCCCGGCCGCAATTCGCGTTCGAGTGCTTCGCACGCGAGGTCCGTAAGATATCCACTCCGCCGGACAAATTGCAGTTCTTCCTCACTGCGAACCCAGCGAATGTCGTTATACGCGCGGCCGAATTCGGTGAAGGTGGCCTCCGGCAGGCGAGCCTTTAGGTCGCTGACCTGATTGTAGGGGATCGCGTTCAGGCTAACGATTCCCAGCTTTGCGCCGGTCAGGGCGCGCGCACGCAGCTCTTCAGCGAGCGTGGCCGTCGGCGAGGGGCCATAACCGCGCACGTCCTCGATCGTGGACATCTCTTTGGCGCACGGAACGTGATTGAAAAAGTGTACGAAGACGACGGGCTCGCAGGCGCGCGGAAAGATCAGCCAGCAGGGCGCCGCCGGTAAATAATTGCTCAGGTAGCACATCTCGGCAGAACCGGGCGCGCCGTAAATCAGCAGCGCATCGAGCCCCTCCCGGTCCATCGCCTCGTAGACCGCTCGATTTCGCCGCTCATGTTCGGCGGAAGAAAATCGCGGAAACGGTTGCATCATTGACCACCCCGGCTCGCGATGACCGGTTCGAAGCGCCGATCGGGCACGAACCAAATGACGGCGACGGTGACAAAAAGCACGTCCGAAACGATCGGCGACACGAACGCTAGCCCGATCGCGCAGAGATAAAGCAACGGTGAAATTTTTCCCTTGAAGTCGATCTTCACGGCCCTTGCAAACGGCGATTCGGGGCCGTTCACCGCAACCAGCGCCGTTTGCAGCAGTGTGTAGGCGATGGCGTCAAAGAGTAACCCGACCCCGTATAATGCCGTCGGAACCGCGGCCGATGGGTTCTCACCGAGCCAGTTCGTGGTAAATGGCGCGAGTGAAAGCCAGAAGAGCAGATGTAAGTTCGCCCACATCGAGCGGCCGTCGATGCCGCTCGATGCGCGCAGCATGTGATGATGATTGTTCCAATAGATCCCGACGAAGACGAAGCTCAATGCATACGCGGCGAGCGTCGGAACGATTTCGTGCAACGATTTCAGGTCGGTTCCGTGTGGCGGCTTCAGCTCGAGCACCATGATGGTGATGATCACCGCGATGACGCCGTCGCTGAAGGCCTCGAGCCGGCTTGCTTCCGTTGAGAATCGGGTTTTCACAACCGGCGTGGCCGCTACTTTGCTGCTTTTTCAACGTCGGCGAGATTGGCGGCGCTGTAGGGTAGGCGCTTCGCATAGACGATCGCGCCGCTCGCATCGCAAACCACGACGCCGGCCGAGTGTTTGTCACCCGGCGGCACGAGCGTAAGCCAGCCGTCTCCGTTGAACGTAACGAGCACGTTGTTGTTAATCTGGTCTTTGCTGCCGACGGCGGCGCCTTCGACCATCTTGCGCACGTGGCCGCGAGATACGAAGGCCGTCTTGGCCGCAACGACCACGGCGTAGACCGCGGCGCCGCGCACCACGTTGTCGTTGAGCAGTTTGCGCGACCACAATTTTAGATCGCCTTCCGACTGGGGCGTAAACGCGAGCAGCAGCACGAGCGGCTTCCCGGCGGCATCTGTTGGAAGGACGACGTGGTTTCCGCCCAAGCTGTCGGCTTCGAGCCGGGGCAGATTCGCTGCGCTCGCGGGCACGGCGCCGGAACACGCGATGGCGAGCGTGAGGGCGAAGGCGATCTTACGGAATGGCAGACGGAACATCATGAGCGAGCCTTTCGAGGATGGATTCTGATTCGTGTGCGTGCTCGCGCGGAGCCCGGCGGAGGAACGGGACGAGAACGAACGAGAGCACGAAGAGTCCGCCGATAACCATCCACGCCTCGTTGAAAGCGATCGTTGCCGCCGCCCGCGCGATAATCGGCTTGACGAAGGTCATATCGCCGGGATCTGCATGGGCGATGTTCACGCCTGCCAGCAGATCTTTCGGGACGCCGACAAATGCGGCCGTTGCAGCCTTACCCCGCACCAGCTCGTTCAACACCCGGGTCGCGATATCGGGTGGCCGAACGTTCACGATCGTGTCGACGATCCCGATACCAATCGCCCCACCGACATTACGCGTGAAATTCAGCAAACCGCTGGCGTTTGAAAGCGCTTGCGGCGGCAGTTCGTCCAACGCGACGTTGGTAATCGGCAGGATGCAAAAAAGCAGCGCGGCGCCGCGCAGAACTTGCGGCACGATCAAGCCGGTAAAATCCGTAGTCGGTGTTTGAAACGCGTTGGCGAACGACCCCGCGGCGAAGAGCCCGAAGCCGATCGCAACCACCCAATGCGCGGAGAGCCGGCGGTCGGCGAACGTCGCAAGCGGGGCAGCGATAAGCTGTGAGGCGCCCATCACCGTCATGATTTCGCCGATCTCGAGCGGCGTGTGAAAACGCACGAAGCCGAGGAACAGCGGCAATAGATAGATTGAACCGTAAAGCCCGATTCCCAGGACAAAATTATAGCCGCACGCGATCGAAAACCCGAACGTGCGCAGCGGCGCAAAATCGACCAGCGCTTCGTGCGTATTCAGGCAGCGCCGCACGGCCAACGCGCCGGCGGCGACTGTGCCGACGAGCAGCGCATAGTCGCGTGCCGCGGCCCAGTGATCTTCCGGCGCAACTTTCAGCAATGTTTGCAGCGATGCTAGACAAATCGCGAGAGCCACAAAGGCAAGCGCATCGACGGTGCGCCACGCAGCACGGTCCGGTTTATCAACGCGGACGACCGCCGCGACGATGACCGTGATCGCGAGCCCGATCGGAATGTTGATGAAGAACACCCAGTTCCACGCCAGTTTCTCGGCAACGTAACCGCCGAGCAACGGCCCAATCGAGGGCGCCAGCATCGCCAGCGCGCCGGCGATCAAGATGGCACGCGCATGCAGCGCCTTCGGAAACATCTTGTATCCGGCGGCGAAGACCGTCGGAACGATCGTGCCGCCACAGAAGCCTTGAAGCGTTCGCCACACGATGAGCGTGACGTAATCATGCGAGAGACCGCAGGCGAGGCTCGTCAAGACGAAGCCAAGCGAAGCTCCCGCGAAGAGCCAACGTGTCGAAGCCGCGCGTGCGAGACGGCCGCTGAGCGCGATCCCGATGACCTCGGTGATGAGGTAGGACGTCTGCACCCAGCTCAGCTCGTCGAGGGGCGTATGCAGCGACGTTGCGATGCGCGGCAGCGCGGCGGCGACGATCTGAATGTCCAGGATCGCCATGAACATCCCCAGGCACATCGTCGTAAATCCGAGCCACGATCGTCGGCTGGAGGTCATTAAGCGCGTTTCGTTCGCCGAAGATCGGCCCCCTAGGCTCGCCATCGGCGTTTCGCGAAGCGACAATAATAAGGAATTGCCAGCATTGAGCGTTTCGTTTTTTCGCGATGGCATGAGGGTGGGATTTGACTTCGTGGTCTCAGGGCGCAGCACCGCAGCTGCTTTCACTAGCAACTGCGTTGCCGAGCAATGTCATCGAGCAGAAAAAGGCGTCGGAAATGGCTCGCGCATTCTTCGGCCATCGCATCGCCCGCTACGACGTCCTCGCGCGCGTCTTCGCATCCACCGGGATCGAGCGCCGCTACTCGGTCGTGCCGCTCACGTGGTTCGAAGAGCCTCACGGGTGGCCGGAACGCACCGCCGCATACATTGACGGCGCGAGCCGGCTGTTCGAGGATGTCACGCGTAAAGCGCTCGCTGCCGCCGGACTCGATGCCGGCCAAATCGACGCCGTCGTCACCGTGTCGTCGACCGGCATCGCAACGCCGAGCCTCGAAGCGCGCGTCCTGCCGGGACTCGGCTTCCGCTCCGATGTTCGCCGAACTCCGATTTTCGGTTTAGGCTGCGCCGGCGGAGTTTCGGGATTCGCACATGCGTCGCGCATTGCGGCCGGCGAACCCGGTACGAATGTCTTGCTCGTGACCTTGGAATTGTGCACGCTGGCATTCCGCATGGATCGCGCGACCAAGCCGGATATCGTTTCCGCAGCGCTCTTTGGCGATGGTGCCGCAGCGGCAATCTTTCGCAGCGGTGACGGCCCGGCGATCGGACGCATCGGCGGCGCGACCGAACATCTCTGGGCGAACACGATCGACATCATGGGTTGGTCGACGGACCCGGCTGGACTCGGCGTTATTCTCTCGCGCTCGCTGCCGGATTTCGTCGCGCGCAACTATCGCGCCGAATACGATCGCGCACTCGAGCGGCTCGGCCTTTCGCCGTCCGATATCGAACGCGTTCTCTGTCATCCCGGCGGAACCAAAGTGCTCGAAGCGATCGAATCGGCGCTCGATGTTCCCGAGGGAACGCTTTCCGTCGAACGATCGGTCATGCGCGACTTCGGCAACATGTCATCGCCGACCGTGCTCTTTGTTCTCGAACGCACCCTAGCGCAAGGCTTCACCGGAACCGCCATGCTGGCTGCACTCGGCCCCGGGTTCACCGCCTCGTTCGCCACCTTGCAAGTCGGCAATGGCTAACGGCTTGATTCTCCTGGCCTACGTGACGCTGCAGCGTCTCGTGGAACTCGTTATCGCTCGACGAAACACGAGCAAACTGCTGGCGCGTGGTGCATACGAAGCCGGTGCGGCGCACTACCCTGCAATGATCGCACTCCACGCGTCGTGGCTGCTCACGCTCTGGGCCTTTGGCTGGAACCGCGCGCTCGTGCCGGAATTCGTTCTGCTCTTCGTGTTCTTGCAGATCGGCCGGTTCTGGGTTTTACACACGCTCGGCGAGCGCTGGACGACGCGCATCATTATGACGCCCTGGGCGCCGCCGGTAACGTCCGGCCCGTTCCGTTTCGTCCGCCACCCAAATTATCTCGTCGTCGCGTTCGAGCTGCCGTGTGTTTCGCTCGCACTCGGACTCGTTTGGCACGCGCTCTTGTTCGGTGCGCTCAACCTCATGATGATCGCGTGGCGCATTCGGTCGGAAAACGCGGCGTACCGCCAGCTGACCGCACCAGGAGGTTCACATGGCTGAAGACCTGATTATCCGCAACGTGACGGTGATCGATGGATCGGGCGCGGCGCCGATGGCGAACGCGGAAGTCGCGATCGAAGGCGGCAAGTTCACCGCGATCCGGGCCGCCGGCCGCGACACGAATGGTGCCACCGTCTTCGATGGCCGCGGTGGCTATCTGCTGCCGGGTTTGTGGGAGGGTCACACGCACTTGCGCGCGCGACCCGACGAGGCGCCGGCCGACCAAGTTGCACGGCTCGAAACGATCTTGGCCGGCTATCTCGCCGCGGGCATCACGACGGTGCTGGAACTGGGCGGACCGCTCGACATCGACGGCCGCTTGCGAGAACGTCACCGGACGACGCCGCCGACCGCTGCGGCCGAGCTGTTCTTTGCCGGTCCGTCGTTCACCGGCATCAATGGCTGGCCGCTTGAGCTCCACGGCAACCATTCGCTGATCCGCGAAGCGGGCGACGCCGATTCAGCGCGCCGCATGGTGCTCGAGCTCGAGGGCGAGACCGATTTCGTCAAGTGCATTTACGATGGTGAGCCCGGAGCAGCGGATAAACTGCCGCGCGCCGCGCTGCAAGCAATCGTTACCGCCGCTCATGAACGCGGGAAGAGCGTGCTGGTTCACATCGCAAGCAAACGCGACATCGAAGAGGCGGTCGACGCCGGCGCCAACTGCATCGAACACAGCTTCATCCCAAGCGATCCCGACGATCTGACCGAGGCCGAGGACGTTGCCGATCTGCTCGCGAGCACCGGGACATATTTTTCGCCGACGCTTACAGTGTTCGAGCAGATCGGACGCAGTGGCGATCGCGCGTACCTCGATGAGCTCGCGCGCGACGCGATCATCTCGCCGGCCGAAGCGCTCGAAATCGCCGGCCGGAAGACCTTCGGGGCGCCGTTTCCACATCACCCAGCCGCCGAAACGCTCACGCGCTTCCGTTACGGGATGCGCATTCTGCCGATCATGCGCGACGCCGGGGTGAAAATCGTCGCGGGCAGCGACGTCGGCTTTTTCATGTCGCGGCCGGCGGCACTGCTACGCGAACTGCAGCTCCTCTCCGACGCCGGCCTGCCCAGCGGCGATGTCATCGTCGCGGCAAGCCGGTACTCCGCTGAAAAGATCGGCAAGGGCAAGAGCGTGGGCACGATTGCCGCCGGCCAGGTCGCCGATGCGCTGCTGCTCGATGCCGATCCGCTCTGCGACGTCATGCACCTCATACGCCCGTCACATCGCGTCGCAACGATTCGGCGCGGTCATCTCAGCGTTGCTACGTCAGAAGGAACCGTATGAAGCGTTTGCCGTTCGGGATGTTCCTCGCATTTTTAGCGTTGGCCGCCGTATCGCTGCCGAGCGCCGGCGCTGACCTACCCTACGAAATCAACGTCGTGATGTCGCAGACCGGAGCGTACGCGTTTCAGGGTCTCGGCGCCACGAAAGCGCTCGAGATCATCGAGCGCGTCACGAACAAAGGCGGCGGGATCAACGGCCGCCCGATCAAGTTCGTCATTACCGACGATCAATCGAGCCCGGTGGTCGCGGTGCAAGCGGCAAATGCAATCGTCGCCAAGGGCGCGACCGTGATTCTCGGCCCGGTTGCAACCGCGCCGTGCACGGCTGTCGCGGCGCTCGCGACCAACGGTCCGGTGATGTACTGCTTCTCCCCCGGCATCCATCCGAAGGCCGGCAGCTACGTCTTCTCGAGCGGTATTTCTACGCTCGACACGCTCGCTGCATCAAAGAAATTCTTCGGTCTTCACGGTTGGCAAAAGATCGCGTTTATCACCTCGACCGATGCCACGGGACAAGACGCCGACCGCAACATCGATAGCGTGTTCGGCGAGGGGACCGGCGGCATGACGATCGTTGCGCACGAGCATTTCAACCCAACCGATCTGAACGTCGCCGCCCAGATGTCGCGGATCGAGGCCTCGGGCGCGCAAGTCCTCGTAGCGTGGACGACCGGAACGCCGTTCGGCACCGTGCTGCGCAGCGCGTCGGAGGCAGGCATGAAGATTCCCGTGCTGACGACCGCCGCTAACCTGAGCGACGCTGAGATGCGCGCCTACGCCGCCTACCTACCGGCGCAGCTGTTCATTCCCGGCACGCCCGCGTTTGCGCCGGATCAGATTCCACCGGGTCCACTCAAGAATGCCTTGCAAGGGTACCTCGACGCGCTCAAAGCCGACGGCGCAAAAGCGGAAAATGCGACGTCGCTCGCGTGGGACGGCACGCTCGTCGTGATCGAAGCGCTGCGCAAGGTCGGCCTCAACGCGAACGCGACCCAAATTCGCGACTACATCGCGTCGTTGCACAGCGGCGTCGGCATTTACGGCAAGCACGACTTCATTGCGAGCCCGCAACGCGGCCTTGGAATCGGAGCGGTCGTCATGGTTCGCTGGGATCCCGCGCGCGGCTGGCTCGCCGCGAGCGGGCCGGGAGTGGCCGCGCTAAAGTAGCGCCGTTCGCGCTTACGCGGTTTGCGCGGTACCGGGAATTTGGATCGGAAGGTCGACCGACTCGGGCAGCCGCACCCACACCTTCGCTGGACGATTTGCCCCGATCGCCTCGAGTTCGCGTAGAAAGATGCGCCGCAAAATTGCAATGCCGGCGTCGGATTGCCCCAAGCGTTCTTGCGAGCGGTCGACGATCACGCCTTGACCGCGTAACGCGACATAGTCTTGCGTCGCTATGAACTGTCCGGTACCGATCCCTTCGGGAACGTGGTGTTCGTCGAAGAGTTGGCCATAGTAATCAGCCGGGTTGTAGTCGTTGCGCTGATCTTCCGCAATCCGGCGATCTGTTTCCGGATTGGTCGACGGCACCGTGCTCACCACGAAGCGCATCGTGTGTTCGTCGTCGACGGCGACGTGCCAGGTGACGTTATGCAACCAGGGATCGCCTTTGAGCGGGCCCGGCGAGACGACGTGATTATTATTTGGAAACGTCCAGTCGCTGATGCGAACGTTGTTCGCCGAGCGGTACGCCGTTTGCCGGATGCCGGCGGCCGTTTCTTCGTACGTCAGTTTGGGGATCGCACTCGTGATCTCGTCGCCAAAGCGACTGCTCTTGCCCCAGACGTGGGCGAAGCTCACGTGCGTTGCATCGAGCGAGTTCTCGGTTCCCTGGAAAAAATTGTAGTCCCATACCTGCATGCGCGTGAACAGTAAATTGCTAGGATCTTCGAGCACATCTTTGCGCGGCAACTCGAACGCCGGTACCGGATCGTTACCCATGTAGGCAAAGATCAGGCCGGCGTATTCATGCACCGGATAGCCGGCGATCTTCACGCGTTCCGCCGGCAGATGCTGCTCGGCCGGCATTTCCGTACACTGGCCCGTTCCGTCGTAACGCCAACCGTGATACATGCAGCGAATCTGATCTTCTTGAACCCAGCCCGTGTGCAGCACCGTGCACCGATGTGCGCAGCGCGCGCCGACCAAATACGGCGTGCCGGTTTCGCCCCGATACAGCGTCAAGTCTTCGCTGAGCACCCGCAGAGCGCGGGCCGAGCCCGGTTTGACGCTTTCGGCAAGCGCGATCGGTTGCCAAAACGAACGCAGCAATGTGCCCATCGGCGTGCCGGGCGACGACTGCGTAAGCGACCGCAACAATTCATGCCGTATCAACTGTGGCTCTGCCATACGACTCCTCCGACGTGCAGAGGTTTTTCGTTAACGCAGGAACTCTCCTTGAAACGGTCACAAGGTCCCAGCATGATCGTTGCTGATGCAATTGCGCGTGCGCTCAAGGACGAAGGCGTCGAATTCCTGGTCTGCTATCCGCGTAATCTTTTAATCGACCGCTGCGCCGAAGCGGGGTTGCGCCCGATCATCTGCCGTCAGGAACGTGTCGGCGCCGGTATTGCCGACGGCATCAGCCGTTCGACCAACGGCGCAAAAATCGGCGTTTTTGCGCCGCAAGGCGGACCCGGCATCGAGAACTCGTTCTCGGGCGTGTCGCAATCATTTTCCGACAACATCCCGTTGCTCTTACTGCCCGGACCCGCTCCAATGGGTCGCAGTCACACGCCGCCGTCATTCAACGCCGTCGACAACTTCACGCATATCACGAAGTGGGGTTGCGAACTCGACGATCCCAAGCGCATCTGGGAGCTTTTACGGCGCGCGTTTCACAATTTGCGGAGTGGAAAATCCGGACCGGTGATGCTCGAAATGACGGGCGACATTACGGAAGCCGAGTGCGGAGAGTACGCCTATCATCCGGTGCGCGGCGTACGCTCGATGCCCGATCCGGCCGACATCAGCCGCGCGGCCGACGTGTTGCTCGCAGCGAAGCGCCCGATCATCCACGCCGGGCAAGGCATTCTGTTCTCCGGCGCCACCGCCGAGCTCGTGGAAATCGCCGAGTTGCTCCACGCCCCCGTGCTCACGACGAATCCGGGCAAGAGCAGCTTCCCCGAAGATCACGTGCTCGCATTGGGCGCGATGGTGAACTCCGCGCCGAAGATGGCGTTCGAATACCTCAAAACTGCCGACTGCGTGTTCGGCGCGGGGACGAGTCTGACGCGCACCAACTGGGGCCCGAAGATCCCGGCCGGCAAGACGATGGTTCACCTGACGAACGATCCGGCGGACATCAATAAAGAGTTCTTCACTGAAGCCGCGATTTTGGGCGACGCGAAATTTTCATTGCGCGCGCTGATCGATGAGATCAAGTCGCGCGTGCGGCCGTCCACGAGCATGGTTGAAGCCGAAGTCGAGGCCATGCGGCAAGCGTGGATTGCGGAGTGGGCGCCGGAACTCGCTTCGTCCGAGACACCGATCAACCAATACCGCGTCATCAGCGACTTGCAGACGCTGGTGAGCGGCCGCCGTACGATCGTGACGCACGAAGCCGGTAGCCCGCGCGAACAAATGATTCCGTTCTGGCAAAGCCGCACGCCGCGCGATTATCTTGGCTGGGGAAAGTCGACGTCGCTCGGGGCGGGGCTCGGCATGATCATGGGAGCCAAGCTCGCGCACCCGGACGCAACCTGCATCAACGTGATGGGCGATGCATCGATCGGAATGGTGGGCATGGACATCGAGACGGCCGTGCGCAATCGCATCGGCATCGTCACGCTCGTGTTCAACAACGGCATCATGGCCGGCGAACGCAAAGGCATGGAGTTTGCGACCGAGCACAATGGGGCGCTCGATCTCGGCGGCGACTACCGGACCGTCGCCGCCGGTCTCGGCGCGTGGTCCAAGCGCGTCGAAACGATCGACGATTTCCTACCGGCGGCTCGCGAAGCGCTCGACGTAACGGATACGGGACGGCCCGCGCTCATTGAGGTCATGGCCAAGGAGTGCACGCACTTCTCACGCTACTAGTCAAAATATGCAGCAACATCTCTCACGTTCGGCCGCCCTTCTGGCTCTAGGAGCGGGAGTGGCCGGCGCAGCGTTTCCGCGGATCGCGAGCGCGCAAGCGACGCCGGTTCGCATCGCGGGCGTCTTTTCCGATCTCTTTGCCGAGCCGTTTTATGCCAAAGACGTGGGCGCGTTCGCCAAAGCCGGCTTTGCCGTCGACGCGATCAGTCAGTACAATGCCGGCGCCGTTGCGGCAGCCATCGGCGGCGGCGCTCTCGAGATGGGAACGGGCGATCTGATCTCCGGCGTGAACGCGATCAACGCCGGCGTGCCGATCTTGCTCGTTGCCGGCGGCGGCATGTATCGCATGGGCGTCGACTCTCCATCGGCGATTCTCGCGGTGGCCAACGACTCGCCCTTGCACGGACCGGCCGATCTGCCCGGAAAAACGATCGGCGTGCCGACGCTCGTCGGCATGTCGACGGCGTGCGTGCGCGCCTGGCTCAACTCGCACGGCGTCCCCGACTCGTCGGTGCGTTTTGTGGAGATGCCGCCGAACACGGGAGTCCCCGCGCTGCAGCGCGGAACGATCGACGTCGCATTGCTCAGCGAACCGTTCGTCACGTTCGGCAAGGGCCTGATCCGTTCGGTCGGATCGCCCTATGACGCCGCAGCTACGCTCGCCAAGAACAAAGAATTCTGCGTCTCCGTTTGGTACGCGTCGAAACTGTGGTTTGAAGCCGACCCCGCTCGCGCGCGCCGTGCGGTCAATGCGATCTATGAGACGGCGCGGTGGGCCAACGCCCATCACGACGAGACGTTCGCGATCTTGGTTCGCGACGGCAAATTAGACCCCGATAAAGCGCGCGGCATGTTGCGAACCGTCTATGCGACGTCGTTGACGCCGGAGATCGTGCAACCCGCGCTCGACGTCGCTTCACAAAACAAGATGTTTACTAAGCCCGTCGATGCGCGGACGCTAATCACCAAAACGCCGTGATACGGCGCGAAACATAGCCTCGGTTATTTAAGCGCGTCGCTGACGAAGCCGTTGTCGACGGCGTCTTCAGCCTTGATGGATTGCGACTCCACGAGTCCATCGGCGCGCAGGGACGCAAGGTCGGCTGTCATCGAAACCAGGTTGACGAAACCCTTTGAATTTGCGTAGTGCGGCGTAAGGGCATGGTAGACCGCGGGATCTTTGAGCGTCGTTGCGGCCGTCATGATGGCGATGACGTCGTTCGCGTTCGGACCCGCAAGCTTGCCGCCTTTCAGCGCGTCATCGTAGTAACGCACGCCGCGCAGATACGCGCGCATGAAGCGCACGCCGACGTCGCGGTGCTCTTTGAGGAACGAGTGCCCGTAAATGAGGCAAGCCACTTCCTGATTGGGATAGAACGCGTCGTCGCCTTCGATCTGCTTTGCGACGCCCGTTGCAACGGCGAGCGTTGCGTTGGGCTCCGGCATCAGCGACGCATCGATCGCGCCGTTCCTCAACGCGGCGACCTGATCCGTGTAGCCGAGATAGGTTAGCTTCACCTCATCGCGCTTGAGGCCGGCCTTGTTCAAGAGGCTTCCGATCGCAACATAGGCGGTCGCACCTTGAGCCGCGACGGCAATCGTCATGCCTTTGAGATCTTTGATCGTTTTGAACCGGCCGCTCGTGATGAGAGCCGTGCGAACGATCAACTTCTGAAATCCATACCCGGGCGGGTCCGTCCCGAGATCGGCCACGGCACGCACGTCGATGCCGCGAGCAACGGCGTTATACAGTCCGGCCGTTGGAGCGCCGCCGCCCGCGTCGAGCTGCCCCGCGCCCAGCGGCGCGATCATGAACGCGGCCGACACGAACGGTACGAAGTGGACGTCCAAACCTTCGGCTTGGAAGTACCCTTTGGCTTGCGCGATATGGAACGGCGCTTCGGTGAGGGCACCGTTCGTGCCGACTTGCACGACGGTCGGATTGTCGGCGGCGACGCTGGTGATCGTCCACGCAAAGAGCGCAAGTGCGCCGAACAGACACGCGATCAAAGTGCGTTTCATCAGCGGCTTGCTATTCGTGACGGCGGCGGGTAATGGTGTCGATCAATGCCGGCTTACCGGTCTTGACCACGGCGATGGCGCGCTGCAATGCCGCCGGGACATCTTCCGGGCGTTCGATCGGCCCTTCCGCATACCAGCCCATCGAGCGCGCAAGCCCGGCGAAATCCGGCGGCGGCTCGACGATATCCATGCCGATATTCGTTCGCTCGAGCGGCGTGCCGCGATGGCGCGCGACGGAAATCTGATGATCCCAGTCGTTGTAGTACGCGCGGTTATTATGCATGACGATCAGCATCGGAATTTCGTAACGCGCGGCCGTCCAGAGTGCGCCCGCATCAAACATCAGATCGCCGTCGGGCTGAAGATCGACGACCAGCCGGCCCGACCCCTTATGTGCCAGCGCAACGCCGAGTGAGATGCCGATCTGCGTTGCGGTGCCGAGCGCCCGGCCCGGCGTGCGATACGCGCGATCGAAATTCCAGAGTTTCCGCGCCCACGTATCGAGCGTGCCGGCGGTCAAGACCCAGTCCTCATCCTTGATCGCATCCCAGACGTCGAGCGCCAGGCGCGGGAGCTGGATCGGCGTGCCTTCGAGTTTCTTGTTCGCCTGATCGCGCCAGCCGGCCCGAACCGTTTTGCGGTGGGTTTCGACGGCCGTTTTGCGCTGCGCGATGCGTTTCGCGATCGCCGGATCGGCGGCGATGAGCTTCTTGCACGCGGCCGTCAGCGCGGGAATCGCGAGCAGCGTATCGGCGAGGATCTTTTGCGCGCAATCGGGGAACCGCTGATAATCCATCGACCACTTGCTGATGTTGAGGTCGTTGAATCCGATTTCGACCCACGTGCAGCTGTCGGGATAGAGTTGTTCCTTGGTGCGCAGCGTGCCGTTCGTTTTGTGGGTTGGCCGTTCCCAATCTTGGACGTCGAGGGCGACGATGAGATCCGCCGTGCGGAACACCTCGCCGTCCATGCTCCCGTTGAGCGGATGCTCGCTGGGGAAATTCAGCCGCGAAGCGACATCGAACACGACGGCGCCGGTCGTTTCCGCGAGTTCGACCAAATCGTCAAAACCGTGCGGCGCCCGCGCCACATATTCCGCCAGCAACACCGGCGACGTGGCCGACACGAGGCGCCCAGCAGCTTCTTCGATCGCGCGCGGATCGGGAGCGATGGCCGTCGGCACGCGCGCACAGTTCGGATCGGGCAGCGCCACGGGCGCTTCCAGCGGCATTTCTTGCAGCCACGCGTCGTAACACATGTAGACCGGTCCGCGCGGCTCGGTCATCATGATCGAATAGGCGCGCGCAAAGCTGTCGGCGACGCCGTCGATGCTGGTCGGTTGATAATCCCACTTCACGTAATTGCGAACTTGTTCGCCCTGAACGTTCGCGGTGTGGATCCAATCCAAAAACGGACGGCGCTTGCCTTCGTCCATGGGACCGGTCGCGCCGACGACAAAGATCGGCGCCCGATCGAGGTAGGCATAATAAATCGCGAGCGTTGCGTGCAACAGGCCGACGACGTTGTGCACGATCGCCACCATCGGCGTGCCGGTCGTCTTGGCATAACCGTGCGCGATTTGAACCGCGATCTTCTCGTGCTGACAGAGAATCATCGCCGGATCGTTGTTGCCGTAGTTGACC
>Ga0182030_10013725_pt1 | contig 16085 bp, 15 predicted proteins | sample 812S3MmetaG_FD_121299 | JGI IMG/M metagenome (GOLD analysis project Ga0182030, IMG submission 121299) | Permafrost microbial communities from Stordalen Mire, Sweden - 812S3M metaG (Illumina Assembly) | ecosystem: Environmental > Terrestrial > Soil > Wetlands > Permafrost | place: Sweden...
TGCTACTACTGCCGCAAGCAGACGCCGACGCAGTGTCCGCTGTACAAGAAGGTGGGCGTTACTGCCGGCTTTGAGCCCTCCGGCGGCGGCTTTGCGGAGTACATCCGCGTCATGGACTGGATTGTGGAAGGCCGCGGCGTGGTCCGCATTCCCGACGGCGTCCCCTTCGAGCAGGCTGCTTTCGTGGAGCCGCTGAACACCGTGCTCAAGGGCGTGAAACTGCTCAACCTCGCCACCGACGATACGGTGCTGGTGATCGGCCAGGGCCCTATCGGGCTGATGCACGCGGCTCTCGCCCAACGCACCGGCGCGCGCGTGCTCACCAGCGACCTTTACCCCGAGCGCCACGCCATCGCTGCGCGCTTTGGCCTCACCAACCCCATCAACGCCGGCACAGAAAATGTTGTCCAGCGCGTCTTTGAGCAGACAGACGGCCGCGGCGCGGATGCGGTAGTTTTAGCGGTAGGCGGCAATGCGCTCATCAAGACGGCCATGGACGCCGTCCGCCCCGGCGGCCGCGTCATGCTCTTCGCGCAGACCCAGCACGGCGAGACCACCATCGACCCCGGAGCCGTCTGCATGGATGAAAAGACGCTCATGGGCTCTTACTCATCTTCGTTCGAGATTCTCGACGAAGTGACCGCGCTGGCTTTCGACGGCTACCGCAATAATTTTGATTTGACCCAACTCATCTCGCACCGCTTTCCGCTCGAGCAAGCCGTCGAAGCCATCGAGATTGCATCCCACCCCAAGGGCGACTCGATGAAGATTATGCTTGAGCCAGTACCGGGCGGCGGAAGCTCCTGCGACGGGAACCTGGGGAACCTCTAAAAGGAGGCACTTGATGGCGACAACCATGAAAGCCGCAGTCCTCCACGGTCGCGAAGACATTCGCATCGAGCGCGTGCCCATTCCTGAGGCTCTGCCGGGCGAACTGATCGTCCGCGTGGGCGCTGCGCTCACCTGCGGCACTGACCTGAAAGTCTTCCGTCGCGGCTATCACGCCCGCATGATCGTCCCGCCCGCGCTCTTTGGCCATGAGCTGGCCGGCACGGTGGTCCAGGCCGGCGAAGGCGTTACCGGATTTGCCACGGGCGACCGCGTCGTGGCGCTCAACTCCGCCCCTTGCGGCCACTGCTACTTCTGCGAGCGCGGCCAGGAGAACCTCTGCGACGATCTGCTCTTCAACAACGGCGCCTACGCTGAGTTCATCCGCATCCCCGCGCGCATCGTCGAGAAAAACACGCTGCTTGTTCCCGACCATGTGCCCCTGGAGCACGCCGCCCTGACTGAGCCGCTGGCCTGTGCCGTGCACGGGTTTGAAGACTCCCGCCCGCGCCCCGGCGACACAGTAGCCGTGATCGGCGGCGGCCCCTTGGGCTTGATGATCCTGCATGTCGCCGCACTCGCCGGCTGCGAAACTATCGCCATCGTCAAGCACGACGGCCAGGTAGAAGCTGCCCGCCAGCTCGGCGCAGCGCACGTCGTGCAGACCAGCAACATTCGCAAGGCCATCAAAGATACCCGCGCCCTCACCCCCAAGAACCGCGGCGTCGACATCGCCATTGAAGCTGTCGGCGTCCCTGACGCCTGGCAGGAAGCCGTCGAACTGGTGCGCAAGGGCGGCTGCGTCAACTTCTTTGGCGGCTGCGCCGTGGGCACGCACGTCACGCTCGATACCAATCGCATCCACTACAGCGACATCACGCTGCGCGCCACCTTCCACCACACGCCCGCCATTTGCCGCAAGGCGCTTGATCTAATCGCCGGCGGCCGCTTTCAGGCGCAGGCCTTCATCACCGGCCACGCCCATCTCTACGAACTCAACCGCGTCTTTGAGAAGCTGATGAATCGCGGCAGCGAAATCAAAACCGCCATAGTTCCTTGAGCGCGAGCGTGTGTTTTGAAAGGGCACGGCGGGGTACCCTCTGGGTCCCGTGCCATCATAACGACGGATAGATTCCTGGGCTTTAGCCCCCGGGGGGTGTCCCTTGAGATCCGATCGCGACTAAACCGAACGCGGAGACTGCAAAAGCAATGAGCGTAGCCACGGCACAATCCAGCAGGGAAGCGCTTCTAGCCAGCGGCTGGGCCTCGCTGCCGGAGAGCTATCGCATCCCCGCCGTTGCTCCCACGCTCGCCGAAGCCCGCGCGTACTGCCGCCGCCTGGCCGAAACCCATTACGAAAACTTCCATGTCGCCACGTGGTTCCTGCCCAAGGCTCTCCGCCCGCACTTCCACGCCATCTACGCCTACTGCCGCATCTCTGACGATCTGGGCGATGAGGTCGGCAGCTCTGCCGAAGCGCTGGCCCTGCTTGAGCTCTGGGGCGAAGAACTCAACGCCTGCTACGCCGGCTCCGCGCGCCATCCGGTGTTTGTCGCGCTCGCTGAAACCATCAAGGCTTGCGCCATTCCCAAAGAGCCATTCGCGAATCTGTTGGTCGCCTTCCGCCAGGACCAGACCGTAATGCGCTACGCCACCATGGACGACGTTCTGGCCTACTGCCGCTTCTCGGCCAACCCCGTCGGCCGTCTCGTCCTTTACGCATGCGGCGAAGCAACGCAAAACCAGGAAGAGAGATTCCGCCTGTCTGACGCCACCTGCACGGCCCTGCAACTCGCCAACTTCTGGCAGGATGTGCGCGAAGACTATGACCGCGGCCGCGTCTACATCCCGCAAGAGCACATGGCTTCCTTCAACGTCACGGACGCCACCATCGCCGCTCACACCGCCACGCCCGAATTCCGCGCCCTGCTAAAGACTGAAGTGGCATACGCTCATGAACTCTTCCAGCAAGGCCTGCCGCTGATCGCCATGGTGAATCGCGACCTCGCTCTCGATCTTGACCTGTTCAGCCGCGGCGGTCTCGAAATTCTCCGCGCCATCGAGATGCGCCACTACGACGTGCTCAGCGCCCGTCCAGCCATCTCGAAAGCCGCCAAGGCCGGCCTCGCCCTGCGTGCCGTCACCGCCAAGCTGCTGCCCTTCATGAGCCTCGGCAAGTCTGCGGCAAGAGAGCGCCGCGCTTGAGCCAGGATTCTCCAGTGAATGCGACCTCGACAGGCACGCCGCAACTCAGTCCCGCAGAGCTCGAAGCTGCTTACTCTGTCTGCCGCACCATCGCCCGCCGCGAAGCCAAGAACTTCTACTATGCCTTCGTCGCGCTGCCCAAACCCAAGCGCAACGCCATCTGCGCCATCTACGCCTTCATGCGCAAGGCCGACGATCTGGCCGACGACGAGAGGCTGACCATCGACGCGCGCCGCGCAAAGCTCAACGCGTGGCTGGCCGCCTGGCACGCCGCCAACACGGACAATGAAACCGCCGATCCCATCTTCATCGCCGTCCGCGATGCGACCGCGCGCTACTCGATCCCTGCGTCGCTGCTCGACGAACTCGTTACAGGCGTCACCATGGACATCGACGCCGCTCACGGCAACGTTCTCGACACTTACGCGACGTTTGACGATCTGTACCGCTACTGCTACCTCGTCGCCTCCGTCGTCGGCCTGGTCTGCATCCGCATCTTCGGCTACACAGACCCGCATGCGGAGAAGCTTGCTGAAGAGACCGGCATCGCCTTCCAGCTCACCAACATTCTCCGCGATGTAGCCGAAGACGCCGAGCGCAACCGCGTCTACCTTCCGCTTGAAGATTTGAAGCAGCACGCCGTCAATGTCGACGATCTGATTCATCACAGCAAAGGTGTGCCGCCTACGCGCGGGCAGCGCGAACTGCTTGAGGACATCGCCGCCCGTGCCGAGCGCTATTACAGATCCTCAGATCGGCTGCTTCCGCTCATCGACAAAGACAGCCGCCCCGCGCTGCAGGTGCTGGTCCGCATCTACCACGGCCTTCTCGACCGCATCAAAGCCGCCGACTACGACGTCTTCACGCGCCGCGCCAGCGTGCCCACCTTCGAGAAGCTGCGCATTCTTGCGCTCGGCATGACCAAGATGGCCTGGGTCAGGATTGCCAGGTGAGCACGGCCGCGCGGACTCCCCATAAAACTGTCGCAGTCATCGGCGGCGGCGTTGCCGGCATGAGCGCTGCCTGCGCCCTTGCAGAGAGCGGATTCCTCGTGCAACTCGTCGAAAGGAGAGGCTATCTCGGCGGCCGCGCGTCTTCCTATCTCCATCCCGGCGTCAATGAAGTTATCGACAACTGCCAGCATGTGCTCTTCGGCTGCTGCACCAACCTGCAAGGGTTTTACAAGCGCATCGGCGTCGCGGATAAGATCCACTGGACCTCCGCGATGACCATGATTGAGCCTGGAGGCCGGCGATCGGAACTTGGCCCGTCGTGGCTGCCGGCGCCGCTCCATGGACTTCCAAGGCTCATGACGGCGGCAGCCTTCTCGCTCGCCGACAAGCTCGCTCTCGCCCGCGCCTTCGCCGCCATGATGCGGCCCGTTCCGGCGAACTCAACGGAGTCGCTCGGCGCATGGCTCCGGCGGCACGGGCAAACGCGCGGCGCGCTCAACCGCTTCTGGCGCCTCGTCATCGCCAGTGCGTTGAATGCAGAGATCGACGAGATTGCGCTGCCTTACGCCGCCAAGGTCATCCGCGAGCTCTTCATGAGCTCCGCCTTCGCCGGCAGCATGGGCATGAGCAAAGTCCCGCTCAGCGAGCTCTACGCGCCTGTCGCGCCGTTTCTCGAAGCGCGCAACGGAGCTGTGCTGTTGAACACGAATGTCGAAGGCGCGGAGTGGGATGAAGAAACATCGCAATGGGCTCTGAAGACGCGCACAGGCGAAATCCTTTCCGACTTCATCGTCGTCGCGCTTCCGTTTGAAGGGATGGCGAAGCTGCTTCCGAATTTGCCGCCGGCCGAAGGAGTCGCCGCATTGTCTGCACAGATAGAAAAGCAGGAACACTGGCCCATCTGCAGCGTGCATCTGTGGTTTGATCGGCCCATCACGGATTTAGAGCACGCCGTCCTGCTCGATCGCGAAACCCATTGGTTATATAACCAATCGGTTTTGCAAGGCCGCCCCGGCAACTACATCGAGCTTGTCGTCTCCGCCACGCGTGCCTTTGCGGCGCTCCCGCGCGAGCAGGCCATCGCCCAGGCACTGAGCGAACTCGCCGAGTTCTTTCCCACAGTCAAGCAAGCCAAACTGGAAAAGGTCGTGCTCATCAAGGAGGTCCGCGCAACCTTCGGCGTCCCTCCCGGCATCGACGCATTCCGGCCCTCTGCCGTGTCGCCCTGGCCGAATTTCTTCCTCGCCGGCGACTGGGTCCAAACCGGCTGGCCATCGACGATGGAGAGCGGCGCGCGCAGTGGCCATCTCGCTGCTGAATCTGTCTGCGCAGCAAACGGAGAGCCGCGAAAAATCCTTGATGCGGATTTGAAGCCGCAAGGGCTCATGCGCTGGCTCTAAACTGCGCCGCGGCCCTTCAAATTCCTGAAAGATATCGTCGCTTAAATCAACCCTTTCAGGCTGAACATCCAGACATTCGAATTGCTGTTATCCCAGGAGTTCATGCGCTTTAAGTCATCCTCGGCCTGCGCATGAGTCCGAGGGAAATGCGTCGCTTCCGTGCGGTCACTGGAGAAATAGAGCGTGACGCCGTCGCGGCCCAGCTTGGGTTCATTGTCCGTGGATGCGCCGTACTTTGTCACATCGTTCTGATAGCGAATGAGCGTCGGAGCGCCCCAATGATCGCCCTCGCGCTTCACCAGGTACAGCCGCTCGTGCTGATCTCCGTCAATGCGTCCGCCCGAACTGAAGATCAGGAAAGACTCATCCGGTGCGACCTCCGGATCCACGTCAAGCTTGGCTCCATCGCTGAACGGCAGCAGTGTCGCGGGCTGAAACGACCCGTTCTGCCACCGCGAGACGTAGATTGATTTCGCCGCATCCGGCCCAATCACGGTGAGGAACACATCCCCGTTCGCTGCAACGCTGGGCTTGAAGATGGCGGCGGTGATGTTCACCTCGTCCGGCAGCCGAACCGGCTCCGACCAGCCGGCTGTGGAGCGATCCACACGCCACAGATTCGAGACGAGGCCCGGGATCGGTTCCCCCGGTTTCGGCGACTCCTTCAGCGGGACCTTCGGTCGCGTGGACACGAAGACGATGTACTTTCCATCGGGCGACCATGTCGGCGAGGAATCGGGCCATTGACCCGAGAACGGAGCTACCTGCGGCTCACTCCAACGCCCACTCATCAAGTGGGCCTCTAAGATCACGCTCCAATGCGTAGCGTACCGCGTGAAGAACAGCGTGTTGCCGTCCGGAGAGAATGTAGGCGACCCATCATTCGCCGGACCCGAGATCACTCCCGGAGCAAAAACCTGCACGGCCGGCAAAGAGGCGGTTTGCCCCAGAATAGATATGGGCGCAAACACCGCCAGAAACGAAGCGATTCGCAATACGGAAATCATGATTGCCCGCAATCATAGCAGACAGGAAATTCCGGCTACAGCGGTTTCGATTCTGCTGTATACAGAATGCTCGCTGCAAAGTGGCATTTTTCTCAAGAAAATGCCACCTCGCAAGATCTTGAGATGGCAACATGTGAATCGAAACCGCTCTAAGTGAATACGCAGGCTATGCGACGGCTACGCTTGTCAGTGCGCGAGCAGATAAACGCCGATGCACACCAGCACCGCCGCAGTCCAACGCCGCGCATCTACCTTCTCGCGCAGAAAGAAGTGCGCGGCAATGGTGTTGGTGACCAGGGTCAACGACGCGGCTGCAGGCCCCACCAGGCTCAGGTTCATGTGGTTCAGCCCGAACAGCAGCGAGAAGAACGCAAGCGCCATGAAGAAGATCCCGGCCACGAACGGCGGACATGTAACCACCGCGCGAATGGCCCCCATCATCCCGGCACGCGCGCGAATATCGTCCAGGTCGCCAAGCGACTTCATGGCTGCGGCGGTGAGCACTTCGCCGGTGGAAGAGGTTACCACGATGGTGGCGATCATGGCAGCGCTTGCCCCGGCGCCGTGCAGCTCCGCCGTCATCATGGCTGGGCCTCCGTTGTTCCTTCGGGCGTGCTGCCTTCGGGCCGGGCATTCTCCGTGAGGAGTGGCGGAGTAGTAGAAGCCGGTCCATGCGCGACGAAACTGACGCCGATGCTGATGAGCGCTACACCCAGCCAGCGCATGGGGCTGATCTGCTCCTTCAGCCAGAAGTGCGCCAGCAGCGCCACGAACACATTGCCCATCGCTGTAGCCGGCATCACAAACGTAAGGTCGGCCCACGAGAGCGCGGTGAGGTAGCTGGCGAAGTATCCAATCAGCAGTGCGATGCCCAGCGCGATCCACGGTGTGAATACCGCGCCGATCAGGCTCAGCGGATGCGAGAGTGAGATTGCGGGCAGGTGTGTCATGCCGCGTGCGAGCGAACTATCGGCCAGGGGCACGCTGACTGAGACGAATGCCAGGATAAGAAACTGCTGAAAGGTGAGCCTGTGCTGTGCCATCGCGCACCTTCTATTCTACGGAACGAGCCTCAGCCTGGACAGCCATTCTGAACTGCAGCTGCAAAGCAAATCATGCGATCCGACAAGAAAAAGGCGAGCGCCACAGCGCCCGCCCTTTTCATTGCAGCTCACTAGCTTTATGCACCGGCTTTGGCGGGCGTGGTCGGATTGGCCGCCTGCGCCGCGCGTGTGGCTTTCACCTGGCGGTTGCGCTGTGCGCGCAGCTTCATGAAGGCCTTGGCTTCGACGTAAAGGCGCGGCACATCGCGGTTCACAACAGCCTTCCACACCACGCGGAACGCGGCCCTGGGGCGGAAGTAGTATTCGTCGTAAAACTTGTGCACCATCTCCATCACGTAGTCGGTGGGCAGGCCGGGGTACTCGATGTGCGCCATCTGGTGGCCGCCGCCGTCTTCCATGCGCTCGTTGGTGATGAAGCCGTTGGCCTTGGCGTAGTCGTAGAACTCGGTGCCTGGGTAAGCGTGCGCCACGGAAACCTGAATTGTCTCGCAATCCAGTGTCTTGGCGAAGTTGATCGTGTTGCGGATCGATTCTCTGGTTTCGCCCGGAAGGCCGAGGATAAAGTCGGCGTGGACGACCAGCCCGAGGTCGTGGCAGTCCTTGGCGAAGGCGCGCGCGCGTTCGACGGTAGCGCCCTTCTTGATGTTCTTGAGGATCTGCGGGTCGCCCGACTCGAAGCCCACGATCAGCAGCCGGCATCCGGCTTCCTTCATGGCCTTCAGGGTCTCGTACTCGGTAGTGACGCGCGAGGTGCAGCTCCAGGTGATTCCCAGAGGCTTGAGCTTGGAGCAAAGCTCGACGGTGCGCGCCTTCTGGATGTTGAAGGTGTCGTCGTCGAAGAAGAATTCCTTGACCTCAGGAAAATTCTCGTGAGCCCACTTGAGCTCAGCGGCAACGTCGTCGCTCGAGCGTTTGCGCCACGCGTGCCCGCTCAGCGTCTGCGGCCACAGGCAGAAGGTACACTGCGCCGGGCAGCCGCGCGTGGAATAGAGCGCGATGTAAGGATGCAGCAGGAACGGGACGTTGTACTTGGTCACGTCCATGTCGCGCTTGTAGATTTTCGTGGCCCAGGGCATCGCGTCCAGGTCTTCGATCTGCGGGCGGTCGGCGTTATGCACCACCTTGCCATCCAGCTTGTAGCTGATGCCGAGAATCTCGCTGAGCGGCTTGCCCTGCGCAAATTCGACCACGGAATAGTCGAACTCGCGGCGGCAGATAAAGTCCAGCGCGGAGCACTCGTTCAGTGCGCGGTCGGGATCGGTCGTGACCGGCGGCCCGACGAAGCAAATCTTGATCCCAGGATTGGCAGCCTTGATGGCTTCGGCCAATCGCTGGTCGCCCTCCCAGCCCACGGTCGAGGTAAACAGCACCAGGAACTCGTAGTCCTTGCAGATCTTGATGGTCTCTTCGGCAGAGACGTGGTGCGGGTTCGCATCCAGCAGGCGCGAACCCTCCAGCATGCCGGCCGGGTAAGCCAGCCACACCGGGTACCAGTAAGACTCAATCTCGCGCGTGGCGGGCCAGCGCGAACTCGCGCCACCGTCAAAGTTCTCGAACGAGGGCGGATTCAGCAAAAGCGTTTTCAAAGGCATAGGCATCTCTTCAATTCTAACATTTCCTTTGATTAGGGAGAACAATTCCGACCAAATTGGTCTAGTTTGTTGCCGGCTGGTTTCCTTGTACCTGATTGCCTTGCGATTGGCTCCCGTGCAACTCGTTCAGCCAGTCGCTCATGTGGCCCAGGGCGCGCAACAGGCTGAGGCGCGCTTTGGCCAGCGCCAGCGCGGCTTCCTGCGCATCCTCATACTTCTGCCGCTCGTCAATGCGCGCCAACTGCTCCGCTTTGGGCGTAGTCTGCGGCGGTGCTCCAGGCCCAGCGCCGGCGCCGTTGCCGGATTCAAGCTGGACAAGGACCGCCTTCAGTTGCGCGTTGGCAATCTGCTGTTTCAGGCTGGCCACGTCGGCCTGGGCGTCCAGCTCGCGCAAACTGCCCGTAAGCGTGGCAATCTCAACGTCGTTCTGGCGCTTGGCCTGCTCGGCTTCAACCGTTGAACGTAGCGCATCGGCAGCGGACTGCCGGGCCTTGGCTCGCAGCGCAAAATCGAAAAAGGGAAGCGTGACCTGGAGGCCGAAACTAACGTTATTGGGAGTAAAGTTGTTGTAATAAGAGGTGTAATTGTTCAGCTCGTTGGAGTCATAGTTGTAGACCGCACCAAAGCCGATCTGCGGCCGCCGCCACGCAAGGTCATCGCCCTTGGCCTGGAATCTCTTGGAGCGGGCCAAAGCCTCCGTGGAGTCGGTTCCGGGAAGGCTGATCGGGATCTCAGATCCGGTGACTTTGGGAATCTCTGGAATGCTGTCGTGATCGGGCGTAATCGAACCCACGGGGAGTCCGGTGAGAACGGCAAGTTGCTTGGCCAGTGTCGCGGCACGCGTCTCAAGATGAAGCCGCGCGAGTTTCAACTCCGCCACCTTTAATTGCGTCTGAAGCAGATCGAGATTGGAGTCAAAACCGGCCTCTTCGCGATCCTGCTCGATGCGTAACAAATCTGCCGTGTAAGTTTCCTGCTGCTTCGCTGCGGCCAGTTCACGCGTGACGGTATCGAACTCGATGTAGGTCGAAGACGCGTCCAATGCCGACTGCTCGCGGGCATCCTTGAGATTCAGGGCAGCGGCTTCCACGCCGGCGCGCGCGGCCTTGCTGTACTGGCGTTGCGAATAGCTGAAGACCAGCGACTGCATGGTCGCGCTGCCCACGGAAGGTTGACCGGTTGGGAAGCCATGAGAGTACCCGATCGTGGAACTGATCACGAAGTTGGGGATATAGGCGTCCTGCGTCTGCGCAAGCGCGCCCTGCGCCTTCAGCGCATCCGCCTCAGCCAGCTTTACCGCACTCGAGTTCTGTTGCGATAGCTCCACAACGGTTTTCAGCGAGACCTGGCCGTCCAGCGGCGCAGCGGCTGCACCCAGCGCGCAGGCAAGCACCAACCCGGCCCGCGCCGCCGCCAGCCAGCCCGGGCGCGTATTCAATCCGATTTGCACCTGCATCCATCGATTCAAACGCGTTACGCTCTTCAATTCCGTGCCTGCTGCGGGTTGGGTTCTGGGCTTTCCCTGGTAGGTTTGAGATCATTGGCCGGCTTGAACTCCCGCGCCAGCGCCAGGGCCGCCTTGCGTTCGCGCTCGGCCGCGGCCGGATCGCCGAGCTGTTTCTTCAGTTGCGCCAGGCGAAAATGCGCGACAAATGCCGGCGCCTCCTCCGTCTTCACTGGGCTGTCAAGATAATTGCCCAGCAGCGTTGCCGCCAGGGCCGGGTCCTGGTGCGTCTCGATCAGCAACCCGGCGCTGTCGTAGAGTGCTGCCCCGGCGCGCTTGTCGTGATTCGTAGCTTCGCGACTGGCCGCGTTCATCACGCTCCGCATGGCCTGCTCCATCTCCGCGTAGCGCTGCCGCCGCGCGTAAAAGCCGGCCAGCTCATTCCATGCCACCGCCGGGTGTGCGCCCGCTGCCGCAACGGCCTGCTTGTACTCGTTCTCCGCCGCCGCGTACTCCTTCTGCTGTTCGGCCATATCGCCGCGCAGCTTGTGCGCGCGCACCGGGTCCACCTTGTCCAACTGGCCTGCAATCGCCTGCGCCTTGTCCATGCCGCCGCCCACAATCGCCGGAGCCTGGCGATCGAATTCGCCCAGGTCGGCGAGCGCCGCGGCATTGCGAGGGTCAAGCTCCACCGCCTGCTCAAACTCCGTCCGCGTCTGCTTGGCCAGCGAGAACGCCGTTAAAAACGAAGCGCGCGATGCTTTTTCGCCAAAAGCGCGCCCAAGCCACAGGTGGTAGTCCGAGCCGCCTGCGTCCAGCTTGACCGCCTGCTGGCACGCGCTGATCGCGGCATCCCACTGCTCCAGCGTAAAGCGCACCCGGCACAGCAGATTGCTGGTCCGAGCCGCATCCGGGCCGTTGGATGGCAGCGTGCCAAGCAGGTCGAGCGCCTTGTCCGCCTCGCCAGCCTGCAGAGCAGCGTTGGCCTGCGCCAGCGTATCGCTCTGCGCGTCTGCAGCAGGAGCTGCCGAAGCCCACGCGACGCCGGCGCCGGGCCCCAAGAACAACGCCGTGCCCAGCAGCATCGCCGCCGCCCTCACTGCTGAACCCCGGTTCCTCACTGCTCAGCCTTGATCGGCACGCCGGCCTGCAGCGGCACTCCGTTGGTTGTGCCGGTCGCCACCGTGTCGCCTTCCTGCAATCCTGAGAGGATGGGCACCAGCGTCAGGCTCGGCGTGGCATTGGTCACCGGCGTCTTCACCAGCGCGTCGCCCACCACTTTGTACACAAATGGCTTGCCGCCGTTTTCTACATGCAGCGCCTCGCGGGGAACCGTCAGGACATCGGGCTCGCTAGACGTGGTCACCGTCACTGTCACGTTCGTGTCCGGAAGCAGATCTCCGTCGCCGCCGTCAATGGCAATGATCGTCTCGCCGACCGTCCGCGTGGTGTACATCACCACTGTCGTCGGAACCCGCGTCACATGCCCCATCCACACATGGCCCGGCTTGGCGTCCCACTTGATCTGCACGCTCTGGCCCGCGGCCAGTTGGCCGATCAGCGGCTCGTCAAAGTAGGCTCGCACGCGCAGGTTGTGCAGGTCTGCCATCTGCAGCAGCAGCCGGCCCTGTTCGACAAAATCGGATCGCGCCACGTTCAGGCTGTAGACGGTTCCAGCCGCCGGCGCACGGGGAGCCGTCTTCGCCAACGTGTCTTTGGCCGCCGCCAGGCCCGCTTCCGCATCTGCCAGGGCCGCCTGCGCGCGAGCCACATCGGCCGGCGCGTAGCGGTTGTGCGTGTTCTGATCGGCAGAGGTCAAACTTGCTTCGGCCGAGTCCAGGCGCTGCTGGGCCGCAGCCACTTCGCTGGCCGATGCCGCACCCGAGGCCTTCAGCCGCGTCAGTGCTTCCAGGTCGCGCCTGTCCTGGTCGCGATCGAGCTTTGCCCGCGCCAAGTCCGCCGCGGCCGCCTGCCGCTCCGCGCCGCTGCCGTTATGAGAAGCCGAGTCAAGCGCCGCCTGGGCCGCCTTTACGCCGCTCTCGGCACTGGCCACATGGGCCCGCGCCTCAATGTCGTCCAGTTGCAGCAGCACCTTGCCGTCCGGCACCTGATCGCCCTGCTGCACGTAAAGCGCCTTCACCGTGGACGCCACGGGACTGTAGACGGGGTAATTCACCACCGGCTCCACGCGGCCGTTGGTGCTGATCTGGTTCACCACCTGCTGCCGGCTCACCCGCGCTTCGCGCACGGGCAGCCGGTCGCGCGTAAACGAGCGCGCCCAGAAAAATACGATGACCACCAGGACCGCCGCGCCCAGCCAAAGCCGGAGCCGACTCGATTGCTTCTTCTCTTCAACCATTTATCGAACCAAGGCCAGTATATAGGACTCAAAAACCGCCGCGAGGAATCATGAAATTGTGTCCATTTCGAAACAGAATCTCTTTGCGGCATCGGGTTTGGCCGGAGCCTTCAATCACGGGACTGGGACGCCGGTACAATGGACCCATGGCACTCGAACCCCGCTACACAGACGAACACGCCAAGGCCGGCCTCGACTTTGCCTTCCCGGCCATCGAAACCTGGCAAAACCAGTTCCCCGGCTACGAGATCCTCATCGACGACCCGGAGCTCACCTCGGTCTGCCCCAAAACCGGCCTGCCCGACTTCGGCGTCCTCACCATCCGCTACATGCCCCGCGAAAAATGCCTCGAACTCAAGTCGCTCAAAGAGTACCTGTTCTGCTACCGCAACCTGGGCATCTTCCAGGAAAACATCGTCAACCAGGTGCTTGAGGACGTGGTAAAGGCCACGGACCCGATCTGGGCTGAGATCAAAGGCGTCTTCCGCCCCCGGGGCGGCATCGGCACCACCGTAGTAGCCCGCTGGCCGCGTCCGGAAAAGTAAGCGCAGACAGCCAGATCTGTCCCGTGCCCCGTCCATTCGCGCTTTTTGCGAATGGGCGGGAAAGCACCAACCTTTCCCTCCACGGGTAGCCCACACAATCCATGTACACTCGCCTCAATGGATTTCCAAGCCCGCTGAGGCCTAGTGTCCCCTTCAAGCTCGCCAACGCGCACCCGATTCTCCCCAGCCGCCATCACGCTGGCGCTTTTGATCGCCCTCAACCTGCTCAACTACATTGACCGCTACATCCTGCCCGGCGAAGTCACGCTCATCCAGCGCGAGTTCCACTGGACCGACCAGCAGATGGGCTGGCTGACCACTGCGCTCTTCGCCGTCTACATGATCGTCGCGCCGCTCACCGGCTGGCTGGGCGACCACTTCCGCCGCAAGCCGCTCATCATCGGCGGCGCGATTCTATGGAGCCTGGCCACGCTCGGCACCGCCTGGGTCCACGACTACTGGTCCATGTTCGTGCGTCACGCGCTGGTCGGCGTCGGCGAGGCCACCTTCGGCATCTTCGCCCCAGCTGTACTGGCCGACTTCTATCCCGAGCGCGACCGCAACCGCATTCTGTCCATCTTCTACCTCGCCATTCCGCTCGGCGCCGCTCTCGGCTACCTGGCAGGAGGCGACCTGGGCTCGCTCTGGGGCTGGCGCGCGCCCTTCTTCATCTGCGCCGTTCCCGGCCTCGCCGTCGCCGCCCCTTCGGCTGGTTCGGCTCGGAACCCGTCCGTGGCGGCAACGACCACGTGAAGACCAACGTCAATCGCGACACGGTTGCCGGCCTGTTCAAGAACGGCGCTTTCCTCACTGCCACCTTCGGCCTGGCCACGCTCACCTTTGCGATGGGCGGCATCTCCAACTGGATGCCGACCTTCCTGCACCGCTTCGCCGGCCTGTCCGTATCCAGCGCCGGAACCATGGTCGGCGCCATCACCGTCGTCGACGGCATCGCGGGAACGCTGGTCGGCGGCTGGATCGCGCAGCGCTGGCTCCGTACCAACGACCGCGCCCTCTACCTGCTCTCGTTCTGGAGCGTCGCGCTCACCTTGCCCTGCGGCATCGTCGTCTTCTTCGGCCCGCACAGCTGGACCATCCCCGCCCTCTTCGTCACCGAGTTCTTCCTCTTCTTGAACACCGGCCCGCTCAACGCCGCCATCGTCAACTCCGTCTCCGCGCCCGTCCGCGCTACCGCCATCTCCATCAACCTGTTCTGTATTCACGCCTTTGGCGACACCTTTTCGCCCACCATCATCGGCGCCATCTCTGACCGCACCAACCTCCGCATCGGCCTCGGCGTCACGCTGATCTTCCTCGTAATCTCCGCCATCATCCTGCTCGCCGGCTCACGCTTCGCGCCGCCGCTGGATGGCGGCACCGCACCAGCTTGATCGGCTGACTGCCCCGGTCGGCAATAATGTTGCCATGGCTCAAGTGCATGTCTTTGCCTGGATTGTCGTTGCACTTGTGTGGTCTCTCGCGCTTGCCTGGATTTACAAGGGATCGCGCGCTTTGTTCGGCATGCGCGGCGTGCCGGACCTGAATGCGCTCGATCCCGCGAAGCTGCCGCTCCTTGAAGAGGATGGTGGGCCTCAAGTTACCGTGATCGTCCCAGCTTGCAATGAAGAACAGTCGATTGAAGCGACGCTGCATTCCCTGCTCGCCCAGCAGGGCATCCGGCTGCAGGTGATCGCCATCGATGACCGGTCGACAGACCGGACAGGTGAGCGCATGGAGGCCCTCGGCGCGCGCATCTCTGCCAGCGCAACGCACACCCTGAAGGTGATCCGCAACAGGGAACTGCCGCCGGGCTGGCTGGGCAAGCCGCATGCCATGAGTCTTGGCCTCGCGCGCGCGGTCGCTCCATGGGTCCTGATGACGGACGCCGATGTCAGCTTTGCGCCGCGCTGCCTGGCGCTGGCTCTGGGGCTAGCCGAGCAGCGCCGGGCCGATCATCTGGTGCTGCTGCCCACCCTGATCTGCACCCGCTGGACGGAACGCGCGGCTCTGGCCGTCTTTCAGGCTCTCGCCCAGTGGTCGCTGCGGCTGTGGAAGGTGGAGGACAAGCGCGCGCGGGACTTTCTCGGCGTGGGCGGCTTCAACATGATCCGCGGGCAGGCGCTTGCCACCATTGGCGGCATGGAGGCTGTGCGCCTGGAAGTGGTGGAAGACATCTCCATCGGCTGGCTGGTCAAGCATCATGGTTTCCAATCCGTGGTTGCCGTCGGGCCCGGACAAGCCTCGCTCCGCTGGTTTGAGGGCGCCACGGGGTTATCGGCAAACCTGGAAAAGAACGGCTTCGCCGCATTTCGCTTCAACCTGCCGTTGTTGCTGGCTGCGGTTGTGTCCAACGTTCTGCAGATCGCCGCGCCTGTCGCCGCGCTCTTTCTGGGCTGGTGGGGCGTGGCGGCTGCGGCGGCCATGTACCTGGGCATCGCCATCGGCTACCGGGCCAATCGCAAGGTGAACGGCATCTCCCCAGCCTATGCGCTGCTCTACGCGCCGGCGCTGGCCCTGCTGTGCTGGGCGTTTGTGCGCTCGGCGTTCCTCACTCTGCTGCGCGGCGGAGTGGCCTGGCGAGGCACGTTCTATCCCCTTGCGGAACTGAAGCGCAACATGGTCGGCTGGCGCGCCTGGTGACGGGCTCTACTTCGCCGGCCGCGTCTCCTGCTCCCGCGAATTCATGAA
>Ga0182030_10013727_pt1 | contig 16084 bp, 11 predicted proteins | sample 812S3MmetaG_FD_121299 | JGI IMG/M metagenome (GOLD analysis project Ga0182030, IMG submission 121299) | Permafrost microbial communities from Stordalen Mire, Sweden - 812S3M metaG (Illumina Assembly) | ecosystem: Environmental > Terrestrial > Soil > Wetlands > Permafrost | place: Sweden...
GAGGACGCGGGCGAGTTGCACGCAGCGCGGGCGCAGGTAGTCAATGTAAGCCTTGGTGTTCTCGTGGCGGTCTTCAAAGGCGCGCTTCTCCTTGGTCTCGCCCCGTGAAATACGGTGGCGGCGTTGTGGCGTCGTTGCGCGGGGCGTTATTTCACGGGGCAAGCCCCAGCATTGGCCAGTCCGGCACGGACCGTCGGGCAGCTTGGCGAGCTGTTCCAGATTGTCGCCGCAATAAACGACGCGGGTGTCCACGAGGGCGGAGGGTTTCAGTTTGATGGTAGGGCGCGTCACTCCGTGCGCGCCGTCTTGGGCTGGTGGCGCGGCGGCGGGCAGAGGACTGCCCGCCCTACCTTTCACAGGATTCTTTGCCATGCGCCAAGTTTGCGCGGGAAATATGCCAGCGTCAATCCGCGTTCAAGCGTGGTTAAAAGTTTCATGGGGTGGCGGCCACAGCGGCACACCGCCCACGCCGCCGACTCCGCCCGCCACACCAAAGCCGTAAAAATCAAAAAATAGAAAATGCCAGGCGGCTCCGTTTCGGAAGGCCGCTGTTTTACTCTACGTTCCGACGGCGGGTGCGTCCAGCCTTTGACGGATGGTCTGGGCGAGCTGTTGCACCCGGAACGGCTTGGTGAGAAAGTTGACACCTTCCTGCAATGGAAAATCTTTGGCGACGATGTCGGCGCTGTAACCGCTCATGTATATCACCTTCAGCTTTGGATTCTGCTGCAGCAGATGCTGCCCCAGTTCTTTTCCGGTCAGGCCTTCGGGCAACATCAAATCGGTGAGCAACAGATGAATTTCGGCGGCGTGTTCTTTCCAGACTTTCAGGGCGTTGACGCCCGTGGCCGCTTCCAGCACATGGTAGCCAAGGTGGGTGAGACTTTTTCCAACTGTGGTGCGCAGCGCCGGCTCGTCTTCCACGAGCAGGATGGTTTCATGGCCGGTCTGGGCGGTGGCCAGCATTTTCTTAAAGATGATTTTTGTATCGTGCGCTTCCTCCAGCCGGGGCAGATAAACTTTGAACGTCGTCCCGTGGCCGACTTCGCTATAGACGTTGACCCAACCCTGGTGTTGTTGTGCGATGCCGAAGATGGTGGCCAGTCCCAGGCCGGTGCCTTTGCCGACCCCTTTGGTGGTGAAGAACGGCTCGAATATTTTGGCAAGGTTTTCCGGTGGAATCCCGCAGCCGGTGTCGCTCACGCTCAAGCGCACAAAGGAACCGGGCCGCGCCTGGGCCGTTTGCGTGGCGGCGAACTCGTCGAATTCCACGCCGGCCGTCTCGATGACCAACTGGCCACCGTCGGGCATGGCGTCGCGGGCGTTCACCGCGAGATTCATCAGGATCTGGTCCATCATGCCCGCGTCGGCACGGAGGAACATCGGCTGCGCCGCCAGTTTGAGCTGCACCGCGATGTTTTCGCCGAGGGTGCGCTTCAACATTTTGGCCATTTCATTGACGGTGTGGTTCAAATCCAAATCGCGCGGTTGCAGCACTTCCTTCCGGCTGAACAGCAGCAACTGGCGGGTCAGGGCGCTGGCGCGCTGAACGGCGACGCCAATATCGTCGGCCAGTTCCGTCTGCCCGGCGGAAAGATTGCCGTCACTTTTCAGCAAACTCGCCTGCATTTGGATGACCGCCAGAATGTTGTTGAAATCATGCGCCACGCCACCGGCCAGCGTGCCGATGCTTTCCATTTTCTGCGACTGGCGGTATTGTCCTTCCAGTTTGCGCTGTTCAGTGATGTCGCGAAAAGTCCAGATTCTTCCGTAATGTTTTCCCGTCTTGTCGCGGACGGGCGCGGAATAGCGGTCTAAAATCCGGCCGCCGGCCAGTTCAATTTCTTCGCGGCCAATCTCATCGGGATGCGCGTAAAGGTATTCCACTCCGGCGGTGAATTTTTTCGGGTCTTTCATCTGGCCGGTCACATATTGCAGCAGCTTGTGGTCGTCGCCGTAGCCGGGAATGTCATTGGGGATGTTTAACAACTGAAACAGCCGCGGGTTGGTTAGGATTACTTTTTGTTGTTCGTTCACCACCAAAATGCCGTCGAGGGTGGAGTCCACCTGAGCCTCGAGCAAAGCCGTTTTGGCAATCAATTCATCCTGCGTCCGTTTGCGCTCGGTGATGTCCAGATTCGTGCCCACCACCCATTCGGCTTGGCCTTGGGCGTCCCTGCGAACCGTTTCCACGGATTGGATGTGGCGTAGCTCCTGATTATCAGGCCGCCGAATCCGAAACTCGCGGGAGCCGTGCCCGCGCCGGCGAACCGTATCTTGCAATCTTTCATCCTGTTCACGCACATCCTCCGGCAGCACGGAACGGCTCCAAGCGCCGTATTCCACCAGTCCGTCTTTCGTCGGGGCGATGCCATAGATCCGAAACATCTGGGCATCCCACCGGACTTGGTTGGTGATGACATTCCATTCCCAAATGCCCACGGCGGTGGCCTCGGTGGCCAAACGCATCCGCTCCTCACTCGCCCGCAGCGCGTTGTCAAACTGCTTGCGTTCCGAGATGTCGTGCTGGGTGGCCACGAAGTGCGTGATTTTTCCGCCGGGATCGCGAATGGGCGCGACTTGCCAAGCCAAATCAAATTCCGTTCCGTCCTTGCGATAATTGATGGTTTCACCCGCAAATGGTTCGCCACGTTCAAGGTTTTGGCGGAGCCGGCGCAACACCGTTTTGTCGGTGCGCGGTCCTTGTGAAATCCGGGGTGTTTTTCCAATGGCTTCCGCCGCCGTGTAGCCGGTCAATTGCGTGAAGGCAGGATTGACAAAAATAATTTTTGGCCCGGGCAAATCGAGTTGCGCGTCGGTGATCATAATGGACTCGTTGGTCTGGGCCACGGCCGATTCGAGCAATCGCAACGATTCTTCCGCCCGCTTGCGCTCGGTGATGTCGCGCGCGATGGCTAGGGTATAATCGCCTTCCGGGCGGCTGATATAGCGGACGCTGACTTCCACGGGAAAGGTCGTGCCGTCTTTGCGGCGCTGCTCGCCTTCAAAGTGAAACGCGCCCGCCGCCTTCAGTTGCTCCGTGTTGCGATGAAAGGCCGCGAGGCCGGTGAAGTTGGTTTCAATGTCAATTACGCGCAGTGCCAGCAGCTCCGCGCGCGTGTAGCCCAGGTTGAGGCAGGCCGACTCGTTGACGTCCACGATCCGCGCCGTGGCCGGATTCGCCACGATGATGGCATCGGTGGACTGGTCGAGGAGGATGCGGAAGAGGCGCAACTGGTCTTCCGCCCGCTGGCGCTCGGTGATTTCGGCGTGCAGGTTTTCGTTGGTTCGGGCCAAATCCGCCGTCCGGTGCAGCACCCGCGTTTCCAGGTCGGCACGCAGTTCCTCTAGGGCCTTCGTAACGCGCCTCCGCCCGGCGGTCTGACGTTGGACTTCACGCCACCGCCGAAAACCGAACCAGACCAGCCCCAGCAGCAGGCAGACGAATCCCGTAACCAAATCGTTCATCGTAACCCAATTGTTGGGGGAGTTTTGTATGTCCCGCGCCAGCCAGAGGTAAGGCTCATCAAACTTCTCGGAATACACCGATAAAACGGCGGCCAGTGCGCTTAACAAAAAAATGAGCCACAGGTCTTTCACCGCGCTGGATTTTCGCCAAGCGACTTTGTCCGGTGGCGCTTCCCGCAAGGCCGCTTCCGCCCGCTTACGCGCGGTGATGTCGCGGATGTTGCATTGGATCACCTTTTTGTCACCGGCCTGATAGATGTTGCTGACAAACTCCACGGGGATGCGGCGGCCATCGCGGGTTTCCAGCGGCAGGTCGTCGTAGCGGACATACCCGTCTTTTTGCAACCGCTCCAGCATGGCTTGATTGGACACGATGTCCTTGAACGGACTCAATCCGCCGACGGTTTTGCCGAGCATTTCGTCGCGGGAAAAGCCCAGCAATTCAATCAGGAAAGGATTCACATCAGTGACGCGTCCCGTCTCCGCGTCGAGAATCAGGATGCCGTCCCGCGCCGCCTCGAACAGCCGGCGATAACTCAATTCGGACATGCGAAATATCTTGCTCTGCGTCTCGGCTTTTTCGGTCCGCAAGTCCGCGTGCTCCGTGCGGGTGTTGGCTTCCGTTGTTCGCGTGTTCGCCAAATCCGTGCGGGCATTGGCCTCGTCCGTCCGGGTGTTGGCCTGATGCGTCCGAAGATTGGCTTCCTTCGTCCGTGTCTCCGCCTGCTCAATCAGCGTGCTTTTATCGGGGACATTTTGATCCTTCTTTATCCTGCCACCATCAGGTGCCACCCGCTGCATCCGCAGTTCCGCCGGCATTGGGCTTGACTCGGCAGTTTGATTCATTGGCTGCGGCAGTTGTGGCGGGAGGTTTGGGTCTTGATGGTGATGTGTCTTGCCCTCAACACCAGCCACGCTTTGGTCGGCATCTTCGGACGGTCTGATTGAATCTTTGGAGTCCATAAATTTCCAGCCTCGTGGGGAGCTATGAATCTGATAATGACACAGCTTTGAAAGAACAGATATGGGGTGTTCACCCCATTGCTCCTGGCCGGCATTCTGGCTTTATTCATCCAGTGATGAAAAGCCTTCGAGCCAGCCAAATTGAAATGGGCTGCCGCCGCCGTTTCAAAACATTATCCCATGAAAACTGAATTGCCCAACCCGCCGGCGGCCGAACTGGACGCCAGCGCCACCACGGTCGAGACCGCTGCCACCGAGTCGGAGGCGCTCCTCAAGGATCTCGCTGAACAAAAGGATTTGCATCTGCGATTGGCCGCCGATTTTGACAATTTCAAAAAACGCAGCCGGCAGGAAAGCGAGGCGCGCGCGGTGGCACAAAAGGAATCGTTCATCGTCGAGTTGTTGCCAGTCATAGACAATCTCGAACGCGCGTTGGCCGCCGGCGCGTCGCGGGATTCGGCGCAGTTTCATCAGGGAGTGGAAATGACGTTGAAGCAACTGCAACAGTTGCTCCGCCAGCACGGCGTCGAGAGCGAGGAAATCGTTGGCAAGCCGTTCGACCCGCACCAGCATGAAGCGCTTTCGCAAGGCCATGATCCGGCTCAACCCGATCATGCCATTCTGGAAGCGGTTCAGCGTGGCTATCGGAAAGGTGCGAAAGTAGTTCGCCCGGCCAAAGTGATAGTGAACGACCTGACGGCTGCCAAGCCCGCCCGCCATGGCCGTTGAATTCAAAGATTATTATCAGGTCCTCGGCGTGACGCCCAAAGCGTCGGATGAGGAAATCAAGAAGGCGTTCCGCTCGCTCGCGCGCAAGTATCATCCCGATGTCGCCAAGGACAAAAAATCGGCGGAGGAAAAATTCAAGGAGATCAACGAGGCCAACGAGGTCTTGAGCAATCCGGAGAGCCGCCGGAAATTCGATCAGCTCGGTGCCGATTGGAAAACCGGTGCACAATCGCGGCAACAACCGGGCTGGGGCGGAGGCCGATCCGCTGGACAGCCAACGCGCGGCGGGGAAAATGAATTTCAATTTGAAGGCACGGGCTTCAGTGATTTCTTTGAGCAGTTTTTTGGCGGACGCGCCGGTCGGTCGCGCGGCGCTTCGCCATTCGACTCGCAGGAATTTGCCAACGGTTACGAGGAACCGGAAGCGGCGCGCGGCCAGGACATTCAAGGCGACATTCTCATCACGCTCGATGAAGTGCTCAAAGGCGCGATGCGGGCCATTTCGGTGCGGCGAAACAATGCCCGCACCGGTCGGGAAGAAACGGAAACTTACCAAGTGCGAATTCCAAAAGGCGTCCAGGCTGGCCAGACTATTCGCGTATCCGGCAAAGGCGGCGAAGGCTCAAATGGCGGCGGTGCTGGAGACATCTATTTGCGCGTGCGCTATGCCCAGCATCCTGACTGGCAAGTGCGCGGTGCCGATCTGATGGGCCACTTGGAGTTGGCCCCGTGGGAAGCAGTTTTGGGCGCAACAGTTCCGGTGCCGACTTTGGAAGGCAGCGTTTCCGTCAAAGTTCCAGCAGGTTTTCAGCAGGGACAAAAACTGCGCGTCCGTGGCAAAGGGTTGCCCGCCGGCGGAACCAAACGCGGCGATCTTTACGTCGAGGTTTCCATTCAAGTTCCATCCTACATCAGCAAGGAGGATGAGCTTTTATGGAAACAGTTGGCGGCCCAAGCCACTTTCAGTCCACGGCAGAATTAGGAAAACCCACATCGGGTTTCACCCCATATCCAGAAACCATATAACTGCGTAATTTGATCCAGAGAAACGGTCAAACACTCTAGCAAATAGAAAAATTCAAACAGATAGAAACTTTTATGGCAAAAATACTCGGCATTGATTTAGGCACTACAAACTCTTGCATGGCGGTCATTGAAGGCGGCGAGCCTTTGGTGCTGGAGAATTCCGAAGGCAAGCGCATCACGCCTTCGGTGGTGGCGTTCACCAAATCCGGTGATCGGATCGTGGGCGATGCCGCGAAGCGCCAGGCCGTGACCAACTCGCGCAACACAGTTTATTCGGTGAAGCGTTTCATGGGGCGCAAGTTCGTCGAAGTTGGCGAAGAAATTAAACGCGTGCCTTACAAAGTGGTGAAGGCCAGCAATGGCGACGCCGCCATCGAAGTGGAAGTAAATGGCAAACCGAAGCAATTCTCGCCGCCGGAAATTTCCGCGATGATTCTTTCCAAACTCAAAGCCGACGCGGAAACGCGTCTGGGCGAAAAAATCACGCAGGCTGTCATCACCGTGCCTGCCTATTTCAACGACTCGCAGCGTCAAGCCACGAAAGATGCGGGCAAGATCGCTGGTCTGGAAGTTCTTCGCATCATCAACGAGCCGACCGCCGCGTCGCTTGCTTACGGCCTTGATAAAAAGAAAGACGAGAAGATCGCCGTTTACGATTTGGGCGGCGGCACGTTTGATATTTCTGTGCTCGAAATTGGCGACGGCGTGTTTGAAGTGAAGGCCACCAACGGCGACACGCACCTCGGCGGCGACGACTGGGACAATTTGCTGATGGACTGGATTCTTGACGAATTCAAAAAGGAATCCGGCATGGACCTTCGCAAGCAGCCGGACGCGCTCCAGCGCATCAAGGAAGAAGCAGAAAAAGCCAAGATCGCTTTGTCCAGCGCGACGACTTATGACATCAACCTGCCATTTGTCACTGCGGATGCGAGCGGTCCGAAGCATATCCAGAAAACTTTGACGCGCGCCAAGATGGAGCAAATCACGGACAAATTGTTCGAGCGCACCATCGCGCCGGTGAAAGCGTGTTTGAAGGACGCCGGCATCGAAGCCGCGAAGATTGACGAGCTTGTTCTCGTCGGTGGCATGACTCGCATGCCGCGCGTCGTCGAGACCGCGCATACGCTCGTCAACAAAGCCCCGCATCAAGGAGTGAATCCGGATGAAGTCGTCGCCATTGGTGCCGCCATCCAGGCCGGCGTGCTCAAAGGCGAGGTCAAGGGCGTGGTGTTGCTCGATGTGACGCCGCTGTCGCTCGGCATTGAGACGCTCGGCGGCGTATTCACCAAAGTGATCGAACGCAATACGACGATCCCGACCCGCAAAGCGCAGACCTTCTCCACGGCGGCGGACAATCAGCCCGGCGTGGAAATTCATGTCTTGCAGGGCGAACGCCAGTTCGCCAAGGACAGCAAGACCATCGGCAAGTTCAATCTCGATGAAATTCCGCCGGCCGCGCGCGGCGTGCCGCAAATCGAAGTCAGTTTTGACATTGATGCCAACGGCATCCTGCATGTCAGTGCCAAGAATCTCGGCACCGGCAAGGAACAAAAGATCACGATTACTGCCAGCAGCGGTCTTTCTAAGGACGAGATTGAAAAGATGCGCAAGGATGGCGAACTCCACGCCGACGAGGATCGGAAGAGTAAGGAAGAGTTGGAAATGCGCAACGAGGCCGACAGCGCGGTTTATCGCACGGAAAAAATGATGAAGGAAAACGCGGATAAGATTTCCGCCGAAAACAAGAGCAAGCTTGAAACTGCCGCCAGCGCGGTGAAAGAAGCGCTCAAAGGCACCGACTCCGCAGCCATCAAGACGGCCAGCGACAAGCTCAACGAAACTTGGCAGGCAGTTTCAACAGAACTTTACAAAGCGGCAGATAAGACACGCACCGGCAATAGTCCTGGTGGCGGCCAATCTGAAAAGCAGCCAGGATCAGATCACACTCACGATGACAGCAAGAAAGACGAGGAACCGGTCATTGATGCTGAAGTTGTGGATGAACACCAGCCGGCGTAGCGAGGATGGCTGGAAGTTGAGGCGCAATTATTCGCGGGCATTGATCGTGAAATGAAAATTCACCCGCGTTGATAGCCAACCTGACCAGCTTTTTTAGGATGCTCAATTAACCACGAAGATTCGCAGCTTTTATGGATACAACGAATAATTTGCTTGAAAAAAAACTGGTTGAACAGTTGGTCGCTCCAGAACACTTAAGCACCGCCTTCATCGCGGCCTGTCATTGCTCGACTGACAAGCAACCGCTTGCACAGGAACTCGAATACCTCTGGGATGACTCTGACACCACCGGAAAGTCATACGAAATCTATCTGGGCAAGATCAGCCGAAACCCCATCGTTAAGAGCAAGATTACCGACAAGTATTTTGCCCTGCCGTGGTCCGTAATTATCCAGCTCGCTTTGGCAAAAGGCATTGATAAGTGACTATGCGCGGGGGAATGGTTCGCGAACCGCGACCGGACACCGCATCATGATTTTTTCAATCATCCATTGTATGAAAACCAATGCTTGCCGGATAAAGGCGAGGCCAACCGATATGATGGAAGCTGAAATTCGACCATGAGAATCACATCCATCAATCGAAAGGAATCGGATGAATATAATTTGGAACTCAATACCGAACCCCAGTTAAAACAGGCCGTTTTTGATCATTTTCAATTGCAAGCGGCGCGTGACCCAAGATTGAAGCACATCGCTTTTTCGAAGCTGGAGAATTCGGGTCTCATATTACATACGCGGGCGTTGGTTGATTCGGTCAATTCCGATGGCGTGGCCAATTTAATTGAAGATCTTCTGACCAAAGCTGAATCCATTGTGGCACGCGAATTTTCGGCGACGAAACAGGAAGCCAGCCTCATGAACGATCAAAAGAATGCCATCATCGAGGCGGCAGCAAAAAAACTAGGCATCCCAATCAAGTAACGGCTAGGAAACAACCAATATGAAAAAACTCGGCATTATACTCGGAGTGGTGGCGGTGATTGGCGTTTTAGTTCTAATCCTCGTCGCCGTCGCAGGCGGCAGCTACAACCGTCTGGTCAAACTTTCGCAGGGAGTGGACAGCCAATGGGCGCAGGTGCAAAACGTATATCAACGCCGCGCGGATTTGATTCCGAGTCTCGTTTCCACCGTTTCCGGCGCGGCCAATTTCGAGAAATCCACGCTGACGGAAATCACCCTGGCCCGCGCGTCCGTCGGTCAGGTGAAAATTGATCCTGCCACCGCGCCGACTGATCCGGCAAAACTCGTGGCCTTTGATCAGGCGCAAGGACAACTGTCTTCCGCCTTGTCGCGCTTGCTGGTGGTCGTCGAGCGCTATCCCAATTTGACGGCGACCGAGAACTTTCGCGAGTTGCTGGCGCAACTGGAAGGCACGGAAAATCGCATTAGCGTCGAACGCCGGGATTTCAATGGCGCGGTTCAGAGCTACGATACGGCCATCAAATCATTCCCCGCCGTTTTTTACGCTTCGGCCTTGGGCTTCCAATACAAGCCGTATTTCGCCGCCGCACCCGGAGCGGAAACGGCGCCCAAGGTCCAATTCGATTTTGGCCATGCCGCAACCAACCAGCCCTGATTTGTGAAACGTTATTGGATCTTTCTGGTTCTGGCATTTTGCCTCCGCACGTTTGCGGCGGAAGTGATTCCGCCCTCGCCGACTCTATATTTTAATGACTACGCCAAGGTAGTTTCTTCGACAACCGCGTCGCAACTGAACCAAACGCTTGAAGAGTTTGAGCGCCAAAGCTCGGATCAAATTGTGGTGGCGATTTTCCAAAAGATGCAGTCGGATTCTTCGATAGAAGATTACACGATCCGAGTATTTCGGTCGTGGGCGGTGGGGCAAAAAACAAAAAATAACGGGGCGGCGCTCTTCGTTTTTGTGCAAGACCATAAAATGTTTTTGCAGGTCGGCTACGGCTTGGAAGGCGTGCTGCCCGATGCGCTCTGCAAACGAATCATTGATGAACAAATCTCGCCGCGATTCAAAGCGGGCGATTTTGACGGCGGACTGACTGCGGGTATTCATTCCATTATCGCGGCAGCCAAAGGCGAATACAAAGGCACCGGCGCCACGGTGGCCGACCGCCAAACCGCGCATGGATCAGGCGGTTCTTTCATCAGCATTGCGATTATCGTGCTGTTCATCATTTTCGCGATTTTCAGCCGTGGTTCAGGCATGTTTCTGCCTTGGCTGTTGCTCGCCGGCAGCGGTTCAAGCCGTGGTTGGGGCGGCGGCGGCGGTTTTTCCGGCGGTGGCGGATTTTCGGGTGGCGGCGGCAGCGGCGGCGGTGGCGGCGCGGGAGGATCATGGTAATCATGCACATGAAAAAATTCATAAACCAATTGCCGCACGACACGCTGGTCGCGGCGATTCGCGACGCGGAGAAAAAAACTTCCGGTCAAATCCGCGTTTTAATCAGTCATAAATCCGTGACCGATCCGGTGGCCGCCGCGCAAAAGGAGTTCGCGCGTCTGGGCCTGGCCAAGTCGCCGGAACGAAACGGTGTGCTGATTTTTGTGACCCCGCGCAGCCGCAAATTTGCGGTGATCGGTGATGCTGGCGTTCACGCAAAATGCGGCGATATATTTTGGCAGGAACTGGCGCAAGCCATGACCGGCTATTTCCGCAAATCCGAGTTCACCGAAGGCATTGCCCATGGCGTCAGCAAAGCCGGCGAGCTGCTGGCGGAACATTTTCCACGGCCCTGATCTTTTCGGCTGAAAAACCCGAGCGACTTTGGTAATTTGAATTTCATGAAGCCAAATCTTACCGCTCCCGCCTCCGGGCGAAATGAACCAATGCCCGTTTCCGGCAGCCAAGCCACGGACCGAACAACGCTCGCCGCCATTGCGCATCAGGCCATGATTGCGCGCGTCTTGGAGCCGGACTTTCCGTTGGCGGCGCAAAAAGAGTTGGCTGCCATCGGCGGACCAGCCAAAGCGACAGACAGCGTCCGCGATCTGCGCAATCTACTTTGGGCTTCGATTGACAACGACAACTCCCGTGACCTCGACCAGCTCACCGTCGCCGAATCGCTTGCTGGCGGGCAGGTGAGAATCCTCGTGGCGGTCGCGGATGTGGATGCCTTGGTGCGCAAAGGTTCGGCGCTCGACGGCCATGCGGCGCGCAACACAACTTCCGTTTATACGCCCGCCGCGATTTTCCCCATGCTGCCGGAGGCGCTGTCCACCAACCTAACTTCGTTGAATGAAGATCAGGACCGCATCGCTATCGTGGCGGACATGGTTTTCAAGGAAGATGGTTCGCTTGTGTCGTCGGAACTTTATCGGGCGCAGGTTCACAATCGCGCCAAGCTGGCTTACAACAGCGTTGCCGCGTGGCTGACCGGCAACGGCCCGGCGCCCAAACGAATTGCTGAAGTTCCCGGACTCGACGAAAATCTGCGCCTGCAGGATCGCGTCGCGCAACGGCTCACGGGCTTGCGCCACCATCACGGCGCGCTCAGTCTGGAGTCGCAGGAGTCGCAGGCGATATTCGCCGGCGATGCGCTTTCTTCGCTGGAGCTGGATCAAACCAACCGGGCAACGCAATTGATCGAGGAATTCATGGTGGCCGCCAATGCCGTGGCCGCGATTTATCTTGCGGGTAAAAAATTTCCATCCCTACGCCGCGTCTTGCGTGATCCCGAACGCTGGGCACGCATCGTCGAACTCGCGGCGGAACTCAAAGAACCGCTTCCCGCCGCACCAGATGCCGTCGCGCTCGAAGGTTTTCTGACGCGTCGCCGCGCCGCCGCACCGGAGAAATTCGCCGATCTTTCTCTGTCTGTCATCAAGCTCATTGGGCGCGGCGAATACGCGCTCGATCTCCCCGGCGGCGAAGCTCCCGGACACTTCGCGCTGGCGGTAAAGGATTACACGCATTCCACCGCGCCGAACCGTCGCTTTCCCGATCTCATCACGCAACGGCTTTTGAAAGCCGCGCTGGCTGGTGCGCCGCTGCCTTACACCATTCCGGAACTGACAGATCTCGCCAAGCACTGCACTGATCAGGAAGATGCTGCCACCAAAGTTGAACGCCAGGTCGGCAAGTCTGCTGCCGCGCTGCTGCTGTCCGGAAAAATTGGACAACAATTCGACGCCATCGTCACCGGTGCGGCGGACAAAGGCACCTGGGTGCGGCTCCTCCAGCCGCCGACCGAAGGCCGGCTCATGCAAGGCACCCAAGGTCTCAAGGTGGGCGACCACGTGCGCGTCAAACTCATGCACACCGATGTCCAGCGCGGTTTCATTGATTTTGCCCGCGCCTGACTGCGGACTGCGCCTCGCGTTTTTGCTGGAGAAAAAGAAAAGCCGGCAACGCATCAACCGGGGTGAAGAGTAACCAAACGGTTACTTGTTGTCGCGCAGACCATCAATTTTCCGGCCAGCTCCAAGTGACTTGATCAATGAGACGCTGGTGGCCAGCCGCTGTCCGTGAAGCTGGATTACGGTTTGTTCGTGCGTCAACTCAGTGGTTTGGGCAACGATAACATCAAGATATTGCTCCACTCCGGATTTGTAGCGGTTGTTGGCGATGGCGAGCGCTTGACGAGCGGAGGTCAAGGCGGCCACTTCTTCGTCAAGCTGGTCGGCCAGATAATGCTGCGCCGCAAGCTGGTCCTCCACATCCTGAAATGCCGTCAGCACGGTCTGCCGGTAAGTTGCGACCGCGCCATTATCGGCGGCTTTCGCCGACGCAAGCTGGGCGCGGTTGGCTCCGCCGGTGAAGATCGGCAGTTGCAAAGTTGGTCCAACCGCCCATAACTGGCTCGGTGAATTAAACAGCGTGCTCGCGCTGATGGAGAGGAATCCGCCCGAACCGTTCAATAAAATGCGCGGATAAAACGCCGCTGTTGCCACGCCGACGTTGGCGTTGGCGGCGGCCATGCGGCGTTCGGCGGCGGAAATGTCCGGCCGGCTTTCCAGCCATTCGCTCGGCACGGACAAAGGAATCGCTGGCAGATTAGTTGAGCCAACGGTTTCCGGTGTCAGCGCAAAAGTGGTCGCCGCCTGGCCGCACAACACGGCGAGCGCATGGCGGGTTTGGGCGCGCTGCAAATCGGTGGCGGGAATTTGCGCCCGCGCGGTGCGCAACTGCGTTTCGGCCTCGGCCACATCTAATTCGTCGGCGATGCCGCTCTTGCGGCGGTTCTGCGTCAGGTCCAAGGCGCGCTGATACGCGACGACCGTTTGCGAAAGAAACTCCGACTGCGCATCGAGCGAGCGTAAGGTGAAATAATCCATCGCCACCTCGGCCTGAATTGAAAGTTTCAACGACGCCAGATCGTCCGCAGACGCGGCGAATTGTGCGCGTGACGATTCCGTCAACCGGCGAACGCGACCAAATACATCCAGTTCCCAGCTCGCGTCCGCAGAAACATTGAATGTGTTGTAAGTGTGGCTGCCGCCGGTATTGCCGTTGTTGTTTCCAATCGGCGACGCGTTCGCGCTGGTGCGCTGACGCGTGGCCGACGGATTGGCGGAAATCTGCGGAAAGAAATTCGCCTGCGCCACTTTCACGGCGGCGCGGGCTTGGTCAAAGTTGGCGACGGCGACGGCAATTTGCTGATTGTTTGACGCGGCCAAAATTTCCAGCCGATCCAATTCGGCGTCGGCGTAAATGTTCCACCACGCGCCGCGCGGGAGCTGCGCGGCTGGCTCGGCGGTTTTCCATTCATTCGTGATGGAAACGTCGCCAAACTTTGCCGGCACCGCATTCGTGCCCGGCAGTGCCGCCGGACGATGATAATCCGGTCCGACCGCGCAGCCGGCGAACCACGCTGCGCCGGCCAAAGCCGCGACGCGTTTTGAAAATTTCCAAAGCTGCATTTCCAATTTGTTTTTCATGTCGTCAAAGTTGCCGGTTCGCCGCCGGCTGTGGCCGCGCGCGGCGAACGCAATTTCTTTTTCCACGCCGCAAAGCGCAGGCGCAGGTTTTCAATGGTCAGATAAACCACCGGGGTCGTGAACAGCGTCAGCGTTTGCGAAAGCACCAGTCCGCCGAAAACCGCGATGCCGAGCGGCTGGCGCAGTTCCGAGCCGGTGCCGAGTCCGAGCGCGAGCGGCACCGCGCCGAGCAGCGCGGCCATCGTCGTCATCATGATTGGTCGGAAACGGATGGTGCAGGCGCGGTAAATGGCTTCTTCGGGCGACAGACCGAGCCGGCGTTCCGCGTCGAGCGCAAAATCAATCATCATGATCGCATTTTTTTTCACGATGCCCATGAGCAGGATGATGCCGATGAAGGACACCAGCGACAGTTCGAAGCCGCTCACGAGCATCGCCAGCAGCGCGCCCACGCCGGCCGACGGCAGCGTGGAAAGAATCGTCAGCGGATGAATGAGGCTTTCGTAGAGCATTCCCAAAACCAGATAGATGGCCAGAATGGCGGCGGCCACGAGCAACGGCATGCCTTTCACCGAAGCCTGAAATTGCTGCGCCGTGCCTTGAAAACTTCCCGACACGGTGGCGGGCAGATGCAATTCGTCGGTGGCCTGGCGCACAATTTCCGTGGCCTGCCCGAGCGCGACGCCGGGCGCGAGATTAAACGACAGCGTCACCGCCGGGAACTGGCTTTGATGATTTACCGAAAGGCTAGTGTTCGACGGCTCGAATTTCGCCACGCTGCTCAACGGCACCTGCTGGCCGTTGGACGAGCGGACATAGATTTTATCCAGCGACGACGGATCAAGTTGCAACTCCGGCATCGCTTCCATGACGACGTGATGCTGGTTGTAAGGCGTGTAAATCGTCGAGACCTGCCGCTGGCCAAACGCGTCGTAAAGCGTGTTGTCAATCGCGGCGAGCGACACGCCGAGGCGCGAGGCGGCGTCACGGTTGACAATCACATTCATTTCCAGACCGAGCATTTGCTGGTCGCTGGTCACGTCCTTCAAAAGTGGTGATTCGCGCAGCTTGGCCACAAGCTTGGACGACCATTCGCCGAGCGCGGCGAGGTCGGACGAGGTCAAGGCGTATTGAAACTGCGCCTTGCTCATCCGTCCGCCGACGCGGATGTCCTGCACCGCTTGGAGAAACAAATTGATGCCGACGACCTGTGACATTTTTTTTCGCAGCCGATTGATGATCTGGTCGGCGCTGGCGTCGCGCTCGCCTTTCGGTTTTAGCGTGATGAACATGCGGCCGTTGTTGACGGTGGAGCTGCCCGCGCCCGCGCCGATGAACGAGCCGAGGCTGGCCACCGCCGGATCAGACAACACAATGGCCGCGACTTTTTGCTGCAACTTGGACATCGCTTCAAACGAAATATCCTGTGACGCCTCGGTGGTGCCCATCAAGCTGCCGGTGTCCTGCTGCGGAAAAAATCCTTTTGGCACGACGGTGTAAAGCCAGACGGTCGCCGCCATCGTGAACAGCGTCACGCCCAGCGTGAACGCGTGATGTCGCAGCACCCATTTCAAACCGGTTTCGTAATGGCCGAGCACCCATAGAAAAACTTTTTCACCGGCGCGGCTGAATGCGTTCGGCGGCGGCAAGTCCGCTTCCGCGCGCAAAAAGCGCGAGCACATCATCGGCGTGAGCGTGAGCGACAGCACACCGGAGACGAGAATCGCCAGCGTCACGGTCACGGCGAATTCATGGAACAGCCGTCCGACCAAGCCGCCCATGAACAGCAGCGGAATAAAAACCGCCGTCAGCGACAGGCTCATCGAAACCACCGTGAAGCCGATTTGCCGCGCGCCGGCCAAAGCCGCCGGCATCGGCCGTTCACCGCTTTCGATGATGCGATGAATGTTCTCGATCACCACGATGGCGTCGTCCACCACGAACCCGACCGAAATCGTAATCGCCATCAGCGACAAATTATCCAGGCTGTAATTCAGCAGATACATGATGCCGACGGTGCC
>Ga0182030_10013728_pt1 | contig 16083 bp, 20 predicted proteins | sample 812S3MmetaG_FD_121299 | JGI IMG/M metagenome (GOLD analysis project Ga0182030, IMG submission 121299) | Permafrost microbial communities from Stordalen Mire, Sweden - 812S3M metaG (Illumina Assembly) | ecosystem: Environmental > Terrestrial > Soil > Wetlands > Permafrost | place: Sweden...
ACGAAGGAGTACGATGATCTGGCGTCGTTGGACAAGGAGCGCTACGAGAAGGAGATGGCGGAGTACCATGCAAAGCTTGGCCGGGCGGACATGATGTGAGCGTCCATCAAAAAATGACAGCATGTCCCAAAAAAAAAACGGCACGTCACCAAAAAAAAACATAAACATTAAATAAAGAAATGTAAATATCACACTGGCATTCAGTGTAATATACTAATAAATGATCAAGAGGTACAACGTTAAAAACGATTCGTTAATTTCTTGAAAGTTAAAATAAAAACCATGAGCTGGTTCGTTGTTTATATCTCTGTGGAGAAGAATGTCACTTCAGGTCTTACTATCTATCTTGGATCACCAAACTCTGGACGAGAGGAAGAACTCAACTTTGCCAGCCAAAAAGATGCTAAGGCGTGGTTTGACAATGCTTCCTCTCTGCTAGGTACAAAGTTCATGGAGCCATTTGTGAGACTAAGATCATCCGAGTCTTGCCATGAACCAGCGCAGTTTTTCAACAATGGTACTCTGACAGAAGAAGAATGGTGGAAACAAGCTTTGAGTTTCAAAGCGTGCAAAGAAACACCACCGAAACTTGTTTCTTTGCGGTCTTTGAACTTCAAGGTTTGCAGGTATACGGGTGAAAAGTAAAAAAGATATACAAAAACATCAAATAAAATAAATACACATGTTTCACCATCATTTGGTGAAACATACTTATCCACAATAAATAAAATAATAGTTTAGCTGAAATAATAAGAGCCCCATAGAGTCTATATGAAAACAATTTTTGGATTTTTTGAAATTCAAAATAAAACCGCTCGCCGCGACAAAGAACAACCATGGATGATCAAACTGGCAGTTATAAAACACTGGACAATGGAGGCAATCCCTTCCGAGTGAAGATTTTACCGGAGAAGATTGTGCTGGTTTGGAAGAATGAGGAGGAGGGTGAACAATTTTGTCTCCAACTCCGAGCATCCAAAATTTTCATCGGAATGAGTCCCCTCAATGAATGCACCAAATCCAGCGGTGGACATGGACCCGAATGGAACGGCAACAGCATCATCCTTCAGGGCATCGGAGATGAAAATACCAATGAATACTGGTTTATTGGTTGGGAGATCTTCAGGTTTCGAACTCTGGCTCCCATCATTTACTACACATCTCCCGTAGGCAACAGCGGCGTTTCATATCCATGGGCTCAAGATGTAAAAGGTAACTTCTATCTCATGTGCGATGGTACAGTCTTCACGAAACTCTCTCACGAGCTAGCAGTGGATGCTCCAATCTCAGTCAAGGAACAGTACGATCCTTATTTTCCATGTTGGTTCAAGGAACAAGAAGGAGGACTCTATGGCCTCTTGGCGTTCAAGTATGATCATCCTACAACCAAGAAGGTCTATCAGCTCAAATGGTGTGCAAATCCCGAAAAGGAATTTGACCGATTGTCATTGCCAATAGTAAGACACCAACGAGATAGTTATGGTATTGACGATAGTCTCAACTTGGGAAAAGAACTCTGGTGCAAGCTGATTCGTGATCATGGCGAGCGAGTTGGTATCGCTGCCTTTGAAACTATCGAAAAGGTCGAAGGTCGCATGTGATGCTTCACAATAAAAAAACATCGTAAAAAAACCATCACAAAAAACATCGTAAAAAACCATCACAAAAAACATCGTAAAAAACCATCAAAAAGCAAATATCACATTAAATACTAGTGTGATGTACTAAATAAAAAATCATAGCTTTCTTTTGACTAAGAGCCCTACAGAGTCTATATGAAAACAATTTTTGGATTTTTGAAATTCAAAGTAAAAGTAAGCTTTCAACTCCGGGCTGCCAATCAATTTCAAACTCGTCGATATGATAAGTTTTGAAGTGATAGAGCAGATAGATGAGGAATTAGAAGCAGGAGAATCATCGGCGAGAAAGGCATTGGCGTATTTTATGTTTGAATCCGTTTCAGATGAGGAGAAATCGACTATGTTGTTAGCTGAGAATCCTAGTGATCTTAGGAAGATATGTACGGAAGAAAATTGTGGGAAAAGAATAGACTATGGAATTACTACTCATGGACAACCCATCGTTGGATTCCATTTCTGTTTTGAACACGCGCATTTTCTCTCAACTGGCAGCGGAGTTCACGTGTACGTAAAAGACGGATATCATGGATTCAAACTCATATATTTGGAAAGTGGAGAAACTTTAGAGTGCAATGGATGTCATGAGAAAATCGAACCTGAAACTGTATGTTTTTCGTTACGGGATAAAAGTAGCGACAAATTTATCGAGTATTATCATTTCTCCCATACACCAGGCGATTATGACATGACAAAATACGACCGTCCGAGATGTATTCCTCTCGAAAAGGGCAAAACTCCATCTTACGAAAAGTTGAGACACCACGCCAAAACCTATCATAAACAGAAGAAATGATTCAATTAAGAAATCTGACATCAGATATGATGGCGCTACATATAAAAAAATGTATATATTACGACATTCAATGTAATATAAATAATGCCCGTAAAAAAAGTTTATATTTATTTAGACTTAATATTTGGCAAAAGAAAACAACTCTTTCGACTTTTCTTCTGCTGGTATAAATTGACAACTCTTCTTATGAACTTTTGCGTCGGCCTTCTTACATTTGGCACTGCAATATCGAAGTTGACAATTAGAGCACTTAACCAGTAGAGGAGGTCCTTTCTGACAATTTGAACATACCGAAGGTATAGATGACATTTCAATTTAGATTTTTAGATATTAAAATAAAAACTTATATGGTCAAAATATAAATTCATAACCCGCCACATGCCAGATCGGTGAAGCCAAATGGTCCATGGGATCTCTTATTGTCAATAGGCTTGAATTGACAACTCTTCTTGTGAGTTTTCTTATCGGTCTTTTTACATTTGGCATTGCAATATCGAAGTTGACAATTAGAGCACTTAACCAGTAGATGAGGTCCTTTCTGACAATTTGAACATACTGGAGATATAGACGACATCCCAGTCCGGATTTTGAATGCAAAAATAAAAACTTATATGGTCAAAATATAAATCGTAGCTGTCTTTCCACCTTAATCTCTATAGATATCTATCGAAAACAATTTTTGAATTTTTTGAATTCCAAAAGAAAAGCGAGCCTAGACGTTACGCGAGGAGACAGAATGGGAACACACTCTTTGATCATCATGCGTGTCAAACGCGACGATGGAACTTACAGAGTTTATTCTGTTTTGTATCAACAATTCGATGGCTATCCGGGTGGCGTTGGTAAACAGCTGATTTTGTTTCTTCAGAAGATCATGCTGGTGAATGGATACGAGTTTAGAGATATGGAGAATGTGGCCAACGGAGCTGGATGTTTGTTCGCGCAAATCATCGCATTGTTCAAACTTGGTGTTGGAGGTGCTTACTTGCAAGATCCCAACGACTTCAACTTCGAGGAGTTCAACTACTTCGTTGATGTCAATGAAAACAAAATGAAGATACATGTTACGGTTCAAGCTGGCGACAACGAAATGTTGTTTTCTGGATCTCTAATCGAAGCATCCAGTTACGCAGAATTTGATCTGGAGGCACCGATGAATACTTTTAATCCCTTCAAAGGCTTCGAGTCAGTCAAGCCACCTGTACCACCTCCGCAAACTATAAGTCATTTTGATTATAAGGCTGGGAAAATGATTCGAGGCCCGATGTGTAGGCATTTGAATATCGAATGCATTTGCCGTAACTGTCAAATAGTTGCATTTTTATGTATCCGGCAAAGAGCAAAATTGAGCGGAGATTCGAGTTGGACTAATTTAATCGTTGATCTCTGCAAGATGATCTTCAGGAGACTACCGGATCAACGTCCAGCTCCGTTGGCATTGCTCGAGAATGTAAATGCTGTCGCAACTCTCGAAGAATGTGGACCTACTGCTCGTACCCGAATCACTAAGGAAGGAGATCCTATTTCTACTTTTGCAGTTTGCGGCACTGAATTCCGATCAAAATCTCTCGCTGAATTAAAAGTATTTTGTCCTGAGTTTGCCAAGGTAGCAGGCAAATCAGGATGTTGGACTTGTGAAAGACATCGCTGTCGTCAAACCTCAGATATCAGAAAATTAAACAGGCCCAACAATTTGGCTGATATTGCCGCTAGCGTGAGAATAGTACCCAAATAAAAAAGCAAAAATAATAAAAAAGCAGCATTTGACAAAACTCATTCTATACTCAAACGGGTATAGAATCTAATATTAGCAGTGTCAAAAACAAAATTCCAATTTTTTGAAATTCAAAACAAAATCGCCCCGGACGGAGAATAGCGATTTCTAGATGGGATATTGGTATGGGTTTCACCTCGTGTTGGTTAAGCCTCCCAAGGAAGTTGCTCAAGCGGCTGTCGAGTTCGTAGAGAAAACGGACCAACAAGGAGAGTTTCCTATCGAGAAATACGCAAAAGAAGTTGCGGCTTTCTGCAAAGACTATTGCGAGGCTCAAGACTATGAAAATCAAGACTTTTGGTTTCCCGAGTTTGGTTTTGCAGAACTCGCTGGCGGCAAATCGTATAGCTGCGGAGATCAAAACGACGGACTCAAGAAGTCGATGGCCATTATCGGAAAGAAATTTCCTGATGCTGTCTTTGCTCTCCACCATTACTACTGGGACATGGCCAATCTTGATGTTTACACCTTCCAGGGTGATCAAATTCTCGAACACACTTTCGTCGACTTCACGAAGTTCAAAGTTGGAACTCATGAAGTATGTATTCGCATTGACTTTATCCAAACCACGATGAATGGTTGCATGTCGATGTTCTTCAATGATGATTATGGCTACGACTTTGATTTTGAATATGAGAACATTTATAAGTGTGCCGAGATTCCCGTTCCTGTTAAGGATCTTCGACTCGTTCAATATCCTCAACTCCTTGCTAATATTATCTCACCTAGTATCGGCGAGATGTTTGTCTCTTCTGGTCAGCCTCCGGCGCAACAATTTGTTCCTGCGCAGCCAATACATCAAATGCAACAGTTTGTTCTTGGTCAATCTATGCCAGAGGTCTTTATGAATCAGCCTAAATAATCGTGCAGAAATAAAAAGCCACATACCTGTTAAAAAACATTCTATACTCAAATAGGTATAGAATCCTATATCACTGATGGCGAAAACAAAATTCCAATTTTCGCAATTTCAAAACAAAATCGTCGAGTAGCTTCTGCTCAGAAATGAGTGGTTGTGACATCAAAGACTGCACCAACAAAGCCTCAGCCTGCATGAGGGCTCACAGTTTCGGGTTCATCGTCGATCCAACGTTCTACATCTGCGATGAGCATTGCAAGAGCTTGGAACATCTCTTGCCAGTAGACAAGGATGAGATGTGGAAGCTCTTCCGCAAGTGGCAAACGGAGGGTGTCATCCCAGACAACAAATAATTAAAAAAGAAACAAAAAAAGCCTGCTATCCAAACATAAATATCGCATCACCAACGGGTGCGATATACCTATTAATAAAATTGAAATTGAAGTTTTCCGAATGTCAAATAAAACAATAATAGTTACATTAAAGCTATGATCGTAGCCATGTCTGTTAAACAATTCTTTGATGATCCAAATAATCATTCAGGAATATGGGTTGAATATCTTAGAAATTATGTTTCCATTCCAAATAAGGCCAAAGATACAGAAAAATTCATTGCTTTAGATTTTTGGTATCAGACGTTAGATATCAGCAGAGGATATATTACACAACCTGAACTAGTTAAAATTATGGAGTGGAAATTGACACGAGGAAAAATGAGACCTTTGTTGGGAAAAATAGAATCGTTGTCGAACGACGTCGTACAAAATGCCACCTTTAATGGTCTAAATCAACTTAAAGTATTGATAGATATAAATACTATAATTACTGCATTAGATTTTATTTGTAAACCATTAAATGGAGTAGGTCCGGCTACAGCTAGCGCTATTTTAGCTAGATATGGTCAATCAATTCCATTTATGTCAGACGCTGGATTGATGGCTGTCAATGGTGAATGTAAATACACAATGGCTAGTTACAAGCAATATTATAATGGCATTACTGCTAAAGTGAATCAACTCAACAGCGATAGACAGAGTAATTGGTTATGGACATCCCGAGATGTAGAATTAGTGTTACATATGGTTTATTCTAGGTTAGGCAACTGACGTTATCAATAGCTACATGAGGTCACGTTGAAAAAGAATTTTGAATTTTTTTCAAATTTCAAAATAAAATCGCCACTCCGATCTTTTTTAGCATGAGTTCTACCTACATTGATCAGATGATGACGCCTGGTCGCAAACGAGGCAAGTTGGATATTATTGGATGGCAGTTATTTGATCAATGGAAAGCCATTGACACCTCCAGATTGGCGTTCTATTGCTTCGAACACAATGTAGATTGCTTGGTCTTGAGTTCTAGTATGGACAATGTTTGTCTTTTTACATGTGGAACTGCCCCAGTGCCAGTTTTTCCTCAGTTCAGAATGAAAGTCTTGATCATCCATTTGTTGGGCAACATTATGCCATCCAATTTCGCGATTTTCTTCCAACATGTCTTGGTAGAAACCATCGTTTTCTGGATTCCCTATGATGGGTATCAAGCCATAAAGACACGTGTGATCGCTGCAATGTGTCATGTCTCCAACGAAAAATGGCTTGGATACAATCATAGCGTGAAAAACATTATATTCAAGACTTCTCGCCCAGACAAAGACAGATTTCCAGAACATTGTCCTTTTCTAATTCTTGATGTCGATCAGATCATGGAACGTAATCGAGCTTCATATTGGCGATGCAAAGACGCGGCCTTTATTTTTCTGTCTAAGAAAATTCCCGTGCCAGACAAGGCTCGTATGCTGATCTCCAAGATGATCTGGAGAACTCGCGGTACATTTCTCTGGAAGCCATCCCCATAAACAGACATTTCTAAAAAACAACACCTATACATGATCCAGCTGGGTCATGTATAATCGAAAATGAATTTAAATTTTTCCGAAAAGCAAATGAAAATAGCCAGATAGTTTCCGATGGAAAGCCTCGAGCTAGATCCGAAACGAAAATGTGTTGCATGTGGAAATGAGTCCAATTTCAAATGTGCTACGTGTAAATTTATGTATTGCAGTAAAGAATGTCAGAAACAACATTGGTCATCACATAAAATAATATGTTCAAAATGGAAATGGCGTAGATTTGATAAATTCATAACTCATTTCATATCGTCATCCAAGCTGAAGAGAAATTGGTTTCTTAATTTATCTGCTGATGTCCTGGGGGTTGATACGAAAGTTAGGCCGGAAACAAATAAAATAGAAACAAGAGGTATTGCCGCTTTACCTGGAGTCATAATAGGAATACATAGTATTTGTGCATTATGTGAAGAGCTCGTAAATAAAAATGGTCCATACAATGCACAGAGATTTGAATTTTCTGATATTCAAATTGAATATTATAGATGTTTTTCTTGTTGTGAGAAACATTTCATACTTGATAAATATACATTAATGGATCCTCGAGAACTTAAATATTATTTACTTTTATGTATTCAAAGCTCAGTTGCATGCAAGTTAATATCATATGTCCCTAGAGACGTACGAAAATTAATCTGTTCGTACGTTAGTATTTAGTGTAGAACTGATCTATAGCAAAATTAGAATAAAAGTGTTTCTGGCTAATCGAAAAATGAATTTAAAATTTTTGAAATGTAAAACAAAAGAAGGACTCTCCTTTTTGTTAGAAATCATGTCTGCCGAACCCACACCTAAAGTCCCAGCGGATGAGCAAACTATAACTGAAGCCATAAGAGAGGCTTTCTTTGCAGCTCTTCAGTCGAAGCCAGCGAATGAGCAACCTCGATTCAAAGTCCAGAACCCATCAGAGACGCGCAAGGAAGTGTCTGGGAAGATTAGGGAGCAGTATCCCGATCGTTACCCCGTGATTGTGGAGCTGGATCCTCGGGCTTCCAAAACTCTGATCATCATGAAGAAGAAGTTTTTGGCACCCGGCGACATTCCTCTCAACAAGTTCATGCTGGAGGTGAGGAAGGTCATCAGAATGGGTCGACAAGATCCATTGGCTGTCATGGTCGAGGGTGGCCATATGGTGAGCGGAGATATTAAGATGTCCGACCTCTACGATCGCTTCAAAGATCCCGACGGTTTCCTCTACATCCTCTTCTCTGGCGATGTCTAAACTTGTCGGGGAAGAATAAACAAAAAAAAACAAATACGCTTTAGTGCCAAGAAGGCACTAAATACTGAATAAATTACATATAAAATAACGCAAATATAACTAAAAGAAAAGAAATGGACGTCGGAGAATTGTTAAGTCAACTCAGAGATGCTCTAGATCTTGAACAAACAACAAATTATAATATCTCCGCTAAAAACGCAGAATCTGATAGTGAATATCGTAGTCTCGATGAATATCTTGCTTCGAATGTTGGAGTGGATCCATTGGGACAAGCAACTCTTATATACGAGGATCAGCCGAGAGGAATGTCAGAATCTGAAAGAGATATACTAAGTAGGATGGAAAGATCTTGTTTGAGGAAGGCACTTCAAGATAATGAAGATATTGGGTTGTTGAAACCGGGAGATACTAAAGAAATGATAGAGACTCTATCAAATAAAAAGATAGAAGAGATTCTTGTCAGTCTAAATACAAAGAAAGACTCAGTAAACACCCGAGACTCTACAAATAGTAAAATAATACAAAATAATGCAAATGCCGATAGCGACGAGGACTCCCACGAAAAAATCTGGAGGGGAAATTCAAAACAAAAATCTTTATCTCGTCAAAACATAGAAGATGACGACTAATAACTAGCTCTAAATAAACATATTTTAATGTCGAAAACAGACATTAAAATATTGAACTCGAATCAAACAAAACAACAGAGATAAAACAAAACAACAGAAACAAAACAAGAGGAATAAAAACGAGGGAGTGAGATATAAAGAATGAATCAATATCTGGAACGATCTCTAGAACGAACTCGTATATTAGAACTTTACGGTAGAATGCTGAAAATATTAGAGAGGAATGGCTATATCGATGATGGTCGCGGTACTCGAATAATATTATGTTCAACAGGAAGCAGAACTGTGGCTGATAGAATCATAAATATTATATCCGCCAAAACTTCAATTTCGAACGAAACCGAAAGAGATACCCTGATTAAGTTATGGTTAGAATTAGAAAAAGAAGGATATATAGGAGGGCGTGCGACAAATGATTTATTGAGATCAGATATAACAAATAAGGATGTAACCATCGATAATATCAAATTAGAAATCATGATTTGGATACCCTTCTATCCATCAAATGATATCACTGACTCATCTACACCAAATAGCTTGCCGCCAATTTCTACAGCAATTTCTGCTAGAAATTCATTTGGATTTATGGATCCTATTACACTTACAGAATCGTCTAATTCGTCTGAGCTTCGCATGCGTGAACTGCTCAAAAGAATGTTGAGGATACTCGAAGAAAATAGGTGTCCTAAGAAGGGATCAAGCGATATGTATGATGAAAGTTTAGAGAATTGCTTGATGAGAGACGATATTATATATGGAATATCTGTTAAAACTACAAATTCAACAAAACATGAAAGAATTATGCTTTGTTTGTTACTGGCGGAGCTAGAAAAAGAAAAATATCTAGAGGAAGGCGAAACCGAGAAAATATCAAAATCAAAGATGACTAATATTGATATTAGATTAAATATGCTTAAAATTATACCAGGTAATGGAATGTATGACAAACCAAAACAAAAATCGTGGGAAAAACATTTGAAGAAACTATTAGATTCAAGAAATCCGAGAAATTTTGCTGATTCAGACGGAGTTATTCACGACCATTCTGGCGATAACTATGATTATGGTAGTGGTAATGGTTATTTCAGTAGCAATCCTTCGGGCAATAACAATTATACACCCTATCATCGCCAACTTATTCCACATTATTCTAGCCACATCATGTCTGATGGAACAACTCTCCAGTACGAATATAATGATATATGGATGGGATAAATCGAATCGTTATAAAAAAGATTTTGATAAAATTAGTCTATCAAAATAAAATCTCAAGCTAATATATTTCAAACCCTTTAGATACTCAAATTACAATTTAGAGACTATGGCTGGGTTAAAAGGAATCGTTATAAAAAGATTTTGAAATATATTAGCTTGAGATATTTCAAACACTTTAGATACTCAAATTACAATTTAGAGACTATGGCTGGGTTAAAAGGAATCATTATAAAAAAGATTTTGATAAAATTAGTCTATCAAAATAAAATCTCAAGCTAATATATTTCAAACGCCTTAGATACTCAAATTACAATTTAGAGACTATGGATTTCAATATGGACGATATTCTATCTACTAAACCAACAAAATCGACCGAAACTTACACTAATGTAAGAGACCTTCTACATATATTGTTGAAAATATTAGAGGAACGCAAATATCTAAAAGAAGGTGAAGCCGATCAGATATTCAAATCATATAAGAGTGATATGGATATCGGGTGGATATTACTGGAAGTTATGTCCAAAATAACTCCAAATGCCGAAGGACGATCTATTTTACATTCATTATTAATAGAAGTAGAAAATAGAGGATATATCAAATCAGGCGATGCTGATAAAATATTTAATTCCAAAGATGTAGAAACAGATAAGATGAGATTCTCTGTAATAGGAAAAATACCAAGTCCATTCAATAATACATCTGCCAATTCTATAAGAGATAAACCAGAGTCTATCGTGCTATCTCTTTATTCCAACATTCTCCATATATTGGAGAAAAACAAATATATAAAGGATAGTGAAGTCGAGGAAACTCTCCGACGCGGAATATATTTCTTGATGAAATCGAAAATTCTGGATATCTTATGTTTCAACATGAAAGATTCTCATCCAGAGGATATATCTACATTAGAGGCAATATCGCTAGAATTAGAAAAGGTAGGCTATATTGAAAAAGGAAAGACGAATCTTATGATAAAATCAGAAACGGAGTATATTAAAATCAGAATGGAACTCATTCGGGTTGTAGCAAGTATAAACACTGAAAATAGTGATTCATCCGACTCTGTGCGAAATTCAATTCCATTTGGTGCTGCTCTTCACTACGAAAACGCCGGACCCTATTATCATAATATGTAATTATACACGCAATTATCATTTATCTATAAATTTTGATACCCATATATGGTATCAAAAACAATTTTTGAATTTTTGATTTTTCAAAAGAAAAGAGCCAACAAGAATGTTGGCCAGCACTGAGTCCGCGATAGAACTCAATCTTGGCGAAACGCTAGACGATGTAGCTCCACTACCTATGGGTTTGTGGGAACGTCTCGCTAGAGAAGCACAACCAGAATATTGGGGTCCTAATTTAGAGATTCTTCAAAATATTTGTAGACAACATTATCGTCGCTTGCGGGAGCAGAAACGTTTACTGAAGAATAGTAGCAATCATATTTACATGAATACTTCATTGAGATCGCGTGTATCTAAAGAACCTATTATCTTTGTCTTCATGCCTGACACAACTCCTGATGCTGGTCGGGATCGTAAACCTTATGGTCCGCCTCAAGTCGTTCTTCAAGGGAACAGGCAATTACAAGGAATGACTACTGAGGTTGCAACCTGGTTTGATGACCCCAATTTAAGATTTTTCGATCTTAGCCTTCCTTTCAATCACAATTTAGATCACATAATTATGGATAGACGAGAGAGATTGCCATCAGATTTACTGAAATTAGAATCAAATATAGTCAAGGCTTCGGTACAATCAGCGATTAGTGAAGCATTGGAAAATATAAAACGAGATGACACTCAAGCAATACCATTCGTCTTCTCGCCTAAACACAAATTCAAACCAGTAATACAATGGCTACTTCCTCTGTATATATCCGTAATTGTCGATAAATCTGTTGCAGATGCAGCCTTGGTTGTAGAAAGACTCGAACATGGATACAGGGCAGCTAGTATTTTAACTTTAGATATGGCTTATAAAAATGCTCGCGTTATACGTACACCTCCTAGATGCTGGCTACCTATTTTTCCTATTCAACCCATCGAGAAATCCCAAATGATAGAGATTGAAGTAGCAGAAAAGAAGGAGAAATCCCAGATGCCATGCAGACACTTTATCAAAAGGGGAAGTTGTACACTAGGAGATAAGTGTCTCTTTTTGCATGAAATTAAACCGATACCATCAAAAGAGATCGTTGTGGCGCCAAAAGCAACTCCGCCAAGGAAACCAGATGAAAACCCAAAGAAACCAGATGAAAGGCCGAAAGCGGCAAAATCAAGAACAAAATGCTCCCAACTAGCAGCTACCGGATATTGTACGTTCGGTGACAAATGTTGGTATTCACATGTCTTATAATAAAGCATGTGAATAATCAAAACGTAACTTTTATGGAACAATGAGCGGGGAGGAAAAGAAAAGAGGGAGAGATGTGCGGAGAGAGAAGAAGAAGGGGAGAGAAAAACAAAACCGACTTATTGTCGGCTAAACAAGTATTAATATCGTAAGTGGTATTAATATACAAAACAATAATATAGCTAGACCGCAAGAACAAAAATGAATTTAAAGATTCTTCAATTCCAAAGAAAAATCCGTGAGAGAAATGGATGTCGATATAGCTAAACCAAAATTAGGTAGCCTTAGCATGCAAAGTCTCAAACTTGTCGTCAGCGAATTATCAGATGAAGATAAATTATCACTGCTAGAGTCGATATACAAACCTAAGGACGAACCTGACATTTCTAATATGGATTTGGATTTTTTGCTCGAAAACATAACTGTCGGCCAAATTTTACTTATTATTAGGAATATAGATATGCAATGCAGAACTAATTTTTCTGCTAGGATTTATTTTTCTGGAGATCATTATATTAATGACCGTTTTGATAGAAAGGCTTCTTATAATGAAATTGGAGTCATTGCTAATTGTAAACTGGTCGGTCAAGTATTATTAAGACTCGTGCGTCATTTTTATGTATATCCAGATGAAGAAGATATAGAAGAACTATTACAACATGACAAAGAAACATTTAAAGACAATGCAGAAAATTATGGAGGTTTTAGTATTAATGGGTTTATTAAGTTTCTAGCTTACATAGAGTCAACTTTTCTTTCTGACTATATAATAACATCGGAGTTTACAACAGAAATTTACAGTCGTGGTATAGGAAGAACAACAACCTATGAAACCGATATCTCTAAAGTTGACGTTTGGACTATAGCGAGACTTTATTCTGAACTCTATGGCGAACAAATATATGAGAGAAAAGTTATTTCTGTTACTCCGCTCAAATAAAATCATAATAAAGGATTAATCCATAATAAAAATGAATTTAGAAAATCCCTAAATTCAAAACAAAAACCAGTGAATTTAAAACAGACGAATCGTCAACGACCATATAAATACAATTTGAGATGTCTCTGAAGTGTACCGAATGTGGCAAAGATGTCATTCCACATTTAGGTGGAACCACATGTATAGACCATACTCCTTTTGAAGAATATAAGATAAAATCAGAATTAGCTTCACATATGAGAAAAGAATTGACTCGAAAATGTGATGTATCACAATGTTTTCCATGTTCAGAAAAAGGCATTGACAAATGGGGTCTCTACAATAGATTATATTATCCTCTAGAAAAGCTAAACGACAGAAAACCTGGTACCAATATTCGATGTATTAGGCTCGATGGTAGGAAGGATTTTCTATGTCATCAATGTATACCAGACGATAAGCGAAATGAATATTATCCTGCAATGCCATTTTTCGGCGATTTTCATTGGTATTCAAAAGATTACGAAGAAGAAGAGGACAGAGAATATTGGCAATCGAAGAAACTATAGGTAGTATTTGTTTTTCATCGGATAAACTGAAGATAGCATGAAATCCTTGGTTACCCAATTAAAAAATGAATTTAGAAATTTTCTAAATTCAAAACAAAATTCCTGATTCGATTTTTTCTTATGAAGGCTGGGGTCCCGTCTTTTGACAGGATGGATAATTCTGAGCAGACGCCATACAATAGACACGGTTTGAAGTTGTATTGCAAGAAGGATCATGGTAATCCTATACAATATCCAAAGCCTGACTCAAAGAAGAATACCGTTAAGTCCGAGTCCAACTCGGATTCTAAGTCAAGAAAGAACGGCAATGGCAAGCATAATAGCAGGACAAAGAAGCAGCAATTCTGGAAGTATGATGGTGGACATATCGATCAACATGATATGTCCGAGTTTTATCCAGAATGTGAGTTCATATATCAGTCTACTTGGTATCCTACGACATGTTGGATTGATGATTGGGAAAATCCTTATGAATATATGATAGATGACTATTATCAACGAGAACGTTATCAACATACTCCATGTCTAGACGCTGGATGGGTTGATTGCAAATGTTCTATATGTGGAGGATGTATCTGCTCAAAATACGATCATATGTGTGTAAAGTTGAGTATATGTCGTTGCCGTAATAGACCACCGATAACAATTCTTAATTTTAAGAATGGAGCCCAATATAATTGTGATCCATACTCGTCATCAGATGACGACAACAACGAAAATAACTATGGAACTAACGACTATAATTCTCGTCCGAGTCAAAAGTATTCTTATGGTGACGACGAAATTTTAAATTCGTGTTGGGGATGCTATAGGAAGACATGTTTAGATTGCAATCCTCCGCCAATTAATAGCGACGATGAATGCGGAGATCCATGCTGCCGTGAATGTTATGGTGATGGATATCGTTGGGGCTATTAAATACGTCAGTCTAGTAATCAAAAAAAAACGCGGATGGTCGGAATTTGACATCAAGATTTTTTAGTGCCGGCATGGCACTAAATGGAATTTTAGATTTTTGTCTTGACTGAATAAAAAACAATATCTACAGACAAATGGACCCTAACATACAAGAAGAAATAGATGGTATGATACAAGAACTGACGGAACGTAATGTAGATATCCGTAATATCATAATACATCTTGATGATCCTTCCAGACAAGACTCAATACATAGTATGTTGAAACTCAAAATATATAAACTAAGAGAAGCAGAGTCGATTAAACAGCTAATGCATATGACACTAGTTGGGCTATTTTATATAACGCAAAAACACGAGCCTAAATAACATCAGTCAAAAAAAGGCGACAGCAAAATAATATATATCGACTTAGAATAATGTCAATAAATAAAAACACGGGCCTAAATAACATCAGTAAAAAAGGCGACTGCTAAATAATATATATCAATTTAGAATTGATATATTCCTCTATAGATTTAAATTAGAATAACAATCTACAAATGATAGCAGTTGTGACGGTTGCAATCGACGCTATGCCCAATTTGATCTTACCCATGTATTAATATCATTATTGCGGGTAACCAAAATATCTCCCCAATCGCTTTCAACATCCTTGTTTTTGGTTATGACGATAATTACTCCATCACCCATAGATTTATCTCTAATGCATAATTTCCAACCACCATCTTTTATCGGTTCAATTTGTGCATGTCTTATCCCAATTCCATAATAATTGTGATTAACGAGATGATAATTTGATGTTCCATCATCGAGTTGTTTGTATTCGCCGTTCCAGCCTCTATGCATTAGGGGCATACCATGAACGTAGATAGTCTTGAGTTTGAAATTCAAATCTTTTTCTGTACTCATTATTTCTAAAGTTCAATTCGTGACTGATTGTATGTGTGAAGTTTTTATGAAAATACGTGCAGAAAACTTAATAATCTGTTTTTGTATTATATGTATACAAACCATCTATAACATACAATAAGTTTATGGCTATAATATACAGACCCAAGATTTATGTTGTCATGTTTATTGCGTGCTCTTTAAATATCATGCCCGTATGTCAATATTTATTGCTGCAAACATATGCAAACAAATTAATCGCGACATACAATAAGTTTATGGCTATAATATACAGACCCAAGATTTATGTTGTCATGTTTATTGCGTGCTCTTTAAATATCATGCCCGTATGTCAATATTTATTGCTGCAAACATATGC
>Ga0182030_10013729_pt1 | contig 16083 bp, 14 predicted proteins | sample 812S3MmetaG_FD_121299 | JGI IMG/M metagenome (GOLD analysis project Ga0182030, IMG submission 121299) | Permafrost microbial communities from Stordalen Mire, Sweden - 812S3M metaG (Illumina Assembly) | ecosystem: Environmental > Terrestrial > Soil > Wetlands > Permafrost | place: Sweden...
AGCATCCACGTCGAGAACGTCGTGTATGAGCCGATCACCGCCGTGCCACCCAGCAAGTAGGCGTCGCCCGTCAGCGCCACGCCCACCAGGAAGCCCAGCACCACGCTGCCGCTGAGGTTCACCAGCAGCGTGCCCAGCGGGAAGCTCGTGTCGCTGTTCGTCGATACGAAGCTGTCCAGCACGAAGCGCGCGATCGCGCCCAGCCCGCCGAGCACGCCCACGCCAGCCCACAGCGCCAGGAAGCTCATCCCACGATCCTCGCGCGGCGCACCAGCTTCGTGGCCAGGAACACGGCCGCCAGCCCGCACACGATGCTGCTCAGCCCATACGACAACGCGAGCGTCCAGTGCGAGCCCTCCATCATCTTCATCAGCTCCACCATCAGCGTCGAGAAGGTGCTCAGCGCTCCGCAGATGCCCGTCGCGAGGAACGGGCGCCGGTAGCTCGAAGGTGGCAGTCGCTCCTGCAGTCTCGTCACGAACCAACCCAGCAGCAGCGCTGCCACGATGTTGACGGCGAACGTCGCCCACGGCCACTGATCCGGGCCCACCTTCAGCTCCTGAGCGAGTGCCGCGCGCGCGATGGCGCCGAGGAAGCCGCCCGCGAAGATCGCGGCAAGCTCCTGTCGGTCGAAATGGGGAGCGAGCCTCATCGCTGCGCGGCTGAGCATAGCGAGCGGGCTACCCGGCGTGATAGACCACCGCCAATGCCTCAGCCTCTACCCCGCGTATCCCGCGCATGAAAGGCCTGCGGCCGAGCCGGCGCTCAGCGCTCGTGCTCGGCGCCGTGGCGATCCTGGCGCTCGTGGCGGTGGCGCTGCTGAGCCTGAACCTGAGCAACGTGGGACATGTGCTCGTCACCGCCACACCCGGCTGGCTGCTGGCGGCGCTACTGCTGATGGGCACCTCGCTGCTGCTGCGAGCCGTCTCCTGGCAGCAAGCGCTGCTGGCGGCCCTCCCCGACACCGAGATCGCGCTGAGCTGGGTCGCGCGCGCGACCATGATCGGCGTCATGACCTCAGCCGTGCTGCCGGGACGCGTGGGCGAGCCCTCGCGCGTGATCGTGCTCAGCCGCAGGCTGCAGGGATCCACCTCGCGGCTGCTGGCCGTCGTCGCCGGCACCGTGCTCTCCCAGACCCTCATCAACCTGCTCGCCCTCGCGATCCTGCTGGCCGTCACCTTCACCAGCGTGCCGCTGCTGAACGGGAACCTCGCCGGCATCGGCGGCGCCCTGCTGGTGCCGCTCGGCATCTGCCTGCTGATCCTCGCCGGCCCGCGGCTGCTCGCACGCGGACGACTCTCGCGCTCGCCGCGCGTGGCGAAGGCCGCAGAGCGCGTCGCTGAGATGCTGGCGCTCGCCCGCCGCGGCCTCGTCGTGTTCGCCCGTCCTCGGCGCGGCGCGGGTGCGATCGGCGCGCAACTGCTCGCCTGGGCGCTGCAGTGGCTCGCCTGCTACATGGTGCTGCGCTCGCTCGGGCTGCAATCCGACGGCGGTTTCGTCGCCGCCGCCGCAATCCTGCTGGCCATCAACGTCAGCGCCGTGCTACCCGCCACTCCCTCCAACATCGGCATCTTCCAGGCCGCCTGCCTGGTCGTGCTCGCCGCCTACGGCGTGGGCGCCTCCAGCGCCATCGCCTACGGCATCCTGCTGCAGGCCGTCGAGGTGCTCACCGCCCTCGGGCTCGGCATTCCCGCCCTGCTCGGCGAGGGGCTGCGCTGGAGCGATGTGCGCTCCGCGCGGGCCGAACCCACCGACCTACTCGGGTGAGATACCGGACTGGGGCGAAAGGTCCGCGAGCGCGCCCGCCACGCGCCTGAGCGCCCGCGCCGCCCGCAGCGCCCCGCCGATCGCCTGCGGGCGCATCAGCTCGTGTTTGGGGCTGTCCAGCACCACGCGCACCACCGCGAACGGGCGCTCGCCCGCCGCGCCCGCCAGCCACACCGACTCCATGTCCACCGCTATCGCCCCGCCCGCGTGCAGCTGCGCCCGCCGCTCGCCCAGCGCCAGACGCGAGACGCACACGACGTTGCCCGTGCGCACCTTCAGCCGTTTCCCCGTCAGCCGCTGCAACAGCTCGCCCGTCATCGCGCAGCGCACCCGCCCCTCCTCGTGACCTTCGTCGCTGGCCGCGTACACCTCCTCCGCCACGATCACTTCGCCCGGAACAGACGAGTCGTCCAGACCACCGCAGAAGCCGAGCACCAGCATCGCACCGCGCCCCTGCCCCGCCAGGCGGCCGACCGCCGCCTTCGAGCGCTTCGGCCCCATGCCCGTCTTGTGTACCAGCGCGCCGCGCGCAGCCGAGGAGACGAGCATCGCCTCGATCCGCATCGGCGCGGCCACCAGCAGCTCGCTCATACCGCGCTCGCCACCTCGCGCCGCGCCCCGCACTGCGCGAGCGCCGTGCGGGCGGCCGTGTGGCCGCTCAGCACCGCGCCCTCCAGCGTCGCCGGCCAGCCCGTGTCCGTCCACGCGCCCGCCAGCACCAGCCCCGGAACCTCCGTGCGGGCGCCGAGCCGCAACACCGCCACACCTGGCGCGGAGCGGAACGTGGCAGCGTGCTCGCGCGTCACCAGGAAGCTCTCCACCCGCGCCCGCCGCGCCCGCGGCAGCACGTCCTCCAGCGCCGGCAGGTAGCGCTCGCGCAGCTCCTGCACCGACATCCCCATCTCCTGCTCTGCAGCGGACAAAGACACCGCCAAATACTGACACCCGGCGGGCGCGCCGGCGGCCGCGCTGCGATCGAATAGGTACTGCACCGGCGTGCCCACGCCCGCCGCGAACCCCACACTGCACACCTCGCGGTCATACAGCACGTGCAGGTTCACGATCGGCGAGCTGCCGAGATCCGCCAGCCGGCCCACCCGCTCCCCCAACAGTCCCTCCAGCAGCCCGGCGGCGCGCGTGTGCCCCACCGCCACCACCGCCGCATCTCCGCGCACGACCTCCCCGCCCGCGCGCGCATGCACCTCGAAGCCCTCCTCGCCGCGCCGGATCTCCTGCACGGCCCACCCCAGCCGCACGTCCACCTGGGCTGCGCGCAGCGCGCGTTCCGCGGGGCGCCCCACGATCTCCGCCAGCGTGCCCACGTGAAAGCCGATGTCTCCCGCCGCCGCATCTTCGAGCAGCGCCGTGCGGATCACGAACGCGCCCAGCGCCAGCGACGCCTGCGCGGCGGGGATGTTGAGAGTGGGCAGCGCGATCAGGTCCCACAGCGCCGCCACCGCCTCCTCCCCCTGCCCGTGGCGCGCCAGCCAGTCGCCCATCGTGATCCCTTCCAGCTCCGGATCGGAGAGGTCCAGACGCATCAGCGCCGCCGCCGCCCGCCCCGCGCCAAGCCGCGCCAGCGGGCTCAGATGGGGGTAGCGGGCGAGCGCCCCCGCCAGCTGCAGCGGCGCCGGCAATCTCCCCCGCGTGAGCTTCACCGGCCGCGAGCCAGGCTTCAGCACGGGGATCGACAGCCGCTCCTGCACAGAGACGAGGTGGTCGCTGCCGAGCCGACGCAGCAGCGCGCGGTAGGCGGTGCAGCAGCGCAGGAACACGTGCTGACCGTTGTCCATCTCAAGGCCCTCGCGCTCGAAGGAGTAGGCGGCCCCGCCCAGCCTGCGCCTGACCTCCAGCAGCGTCACCCGCGCCCCCGCCTGCGCGCAGTCCAGCGCCGTCGTGATGCCGGCGAGACCGCCGCCGATCACGACCACGTGCGGGCGCTCGCTCACCAACCCACCCCCGCCATCCCCCGCGCCGCCACCCACGCCTTCTCATGCGCCGGCAGCGACACGCGCGAGTGGGCCACGCGCGTGGGATCGCTCTGGATGCGGTCCAGCACGCGCCTGTAGATGCCCGCCATCGCCATCACACAGGCGGCGCTGCGACGGTCCATCAGCGACCCCAGCGACGGGATGCGCTCGAACCACTGCTGCGCGCGCTCGCCCTCGAATCCCACCAGCAGCGAGAGCTTCGCGAGCGCGTCGGGGTCCGCGCCGTCGATCGCACCCTGCAGCGCCACGAGCGCCTCCGCCTCGCCATCCGTCTCAGGATCGCCGATCAGCCCGAAGCGGCGCAGATCCTCCCGCGGCAGGTACACGCGCCCGTTGAGCGCGTCCTCGCGCACGTCCCGCAGGATGTTCGTCAGCTGCAGCGCCACGCCCAGATCGTCCGCCAGGCAGAACGCCTCCTCGCTCACCGCCGCACCGTCGCGGCCGCCGAAGATCGCCGCGCACACCCGTCCGATCGCGCCCGCCACGTGCCTGCAGTAGCCCACCAGCTCCTCGAACGTCTCATATGTCACGCCGCCCACATCCATGCGTACCCCCTCGATCAGCGCCTGCAGGGAGTCCAGCGGCAGGCTGAAGCGCACGCTCGCGTCCTGCAGCGCCAGCATCACCTGATCGGTAGGGCCGACTCCACCGGCGTCGGGCGCGATCGCCGCCAGCTCGTCGGCTTGCTCCTGCAGGAGGGTCAGCTTGCGTTCGTGCTCGAGCGTGCCGTCGCCGATGTCGTCGATGCGGCGTGCAAACGCATACACGGCGCACATCGCCGCACGCTGCGTACCGGACAGCAGACGGATCCCGTAATAGAAGTTGGCCGCCTGCGAGCGCGTGACGGCTTCGCAGTGGGTGTAGGCCTCCTCGGTGGTAGTCACGGTGCTCACCCGCGGTCCCCGCGCCGGAGGAGGATGAGCAGGAGCAGCCGCATGCGCCGCGCATCGCTCGCCGGCGGCGGGCCGCCAAGCGTGTCAAAGCCCGCGCCCTCGATCGCGTCGAGCGCGGCTATGGCGCCGGCAAGAACACCCGCGATCGCGAGGCGTTGACGGCCGCGCAGCATCCCGATCAGCCCTTCTCCCGCCACGAGCAGATCTCGAGTACGCCCCACCTCGAACGCGATCAGCTCTCGCAGCGGGGCGCCGGCGCTCACGTTCGCCGCCGACAGTTCCTCCTCCCTGCAGCCAAAGCGCGCCATGTCCTCCTGGGGCATGTACACGCGTCCGTTCGAGTAATCCTCGGCCACGTCCTGGCAGTGCTCCAGCAGCTGCAATGCCGTGCAGATGCTGTCCGACAACGCCACCCGCTCGCGCGTAGCCAGCCCGAACACGCCCAGCACGATCTCGCCCACCGGGTCGGCCGACAGCGCGCAGTAGCCGCGCAGCTGCTCCCACGTCGCATAGCGCTCCACGCGCTGATCCATGCGATTGGCCTCGATCAGACGCGCGAACGGCCCGCGCGCCAGCCCGCACCCCCGCAAGGTGGGCTGCAGGCGCACGAGCAGCGGATGCTGCGCGCAGCCGGCGAACGCACGGTCGAGTTCCCGCTCCAGCCAGTCGAGCGCCGCCACACGGTCGCCGTCCAGCGAGTCGCCCAGCTCATCCACCATTCGTGCGAACCCGTACACGGCCAGCAGGTCCCGGCGCACGCGGCGCCGCAGCACGCGGCTGGCCACGGGGAAGTTCTCTGCCTGTGCACGAGCCATCACAGCGGCCGCAGGAGGCATCCCGGCGGGCGCAGAGGCCATGGTGAAGGCATGGGCGAGATCGGGCGCCACGGCCACGCTATCCAACCGTGCTCGCATGGGGTCCAATCAGCACCTCCGGGTGGGCGAGCGTGATCACGTGACTCCGCAGCGCCGCCTCGGTGACGGCGCGTGGCACGGTCGAGCGGAAACGAAACACGATCAGGCCGTTGACGTTCCGTTTTTCCACGAGCTGGAAGCCTGGAGCGGGCGGTTCGCCCGCGGATTCGCGCAGCGGCGAGTAGCCCGTCTCGTCGATTTCGTCGACCAGCACGCTCCGTCCCGGCGCAAGGTTGCGCAGCCCCGGCAGGTAGTACTCAAGCGGCGCAGAGCCCAGCTCCACCGTCGTGATCGCGCGCGCGTCGGCCGTGCCGTGCAGGGCACTCGCCAGCCCGCGCCAGTCGCCGCGCTGAAGCCGCGGGCTGAGGTCCACGTCCACCGACACCGCCAGAAAGGCAATGGCGGTGAGCAGCGCCAGCGCGAGCCCCGCGCGTCCGCTCAGCGGCGAGGCCATCGCCACCGCGATCAGCGCCGCCACGGGGATCATCGCGGCCACGAGGTTGCGCGGCGCCAGGTAGTCCGCGCCGAAGGCCACCAGCACGATCGGGATCAGCACGCCGCAGGCGGCAATGCTGAACGCCACCAGCGCGCCGCGGCGCTCCGCCAGCACCGCCGCGGGCCTCTGCAGCACACGCCACAACCGCAGTCCGATCCCCGCGAGGATCGGCAGCGCCACCAGCAGCTCGATGCCGTGCCCCAGCGGCTTGCCGGAGTAGCCGGTGAGGAAGTACTGCGGGATCGCCTGCAGGCGTTCTGAGAGCGGCCAGCGCCCGATCCACTGCGTGCCGTGCCCGCCCTGCGCGGAGATCAGCGGCAGCAGCGCCACGCCGACGAGTGCGGGAACGGCGCAGGCCAGCAGCGCAGCCCTCCGGCTCGTGCGCTCGCGCAGCAGCCACAGCACCATCGGGATCAGCAGGAACACGGCGAAGTAGTGCGTGAGCAGGGCGAGCGCCGCCGTCAGCGCGAACCACGCGAGGTTGCGCCGTGTGGGGGCGTGCAGAGCGCGCAGGAAACACAACATCGCGACCGAACCCATCAAAACGAAAAGCCCGTACACCCGCGCCTCCTGGGAGTACCAGACGAACAGCGGGTTGACCGCCACGAGCGCCGCGCACACGAGCGCCGCTCGCCGGCCCCCCAGCTCGCGGCCGATCGCCCATGCGACGGGCACGGTGGCGATGCCGGCGAGCGCCGATGGCAGCCGCAGCGCCACCTCGCCCGTGCCCAGCAGGCGCGAATCGACCCACTCGATCAGGTACCAGAGCGGCGGCGAGTTCTCCGTGTGCGCGACAGCGCGCAGCGTCGCCGACAGGCTGGCGTGCAGCACGTGCACGGGCGTGAACGCCTCGTCGTACCAGAAGCTCTGCAGGTCGAGCGTGCTCAGGCGCAGAACGGCGGCCAGCAGCACAAGCGCCGCAAGCGGCCACCATGCCGGCAGCGCACCGGCGCGCTCGCTGCTGCGCTCGCCCCGCGCGGCGAGCGGCTGGGCTGTGGCGTTCACCGCGGGCACAGCCCTTCGCTGGCCGCGCCGAAGCAGGCGTAGCGCGCGGAGCGCACGTTGTCTTCCACCCTCGCCGGCAGATACCAGCCGCCGTGCACCGTGCGCCTGCCGTCCACCGTGGGGCCCCACACCAGCAGACAGATCTGCGTGGTGGCTTTGGGCGCGCCGGGGCTGGTGTTACCGCAAACCACCTCCCGCTGGCTGGCGCTGCCCAGCAGTTCCTGATCGGCGGTCACGTTGCGGTAGTCGTGGTGGGTGTAGTGGCGCCAGGTGCGCAGGTCCGCGATCAGCCGCTCGTTGACTTTCGTCTGGCGCGCCACGTCGTTGATCGTTGCCACCGCCAGCAGCGCTCCCACGAGCACCAGCACGATGGTCTCCACCAGGCGCAGCTGCCCGAGACCGGGGAGTTCCACGTCTCGTGGCTGCAGCCACTCCGGCAGCCACTCGAAGGCGCCGCCGCGGCGCAGCGGCTCGGGGTTGGGGGCGGTGGCCTGGGGTGCGCTCATTGCACGTTCGCCAGGAGCGGCGTGATCTGGTGGACGACGAACAGCAGCTGCACGAACAGCGTGGCGGCCAGCAGCCGCCGTTCGCGTGTGACCATCGCCAGCGGCAGCGGCCACAAGATGTACCAGGCCAGCAGCCACGTGCTCGTGACGGAGATCGCCAGCAGCGCCCAACCGGACGCCGCCACCCAGTCATAGCCGCGCCAGGTGCGCCACATCAGATGCAGAACGATCAGCACCAGGCTCGCCTTCAAGAGGTCGTGGTCGATGGGGAACACGCCGGGCTTGCCGAACAGGTGCGCGATCTCGGTGGCGAAGCTGTCGCTGGAGACGAAGGCCGCGTCGCGGTTGAGCGCCGCCACCAGGTCGATGCCGTGGATGCCGAAGGCCGCGTAGCCGACGATCGCGCCAGCGAGGATCGCCGCGAGCGTGCCCACGATCGGCGCCAGGCGGCGCCGCGAGAGGATCATGAACGGCAGCAGCGCCGCCACTGTCGCCTTCACCAGCGCTCCCGCCACCACCGCCGCGGCGGCGCCCGCTTCGCGTCTGCCCGTGGTCATGGGCGCCACCGTCAACGCCACGGCGGCCATCATCGCCAGCAGCATGATCAGGTCGTTGTGTGCGCCGCCGAGGCCGTAGAGGATGTAGAGCGGGTTCAACCCGACGGCGAGGATCGCGAGCACGGGGTCCATCTCTCGCGCCCGCGCGCAGCGCCAAGTCAATGCCAGCGTGCCCGCGCTCGCCAGCAGCGCCATCGTCTTCATGCCCCACAGCGCCCCCACCACGCCGAGCGGCGCGAGCGGATAGGACAGCAGCGTGTAGAGCGGCCCGTAGGCGGTGGCCACGCGCCGCCAGTCGTGACCGACGTACTGGAACACGGGGTCGCCCGCTATCGCCGACGGCCCGTGGGTGTAGGGGTTCAGGTCGTGCTCCACACCCATGCGCGCGTAGGCGATGTAACTGAACACGTCGGTGGAAATCAATATGGGTCCCAGGAACACGATCGCGTGCAGCAGCGCGATCAGCGCGATCGCCTGGCGTTTGGAGATGCGCGCGAGCGTGGGGACACGCGCGAGCGCCAGCATGCAGCCGTAGGCGGCCACGGAGGCGAGCAGCGCGATCAGGAAGATGCGGAAGCCGAGACGCTCCCCGATCCCTTCCAGCCAGCCCGTGGTGCTGGGCTGTTTGGGGATCAGCGGCGAGGTCCCTGCAGCGCCGTCGAGCGCGATCTCGGCGGTGCCCGCCACCAGCAGCAGAGCGCACAGGCCCGTCAGCGCTGACGCCCACCGCTGAGGCCGCACGCGCAGGAGTGGTTCGCGCTGGGCGACCGCGCTCACGACGCGGCGTGGCTCACAGCGCCGTCCACACGGTCTTCGTCTCCAGATAGGCGTCCAGGCCGTCATGGCCGTGCTCGCGGCCGATGCCGGAGGACTTGAAGCCGCCGAACGGCGCCGACGGGTCGACGACCCCCCAGGTGTTGATGTAGATCATGCCCGCGTGCAGCATCGCGGCCAGGCGATGGGCGTTGGAGACGTCGCGCGTCCAAACCCCCGCGGCGAGCCCGTACTCCCCTGCGTTGGCACGCTCGGCCACCTCCTCCAGCGAGTCATACGGCGAGGCCACGAGCACCGGCCCGAAGATCTCCTCGCGCGAGATGCTCAGCTCGTCGGAGGTGGTGCTGAACAACGTCGGTTCCACGAAGTAGCCGCCGCTGTCGCTCAGCGCCTGCGCGCCGCCGGCGAGCACCTCGGCGCCCTCCTCACGGCCGGCATCGATGTAGCCGAGAACGCGCTCCTGCTGCTCGGCGGACACGAGCGGCCCGAGCTGCGTGCCCGCCTCCAGGCCGGGACCGAGCCGCGCGGCCTTGGCGGCGTCGGCGAGGCCGCTCATGACCTCGTCGAAGCGCTCCGCCGGGACGAACAGACGCGAGCCCGCGTTGCACGCCTGTCCGGAGTTGAAGTAGATCGCCTGGAAGGAGCCCTTGACGGCGGCGTCGATGTCGGCGTCGGGGAGAATGATGTTGGGCGACTTGCCGCCGAGCTCGAGCGTCACGCGCTTCAGGTCCCTGCCGGCCTTGGCGCCGATCTCGCGCCCGACGGCGGTGGAGCCGGTGAACGCGACCTTGTTGACGTCGGGGTGGTCGACGAGCGCGGCGCCGGTACTGCCGTCGCCGGTGAGCACGTTGAGAACGCCCGGCGGGAAGCCGACCTCAAGCGCCAGCTCGCCGATCCGCAGAGCGCTCAGCGGCGTCTGCTCGGCGGGCTTGAGCACGACCGTGCAGCCGGCGGCGAGCGCCGGGCCGAGCTTCCATGCGGCCATCAGCAGGGGGAAGTTCCAGGGGATGATCTGAGCGCACACACCGACGGGCTCGCGGCGCGTGTAGCAGAGCATGTTGGGCGCGCTCACGGGCAGCACGCCGCCCTCGATCTTGGTGGGCCAGCCGGCGAAGTAGCGCAGGTGGCCGACCGCGCCATTCACGTCCACGTACTGGGCGAGCCCGACGGGCTTGCCGTTGTCGAGCGACTCGATCTGTGCGATCTCCTCAGCGCGCGCCTCGATCGCGTCGGCAAGCGCGTGCATCAGGCGCTCGCGCCCGGCGGCCGGCATCGATGCCCAAGGTCCGTCGCTGAAGGCGGCGCGCGCGGCGGCGACCGCTCGCTCGACGTCCTGCGCGCCCGCGAGGGCGACCTGCGCGATCTCGCTGCCGGTGGCGGGGTCGACGGTGGCGAACGTGCGCCCGTCGGCTGCCTCCACACGCTCGTCGCCGATCAGCAGACGGTGCGATTGGGAGACGAAGGCGCGCGCTGGGTCGCCCAGCGCGTCTGGGAGGGTGGCTGTGGAGAGATCGCTCATGCAGGGAGCCTACCTCCACGGCGCCGTCAACCCGTACGCAGCCTCTATGCTCCGCGCATGGGAGAAGCCTCGAAGGCCGTGCTGATCACCGGCTGCTCCTCGGGCATCGGCAGAGCGACGGCGCTGCGGCTGGTGCGCTCGGGCTGGAGCGTGTATGCCACCGCTCGCCGCCCGGAGACGCTCTCGGAGCTGGCGGAAGCGGGCTGCAACACGCTCGCGTTGGATGTCACCGACGAAGCCTCGATGCAGGCTGCGGTGGCGGAGGTGGAGCGCAGCGAGGGCGCGGTGGGCGTGCTCGTCAACAACGCCGGCTACAGCCAGAGCGGCGCGATCGAGACGGTGGCGATCGAGGCGGTGCGCCGCCAGTTCGAGACCAACGTGTTCGGGCTCGTGCGCCTGACGCAGCTGGCGCTGCCGAAGATGCGCGAGCAGCGCTACGGCAAGATCGTCAACGTCGGCTCGATGGGCGGCCGTCTGACGTTTCCGGGCGGCGGCTACTACCACGCCACCAAGTACGCGCTGGAGGCGATCTCAGACGCGCTGCGCTTCGAGGTGCAGGGCTTCGGCATCGACGTGGTACTGCTGGAGCCGGGGCTGATCACCACCGAGTTCGGCGAGGCGGCGACAGCCTCCATGGTCGACCTGGACGGCTCCGCCGACGATCCCTACGCCACCTTCAACGCGACGGTGGGCGCCGTCACGCAGGGCGCCTACAAGGGCCCGATGGTCAAGCTGGGAGCAGGCCCCGACCGCGTAGCAAAGACGATCGAGCGAGCGATCACGCGCCGCCACCCGCCTGCCCGGATCGCGATCACGCCGTCGGCGAAACTGACGATCGCGATGCGCAAACTGGTGAGCGACCGCATGTGGGACTCGGCCATGCGCCGCCAGTTCCCGCAGCCGAAGTAGCTCAGACGCCGAGCATCACGGTGGCGCAGGGACGCCCCACCTCATAGCCCTGGGCGTAGTCCACGCCGTAGCAGCGCAGCATGCTCATCGTGGCCTCGTCGCCGACGAACTCGGCGATCGTCTTGCGGCCCATGCCGCCCACGACGCCCGCCAGCGCCTTCACCACGAGCTGGTCGGTGCGCGACTCGGGCAGGCCGCGGATGAAGTCGCCGTCGATCTTCAGATAGGAGAAGGGCAGGTGCTTGAGGTACTGGAAGGAGCCGAAGCCTGCGCCGAAGTCGTCGAGCGCGACGGAGCAGCCGAGCGCGAGCACACCCAGGCAGAAGGTGCGGGCGCTGTGCATGTCGGAGATGGCGGCCGTCTCTGTGACCTCGATCACCAGCAGCGAGGGATCGGCTTCGTGCGCGGCCAGTGCCCGCTCGATGCAGCCCAGCAGCGTGCCGTCGGTGGCGGATACGGCGGAGATGTTCATCGCGATCTTCACGCCGTGGCGGCCGAACTCGCCGCCCAACAGCACGGCGACCTTCTCGAGCACCATGCGGTCGATCTCGCGGATCAGCCCATAACGCTCGGCGGCGGGCAGGAACTCGTTCGGCGCCACGAGGCGGCCTTCCGGCTCGTCGGCCAAGCGCAGCAGCGCCTCATAGTGCGAGACGCGCCCGTCGAGGAGCGACACGATCGGCTGATAGTGCAGCACGAACAGGTCTTCGGCGATGGCGCGGCGCAGACGCCCAAGCCACGGGCGGCGGTGCAGCCCGGCGGGCGAGCAGAAACCTTCGCCGGTGGACTCGCCGTAGCGCCCGACGCTGGCTGAGGCTGGGCGCATGAGCATCCTGGGCGTGGCGCGTGTGGTCGTGGAGCTGAGCATTTCCAACGAGCATCTTCGACGGCCCTGCGCCCTCACCTGCGCGTGACATACGGTCTGCGGGCGCGATCTGAGACCACCAGCAGCAGCGCCACGAGCACGAAGTTCATCACGACGGAGGAGCCACCGTAGGCGACGAACGGCAGCGTGACGCCCGTGAGCGGGATCACGCGCGTGACGCCGCCCACGATCACGAACACCTGCATCGCCAGCACGAAGGAGAGCCCGGTGGCGAGCAGCTTGGAGAAGGAATCGCGTGCGAGCACCGCCGTGTGCAGGCCGCGCGCCACCAGCAGCAGGTATACGAGCAGCAGCGCCGCGGCGCCAACGAGCCCCAGCTCGTTGACGATCACCGCGTAGATCATGTCGCTTTCCGGTACCGGCAGGATCGAGGCGCTGCCGTGCTGGCTCAGCAGCGAGCGGTCGAATCCGGCGCCGAGGATGCCGCCGTCGGACTGCGCGAACAGCGACTGCGCGAGCTGGTAGCTGCCGCCGACTTTGAGGTGGTAGAGCGTGGGGTCGAAGGGGTGTTCCCAGGCCAGCACGCGCGCCTGCACGTGGCTGACGTGCTCGGCCAGGTACCAGGCGCCGACGGCGAACAGCAGCAGCCCGATCAGTGGGAACGACAGGCGCCCGGTGGCGACGTAGAGCAGCGCGAGGAACGCGCCGTAGAACATCAGCGAGGTGCCGAGCTCGCGCGTGATCAGCAGCGTGGCCATCGCGGCGCCCCACACGATCAGCAGCGGGCCGAACTGCTTGGCGGGCGGGATCGTCAGCCCGAGGAAGCGCCGGCCGGCGGTGACGAGGATCTGGCGGTTGTCGCGCAGGTAGCTGGCGAGGAAGATCACGATCGCGACCTTCGCGAACTCGGCGGGTTGGAAGGAGACGCTGCCGATGTGGATGTCCAGGTAGGCGCCGTTGACCTGTTCGCCGATCCCCGGCAGCCGCGGCAGCACCGTCATGCCGATGCCGAGCGCGGCGATCGTGTAGCGGTAGCGCTCCAGTACGCCGACGCCCTCGCGGCGCAGCACGAGGATCGTGGCGGCGAACAGCACCAGCCCGATCACCATCCACTGTGCCTGCTGGCGTGCGAGCACGGGGTTGATGCGGTAGACCATCACGATCCCCACGCTCGCCAGCACAGCCGTCAGCGGGAACAGGTAGGGATCGGCGTGCGGCAGCGCGAAGCGGATCACCAGGTGCGCCGCCAGGCACAGTCCGAGAAAGACCGCTCCATAGGTCAGCGACACGCTCGAGAGGTGGTTGAGCGTGGCGTTGGTGGCGGCGCGCGCGGTGTCGTTCTGCGCCTGGATGAAGATCGCTGCGAATCCGCCGGAGACGAGCAGCGCGGAGGGCACGAGGCCGAGCAGCTCTCGGTTGCGCGGGCTGAGCACTGAAGCGAGGGTACCCGCCGGAGCGGCACGTCCACTCCGATCGGGTCGCTACCCTCTAGGCGAGCGCGCCGTCGGGGGGCGGCGGCGCCCTGCCCAATCTCTATGAGCCGCCCCAAGCAAACACGGTATGCCTGACGAGCCCGTACCCTCGATGTGGTGGGGGATGTGGAAGCGATTCCTGATCGCGGGCGTGCTGATCGTGCTCCTCACCGGCGGCGCCACGGCGACGGTGGCGCTGAACAGGCTGAGCGACATCTCCAAGGAGATCTTCCCCGCGGCCAGCCGCGTCAACGCGCCCAAGGGGCTGGTGACGCCGGAATACAACGGCGGGCCTGAGACGTTCCTGGTGCTTGGCTCCGATCGTCGCGAACGCTCCACGAACATCGAAGAACGGGAGTCGGGGCCCCACAGCGACACGATCCTGCTGGTGCGCTTCGATCCCGAACAGGGCCAGACCTCGGTGATGTCAATCCCGCGCGACCTGATGGTCAACATCAAAGCGCCCAACGGCGAAATCTATGCCAACGAAAAGATCAACGCCGCCTACACCGTGGGCGCCAAATTCGGCGGCGCCAAGGGCGCGATCGTATTGGCAGCGGAAACGCTCGAGCGCGAAGTGTTTCCGCAGCTCAAGGGCCATCTGAACGGCATCGTGGATGTCAACTTCAGGGGCTTCATCCAGGTGGTGGACACGCTCGGCTGCGCCTACGTCAACGTCGATCACCACTACCTTCACGAAAAGGGTGAAAACGGTGAAGAATATACGACGATCAACATCGAGCCGGGCTACCAAAAGCTCTGTTATGAAAACGCGCTGGACTATGTCCGTTACCGCCACACGGACTCCGATTTCGTGCGCGTGGCACGCCAGCAGGACTTCCTGCGCGATCTGCGCGAGCAGGTGAACCCATCCAATGAGATCGGCCAGATCGACGAAGTAGCCAAAGCGGTGGGTCACGCAATCGTGCAGGCGGGGTTCAGCGACTCGGCCAGCGAGCTCGTGGAACTGACGAAGCTGATCGCGTTTTCACAGACAAAGCCGCTGCGCCAGGTGAAGTTCCTGACGAGCAGCGTGGACACGCAGTTCAGGGGTGGCGACTACGTGACCTCCACGCCGGAAATGGAGGCGCACACGCTTGACACGTTCCTCAACGGCCACGAAGAACTGGAACTACCCGCGCCCCCCCACCACTCCACCAGCCACAGCCACACCCACCACTCCCACAGTTCGAGTGCCGAAGCATCGGCGGCGGCGCTCGACCTGATCGCCTCCGGCGGCGAGGCGGAAGTGGTGAAAGCGGCGCTCGAAGTGCCCTTCCAGGTGCTCTACCCAAGACTGCAGACGGGCCCCTCAGAACAGCAGCAGGCGCGGGCATACACGCTTGAAGACCAGCAGCACAAAAAGCACCACGCCTACGTGGTGGTATGGAAACAGGACAACCTCGGCGGCTATTACGACTTCGAGGGCAGCGACTGGCTGAACCCGCCGCTGTTCGCGCACGCGCGCAGCCGCGTGATCGACGGCCGCGAATACCACTTCGTGGACGACGGCTCGCACATCCACGTGATCGGGTGGCGTTCCGGCAAGGTGCTGTACTGGCTGACCAACACTCTGCTCGAGGATCTCAGCAATCAGCAGATGCTGGCTTTGGCCAAATCGGCGCAGGCGCTTCACTAGCGCGGAGTGTCCACCTCGCTCGTCGGCCCGGCGCTTCGCGCGGGGGGGAGCCGCCGATCGAGGTGGACACTCCGCTTGGCGTGGTTTGGCGCTCCGCTTGGCGGGGTGGCGGTTAAGTGACTTGGCTTGGCACCTCCACCTCGGCGAGTGCTTGCCCGTATCGAGTCAACTCGCTTCTGAGCCCTGTCTTTTAGGTGATGAAGCGGTGGATGGCCTCGTTGGCGTGGTCCTGAAACGAAGGGTTGGCCAGGTCGGGGAAGATGTCTGCTTGGTCGACCATGGGACCCTTGAGGACTTCCCCCGCGCTGGCGTAGAACACGCCGCTGGACAGGGTCGGGTCGGTGACTCCGTCGACCAGTCGCTTCGCGCCCACGTCAAGTTTGTGGGCGATGCCGAGGCGGGGCATGACGTACTTGGCCGCTAGGCGCAGCGGCAATTTGAGGTCGTTGGGTGCTTGGGTGCCGGTGGTGTTGCCGGGGCTCACGCAGATGAATCGACGGTCGGGGTATTTGCGGGCCAGGTAGGCCATCCATAGGATGCCGATCAGCTTGGCCTGCCCATAGGCCAAGTTGACGTCAGGTTTGCGGTCGGCGAAGTAGCTGCCGTCGATGACAGTGGCGAGTTCGTCGGCGGAGTTTGAGTCAAACGACGGCCGTTTGAACCCCATTTTCGGGATTCCCCTGGCTGCCTCGCTTCCGGCGAAGAGCGCCACCTCGCCAAGCCGGTTCTCGGCGAGGAGCGTCTCGAGGAGGACGACGTGGCCAAGAACGTTCTGCGCGAACATGTAAGTGGTGCCGTCGGCGGTCAATGCCATG
>Ga0182030_10013730_pt1 | contig 16083 bp, 12 predicted proteins | sample 812S3MmetaG_FD_121299 | JGI IMG/M metagenome (GOLD analysis project Ga0182030, IMG submission 121299) | Permafrost microbial communities from Stordalen Mire, Sweden - 812S3M metaG (Illumina Assembly) | ecosystem: Environmental > Terrestrial > Soil > Wetlands > Permafrost | place: Sweden...
CTCGATGATCTCCGCCACGTGATCCAGCCCTACATGGACCTTTCCCTCGCCGCCACCAGCGTCGACCCGACCAAGCTCCTCCAGATCGACCGCTACCAGCCCTCCACGCAACTGCCGATCTTCGATTTTCCCCAGTTCAATGGCATCGACGACATCAGCAACTGGGCCGTCGTGCAGCTCGGCATCCGCAACCGCCTGGAGACCAAGCGCGATAACCAGACGTTTACCTGGCTGGGACTCAACACCTTCGTGGACGTCAACATCAAGGAGCCCACCTTCGCCACCGGAGGCTCCCGTCAGGGCCTCCTCTCGAACCTCTATAACAACCTGAGCTTCTCGCCCGTTCCCTGGGCCAGCATCAAGGTCACTTCGGAAACCCCCCTCGACTCCCATGGCTTCAACGAGATAAACACCAATCTCACCTACATGGCATCGAAGGACCTTCAGGTCACCCTCGGGCACCAGTACCTCGATCACAACCCCTACTTCGCGGCCAGCAGCCTCGTCGACAGCGGCATCTATTACCGCATCAATGACAACTGGTCGTTATCTGCTCGCGAGGAGTACGAATTCGACAACAGCACCCTGGAAAATCAGGTGTATCAATTGCATCGCGACCTCACCAGTTGGGTCGCCTCCTTTGGCGTCCAGGTGGAAAATAACGGCCCCGGCTCCAGCCCGCGCATGCTCTACGCCATCCTCTTTACCATGACCCTCAAGGACATGCCCGGCGCCACGATCCCATTCAGTTTCGACCCGGACAACATCGACAGCAAAAGCCCATAGCAACCAATCCCATCCTCCAAATCTCACATGAACCTCTGCATCATTGGCTCCGGATATGTCGGCCTCGTCTCCGGCGCTTGCTTCGCCGAAGTCGGCCACAACGTGATTTGTGTCGATAACGACCAGCGCAAGGTGGACGCCCTCCTCGCGGGCCGCATCCCCATCTACGAGCCCGGCCTCGAGGAGCTCGTCCAGCGCAATGTCGCCGCCCACCGCCTCCATTTTACCAACTCCATCGAGCAGGGCGTCGATCCCGCCGAAGTCGTCTTCATCGCCGTCCCCACCCCGCCCCAGCCCGACGGCAGCGTCGACCTCAGCTTCATCGAAAAAGTCGCCCGCGAGATCGCCGGCGTCCTCAAAAAGGACCACTATCGCGTCATCGTCGACAAGAGCACCGTCCCCGTCAAAACCGGCGAGAAAGTCGCCGACACCATCAAGCGCTACAACAAGCACGGCGCCGAATTCGATGTGGTCAGCAACCCCGAATTCCTCCGCGAAGGCTGCGCCGTCGCCGATCTCATGAAGCCCGACCGCATCGTCATCGGCGGCAACAGCGACCGCGCCCTCGCCCTGATGAAAAAGGTCTACGAGCCCTTCAACGCCCCCATCCTCGTCACCGACATCAACTCTGCCGAGCTCATCAAGCACGCCGCCAACTCCTTCCTCGCCCTCAAGATTTCCTACATCAACGCCGTCTCCGCCATCTGCGATGCCAGCGGCGCCGACGTGGAAAAAGTCGCCGGCGGCATCGGCATGGACCGGCGCATCGGCCGCAACTTCCTCAACGCCGGCCTCGGCTACGGCGGCTCCTGTTTCCCGAAGGACATCGCCGCCTTCATTGCCATCAGCGAAGAGCTCGGCGTCCCCTTCACCCTCCTCAAGGAAGTCCAGCGCATCAACGCCGATCAGAAGGATCGCTTCCTCAAGAGCGTCCGCGAAGTCCTCTGGGTCCTCCGCGAGAAGCGCATCGCCGTCTGGGGCCTCACCTTCAAGCCCGATACCGACGACGTCCGCTGTTCGGTCGCCATCGACCTCGTCAACGACCTCGTCTCAGAGGGCGCCATCGTCACCGCTTACGATCCCAAGGGCATGGAAAAAGCCCGCGAATTCAAGCTCCTCCCGGACAAAGTAAAACTCGTCTCATCCCCCCTCGAAGCGGTTGACGGCGCCGAAGCCCTCATCCTCGCCACGGAATGGAAGGAATTCGCAAACGTCGATTTCGCCGAAGTCAAAAAGCGCATGCACACCCCCATGATCTTCGACGGCCGCAATCTCTTTGACCCAGGCACCATGCGCGAGTTGGGCTTCGCCTACCACGGCATCGGCCGCCGCAAAGCCTAAAGCGCACTCATGCTCCACGTACTCTCCTGGATCAGGGAGAAGGATGAGGCGATGTTCACCTCCTTCTTCACCCCACACCCGGAAGTTGCCGTGGACAACGCTCGCATAGGCCCTGTGGACCTCGATGCAATGGATGGCCTCCTCCTCACCGGCGGCGCCGATATTTGCGCCGCCTACCTCCGCCAGCCCGTGACCCAGCTCGATCTCGGCCTCATCGAGCAAGACGCCGAAGCCGACCGCGACGGCTTCGAATTCGCCGCCGTCCAGACCGCCGTGGAGCGCGGCGTCCCCATCCTCACCGTCTGCAAGGGCACCCAGGTCCTCAACGTCGCCCTCGGCGGCACCCTCCATCTCGACATCCCCGGCCACGATCTCCCCGAGATGAAGATGCACAACGTCCAGCGCCTCCGCTTCGCCGCCGACACCTCCATCCGTTTTGACCGCGTCAACAGCTCCCATCACCAAGCCATCGACCACCTCGGCGATGGCCTGAAAGTGGAGGCATGGTGCGCCACCGACGGCGTTATCGAGCAGATCCGCCTCGAAAATTATCCCTACGCCGTGGGCGTCCAATATCACCCGGAGCGCGATTCCTCATACAAAGCCTTATTCGAGCAATTCCTCGCCGAGGTTGAGAAACGCTAGGAAACCGCTGATTAATGCACTCCCATTTAAGGGCCAAAGGCCCGTCCCAAGCCAGCCCAGGGCAACGCCCTGGGTTAAACAGCCCTACGGGCTAAGCCCTGAAGGGGCGCGACAACCATTTTCCATTAATCAGCGTTTCCCTAGAACCGCCCCGCATCGTTCATGACGTGGGCATAATGGAGCCGCATCATGTTGATTAGAATAGGATACGATATCGCGTACGAGGTCGCCGTCCCCACCCCCATGCTCCTCATGCTCTACGTCCATCCGGAGCGCATGAAAGACCTCCGCGCGCCGGAGCGCATCATCACCCGGCCCGAGATCGATGTGGAAAATTACACCGACAGCTTCGGCAACCGCTGCGCAAAGATCGTCGCCCCTCCCGGCCTCATCAGGCTCTATTACGACAACGTCATCGAGGACAGCGGCCTCCCCGAGCCCGCATTCCCGGATGCCGGCCAGCTCCCTGTCCAGGATCTACCTCTCGACGTCCTTCCCTTCCTTCTCCCCAGCCGCTACTGCGAGGTCGAGAAGCTCAACGAGACCGCATGGCAGCTATTTGGTACCACTCCTCCAGGCTGGGCCAAGGTCCATGCCGTATGCCAATGGGTGCACGACAACGTCACCTTCGGCTACGAATTTGCCCGCGAAGACCGCACCGCGTGGGAGGTCTTCCAGGAGCGCCACGGCGTATGCCGCGACCTCATGCACCTCGCCCTCACCTTCTGCCGCTGCCTCAACCTCCCCGCCCGTTACGCAACCGGTTACCTAGGAGACATCGGCGTGCCCGTCCTCCCCTCTCCCATGGACTTCAGCGCCTTCTTCCAGGTTTACCTCGCCGGCCGCTGGCATCCCTTCGACGCCCGCCACAACCAGCGCCGCATCGGCCGCGTAGCCATCGGCTACGGCCGCGACGCCGTCGACGTCGCCCTCACCACCACCTTCGGCAAGCACGTCCTCCGCAAGTTCGAAGTCTGGACCGACGAGATCCCGATCATGCCCCAAAAACTCGCCGGCATACCCGTCTAACGCCCTCTTCATCGCAGGGGAAAAATGGCCATTGCGGCGGTGTTATGCAGTGGCTATGCAGCTTCGGAACGCATTGCCTATCCGGTCAGGTGAAGGCTTCGGTCCTTTGGGGTAACTTTGCGGCGAATTGGCACTCCTCAATAATATGGCGTTGGAGTCCTACAGCGGAAATAAGCTGGTGGTATTTCTCAACAAAACCCTTCCAAACTTTACCCCTCCAAAAAGGTCAGGTGCAAAGCATCGCCGGGCGGATGCCATCGCGATGCAGAACCACTTCACTCTACTATACCAAGAATTTGAGATAATTTCCGCATCGAGTCGTTCTTTCAGCTTTGGTGAGCGAACTGGCGCCAATCGACGACATTATTTCGCTTAAATCTTTTTTGCGTTCCAGAAGCGTTTAGCCTCTCCTTCCATTTTCTCCAGACGGGTGTAGTAGTCAGGAAACTCGGCTAAATGCGCCAGTGCGATTTTGCCGGTTATCAACGGATCATCGTTAGTAACATTAGTCTTTTGAATATCAGTGCCATGTTCCAATTCAACAAGAAGACCGGCATGAAATTGCTCCACATCGAATTTATTCCAGGTAATCCCTAATTCTTCGCCTATTGCTTTTGCCTGATCGAGAGTAAAGGTCTTCTTTTTCATGCGGTCTGGGTTCTATGTGGGAATTTTCGAAGAGGGTGCGCGGTCCGACGCATATCGGCAACATTTTATTCGTGCGTCCGCTCTCAACATTTTATCCTCCCTTTAGGACAAGTAATGGTTGGCGCGAGTCGAAGAGGTGCTCAACGCGTTGTCGTATCAGACTGACCAATAGTTTTAATGCGACAGATTCTGAAAAACATTCCCGACCATTGACACTGGCAGAATCGAAAACATATTTATGAACTCAAGCGCAAAAGATAAAGTGATGGGCACTGCAAAAGAAACCGTAGGCAAGGTGAAGGAGCAAGCCGGTAAAGCCATCGGCGATCCCAATCTACAGGATCAGGGAACAGCAGAAAAGCTGGAGGGCAAGGTCCAAAAGAAAGTGGGGGAGGTGAAAAAAGTATTTGGAAAATAGTTTTTAACTAAATCGCTTTCCACGCCGTTATGAGCAACCGTCTGTCATGCAGCGGCATTTGAATTGCGTGTCTGAAAAACAAAGTTTGAAATCTGGCTGTGATTGACTTGATCCAGAGCGTTCCTATCTTTGCCGGGCTGGGGGACAACGCCCTTAAGTTACTACTGGACCACACCGAAGTGCGACAGCATCATGATAACGACATAATCGCGTGTGAAGGAGAAGCTTGCAACAAGCTTTTTATCATTGTTGTCGGAAGTATCCGTCTCATCAAGAACTATGGGAAAGCTAACCAAGTCGAACTTGCCACTCTTGCTTCAAAAGACTTCTTCGGCGAAAGTTGTATCCTCGACACGCTGCCCCGCATGGCAACGGTGCAAGCAGCCTCCGCGACTACCGTGTTCACTATCTCTTCGATGGCCTTTCATCACCTCTATCAAAAGATGCCTGCACAACATAGCATTCTCCTACTTAACATTGCGCGGGATCTGTCACGCCGGATTCGCGCTCTGGATGAGGCATTTGCAGCACGCCATTAAGGGGAAACGACGGCAAGGAAGCGACGGAGTCACATCTCAACAAACAACAAAAAGGAAGCTGGGGACAACCGCGTTTCGAGACAAAAATGTCCCTGATTCCGAGCCTCTTCGGGACCCCTTTTCCAGTGACCCTTTCGTGAGAAATATAGCGCACGTGCGCAATAAAGAGGGATATTCCCTATTAGGGAACTTGGGCGAGCTGGCGGCAAAGGCCGGTTGCCCCCAACCCGCCGGAGGCGGCAAATATCCTCATTCCGAAATCCGCCTTGGCCGGGCATAGCGTAGCGAAGCCTGCATTCAGGGGCGCCAGCCCCGCCCCCGCTTTGCATAAAACAGCTTGATGTTGGCAAATCCTGCGAAAGACTTCCTCCCAGTGAGCCCAAGTCTGACGTACCCCATTGCCCCCCGGATGCTCAAGGGCTTGCGCTTTGACGTCTTCGACCTCAACGGCAATCCCCGCCCCGGCTACGAGGGCCCCCTCCGCTATCTCCAGGGCCTGAGAAAACAGGAACTGCGCGCCCTTGACGAGCAAATGGAGGCCACCCTCCGCGAGATGGGCGTCACCTACGGCCTCTCCCAGGGCGATCACGCCCAGCCCTGGCTGTGCGACCTCCTCCCACACGTCTTTACCCAGGAGGAATGGCAGCGCGTCACCGCCGGCGTCAGCCAGCGCATCCGCGCCTTCGAGATGTTCCTCAAGGATGTCTACGGCAAGCGCGAGATCCTCCGCGACGGCATCATCCCGGTCCCTCCCGTCCTCGGCAGCCCCCATTACCAGGTCGCCTCGATGGGCCTCCCCCTCCCAAAAAACGCCTATCTCCATCTCTGCGGCATTTCCCTCACCCGCAACGTAAATGGAGACCTTGCCGTCAAGGAGCACCACATGAGCCGCGCCTCCGGCATCTCGTACATGGTCCAGAACCGGCGCGCCCTCGCCAGCGTCCTCCCCGATTTATTCGAGCAAAACGCCGTTTGCTCCCTGGCCGATACCCTTTCCCCCGTCGTCGAGTCGCTCCGCAGCCTCGCCGAACCGACATGGGACGAACCTTCCGCCGTCCTCCTCTCTCCCGGCACCGGTGATCCACTTTACTCGGAGCACAGTTTCCTCTCACGCCGGATGGGCATTCCGCTGGTCCAAGGCGGCGACCTCCTCGTTCTCGACGACCACGTTTACCTCAAGACCGTTCGCGGCCTCAAACGGGTCGACGCCATTTACAACCACGTCACCGACGAGCGCCTCGACTCCCTGGTCTTCCGCAAAGGTTCCACTGGCGGCGTCCCCGGCATCGTCCATTGCCTCCGCCGCGGCACAGTCAAGCTCGTCAACGCTCTCGGCAGCCAGTTGGTCGATGACGCCAGCCTCTTGAGCATGGCGCCCCAGATCATCAAATACTACCTCCACGAAGGGCCCATCCTTCCCACCAAGCGCACCTTCTGGCTCGGAGACATCGACCAGCGCGAGATGGTCCTCGACGACATCGATGCCTTTCGCATCCGTCCCATCTTCGCCTCGAACTTCTCCGAATCCATGCCCGTCTCCCAAGCGGAGATCATTCGCGTCGTCCGCAAGTACCCGGGCAATTACGTCGCCCAGCCGGTCCATACCCCCGGCCTTGAGACCGACCTGGAGCAGGATCACATCGTCTTCGCCCTTCGCCATTCCGATAACCACTACGAGGTGTTTCCCGGCGCTCTCACCCGCGTCTTTTCGCGCGCCATGGGGCGCCGCGAGTGGATCAGCAAGGACTCCTGGGTCCCCGCCCTCTCCCAGGAGGCCGAGGCCGCCCAAACCTGGACCCGCAATGCCCTCGAGATCCATCATCCCAAGCGCGAGGTCACCAGCCGTGTTGCCGAATCCTTTTACTGGATGGGCCGTTACCTCGAGCGCGCCTATCACCAGGCATACCTCATCCAGGCCATCGAAACCCTCGAGAGCGAAGAACTCAACGCCGCCGAGCGCAAGCTCTACCGCCCCATGTGGAACCGCCTCCTGCCCCCGCTCGAGACCTCCGCGGGCGAGAGTCGCCGCAGCATCACCACCCGCGCCGACCGCTACCGCCTCATCCTCGTCCAGGAGCCCGGCACGGTCTCCCGCACGTTGATCCGGGCCATGACCAACGCCGAATCCATCCGCGAATCCCTCAGCCCGGAGGCCCTCGCCACCCTTAACCGCCTCCGCGAATTATTCCGCCGCACCCGCTTCCGCGAAAATCTGCCCGAGGAGGAATGCGGCCGCATCGCCCGCCACCTCAGCGAGATTGTAATCGAATCGATCCCCCAATTTTTCGCAATCGCCGAGCGCACCGTCCTGGGCGATGACGGCTGGCGCTTCTGCGAAGCCGGCGAGTTTCTGGAGCGCGCCATCATCACCTCTCACTCCGTGGTCTCCATCAGCCGCTCCCTCATCCGTCCCCCGCTCGCCACCGAGATCCAGCTCTCCGCATTCCTGCGCCTCCTCGGCACCCGCGACGCCTACCGCCGCGTTTACCAAATGCGTGCCGAGCCCGGCCCCGTCATCGAGCTCCTCTTCCAGCACCCCGAGGGCCCCCGCTCCGTCCTGCGCTGCCTCACCGCATGCGCCGAGCGCCTCCGCAAATCCGCCGCCCCCGACCAGGCAGGCGCCGCCACCACCCTCAACGGCATCGACTCGCTCATCCACCAGATCAAGCGAATTGACTGGAACGAGCAACTCCGCCTCTCCCTCGACACATCCGACGAAGAGCGCAAAGCCCGCCCGCACGATGGAATCGAAAACCTCCTCGCCCACCTCAGCAAGAGCACGCTCGCCGTCCATCACTTGATCTCCGACGGCTTCCTAAGCCACCAGGCCTTCATTGCCGAGTCCGTCCAGCCCATGCTCCTCGGCTAAGTCTGAGCAGAGATTCGCATTCCCTCTCCCCTCCCCCGCGTGTACCCATGAGTTCAAACGCCCGCGCATGGAGTTCAAAATCACTCACATCACCACCTACCACTACGGCAACGCGGCCGCGGAGGCATACGGCGAGGCGCGTCTCACCCCTCCCGATCTCCCGACCCAACGCGTCCTCAAGCACCGAGTCTCCATCGAGCCCTCCACACGCACCTCCGCCTACGTGGATCACTTTGGCAACCACGTCGATTTTTTCTCCCTCCCCTTCCGCCATCAAAAGCTCGTCGTCAGCAGCCAGTTGGTTGTGGAAACAAAACCGCCCACGCTCCCGCGGGACAGCCTCCAGGTCACCGTCCAGGAGGCCAAACAGATCTTCTCATCCGCACTCCCCGACGTATTCGAGTACTTGCAGCCCACCGGCATCGTGAAAACCGGCAGCTCCGCCATCCAATGGTCCCGCAAGCACCTCCGTGGCGATCTCACGCTCCAGCAAGGGCTAACCGGCCTCACCGAGACCATCCACGACACCTTCGACTACATCAAGGGCGTCACGGAAAACTCCACCGAACTCGCCGTGATCTGGAAAAACCGCAAGGGCGTCTGCCAGGACTTTGTCCACATCGGCCTGAGCGTCCTGCGGACCGCCGGCCTTCCCGCACGCTACGTTTGCGGCTACATCGAGGCCATCGCCCCTCACAACGAGCCGGGCAAACGCCGCCTCGTCGGCGCCTACGCCACCCATGCCTGGATCGAGGTCCTCGTACCGGGAATGCTCTGGGTCTCCCTCGATCCGACCAATCGCCAATGGTGCAATGATCGTTATGTGGCCGTATCCTACGGCCGCGATGCAAGCGACGCCGCTCCTCTCCGGGGCACCTTCAAGGGCTCCGGCGGACAAAAACTTAGCGCAAAAGTTCTAATGACCAGAATGCACGGATGACCCGATTTCACACCTTCGACGAAGCCGCGAAAGCCGTATCAGCGCGATTCCAACGCAACAAAATCAAGGTAACCCTTGGCGGTGAGCCAAGCTATATCCCCGTCCAGCCCGATGGCCCCGAGTGGATCGTCGCCGCACTGGGCCCCACGAAACTCTCCTATGCCCGCGCCATGGCCGCCGCGCTCGTCGAGCGCGAACTCCCCGGGGCCATCGCCTTTCAGGCCCAGGGCAAATTCTACCCCGGCGAGCCGAATCCCCGCTGGGCCGTCCACCTCCTCTGGGATCGCGCCGGCGATCCTCTGCCCGGCTCCAAGGCCTGGCAGGCCAGACAGAAGGCAAAACCCCCGCTCAACCTCGCCGACGCCCGCAAGGCCATCTCCGCCGGCCTCCGCCTCCCGAACCACTGGCACCGTCTCCGTGACCCCTCTCATCCCCATGCAGAATATTGGGCCCTCCCGCTCGATCACGACGGCAAGCGCTGGATCACCGAATCCTGGCCTCTCAAGCAGGGCCAGTTAAAGCTCATTGGCGCCGAAGGCCCCGCAGGCCTCAGGCTCCCCCTCCACCTGCTCCCGGAGGGCGCCCTCAAGCGCGCCATCGTTCTCGAGAAAAATGGTCCAGACGTCGCCCTCTTCTTTCCTCCCCTCCTTCAGCCGGCCTTCATGCAGTTGCTCAAAATCGTCGCCCCCGCCGTATGCATACCGCAGGCCGGGCTCTTCCGGTTCGAAGGATACATCCCCGACGACACGGAAAAACTCTGGACCCGGCTCGCCTTCACTCCCGACCCAGGCGTCCTTGAGATCAATCTTCCCCCTTGTGACTCCGTCCAGAAGTACGCCTGGTGGCTAAAGACTCTTCACGACTGCGCCGAGCAGGCCGGTCTCCGCTCCTTCAAGTCCACCCCCACCTCCGATCTCGGCACCGGCGGCGGCAATCACCTCCTCTTCGGCGGCCCCTCCCTCGAGGAAAACGCCTTCTTCCGCAATCCACGTTGGGTCACCGCCATCCTCCGCTACTGGCAGCAACATCCCTCCCTCTCCTATCTCTTTACCGGCTGCTATGTCGGCTCCTCCTCCCAGGCCCCCCGTCCCGATGAATCCGCCCGCGATCATTACGACCTCGAGATGGCCTACCGCCACCTCGAGTCCCTCGAAGCCGGACAGGACCATCGTTACATGATCAGCGAGACCCTGCGCCACCTCCACATCGACCTCTCCGGCAACACCCACCGCAGCGAGATCAGCTTCGACAAGTTCTGGAACCTCGAATGGGAGACCGGATGCCGCGGCCTCATCGAGTTCCGCGCCATCGAGTCCCTCCCGCACCCCGAGTGGATGTCCTCCGTTGCCCTCCTCTGGACCTGCCTCATCGCACGCCTCTTCGAGCAGCGCCGCATCCATCCCCTCGCCGTCCACGGCACACGCCTTCACGATTACTATTTCCTCCCCTCCGGCCTCTGGGAAGACTTCCGGAGCGTCCTGCGCGATCTCCGCCGCGACGGCTTCAAGCTCAACCCCAAGCCCTTCGAGGATATCTGGAACTGGCGCTGCCCCAAGACCCTCGACTTCGCGCGCGACTCCGCAAAATTCACCGTCCGCAAAGCCCTCGAAGACTGGCCCCTCCTCTGCGAGACCCCCATGGAAGGCGGCAACACCAGCCGCTTCGTGGACACCTCCATGGAACGCCTCGAACTACGCGGCAACGACGCCTTCGCCGAAAAATATCGCGTCTACGTCCAGGCCCGCGAAGTCGCCCTCGCCCGCTTTGCCGCCGACGGCCATCTCGCCGGCCTCCGCTACCGCTCCACCGCCCTGCACCCATCCCTCCACCCCGGCCTCCCTCCTCACCTCCCCCTTCACCTCACCATCGTCGAAAAGAAGACCGCCAAACCCATCGCCGCCTACAAACTGGCCGCCGGCACCCGCACTTTCATCGAATCCCCCATCCGCGCCGTAAAACTCTCCCGTCGCCCCTGCCGCAAACTCCGCGAGCAATCCCTCACCTTCGATCTCCGCCTGCCCTGAGCAATTATCAATTCCCCCCATTCGGCGCCAGCACCTGCGCCAGAATTTCCCCAGCAACCCGCGTTTGCGCCTCCTGGCTTCCGGCAGGCGCCATGTAGACATTCAACGCCTCCAGTCCCCGCCGCCGCGGTTCCTCCCACAACATCTCCAGCCGCGACGTCCGCGGCCCCCCCTTCGCATACGGAAACTCATTCTGGGACAGCATCGGTTCTCCTCCATACCAGATGCTCTGGAACACCACCACATCCTCCTCCCCATCCTGCTTGAACCAATAAAGCTTCCCCGGAAACTCCTTGTCCTTGATCCGCATCGTTATCTGAACCGGCTCCCCCTGTTCCTTCCAGCCCCCCCCGCGCATGCAGCTATCCGGGGTATGGCCAAAACCGGTGCTCGCATCCGTCTTCCAAAAAAAATGATAAATCGTCGCGTTAGTGTCCGAAGGTCCTGCAAGGCTGATCGTTTGCCCTTCGGTAAAACCCAGCGTGCGGATATCCATCGGTGACAGCGTCACAGGCTCCTCCCGCCAATCCGCCGCGACAGGTTTCACATTGAGCAGCCACAGCGGCGCCTCCTGCCGTCTGACCGGCCCCCCAGGGCTCAGCGCGAACCACCCCTGGATGATCAACGGCAGGAACCCGAACGCCAGCAGCACCGCCCACCCGTCCCTCCCCGCCCAGATGCCGCGTGGTGTCCCTTCCAGCGTTCCCGTCGGCGTATCCAGCCTCACACTCTCTCTCCGCGGCGAATTCAAAGAGATGCACCAGGCCACCGTCACCAGCGCGATGAATATCCCCACCGTTTCCGCGACACCCAGCCGGTCGTGATAGGCCATCAGCGTTGCCGCGCCCCAATCATTCGCCACCCGCACAAGAACGGTTGTCCGGACCAGATTCCCGCCTACCGCCAAAACCGAGCCCGCGCCCACCAGCAGCCAACGCCTCCACGCGCTGAACCGGAAGTATTCTCCCAGGAACAGCGACGCCATGATACTTGCCTGGAACGAACTGATCCCGCTGCAAGCCGAGTCCACCAGGACGCTTCCATTCGTCAGATCGATGATATTCCCGTGCTGCACCGCATGGATCCCCATCGCGTGCATCGCCTCCACCGTCGCCATCGTCACAAAAGCCCGCAGCTTCAGCGTCACGAACTCTTCGATATTCGTCGGCCACGGCACTGCCGTCCACGCGAACGCCACGGGGAATGCCAGCGTCCCCAGAAGCCTTTTCCCTCCTCGCTGCCACAACCACACTCCCGTCAGCAGCGTTACCGAAGCCATCATCATCCCCCCCACCATCCGCCAGTGCGGATCAAACTCCCTCACCAGCTCCGCAAAGAAAAACAATCCCCACGCCACCGCCACCCCCGCCAATAATCTCCCCACCCCATGACTCGCCGAAACTCGCTCCAAACACCCCGGCGTCGCCCTGATGCGTCGCAACGCCAATAAAACCGCAATCCATGGCACAAAAAAACCGAACTCGTAGTTCGGATACCCACTCCAGCCCAGCGACAGTTGCTTCCAGGTCCAGAGCCAACTCGCCCCCAGCGTGACTCCCCAGGCCAGATTATTGGCCTTGGAGACAGCAGACCACGCAGGCGACCCCCCGCTCTCTTTCACAACCTCACCACGCCCATCGCCGGGGGGAAACACGACATAGCCGCCCCTCCGTCCTACTCCGATCCGTTCACCTTCTTATGCGCCGATCTCCGGCGCAAAATTTCGATCGCCAGCACCACGAGCACACCGGCCCCGAAAAGCCACGAGGCCACCTCCGGTGCGGGCGGAATAAAAGCAATATTGATCATCATATCCTGTTTCCTTTTTGTTGTTTTCTTGGTTGCCAGCCCCGGCGGGGATCGTTTTTCGACCTTGCGTGGATGTCGCCGCAGAGACTGCCCAAGCCCCTCCTGCCTCGCAATACCCATCCGGATGATATTCTTGTAGGAATTTCGCGGACAACCCAGCCCGCTAATTAGCAACTCCCAACACCCTGCTCTCCGCCCTCACCAGCTCTATCTCCCCAAACTCCTCATTCTGCCGGGCACGCACCTGCTTCAGCCTCACCAGTTCCAGCAGCGCAAGGAACGTCACCACCACCTCCGTCCTCGACGCCACCTCCGCAAACAGCTCGCTAAACCGCAGCGCCAGCCCCGCCGCCGTCATCTTCATGATCAGGTCGATCTTGTCCGACACCGTAAAATTCTCCTCAAAAATCTCCCTTAGATCCTCCGGCTTCGTAATCCGTTTCAGCGCCGTATTGAATGCATTGATCAGATCAAAAATGCTCACCTCTCCCAGCGGCCTTTCCGCCGGCGCCTCCGCCTCCGTGGCCAGCCGCGTGAATCGTCCCTCCTGGTCCAGCTCCCGCAATTGCAGGTGCGCCGCCGCATCCTTGAACTTCTTGTACTCGATCAACTGCCGAACCAACTCCCAGCGCGGGTCATCCTCCTCCGCACCCTCCTCCGGCGGCTGCTGGTCCTTCGGCAGCAAGCTGCGGCTCTTGATGTAAATCAGGTTTGCCGCCATCACCACAAAGTCCCCCGCCACGTCCAGGTCCAGGATCTTGAACGCATCCAGGTAATCCAGGTACTGCCGCGTAATCCGCTCAATCGGGATATCGTATATATCAATCTCATCCTTCTTGATCAAATAGAGAAGCAGATCGAGCGGCCCTTCGAAGATGTCCAGCTTGACCTTGTAATCGTTATCCATGCGGCACCCGCACCCTAAGGGAACCCCCGACCAAATGAAAAGGCCATTTCCTGATCCCTTTCCCTCTTTGCGTTGCGCTAAGACCCTCCGCCAGCTCCGCCTAACCCCACTACGACCTTCTGTTCAAACTCCCACTCGCATCCGTGCGCCCCGTTCCCACCCGTGATACCGTATGCGAGTGCTGAAGCCCCTCCTCATCCTCCTCCTGGCCCTCCCCACCCTCTGCCACGCGCAGATGTTCGAAGGCCGTCAGCTCGTCAACGCCCAACTCCTCTCCAACTCCGACAGCATCGTCCCCGGCCAACCCGTCACCATCGGCCTCCACCTCCAGGCCCAGCCCGGCTGGCACACCTACTGGCAATACCCCGGCGACGCCGGCATCCCCACCCGTATCGATTGGACGCTCCCCCCCGGCTTCGAGCCCGGTCCCCTCGAATGGCCCGCCCCCATGATCGACAAAGAACCCGGCGACATCGTCAGTTACATTTACCCCGGCGACGTCCTCCTTCCCGTTCGAATCGAAACCCCACGCGATCTCAAGCCCGGCCAGAACATCGAACTCCACGCCCACGCCTCGTGGCTCGTCTGCCGCGATCTCTGTGTCCCCGGCAAAGCCGACCTCACCCTCACCCTCACCGTCGCCGTCTCCTGCCGTCCGGCCAACGAAGCCCTCTTCGCAAAAACTCGCGCCCTTCTCCCCCGGACCGACACTCCCCCCATTACCGCCTCATGGTCCCGCCAGGGCAACGCCCTCCTTCTCGATGTCAAGGGCCTGCGGGAATCGAGCGTCATCAACTTCTTTCCCCTCCCGGGCGAAGCGCAGATCGGCCATCCCGCAATCGCCGCCCAATCGGTCCGCATCCCCCTGTTGGACCCCAAGGAATCAGCCCAATCCATCGGCGGCGTCATCGAGATTATCACCGGTGGAGTCGGGGAAATGAAAGCGTTAGGAGGAGTCACCCGCAACCTCTGGCAACTCTCCACCAAGCCCACACCCCCCCTCCTCAACGGCGTCTCCCCCTCTCCACTTCATCCTTCATCCTTCATCCTTCATACTTCCCTCCTCCATTTCCTCCTCCTCGGCTTCCTCGGCGGCCTCATCCTCAACGTAATGCCCTGCGTCCTCCCCGTCATCGCCCTCAAAATCTTCGGCTTCATCCGCCAGGCTGGCGAATCCCCTCGCCGCATCCTCGCCCTCGGTTTCACCTTCGTAGCCGGCATCTTCGCCTGGTTCCTCTTCCTCGCCGCCCTCATCGTCGCCTTCAAAGCCGCCGGCCATCAGCTCAACTGGGCCTTCCAGTTCCAGCATCCCGCCTTCGTCGCCATCATGGTCGTCATCCTCCTCCTCTTCTCCCTCAACCTCCTCGGTGTATTCGAGATCGTCCTCCCCGGCGCCGTCCAGAACCGCATCCAGGACGCCGCTGGCGAGGAAGGCTACGCCGGCACCTTCTGGCACGGCGTCTTTGCCACCCTCATGGCCACCCCCTGCACCGCCCCATTCCTCGGTCCCGCCCTCGGTTTCGCCCTTGTCCAGCCCGCCCCCACCGTCTTCGCCATGTTCGGCTCCATCGCCGCCGGCATGAGCGCCCCCTACGCCCTCCTCGCCGCGAAGCCCGCCTGGCTCCGATACCTCCCAAAGCCCGGCATCTGGATGGTCCGCGTCAAGCAAGCCCTCGGCGTCCTCCTCCTCGGCACCGTCCTCTGGCTCGGCTGGGTCCTCTTCAATCAATTCGCCAACCGCCCCCTGCCCTTCCCCCCACAACTCGCCCGCGCCCTCGCCCAGCACCAAATCGTCTTCGTCGATTTCACCGCCGACTGGTGCGTCAATTGCAAAGTCAACGAGCACCTCGTCCTCGACAGCGCCCCCATCCGGGAAGCCTTCCGCCAAAACCACGTCATCCTCCTCAAAGCCGACTGGACCAGCGGCGACCCCGACATCACTGCCCTCCTCCGCAAATTCGGCCGCGCCGGCGTCCCCTGCTACGTAGTCTACCCCCCCCAAGGCCAGCCCATCGTCCTCCCCGAAATCATCACCCCCCACATACTCCTCCACCCCCTTCCTCAAGCCCCCGCCCCCCCCCCTCAGCCTTTACCCTTTAACCCTTAACCTTACAACCCACCCCCACCC
>Ga0182030_10013732_pt1 | contig 16083 bp, 13 predicted proteins | sample 812S3MmetaG_FD_121299 | JGI IMG/M metagenome (GOLD analysis project Ga0182030, IMG submission 121299) | Permafrost microbial communities from Stordalen Mire, Sweden - 812S3M metaG (Illumina Assembly) | ecosystem: Environmental > Terrestrial > Soil > Wetlands > Permafrost | place: Sweden...
GCGCCGCCGCGTGGGAAATACATCGGTGGTTGGCGATAGCCGGTGGCGCCCGCGATGCCTCCCTTCAGATGCCCGAACGGCACCGCGCCGGAGATTTCCAGGTCCCAGTAGAATGTGCCCTGAAACAGGCTGCCCCACCGCACGTCATGCAATGTGGTCTCCGCCGGCAGGCCCAGGGCGCTGAGCAGCCGCCACAGCATGGTCTGCGGAATGCCGCTGCCCATGTCGACCTCGTTGATGCAGGGGATCGCCTCGCCAGGACGGATGATGATGCCGTCGGTGTCGGGGATCGGGAAACGCTCGGCCGAGCCGATGGCGCCCTCGGCGAAATCCGATGCGGCACAGGAACGGGCCAGGCCTTGCTGGTATTGCACGCCGACCGCCGAAAGGCCGAAGCGGCGAACGAAGCGGCCAAGCGCAATCAGCATGGCGCATTGCTCAAGCACTTGTGGGCGCGTCAGTTCGGTGGCGGGATCCGTGCCGAATGCGAACTTCATGCCGCGCGCCTCGTACCAGCGCAGGCAGGCCTCGCGCAGCTCGACGGGTACCGCTGCCATTTCCACCAGCAACGCTGACTGTGACAATGCCTCCATCGGCATGCCGATCTCGGCCAGCGCACGTTGCGGAAAGACCCCGTTCATCATGCCCATGCAAAAGCTGTCGAACAGGCCCATGATTTCCTTGTGCCGCAGCACATAGTCCCCGACACGTCGGCCGATCACGCCCGCCGGCGTGCGAGTCACCGGATGGTCGCTGGCGATCGGGTGCAAATAGCTTGTGTCGTGCGCGATCCGTCCGGTGTCGAGCCAGGCACGCAGCCCGTCCAGGAAGAACGCATCGTCGAAATTCTCCGACCACAGACGCGCGCACGGTTTTCCCAGGCTGGTCAATGTGCCGGCCAGGCACAGCATGCCGACGAGGCCGGGCCAGGTGCCATCGAAGTTCGCCAGCAGCAGGATCTTGCCACGATGATGCAACAGGCTGGCGGCGAGGTGGTGCGAGTATTGCCACGCGGTCAGCAGCACGATGACCGGCGCATCGGGGTCAATGCGGGCAAACAGGTCGCTGCCCTCACGCTGGCTGCTGATGAACCCGTGGCCCTTGTCGGCTTTCACCGGATGCGCGCGATGCAGGGTGACGCCGAACTTCCTCTGCAGCACGTCGTGCAACTTGGCCTCGAACTTCGCCTGTACCGGCCAGCATTCGACGTTGGCGGATTCGCGCAGGTCGGCGTTGGTGACCATGAGGATTTCGTTACGGCCGACGCTGATCTGCGGTTCGGCTTGCGCGAGTTGCAGCGACAGCATGGTGATTATCCCTGTTTTGCGTCTGGCGCGTGTGTTGCGTCCATCATGTGCCGGTAGCGACACCAATCGTCATACAGCGCGAGGTAGACGGCGAATTTCGCATCATGGAAGGCGCGCCTGGCGGGATTGGCACGGATCGTTTCGCCAACGTGGGCCATCGATGCGGCGGCCGACGGCAGGTCGGCAAAGGCGCCGCTCGCCGTGGCGGCAAGGATGGCGGCGCCGAGCGTCACCGCCTGCTCCTCACTGCCAAGGCGCAGATCGCAGCCAGTGGCGTCAGCATGTTCTTGCAACAGTAACGCGTTGCGCGTGCCGCCACCGGTCATCACCACGCGGGTGATCCGATGGCCTGCGGCGTTCAAGCTGTTGATGATGTGGCGCGTGCCGTAGGCAAGGGCCTGAACCGTCGCCAGATACTGGCGGGCGAGCGCGTCCTGCCCCTGTTCCAACGTCAGGCCGGCAATCATCCCGCGGGAGAGCGGATCGGCACGCGGTGAGCGGTTGCCGTGATGGTCGGGCAACACGTGCAGGGCACGCGTCGGCTCGGCCTCACGCGCCTGCAACGTAGCCACCCACTCGTTGGCGATATCGTAGATGCTGCGTCCGCTGTCCGCCGCTTCTGCCTGCAGCACCGGCCATGCATCGTGCTGGCGCAGCGTCCAGTCGATCAGCGAGCCCGCGGCGCTCTGGCCACCCTCGTTCAGCCACCAGCCGGGCAACATGGCGCCGAAATAGGGACCCCACACGCCGGGCACCATAATGGGTTCGCGGCTGACCACGAGATGACAGCACGATGTGCCGCTGATGATCGCCAAGCCGCCTTCCGGCGCGGCACCGAGCAAAGCGACACCGCCAGCATGCGCGTCGATGATGCCCGTGGCGACGATGGTGCCGACGGGCAGGCCAAGGTCAGCGGCAGCCTGCGCGCTGAGGCGTCCGGCGGCGGAGCCGAGCTGGCGCACGTCGGGCGGAACGAGACGCGGCAGGTCGGACAGGCCAATGGCATCGAGCAGGCTGGCGCTGAACCTTTGCTCGTGCGCCAGGTAGTTCCACTTGCAGGTGAGCGTGCACACACTGGCGACATCCGCGCCGGTAGCGCGCCAGACCATGTAGTCGGCCAGATCGAAGTAGCGCCACACCGTGGCGTGGCGCTCGGGGAAATGCCGGCGCAACCAGAGGATCTTCGGTAGCTCCATCTCGACGCTGACCTCGCCTCCGACATAGGCCAGGGCGGGATCGTTGGTGGCGTTGATGTCGGCGGCTTCGGCGACTGCGCGATGATCCATCCACATGACGATGTCACGCTGAGGATCGGCATCCTCGGCAACCGAGACAGGGGTACCTTTGGGGCCGACCGCGACCAGCGAACAGGTCGCATCGAAACCAATGCCGCCGATGGCGGTCGGCGCGACGTTGGTCTCGGCGAGGGCGCCCCGCACCGCGGCGCTGGTTTGCGCCCAGATGTCGGCGGAGGATTGCTCGAACAAGTCGGCACGCGGATTGAACTGCTGGATCGTGCGAACGGCGAAGGCCAACTCGGTGCCGGCGCGATCAAACACGCCCGCGCGCACGCTGCCGGACCCCACGTCAACGCCGATGAAGGCCGATCCCGCCATGCCTGGGTCCCCGTCAGTCATACGATGCACTGCTTCGGCTGCAGCACCCCTGAACTATCGGACGACCGTACCTGCGTGTCGTTGACCCAGGTCAACCGCACCCCGAGCGCCGCTGGTTGATTCGGGGACGCCTGAGGAGACGAACGTGCTATCATACCGTTCCTGATCTGGTCCGGCGGGCCAGATCAGGCGGCCGGCCGCCGCGATTGGGCGGAGGACCACGGCATGAATGACGAGCTCGATCGCCTGTTCGCACAAATCCACGCCATCGAGGAGACGATCGAGCGGCGGCTCGATACACACCGGGCGCAATTCAAATATCGCCTGGCCAACGGCAAGGCCATATTCGACATCGAGATCAAGCGCATCCACCGCCATCTGCGCACCGGCGTGTGGCGTTACCTGCGCGAGGCGCAGCTACGACACGTCGCGGTCGCGCCGGTGATCTACGCCATGGTGATCCCGCTGGCGCTACTCGATGTGAGCTTCTCGGTGTACCAGGCGATCTGCTTCACGGCCTGGGGCATCAGCCGCGTGCCGCGCCGGCAATATATCGTCATTGACCGGCACCGCCTGGCCTATCTCAACGTCATCGAAAAGCTGAACTGCGTCTTTTGCGGCTATGCGAATGGGGTGCTGGCCTATGCAAGCGAGATCACCGGGCGGACGGAGCAATATTGGTGCCCGATCCGCCACGCGACGCAAATCCGTGGGCCGCATTCGCGCTACAAGGAATTCGTCGCGTACGGCGATGCGGAAGGCTATCGCACCCGGCTGGAGGATCTGCGCGCCAAGTTGCGATGATCGCCTCCGCGGGTCTGCCACGTTCGTTTGGTAGGGCGGAAGAGCGCAGCGTCATCCGCCGTTTGGTGTCGCACGCACAAGTGGCGGATGACGCTACGCTCTTCCGCCGTACAGTCGGCCCGCGCGGATCGCCCTCGCGACGTGGACGCGCCTCAGGCTTTGACGCCACCTGCAGTCAGGCCCGCGACGATCTCCTTCTGCATGAACAATGTCAGCAGCAGCACCGGCGCGGTGACGACCAGCGCCGCGGCGGCCAGCGGCCCCCAACTGATCTGCTCGAACGTCAGCACGTTGTAGACCGCCACCGGCAGCGTGCGCGTGGTGCGCCCTGCCAGCACCACGCCGAAGATGAAGTTGTTCCAACTGAAGATGAACGACAGGATGGTTGCGACCATGATCCCCGGTCGCGCCAGCGGCACCGCGACATAGCGGAATGCCTGCCAGATGGTGGCACCGTCCACCAGCGCGGATTCCTCCAGCGCGACGGGCAGCCCCTCGAAGTAGCCGATCATGATCCACACCACGATCGGCACGGTGATGACCAGATGCGTGATGATCAGCGGATACAGCGTGCCGATCATGCCGAGCCACTGGAACAGCAGGAACAGTGGGATCAGGTACGACAATCCCGGCGTGACGCGGGCAACCAGAATCAGCACCGCAGCCTTGGTGGCGTTGGTCTTGGCGATACCGTAGCCGGCCGGCACGCCGAAGAGCAGCGCGAGACCGGTGGCGGAGAACGACACGATGATGGAATTGATCGTGTAGGTCAGGAAGTCGTTTTTCGCGAACACCTGGATGAAGTTGTCGAGCGTCGGAGGGTGTGGAATCAGCACCGGTGGATAGGCGGTGTTGTCGAGCTCGGTCTTTAGCGAGAGCGAGATCATCCAGAGGAAGAACAGGATGGACGGCGAGACCAGGATCAGGACCGACACGTACAGTCCGGCCTGATCGATCCAGCGGCGGAACCGATAGCGATGCCGCCGGGCCGGTGGACGCTCCCCGCGGGTGACAGCCGGTTTCAGGGGCGGCGGTGCCATTACAGCGTAAGCTCCTGCTGGCGGGTGCCCAACAGCACGAGGCTGAGCACCATGATCAGCACGAAGAACACCACCACCATGGCCGACGCATAGCCCAGGTCGTAATAACCGAATGCGGTCTGGTACAGCAGCATGTTGATGGTCTCGCTGGAGGTGCCCGGGCCGCCGTTGGTGATCACGAAGATCGTGTCAAACGCCTTCAGCGCATCGATGACACGCATTACGGCGGCGACCACGATGAACGGCCAGATCAGCGGAACGGTGATGTAGCGGAACATCTGCCATCCACTCGCGCCGTCGATCTCCGCCGCCTCATACGGATCGACCGGCAGGCTGGAGATGCCACCGAGCACGATCAGCATGACCAGCGGCGTCCATTGCCAGGTTTCCACCATCACCAGGGTCGGGATGACGGTGTTGCTGCTGTAGACCCAGCTCGATGGCGGCAGCCCGACCGAGGTCAGGATGTAGTTCAGCACACCGAGCTGTGGGTGGAACATCATCGTCCACACCAGGGCGATCGCGACCGGCGTTGCCATCATCGGCAGGATGAAAACGGTGCGCGCCGCGCCGCGCAGGGGAAAATGGCGGGCGAAGCAGACGGCCGCCCAAAGGCCGATCGCCACCGGCAGCACAACGGCGGCCGTGGTGAAATACAGCGTGCGCACCACCGCCCACAGAAAGCGGTCGTCGTGCAGCAGATGTACGTAGTTGGTCAGACCGACAAAGTAGGTATTGCCGGACACCTTCCAGTCGTGCACCGACATGAACAGAGTGAACAGCCACGGGAAGACGATGACGGCAGCGACCAACGCCGCCGCCGGCACCGCGAACATCCAGTAGCGACGGACGTAGGTGTGTTTCCGCCGCCGCAGGGCCAGCAATGCACCACCCATCGTCGGCCTGTTCGGTGCCCCCATTGGGGCACCGTTTGTGGTCGCGCTCAATCCTGTACCCCTGTCTGGCCGTCAGCCTTGGATGACCAATGTCAGGTCTTCAACGAACTTTCCAGTACCGGGCGGAAGGTGGCTGTCGCCTTCTTCAACTCAGTCGCCGGATCGGCGCCACCGATCATGTTGGTCAGCGCGATGCCAAACACATCGCGGAACTCGGTGACCGGCACGATCTCCGGCAAGCCGGGGCGCGCGATCGCCAGGCTGGTAAGCAATGTGGCGAGCCACTCCTGGCCGAACGGGTTGTTCTTCATCAGCGTCGGATCTTTGTAGGTGCTTTGGCGCGGCGACGCACCGCCGCCCATGTTCACCAGATTCAACGCCATCTGCTTGCTGGTCGCCCACTGGCAATAGAGATAGGCGGGACCCTTCACCTTGCTCTGTACAGGAATGCCGATCGCGTCGGTGAACACCGGGCAATTATGCGCCTTCGGACCTGCCGGCATGACGCCGAAGCCGACATGGTCGGCGATCTTCGACACCTTGGGATCGAGCAATGGCGGGGCAAAGCCAACGCCGTCCAGCCACATGCCGATCTTGCCCTGCATAAAGCTGGTCTGGCACTCGTTCCAGTTGAAACCAACGACACCAGGCGGCGCGGGGTCGCGCAGCAGCGACTTGTACATCTCGCCGGCCCAGATCGCCTCCGGTGTGTCGGTCAGCAACGTCTTGCCGTCCTGCGAGACGGTCTCCTGGTTTTGGCCGAGCAGCAGGCTGGTCCACACCGGCACGTTGGCATTCTTCACACCGCGGCCAACGAAGCCATAGATGCCTTTCGACGGATTCGTGAGCTTAAGCGCTGTGGCCAGCATCTCGTCGAATGTCTTCGGAAAGCTCATGCCGGCGTCGGCGAAAATCTGCTTGTTGTAGTAGACCAGCCAGACATCGGACTCGACCGGCAGGCTGTCGATGCGCCCGTCGGGCTGGGTGGCGGCGCGCAGCGCGCCCGCACTCATGTCAGCCCAATCGTAATCCGGCGAGGTCAGCTTCGGGTTGGCCAGATAGGGTCGCATATCCTCCAGCCAGTGGCCGACGCCGATCACGCGCTTGGAGACGTGCAGCGAGAAATGCGTCACATCGAAGCTGGGGCGGCCAGAGGCGAGCTCCATGACCATCTTCGGCCGCTGCTGCTGCTCCGGCATTTGCTCCGACAGGACCTTGATGCCGGTGAGGGCCTCGAATTCCTTTTCGTGCGCCTGGAGGTTGTCGGCGCGCGGGCTCTTGGTCAGGCTGACGGTGATCGTCTGACCCTTGAATTGCTGCCAGTCGAAGGTGGATTGCGCGCCGGCGCGGCGCACGATCGCCGGCGCGGCCAGCAGGATCGTCGAGCCAGCCAACAGGGTACGGCGCCGCATCATGATCTGTCTCCTCATCCAGGGGCTTCCGCCCAGTTCTATCGTATACCTACCGGTAACATCACCTGACCGTCCCTGATCTGGATCAATCGCCGCGCACCTCCTCCACCTCGTGGGTGGCGGGAAGCCGAGGTGACGGGTTGCGTGGGTATGACGGAACTACACTCTCGGATAGCCGACGGTTTGCGCGAACATGATGAACTGCGTTTCCGCCAGCTTCAGCGTGCGGGCGAGACGCGCCTGATCGAACGAGGCACGGAACACGCAGGACAGTCCCTCGGAGGCGCAGTACAGGTAGACATTCTGGCCAATGAAGCCGATGTCCGCCGCGGCGAAGCGATGCTGCTCCACCGGCGAAACGCCGCTCATGTGCTCGGCGTTGGAGACATAAATCAGCTGAAGCGGCGCCGTGCCGACAAAGTCCTGCGTGCCGGTCTGGGAACGGACGTCCGCCGCGAGAACCGGCAGCAACCGATGCGCGATCGGATCATAGCGCCAGACACCATCCGCCATGACGGTATAGATCTCGGTCTCGCGCGCATGCCGCCAGGACGGCGCGGTGCGATCGGCGGTGGCCGGCCGATTGACACCATAGGCCGACCACAGCAATTCGGACAGCACGGGTGGGGGCACCGAGCGCGGGGCGAAATCCCGGGTCGAGCGACGCTGCTTCAACGCCTGGGCGAGCGAAACGCCGAAATCGGCACGCGGTGCCGGCAGGTCGATCGGTTGAAGGCCCTGCGCCGCGGCGACGCCGGGCGCCAGTGCGAGACCGGCGGCCACGGCGAGCAGGCCCAGGCCAAGGTCGCGCCGTGTTGTCATGTCGCCCCTCGTCAAGTCGACTGTGGCCATGTCGGGTGTGGTCATGTCGCATCCTCCGGATCGACAATGCCGCCCGCCTGCAGCACTGCGCGGCGCACCAAAGCTGCCAGGATCGGCAGCTTGTAGGCGTTGTGGGTCAGCGGCACGGCACCGGCGATGGCGGCCTTCCCAGCTGAACGTGCCGCATCCGGATCAATCATATGGCCCACGAGGGCGGCCTCGGCCTGCCGCGCGCGCCAGGGGATCGGCGCGGCGGCGCCCAGCACGACCGCGGCATGCTGGCAGCGTCCATCTGGCGCGCAATCGAGCACCACGGCGACGTCCGCGATCGACCAATCGAATGACGGCTTTTCCGCCGCCTTCAGGAACGCGGAGAGCGTGCCCGTCGGCATCGCCGGCAGGACCACGGCGGTCAGCACCTCATTCGCCCGCATCGTGTTCTCGCGCGTCATCTCGACCTCTGGGCCGACCAGGAACTCGGCGAGCGGCACGCTACGTGTCGCACCCTGGGCGTTCGCTAGTTCGACCCGTGCGCCGAACGCCACGAGGGCGGTGGCGGCGGTGGAGGGATGCACGATGGCGCAGCCGTACTGAGCGAACACGGCGTGGTATTGATTTTCGCCGACGAAGGCGAAGCACGGGTCGCCACCCTTGCGGGCGCAATAATGCGCGGCCGAACGGAAATACCAGCAGCGCGGCCGCTGCAGCAGGTTGCCGCCGAGCGTGGCGACATGGCGGATCTGCGGACTGGCCGAGGCGCCGGCGGCATCGGCCAGCGCGGTGTAGCGCTGCCGCAGTAGCGGATGCACCGCAAGCTGCGCCAGCGTGACAAGCGTGCCGATGCGCACGCCGTCCGCATCCGCCACGCCGTTCGGGTCCGAAACAATCGTATCGAGGCCGGGTACTTCGCGCAGGTTCACGATGCGTCCCGGTCGCAGCAATCCCTCCTTCATCAGGTCGAGCAGGTCGATGCCGCCGGCCTTCAGCACCACGCTGTCCGCCGCGGCGGTGGGGTCGGCCAGCATCGCGTCGGCGACCGTCGTGCTGGTCAGTGACGCCGCCTCCGGCACCGTGCGCGCGGCCTGAAATGCGAAGGGTTGCATCGCCTCAGCTCCTGACCGGCAGCTTGCCGAGCGCCGCCAGCACGGCGGACGGCGTCATTGGCAGGCTGCGGAGGCGCACGCCGATCGCGTTGAACACCGCGTTGGCGATTGCCGGAGCAGTGGCGATGTTGGACGGCTCGGCGATCCCATAGGCGTCGGTGGCGCTCTGGCCCTGGTAATTCTCCAGCAGCAGCACCTCGATCGGCGGCGTCTCACGCGGGCCGATCAGCTTGTACTGTTCCAGATTGTCGTTCAGCACATGGCCGGTGTGCTGGTCGATGATGCGTTGTTCCAGCAGCGCGTAGGAGATGCCCATCAGCACGCCGCCCTGCACCTGGCTTTCGATCAGCTTCGGGTTGATCGGCCGGCCGCAATCCTGCGCGGCGACGACACGTTCGACGCGGATCATTCCGGTCTCGGTATCCACCGCAACCGCGGCGAACTGCACGCCGCCGAGGTCGGTCTGGGCCAGCGCGGCATCGCCCATGCGGCGGCGGAAGCCACCATAGTCGTCGCGCCGCGCCTCGGTCACGCTAAGCTGGTCGGTGCGGAGCAAGGCGGCGGCCTCGCGGAAGCTCAGGCCGCGCGCGGGATCGTCACGCAGCGCGATGCGTCCGTTGCCGGCGACCAACTGCGCCGGCGCCGCCTGCAATGTGGGTGCGACCTGGGCGAACAGCATCTGCTTCAGCTTCCACGCGGCGGTGCGCGCCGGCGGTGTCATCGAGGCGGTCGTGCGGCTGCCGTTCGACGGCGGCCCCGCGGGGAAGTCGGTGTCGCCGATATGCAGCGTGATGTCCTCGGTCCGCAGCCCGAGCTCCTCGGCTACCACCTGCGCCAATATCGTTCCGCTGCCGGTGCCGAGATCCTGCACGCTGGACAGCACCGCCACCGAGCCGTCGCGCAGCAGGCGCACCTCGCAGGCGGCGTTGGTGTAGATATTGGCGCCCCAGAGCGATTGCGCCACGCCGAGGCCTCGCTTGATCCGGCCGGTATCGGCACCCGGCTTGTGCCGGCGGTCCCAGCCGATCTGTTGCGCGCCCAGGCGGCGTTCCTCGCGTCGCACCGGGGACGGATCGATGCGTTCTCGCAATGCCAGCGGATCCAGGCCGAGCCGGTCGGCAAGCTCGTCGATCGCCTGCTCCATGGCGAAGGCACCCGGCGTGTTGCCCGGGCCGCGCATCGCCGAGCCGCGGCCGGCATTGATGAAGACGTCGTTCTGCGCGATGGAAAAGTTCGGGCAGGTGTAGAGCGCCTGGGCGAAGTTGCCGATGCCGGCGCTGACGCCGACGCCGGCCGTGCCGTATTCCTGCACGGCGATTGCGGTGAGCGTGCCGTCGCGGCGCGCGCCCAGGCGCACATGCTGCCAGGTGGCCGGGCGGTTGCCGCTGTCGAGTTGTTCCTCCGCGCGATCGAATACCAGGCGCACCGGCGCGCGTGCCTGGCGCGACAGCATGACCGCGTAACGGCCATAGGGGCCAAGTTGCGATTTCGATCCGAAGCCGCCGCCCATCGCGGCAACCTTCACGCGCACCTGGCTGAGTTTCAGACCGAAACTCTGTGCCAGTTCGTGGCGTACGCCGGCGGTGAACTGGGTGGAGATCCAGACCGTGAGGCCGTCGGGGCGCCAATCGGCGACGACGGCGTGCGGTTCCATGCAGCAATGGGTCTGCGTCTGGGTGCGGTACTCGGCCTCGATGGTGACCTCGGCCTGGGCGAGGCCCTGGGTCAGGTCGCCGCGGCTGCCTTGGGTGTCGGGGCCGCGCACATTGCCGACCACCGGCAGGCCGGTCGCGACCGGGATCTCGGTGACCGCGAGCGATGGGTGCTCGCCCGGTTGATAGACCAGGCTGGCACCCGGGCGGCGCGCGGCATCCATGTCGACGACGAACGGCAGGGGCGCATAGTCGACTTCGATCAGGCCCAGCGCGGTGTCGGCGGCGGCCTGGGTCGCGGCGGCAACGGCGGCGACCGGTGCGCCGACGTAACGCACGATGGCGTCTTTCGGCGCGATCACCAGCACGGCGCGCACGCCCGGCAGACGCGCGGCGGCGGCGCTGTCGATGGCCTGGACGCGGGCGTTGGGGGACGCCGAGCGAAGGATGCGCGCGTGCAACAATCCCGGCAGCTTGATGTCCACGGTATATTTCGCCGCGCCGGTGACCTTGGCGCGCGCGTCCTGGCGATTGATTTTCTTGCCGATCACCTGGAGGGCGCTGTTCACCGGCAGCGGCGGTGGTTCGTCGGGGGGAATGTTACGTTCGACCTCGGTCAGGCCAACGCTGGCGATGCCGAGCGGGAATTTTTCCATCCGCAGTAAGTCGTCAGCCATGGTCAGGTCTTTCCGGGGGTGCTGACGGCCCGCATCGCCTCGAGCACGTGCGGGTAGCTGCCGCAGCGGCAGATATGGCCACTGATCGCCGCGTGGACGTCCTCCGGCGTTGGTTGCGGAATGCGTTGCAGCAGTGCGGCGCAGCTCATCACCATGCCGGGGGTGCAATAACCGCATTGCATCGCGTCATGGTCGATGAAGGCTTGCTGCACGGGATGCAGCGTGTCGCCCTGCGCCAGCTCTTCGATGGTGGTGACCGCGCGCGTGCCAACGTCAAGCGCCAGCACCATGCACGAGGCAACCGGTGCGCCATCGAGCCACACCGTGCAGGCCGAGCAGGCACCACGATCACAGCCAATCTTGGTGCCGGTCAGGTCGAGCTTGTCACGCAGCAGCTCGGCCAGGGTGACGTTCGGCTCGACCCGCACCGCGCGTTGCCTGCCGTTGACAGTCAATGTCACGGCCACGGCATCGGGGCCTTGGATCGCCGGCGCATCCGCGGCCAGGGCGCCGCGCGCCTCCCCCAGGAGCGCCACACCGCCCGCGGCGACGCCGGCACCGCCCAGGAACGATCGGCGCGACACCGATGGCGTGCGACAGGACTTTGACATGCGCAGCTCCATGTCGCTTGGCGCGTGCAACCGCACCCAAGATTCGCTTTACGATTGTCTTTAGGCGCACGCGGCGCCTTTGGCGTTGACTCAGATCAACCGGCTACCCGCGGTGTGCGCGGCGCCAAGGCGGCGCTTCGCATCGCCGGCGCCGCACATCGTGGGCTAACGGCGAAGTCGATCGCGCAGGCGTGTCAGTGCCAGATCGGCTGCCGCGAAGTCTCGCATCACAAAGCCCGCCGCGAGCTCTGGGCTCGCCGCGCGCAGGACAGCCTCGACGTTACCCGTGTAGCGGACCCGCCCGTCGGCATCGACCACGACGCCGTTCTGTTCCTCGAACGCTGCATTCCACCTAATCGCCTCCTGCCGCGTCACGCCGGCGGGTAGATCCAACACGATCTCGTTCCCACGCAGTGCAACCGGATATCCGCCCGGCAGTCCCCCTGGACCCGGGACATGGCCCCGCCAATCTTCGCCCGAGGTCATGGCGATAAACAGCGGCACACCGGAGGCCCCGGAGATGTCGATCGCCGATTCCGGGGAAAGTTGCACCGCGGCAAAGCGCTGGTGAACGTCATTGAGCTCCCGTCCATCCAACCACACGCGCGGCGCCGCTTTCCCCGCGCGTTCTGATGCGATGCGTCGGAATGCCGCGAGCGCGGCGTGCTGCGCCAGAAGTTGCAGCCTTTTGTGGCTGGGTCCCAATACCCCGGCAAACGCGTGTGCCAGGATGGCAACGTTACCGATGCCGCACGCGATCGGCAGTCCGGCGGCGGCGATCATTCCGTTGACGACATCAGGATAGCAACAATTGATGAAATACGCCCGAGGTTGCGCGACACTGACGGCGCGGGACACCTCGATCGACAGGCGTGCCTGCAGGATGGCGGACACACCAAGACCACCCTCCTGCACCAGGCGCGCCCAGCCATCGGGCTGCGCCACGGCGACACGGCCACCTTGCGCTGACGCGGTGTTCACCACGACGCGTGGCTGCAATGCCGTCAGCAGCGGCGCAACCGCATCGATCGCCACCGCATCGATCACTCGTTCGGTGACACGGATCTTCGTGCCGAACATCGCGGCGCGAGCCATGGCCGCCGTCCTCAGCCATGCCGCACGCACGGCATTGCGTCCGACCACGACGACCGACAACTCGCGTGGGGCAGTTGCAGCGAGATCGAACAGGATGCGCGCCGCGAAGTTGCCGGTGCCAAAGAGCACGAGGTCTGCCGATTCGGGCATGTTTGAAAACTCTCCGCGTGGGACGCCACGCTGACGTCGCGCGATTTGCGCGTCAATCGCCTGGCGGGATCATGCGCCGGTAAATCAGATGCGCGACTGGATCGCGATCACGGATTGATCGACGAAACCGACCGCGCCACACTCGGTGGCATGAACGCTCCCATCGATACCCATGCCGATTGGCACGACATGCCGAACCCTTGCGCCTTCGCCGCGTTGATCGGCCCGGTGCAGCGACGCCGCGACGGTGCGCACTGGCGCTACGGCCTGCGTGTCGCCCCCCAGCACACCAACAGCACCGGCATCATGCATGGTGGCGTGATCACCGCCTTCCTGGATGAAGTGGTGGGTGAGATCGTCAACGATCTCGGCAACCGCAAGAATGTCACCGTGCAATTCGCCACAACCTTCCTGAGCAAGGCTCAGGTCGGAGACTTTCTTGAATGTGCTTGCGAGATCGTGCGGGCCACACGGTCGATGACCTTCATCCAGGCGAGCCTGAACGTGAATGGCGAGGCCATCGCGACCGCCACGGCCATCTTCAAGGCGATGCGACCCGCGACGTAGGTTGCCGAGCCACCCACGCGCCGCATCACTTCGGGAGTACCATCGATGTCCGACAGCCTGATCATGTACGAGTGCAAGGATCAGATCGCGACCATTACGTTCAACCGGCCGGAGAAACTCAACGCGTTCACCGATGACATGGTGCGCGAGCTCGCGGCGGTGCTGCGCCAGTTCGACCTGGACCAGGACGCCAACGTCGCGATCATGTGCGGCGCCGGGCGCGCTTTCTCGGCCGGTGCCGATGTGCAGCAACGGCAGTTGCGCACGCGCGAGGAGTTCGACCGCAACGGCGGCCCACAAGGCTGGGGCGCCAATGCATCGGAGTTGTTGATGCGCGCGGTGAACTGGAAGCCGGTGATCGCGGCACCGCACGGGTTCGCGGTCGGCCTGGGGCTCGGCCTGACGATGGAATCCGATCTGGTGGTGGCCGAAGCCGGAACACGGTTCCAGATCGCCGAGACCAAGCGCGGGCTGGCGTCGTCACGCTATTGGGCGCTGCTCAACCTGCGTGGCGGTGCGGCGTTCGCCACCGAAATGGCTTTGACCGGTGGGTTCTTCACCGCGGAGCAGGCGCTGGTGGCCGGCGTGATCAATCGAGTCGCACCCGCAGGGGCACACATGGTGGCGGCGCGAGAGCTGGCCGCCGAGATCGCCGCCAATCCGCCGCTAAGTGTGCGGGCGACCGTGCGCACGCGGCGTTGGTATATGGAGGCGGCGGAGAAGGAGGCCTATCTGCAGACCGATCCGCTAAAGCTGCACCTGACCGAGGATTTCGCCGAGAGCGCACGGGCATTCGCCGAGAAACGGCCGCCGGCGCCTTACAAAGGCCGCTGACCGGAACTGCGTGCCCTACGGTGCGATACCGCGGGGTGCCAGCAGCGCTCGTTCGACGGCCGCGGCGACCTCAGTGACGCGGCCGACCGCTTCGCAGCCTGCGGCACGGAAGGCGGCGAGCTTCGCGGCCGCGGTGGTGGCCTGTTGGCCGCCGCCATGGATGGCGCCGGCGTGGCCCATTCGTTTCTCAGGCGGTGCGTTCTGCGCGGCGATGTAGGCGACCAGCGGTTTACGCATGTGCTGGTGCGCCGCGATGGCCTGGTATTCCAGGCCGCCGCCCGGCTCGCCGATCAGGACCACCAGATCGGTCTCATCATCGGCCTCGAACAACGGCAGCACGTCGGCATAGGTGGTACCAATCACTGGATCGCCACCGAGACAGACGATACTGCTCTCGCCGTAGCCGCGCTGTTGCAGATACTCAAGCACCTCGTAGGTCAGCGTCCCGCTCTTGGAGACGACGCCGATACGACCGGACCGCACGTTGTTGTCGTTCAGGTCGGCGAGGTTCGCCTTGCCCGGGCTGATCACCCCGGCCGAGTTGGGTCCTAACAGACGTGCCCCGCGCGCCCGCGCGTAGGCGCGCATGCGGATCGCGTCGTGGACCGGAACGTTCTCGGTGTACAGCACCAGTGTTGCGATGCGGGCCTCCAGCGATTCGAGCACGGCGTCGAGTGCAAGGTCGCTGCGTACCACCGTCAGCGCTGCATTGGCGCCGGTGGCCGCCACGGCAGCTTCGGTGTTGTCGAACACCGGGATGCCGGCGACCTGCTGGCCGCCGCGTCCCGGCGCAACGCCGGCCACCAACGGCGTGCCGCCGGAGATCATGCGCTGCGCATAGCTGCGGCCGGTCGATCCGGTGATGCCCTGGATCAGAATGCGCGAGCTGGCGTCTACAAGAATCGCCATGTCAGGTCCTGGTCGCCTGGCTGACTGCTTGCGCGCAGGCGTCGCCGAAATCGCTCAGCATCTCGCAGCCGCATGCGGCGAGGGCGGCACGTGCTTCCGATTCCTTTTCACCGCGCAGGCGCAGAATCAAACGGTCGCGCGTCAGCTCCGGTAGGCGTTGCAGCGCACGCACGATGCCTTGGGCGATCGTTTCCAGGCTGCGGAACTGAAAGTGCACGTTCACCATGATGACGGCCGGATCGAGCTCTTGCAGCACCAGCGCGATCACGTCGGCGATGCGGTCGGGTCCGTGCGCCGTCGCGCCGTGCAGCTCCACCACGCCAGACATTGTGCCGCCGAGCGCGACCACTTCGTCGAGCGTCGCCATCGTCAGGCCGGCACCGTTCATGATCGCGGCGATGCCGCGCGGCGCGCCAGTCTCGACACCGATGACGCCGAGTTCGCGGCTGCGCTGCTCGAACGTGGTGCCGGCAGGCGCGGCGCGACGACCGGGATGGCGAAAGGCGGCATCCTCATCTAACAGCACCTTGGCATCCGCGGCGACAAGGCGGCCATCAGTGGTGAGGACCAACGGATTAATCTCGATCA
>Ga0182030_10013733_pt1 | contig 16082 bp, 13 predicted proteins | sample 812S3MmetaG_FD_121299 | JGI IMG/M metagenome (GOLD analysis project Ga0182030, IMG submission 121299) | Permafrost microbial communities from Stordalen Mire, Sweden - 812S3M metaG (Illumina Assembly) | ecosystem: Environmental > Terrestrial > Soil > Wetlands > Permafrost | place: Sweden...
CCTGTCCATCGAGTCGAACCGCCTGTCCATGCGAGCCTCAAGGTCCCTGATTTCTCTCGTCAGGTCCACACGAAGCAAGGCCATCTCCGCACGAAGGGTCTCTTTGGCTTCCGTGATTCTGCTGTTGCTGTAGATCAGCATCGGCAGCGGGATGATAATGGCCAGCGCAATCGTCATCATTCGCGCACAGGTCGCAAGTCCGTTGTGCGTGTTAAGAGAAGCGCGTCGGTCAGCACCTTGAGTTCGTATTCTAACAGTATGAATATCCCTTCCTGGCCGGTTTCCGGGGCGCGCGAAAGAGAGCTTATCGACGAAGTTCTCGCGAGCGATCGCTGGGGCGGATACCATCCGATCGTAGCTCGCTTCGAGCAGGACTTCGCAGCGTTTCAGCATTGCCGATTCGGTCTCGCCGCGATGAACGGCACGCTCACGCTCGAGATGGCGCTGGAAGCTCTGGGCATCGGCAAGGGCGACGAAGTCATCGTGCCGGCGATTTCATTCATCGCAACGGCCACGGCTGTATCGCGCGTCGGGGCGATTCCGGTGTTCGTCGACATCGAACGCGACACGTTTAACATCGATCCGGAGCGCGTAAGACAAGCCATCAGTCCACACACGAGGGCCATCATGCCGGTGCACTTCGGCGGTCCCATGGCGGACATGGATTCGCTCGCCGCCATTTCGCGGGAACACGGAATTCCGCTGATCGAAGACGCGGCCCACGCGCATGGATCCGAGTGGAACGGCCGCCGGGCCGGCAGCCTCGGCGTTTTCGGATCGTTCAGTTTTCAGAACGGCAAGGTGATGACGGCGGGTGAGGGCGGCATTCTGCTTTCGAACGACGAATCCCTGATCGATCGTGCGCGCGAGATTCTCGATATCGGCCGCCGCAAAGGCGAAGGCTGGTTCTTTCATTACACCCTCGGCTCCAATTACCGCATCACAGCCCTGCAATGCGCCGTGCTGATCGCCCAGCTCGAACGGCTGCCGGAACAGAACTGCCTGCGTATGCGCAACGCCGGGGCGATCCGCGAAGCGCTCGCCGATCTGCCAGGCCTGCACCTTCAGCGCGTGCCCGATGCTGCGCGCACGCACACCAATTACCTGCTGCTCGGATGGGTCGACGGAGACCGCGGGGCATTTCATCGAAACCTCACCGCGGCCGGATATCCGTGCACGCCGTTCTACCCGCATACGCTCTACAACAATCCGCTTTACAAAGAGCGGCACAACTGCCGCGTCATGCCCTGTCCGAACGCCGAAGCGCGGATCACCGACGCGTTCTGGATACCCCATCGCGCGCTGCTTGGCGATGAGATCGAGACGCAGGGTTTAGCCTCGGCTATCCGGACTGCGGCCGCTGCGGCCTAACGCACCTGCGGCAGACTTCTCGCGAGGAAATCCAACACCTTCGGTGCGGCGTCGAGGGAGGATTCGGCGTTGCCCTTCGGCGTTCCTCCCATCTCCACGTCGCGGCCGGAGGTCGGATTTCGCGTCCAGCCCTGCCATGCGGGAATGATCTCCGGGTGCCCGGCGCCGTGCCCGGCGTGCGCGTAATGGAGATGGACAACCTCGTGTGCAAAATGCTCGCGCTTCAGACGCGCCACCACGGCGTCGGCCATTCCTGTCGAGTCCCAAACTCCGTCGTCGCCGCCCGATACGACGAGAATCGGCCCCTGCGTGTGCTCGACAGCGATCTCCGCGCGCGGGTCCGGCTGGATTCCACCGCGACCGAGGCCGCGACCGGGGCGGCCAAACGCGAGAGGGTTCTCCTTCCAGGTCCAGGCATAGGGCACGGGCGTGAAGCCGCAGCACGCGGGATAGCGCACATTGGCGGGCACGTAAGCCACAACCGCTTTGATGACCGGATACATCGAGCCGAGCTGCAGGGCGAGTTCACCACCGCGGGATCCTCCCGTGACCGCGATGCGCCGCGGGTCGACCTCGGGACGGCGCGTCATCCACGCCAGAGCCTCGCCGAAGTATTCGAGCGGAATGCCGGCGAGCTCCTTCGGCATATCGTCGAAACGGAAGTACGCCAGCGCGAGCGCCACATAACCGTGCGACGCAAACCACGCGGCGCGGCGGCCGGGTACGCCGCCTTCCGATCCTCCCAGAACAAGGATGCCCGGATGTCGCATCTTGTCCGCCGGCGTGAACAGCAGACCGCGCAGAGAGCCGTCGTGCACCACGATGCGCTCTACGCCCTCCGCGATCGGGCTCTGTTCGCGGTGGGCCGCGGAGACAACGGCCTTGCCGCGCATCAGATGGAATTCGATCGTCTGAACGCCGAACTCGCGTGGCGGCTGGTAGCGTCCCTCGCGTAAGCCAACGGGCTTCATCGACCAGACCGGTCCCATTGCGGAGACCTCTTTGTATGAGCCTCCGACCGGCGCCTGCTTCGATGTGTCGACGTTGCCGTCCGCATCGGCGACGAAGTCCGAGCGTGAATCCCAACGGCCATCCGCACCATCGACGAGTTCGGCCTCAATCGTTAGCCGTTCGTTCGGCTGCGCGCCGGTGACTCGGATGACGGCGGGCTGGTCGATGAGAACGCGAGCAGGCGTGACTTCTATGGTTTGACCAGACAGGGTCTGACCAGCCAGACAGGCGCACGTTGCGAACGTAATACACCAGGCAAGGCGCATATCTCATTCAAGATATAATCTCCGCGTGCTCCCGGCGCGAAGCATTTGTATCGCACTTCTCGTATTGGTTGCGCCGACTTTCGCGCAGCAACTTGCTAAGGACCCCGGAGCCTTCGACCCCGCCGCGCCCGATCCCGCATCGCAGCGCAGGAATTTGCCTCCGGCCGGTCCGGCGCCGCATCTTCCCGACGGTCGTCCGGACTTCGGCGGGAAAGGCGCGTGGTACCCAGGATTCGCGGGGAACATCGCGGAAACTAAATGGAAGGGTGTGAAGAGCGCCGATCAGCATGTCGATGTGCCGTTTCTCGACTGGTCGCAGAAGCTTTTTAATGAGCGCGTGGAAACCATCGGGAAGGACGATCCCGAGGCGCGATGCCTGCCGGTGGGCGTGCCGCGGTACATGTTCGATCCGTATCCGTTCCAGATGGTCCAGCTGCCGGACCGCGTCGTCTTCCTGTTTGAGGGCGATAACTATCCATGGCGCAGCATCCCCCTGGACACCCCTCTGGATCGGAAGGAGCATCCGAAGGATTTGAATCCGACATGGATGGGCGACGCCGTCGGCCATTATGAAGGCGACACGCTGGTGGTGGATGTCGTCGGTTTCAACGGGCTCGCGTGGCTGGATCAGGCGGGGCACGCCCAAACAGACAAAGCGCACATCGTCGAGCGCTATACCCGTACCGATTCGCGGACGCTGAAATATGAGGTGACGATCGACGATCCCGGAGCCTGGTCGAAGCCGTGGGTCGCCTCAAACACGGTGTCGTGGCGGCCGGGGATGGAATTGATTGAATACGTGTGTAACGAGGACGAGAAAAGTTCCGCCCATATGGTGGGCAAGTAACCCGTTTCGCGGTCCCAAACTAGTGATATGATGACTTGCCAGGAGGGAAACCTCTCTCCAAGGAAAATTCAGAGGAGCTTTTGTATGAAGATTAGTCTGCTGTGTGTTCTGGCGCTCGGACTGGGCCTCGCCGCTATGCCCGCGCTCGCCCATCATTCGTTCGCGGCCGAGTACGACAACAAAAAGCCTGTCGACCTCACCGGTACTGTCACGAAGGTCGAATGGATGAACCCTCACGCCCGTTTCTATCTGGACGTGAAAGACGACGGCGGCAAAGTGACCAACTGGGAGTTCGAGCTGGGCAGCCCGAACGGCCTGATGCGCCAGGGCTGGACGCGCAACTCGATGAAGATCGGCGATACCGTCAACGTGCAGGGTTCTCTGGCGAAGGACGGATCGAATCTGGCCAATGCGCGTACCGTGAAGCTGAGCGACGGCCGTAAGCTGTTTGCGGGTTCGGCCAGCGAAACGGGCCGCGAAGAAGCGCCGGCCGATAAGAAACAGTAGTTATTGGGCAATTGTTCCGGGGTCCGGAACGAAGGGCGCAGCCTCAGTGCCACAGCCGGTTTGAGGCGAGGCGCGCACCTTCGCTCAGGGCCCCGAACTTGGCCCATATAACGGTCGGGTGCACCTCGGTAGTGTAGGTAGCCTGCGACGAGAAGCCGCAGTCGGTCCCTGCCAGTACGTTTTCTTTGCCCACCAGCTTTGCAAACCGCGTCAGGCGCTCGGCGATCAGTTCCGGGTGTTCGACGATGTTTCCGGCGTGCGTTATTACGCCCGGAATGATCACTTTCCCTTCCGGCAGTTTCACGTTTTCCCACAGATGATATTCGTGTTCGTGGCGCGGGTTAGCGGCCTCGAAGCTGTAGGCGCCCGCGTTCACCTGAAGCATGTAAGGCGCGACTTCTGAAAGCGCGGCCTCGTGGATGCGCGGCCCTTCGTTGATGCCGTAGCACGTGTGCAGGCGGACGCGATCAGGAGGAATGCCGCGGAGCGCGTCGTTGATGGCTTCGACGAAGACCGCCGCGCGGGCGTGCTGCTGGGCGGGAGTCAAGGCGGGCTCGGCGAAGTTCTCACTCAGGAACGGGTCATCAATCTGCAGGAGGAATCCGGCTTCGATGATGGCCTGATATTCAGTGCGGAGAGCGGCGCCGAGAGCGTGGAAGAATTCCTCGTCCGTCTTGTAATATTCGTTTGAACCGACACCGCTGGGCGCTACGGCGGGCATGAAGGCGGTGCAGTTGGGGTAGTCGGAGAGGGCGGCCTTCAGGTTGGCGATGTCGCGCTGGATCCGTGCATGGCCTTTGTATCGGATTGGGCCCGTGCAGACGAGCGGGACGGAGGACACGACCGATCCGCCGAGCATGGCGCGCTTGAAGTATTGCTCGTAGTATTCAGGGAAGGCTGCGACCTCGGCAGCGAATTTGTTGCCGCCCGCACCGGGGCGGGGTTCGAAGCCCTCGAGGCGCTCACCGATATAAGAAAAGAAGCCAGGTTTGGACTGCTCACCGTCGGTAAGGATGTCGATGCCGCATTCGGCCTGTCTACGCACGATGTCGGCAACAGCGGAACGCAGCTCGATGTCGAAAACGGTTCCGCTGTTGCCATCTTTCATCAGGTCGAGCAGCGCGCGCGGACGGGGAAGGCTGCCGACGTGCGTAGTGCGGATACGATCGGCGTTCTGCTGAATATTCACAGCAGAATACTGTATCGCCCTTCCCGCGCGCTCTGCCGTGAGGCGTTCGAGAGCTAAGCCGCAGCCGCCGTCTGCTGCACTTCCCCCGTATATATCTGCCGGGGCCGCGCGATCTTCTGCTCGGAGTCTTCCAGCATCTCCTGCCATTGCGCCAGCCAGCCAACCATGCGCGGGATGGCGAACAGCACGGTGAACATATCAGGTGAGAATCCCATTGCCTGGTAAATGATCCCCGAATAGAAATCCACATTGGGGTAGAGCTTGCGCTGCACGAAATAGGGATCTTCAAGCGCAATTTTCTCGAGCTCGATGGCGATGTCGAGTTTGGGATTGCGCCCGGTGACGGCGAACACCTGCTCGGCTGTCTGCTTGATGATGCGGGCGCGGGGGTCGTAGTTTTTGTAAACGCGGTGCCCGAAGCCCATGAGACGGAACTCGCCCGCTTTCACCTTTTTGATGTAGTCGGGAATATTCTTCACCGAGCCGATCTCGTCGAGCATGCGCAGCACTTCTTCGTTGGCCCCGCCATGCAGCGGACCCGACAGCGCCGCCGCCGCGGCAGCCGCGGTTACGTAGGGATCCGCCAGCGAACTGCCCACGCTGCGCATGGCCGTTGTGCCGCAGTTCTGCTCGTGATCCGCATGCAGGATGAAGAGGATGTCGAGCGCGCGCGCCAGCACCGGGTTCACGTTGTATTTCGGCTCGGTCATCTTCCAAAGCATGCTCATGAAGTTTTCGGTATAGCCGAGCGTGCTGTCCGGGTAGTTGTACGGGAGGCCGAGGCTGTGCCGGTAAGCGTAGGCGGCGATCGTCGGAATCTTGGCCACCAGCCGGAGCACCTGCACCTCGCGATCCGCCGCATCTTTCACATTTCGGGCCGTCGGGTAGAAGGTGGACAGCGCCGCCAGAGTGCTCACCAGCATGCCCATGGGGTGCGCATCGTGGTGGAAGCCATCCATGAATTTCTTGACGTTTTCGTGGACCAGCGTGTGACGCCGGATTTTGCCGTCCCATTCCGCGAGCGCCGCGGCGTCGGGCAGTCTGCCGTACAGGACCAGGTAAGCCACCTCGAGAAAGCTGTATTTTTCGGCGAGCACATCGATCGGGTAGCCGCGGTAGAGCAGAATGCCTTTGTCGCCGTCAATATAGGTGATCGAACTCTGGCAGCAGGCCGTGTTCAGGAAGGCGGGGTCGTAGCTCATGACGCCGAAATCGTCCGGCTCGGCCTTAATCTGGCGGAGGTCTGTGGCCCGAATGTTGCCGTGGAACAGGGGCAGATTATAGGTTCGTCCGGTACGGTTGTCGGTGACCGTCAGAGTTTCGTTTGGCATCGATAGAGGCTCCTTATGGTTGTTGCTCTGACCTCGCAATCCGCGGGCCAGAAGCCGGTCTGGTAATTGCTTTTCGTTTCAATCGGGGGAGTCGGTGCGTGCGTGCCAGCGCGCACGGCTGGGCCAGCCGACGCATGGATTGGCCGCGCGGCGCTATGATCGATGCATGGGCGTCGGCACCCTGATTTCGCTCGAGGAATACCTGCGCAGCAGCTTCCACCCGGATCGTGACTTTGTTGAAGGTCAGGTGGTGGAGCGAAACGTGGGCAAGAGAAGACATGCGTTTACGCAGGGTGAGATTGCGATTTGGTTTGGACGACAGAAAGACATGCTCCGGCTGCAGCCGATGACGGAACTGCGAGTGCGTGTCGGGGCCGATCGTGTTCGAATACCAGACGTTGTGGTTTGCGAGCTGCCGTTGCCTGACGAAGAAATCTTCACCGCGCCCTCGTACCTTTTCGTCGAAGTGATGTCCGAGGAGGACACGATGAGCGGTCTGCAGGACCGTATTGATGACTATCTGCGGTTCGGCGTACCGAACATCTGGGTGATCGATCCCTGGAAGCATCGCGGCTGGCGCGTCACCGCTGACGGCTGGGCCGTTGCTTCTGACGGCATCATGCGAACCGCGGATGAGCGCGTGGCGATGCCGCTTGCGGACGTGCTGCTTCCGTGAGTCACTGGGCGGTCGCGTGAGGAATCACTCGAGCGCGACCTCGGAGATGGTGGCATTGCGACTCTGTTTGGGAAGGACAGGTAGACGGTCTTTTCCCCGGAACTCCTGCGCGGCAGCGTGATAACCTGAGGGTTCCGCTTCATGCAGCCCATATGTCCGCTCGTGTGAGCGAAGCCTACGTCCTGCAGACCTGGCCATTTAAGGAAGGGGATCTGATCGTCAGCTTTCTGGCGCGCGATCACGGGAAACTGCGGGGAGTGGCGCGCCGCGCAAGAAGGCCGAAGAGCGGATTCGGATCCGGGCTGGAGCGGCTGTCACACGTCAGAATGTCCTACTTTCATCGCGAAAACCGCGAACTGGTCACGATCGATTCGTGCGAGATTCTGCATTCGCAGTTCGGCGTGCTGAACGATTTTGCCGCGGCCTGCGCGCTCGATTTTTTCGCCGAGGTTTCCGAACAATTGCTGCCCGCCGCTGAGCCTAACGAAAAATATTTCCGATTGATTACAGCCGTGCTGGAGCATCTGCGCACCGGTAGCGCCTGGCGCGCGGTGACGTACTTCAGCGTCTGGGCAGTGAAGTTGGCCGGACTGCTCCCGGAACTGCACGTTTGTCTGGGATGCGGCACGTGGCTGGATGATCCTGAAAAACCTGAACGTGCCTGGTTCGCGCGAGGTCGGGCGGGGCTGCATTGTCAGGACTGCCGTCGGGCGCTCGATATTCGCAGTGCCTGGGAATTGTCATCCGAATCACGCGCCATTGCGGAGGAAATTCTGCACACGCCCATCGGGCAATTGGCGGAGCGCGCGTGGACTCAGTCGACCGCGGCGGACCTGCGACGGTTTCTCGCGCAACAGATGGAAGCACAGATTGAGCGAAAGCTGATCACGTTTCCGGTACTCGAGGCGGCTGCGTAATCAAGATGCCGGCGCCGACATTTCAGGAAAATATCTTCCGGCTGAAGCAGTACTGGGGCGACCGCGGCTGCGTCGTCCAGGAACCGTTCGACGTGGAAGTGGGCGCGGGAACCTCGTGTCCGGAAACTTTTCTGCGCGCGCTGGGACCGGCGCCGTATCGCACCGCGTACGTACAGCCGAGCCGCCGGCCTGCCGACGGGCGCTACGGGGACAATCCGAATCGGCTCTACAAGCACATGCAGCTCCAGGTGCTGCTGAAGCCCACGCCCGCGGATGTGATCGAACAGTACATGGGCAGTCTCGAAGCCATCGGCATCGATTTGCGCAAGCACGATCTCAAGCTCGAGGAAGACAACTGGGAGAATCCGTCGCTTGGCGCCTGGGGCGTGGGCTGGCAGGTGATGCTGGACGGTCTCGAGATCACGCAGTTCACCTATTTCCAGCAGGTGGGCGGGATCGACCTCGACCTTGTGCCGGCAGAGATCACGTACGGCCTCGAGAGGCTGACAGCGTTTCTGCAGGGTGTCGACAGCGTTTACGACATCGAGTGGACCAGGGGCGTGAAATATCGCGACGTGCGCTATGCCGATGAGCTGCAGTATTCGGTCTACAACTTCGAACTCGCCGACGTGCCCACCCTGTGGAAGCTGTTCGGGATCCACGAGGGAGAAGCCAAGCGGCTGCTTGAGCTGTATGCAGACTATGCGGAAAAGAAGCGCTTCCCGCTGCTCGCGGCATACGATCATGTGCTGAAATGCAGCAATCTTTTTAATACGCTCGATGCGCGCGGGGCGATCAGTGTGACGGAGCGCGTGGCGGTGATCGGCCGTATTCGGAAGCAGGCGGTCGGTGTGGCGGAAGCCTGGATCGCGCAGGGGCAAGCGGCATGAATGTGGGGCAGGTTGTTAACCTGCAGGCGGGTTGTTTACCCGCCTTGGTCGGCGAGGTGGCAGCATGAATCTTCTCCTCGAAATCGGTGCCGAAGAAATCCCCGACTGGATGATCCCCGGCGCGCTCGAGTATCTGGGCGGCGCGGTGTGGGGACTGTTGAAGGACAATCAGCTGGGCGACGCGGCCGTGCGCACCGATGCCACGCCAAGGCGGCTTGTCGTTCGCGCCGAAGGCGTCATCGCGCAACAGCCGGATTCGGAGGAGCGCGTGTGGGGTCCGGCGAAAAATGCACCGCCGGCTGCCGTAGCCGGGTTCGCGAAGAAGCAGGGGCTTGCGCCGGAGCAGCTGGAGATTCTCTCCGATGGCAAGGCGGAGAAGTACACCTGCGTGCGGAAAACTGCGGGGCGTGCGGCCAGCGCGATACTCGCTGAGGCGCTGCCAGGGTTGCTCCTGAAGACCCCGTTTCCGAAAACGATGTACTGGGCGGCAAAGTCCGTGAGGTTCATTCGTCCGATTCGCTGGGTTGTTGCCCTGCTCGACAATCAGGTGACTCCCTTCGAGATCGCGGGAATTGCGTCAGGCAACGAATCCAGCGGGCATCGCAAGCTGGGTGCGGCGCGATTCCCGGTAACATACGAAAACTACGAGCAGAAGCTGCGCGAGAACTTCGTCATTCTGTCAGCGGAAGAGCGGCGCGAGCGCATCCGCGCGGTTCCGACGAAATACAAGTGCGATAACAATCTGCTGAATACCCTGGTCAACCTCACCGAATGGCCCACGCCGATTACCGGCAGCTTCGACCCGGAATTTCTCGATCTGCCAAAGGAAGTGCTGATCACGGTGATGCGGCACCACCAGAAGTATTTCTCCGTGGAGTCGGCGGACGGGAAGCTGGAGCCGAAGTTCGTCGCGGTGACGAATACAGATGGCGATCCCGACGGGCTGATCCGGCATGGAAATGAACGCGTGCTGCGCGCGCGGTTTAACGATGCGCGGTTTTTCTGGGACGCGGACCAGAAAAAGAAGCTGGCCGACCGCGTGCACGATCTCGCCGGCGTCACTTTTCAGGCGAAGCTCGGCAGCTACAAAGACAAAACTGAGCGCATCGAACAGCTGGTGCTGCTGCTCGGGCTTCATGTGGCCAACCCGGGCAGGACACCAAGCGAAGCCGATATTCGCAATGCGAAAGTGCGTTATACGTTCGGCGAAGATCATGCCGATCTCCATCCGGTGCGCGCCGCCCGGTTGTCGAAGGCTGATCTGACGACGGAGCTCGTGAAGGAGTTCACTGACCTGCAGGGCGTAGTCGGTGGTCTGTATGCGCGCGCGCAGGGCGAGCCGGAAGATGTCGCGATCGCGATTTACGATCACTACAAACCCGTCAGCATGGAAGATTCGATCCCGCGCACCCAGGCCGGGCAGCTGCTGTCGATCGCCGACAAGCTCGACACCCTGCGCGGATGCTTCAGTGTCGGGCTGATTCCCTCCGGATCGAAGGATCCGTTCGCGCTCCGGCGCGCGGCACAGGGCATCGTGAAGATTCTCGTCGAAGGCAAGCTGCGGCTGCCGATTCAGTCGCTCTGCGAAGGTTCACTGCAACTCGAAGAATTCATCGCCGACCGCGTCCGCTACTACTTCCGCGAAATTCGCAGCTTCGCCTACGATGAAGTCAATGCAGTGCTCAGTTCGGGCTGGGACGATCTGCTGGACGTGGAAGAGCGTCTTGAAGCCGTGCGCGCGGTGCGTCCCACCGAAGACTTCGAGCCGTTGGCGGCGAGCTTCAAGCGTATCCGAAATATACTGAAGCAGTCTCAGTTCGAGGGCGTAGGCGACAAGCTCGAAGAGTCGCTGCTCGAACCGGGTCCCGAAACCGGCCTCTATGAGGAGTTCGCGGCCACGCGCGCCGCCTGCAGGCTGCTGCCTGATTACCGCAGCAGACTGGAACGCATCGCTTCGCTGCGTCCGAAAGTCGACGTGTTTTTCGACAAGGTGCTGGTGAACGCGAAAGACGAGGCGGTGCGGCACAACCGCCTGACACTGCTTCACACCATGTTGGCCGAGTTTTCGACCATCGCCGATTTTTCTGAAATCGTAACCAGATCTGATACCCAAACCGAGAGCAGAGGGAACTGAACTTCATGAGCAAGTACGTATATTCGTTCGGCGGCGGCAAGGCTGACGGCGACGGCAAGATGAAAGACAAGCTTGGCGGCAAAGGCGCCGGGCTGGCGGAAATGTCGCGGGCGGGGCTGCCTGTTCCTCCGGGATTCACGATCGCGACCGACGTCTGCAACATGTACTTCGCGGCCGGCAATAAGATTCCGGAAAGTGTACAGAAGGAAATCGACGCGGCGACGAAAAAGCTCGAGCGCGAGATGGGTCAGAAGCTGGGCGACCCGTCGAACCCGCTTCTGGTGAGCGTGCGCTCAGGCGCAAAGTTCTCCATGCCGGGCATGATGAACACAATTCTCAACCTCGGCCTGAACGACGAAACCACCGAGGGTCTGGCGAAGAAGAGCGGCAATCCCCGCTTTGCATATGACTCCTACCGGCGCTTCATTCAGATGTTCGGCGAAGTGGCGCTTGATGTGCCTATGGAAAAGTTTGATCACATCTTCGATTCGCGCAAGGCGAAGAAGAAAGTGAAGCTCGATACGGAACTCACCGCGGAGGATCTGCAGTTCATCGTCGGTGAGTACAAGAAAGTCATCGAGAAGGTCACCGGCAAGCCGTTCCCGCAGGATCCGCACATGCAGCTCGGGCTCTCACGCGATGCGGTTTTCCGCAGCTGGTGGACGCCGAAGGCGAAATACTACCGGCAGATGGAAAAGATTCCCGATGACATCGGCACCGCGGCCAACGTGCAGGCGATGGTGTTCGGCAACATGGGCGAGACCTCCGGCACGGGCGTGGGATTCACGCGCGATCCGGGTTCGGGCGAAAAGGTCTTCTATGGCGAATTCCTGATGAACGCCCAGGGCGAAGATGTGGTAGCCGGCATCCGGACCCCGCATCCGATCGCGGATCTGGAAGCGATTTCGCCGGAGGCTTTCACGCAGCTCAAAGAAATCACCACCAGCCTTGAACAGCATTACAAGGACATGCAGGATTTCGAATTCACCATTCAGGAAGGCAAGCTGTACATGCTGCAGACCCGCAACGGCAAGCGCACGGGTCCGGCGGCGGTGCGCATTGCGGTCGCGATGGTGGAAGAGGGCATGATCGAGAAGAAGGAAGCGGTGACGCGCGTGGCGCCCTCGCAGCTCGATCAGCTGCTGCACCCTGTGTTCGATACGAAGACGCTGAAGGACCTGGTGAAGCTGACGACCGGCATTTCGGCATCGCCCGGTGCCGCAGTGGGACGTGTAGCGTTCACCGCGGAGGACGCCGTCGAGATGGCGCCGAGCGGCCCGGTGCTGCTGGTACGCAAGGAGACGACGCCGGACGACATTCACGGCATGGACGTGGCGCGCGGCATTCTTACCGCTATCGGCGGCAAGTCGAGCCACGCGGCTGTGGTCGCGCGCGGTATGGGCCGGCCTTGCGTGGTCGGTGCCAGCGGCATCCGCATTGACGAGCCGAAGAAGATTTTCACAGCGCAGGTCGGCGGCAAAACCGTCACCGTCAAAGAGGGCGATTTCATTTCGCTCGACGGCACGACAGGCGATGTCTATCTCGGCAACGCGAAATCCATTGAACCGGACCTGAGTCACGACTATATCGGAAAGTTCATGGGCTGGACCGATGAATTCCGCGGCAAGTTCGGTGTGCGCGCCAATGCCGATATTCCGCGCGATGCGATCGTGGCGCGGCGTTTCGGCGCTGAGGGCATCGGTCTGTGCCGTACCGAGCATATGTTCTTCGCCGAAGACCGTCTGCCGTTCGTGCAGGCGATGATTCTCGCCAGCGACGAGAAATCGCGGCGCAAAGCGCTGGCGAAGCTTCTGCCAATGCAGCGCTCCGATTTCGCAGGACTGTTCAAGGCGATGGATGGATACCCGGTCGTGATTCGCACCCTGGATCCGCCACTTCACGAATTCCTGCCCAAACGCGAAAACCTGATGGTGGATGTTGCGGTGCTGCCGCATGCCGACGCCAGGCTGAAGAAGGAGATGTCGGAGCGCTACGGTATCGCCGTGAAGGATCTGAAGAAAGCGCTGCCGGAACTGCTGCATCGCGTGGAAGACCTGCATGAGTTTAACCCGATGCTTGGCCATCGCGGCTGCCGGCTCGGCGTCTCGTATCCCGAGATCACTGAGATGCAGGTGCGCGCGATCTTCGAAGCCGCCGTGCAGGTGGCGAAGAAGGGCATCAAGGTGATTCCCGAAGTCATGATCCCGCTGATCGGCAGCGTGGAGGAGTTCGAGAATCAGAAAAAGATCGTCGTGCGCGTGGCGGATGAAGTATTCGCCAAAGCCGGTCAGAAAGTCCACTACATGGTGGGCACGATGATCGAGATTCCGCGTGCCGCTCTGACGGCGGACCGGGTGGCGAAGGAGGCGGAGTTCTTCTCTTTCGGCACCAACGATCTCACGCAGACCACGATGGGCCTTTCTCGCGACGACTACACGCACTTCCAGAAGGACTACGAGACGGCGAAGATCTTCAAGGCCGATCCGTTCGCGGTGCTGGATCAGGAAGGCGTGGGTAAGCTGGTCGAGATGGCCGTGAAGGCGGGGCGCGGCGCGCGCAAGGATCTCGAAGTGGGAATTTGCGGCGAGCACGGCGGAGAGCCGAGCTCCGTGGAATTCTGCTATCGGGTCGGGATGGACTACGTCTCGTGCTCGCCGTATCGCGTGCCGATTGCGCGACTCGCCGCGGCGCAGGCTGCCATCTCAGGTGGGAAGGCAATAGCCAGCCGGACAGCGTAAAGCGGCATCGCGAACGTTCGCCATCAGGCACTCACGCTGCATTAAACAGGTGACGTGCATTTGTCGTAACTGCGCGGGGTTTCGCGGCATAATCGAAGGTAGATGCTCCGCGCAGCTGTCTTTTTACTTTTTACCGCTTTACTGTCGTCCGCGCAGACTCCGAAGGATGTTCGGGCTGTCGCGAAGCAGGGCCAGACCGCCATTCCGACGGTCGCGGGTTACCTCAACAGCGCAAGCGTTGATACGCGCATCGAAGCAGTCAGGCAACTCACCGCGCTGGGCGGCAAGGATTCGCTCGATCCGCTCATCCGCGCGACACACGATGCGGATCCCGAGATGCAGATTCGCGCCACCGATGGTCTTGTGAACTACTATCTGCCGGGATATGTGAAGCAGGGGCTTGGCTCCTCCCTGATTCGCGCCGGCGCGTCGATCAAGGCGAAGTTCAGCGACGCCAACGATCAGATTATCGATGCGTTTGTAACCGTACGTCCCGAAGTGATTGTCGCGCTGGGGCAACTGGCGCGCGGCGGGTCGAGCTTCGACTCCCGCGCCAACGCCTGCCGCGCCCTGGGTATTCTGCGCGGCCGGGCGGCCCTCCCCGATCTCGTCGATGCCCTGCGCTCGAAAGACAACAACGTGATGTACGAATCACTGGCGGCTATCCAGAAGATCGGCGACCCGTCGGCCGGACCGCGAATCACTTACCTGCTGCGCGATCTCGACGATCGCGTGCAGACGACCGCGATCGAAACCTCAGGAACGCTGCGTGCCACGGATGCGCTGCCCACACTGCGTTCCATCGTGGCAAGCCCGCGCAATGTGAAGGCACAGCGCAGTGCGCTCGCCGCCATCGCCATGATGCCGCAGCCGCAGGACCGCGATATGTTCGTGCGCCAGTTGAGTGCCACCGATGCCAGACTGCGCGCCGCGTCGGCCGAAGGGCTGGGCCGAATCGGTAACCGCGCCGATGTTCCGGCTCTCGAGAAACTCTGGAGCGATGAGGACCGCATGGCGCCGCGTCTGGCCGTGGCGTTTGCGCTCGTAATGAGCGGCAACCTCAGCGTGGCGCCCGACGCGCCCCTGCGCTATCTCATCAATACGCTGAATTCAGCCGCGTATCACGACGTCGCTTACGCCTATCTGGTGGAGACTGCCCGGCAGGTGCCCGTGCTGCACGTTCTCTATACCCAGCTTGATTCGGGATCGAAGGACGAGAAGATCTATCTCGGGCGCGTGCTGGCGATGAGCGGCGATCAGGGTTCCGCGCCGTTCCTCGACAAGCTGAGCCGGGATAACGATCCGGACGTGGCGCGAGAAGGTTTGCGGGCGCTGCGATCTCTCCGCGCCCGCCTCGGATTCTAAGCCTATTTTGCTTTCTTCTGTTTCTGCTGACCGACGCGGACCTTAGACATCGCGGCTTTCGCTTCGTTGAAAGCTTTGTGGTCGTGACGGCTCACAGCGTCGGACAGAAATGTGTCGACGTTCGCTTCTTTAGGAAGCACGGCCATCAGCGTGTAGCTCGCATTGCAGGTCGGACAGAACGGCCGGAACCGCTTGACGTTGGGAATTGCCATAACAGAATTATCGTAACAGACGTCATCAGCGCCGCAGCAACGTCCCCGCGGGATCGAGCACCGCTTTGGCGCCGGCGGCCGGGACAGGAAAAGAAAAAGTCACCGGATCCGCGCCGGTTTCCACCTGTTTCAACACTTTCTTACCCTGCCCCGTCTGAATCTCCAGGGGCACGCTGACGCTGAAATCGTCCGCTACGTCGGATTGCGCGATCGTACCGGTGAGCTTCCATGCCCCGGGCTTGCCCTTAACCGCGTACGACAGCTTCAGTGTCGGGATGCCGGTCCCGTACACCCATTGGTCGAAGAAGCTTTCGAACTTCGGGTCGGGCGCATGCGGCGGCAGAAACTCGGCGCAGAGCAGGCGGAACTGCTCGGTGTCGACCGGCTGCCACTCGTAGCGCCGCCGCAGCTCGGCCAGCATGCGGATGAACTGCGCGTCGCCGAGCCGCTGCCGCAGCATGTGCATGATCCACGCACCCTTTCCGTACGCCACCGCAGACCAGGCGTTCGGGTTGTTCGAATTTTCGAGTCGCCGGCCCTCCACCACCGGACCCTCGGCTTCGGCGGTGCGCCCGTCAGCTCCTTTGGTCAAAAGCTGCCGCCGGTATTCGTTCAGCAAACCGTCCAC
>Ga0182030_10013735_pt1 | contig 16081 bp, 18 predicted proteins | sample 812S3MmetaG_FD_121299 | JGI IMG/M metagenome (GOLD analysis project Ga0182030, IMG submission 121299) | Permafrost microbial communities from Stordalen Mire, Sweden - 812S3M metaG (Illumina Assembly) | ecosystem: Environmental > Terrestrial > Soil > Wetlands > Permafrost | place: Sweden...
AAGTATCACACTAGGCGCATCTGAGATTGTTACTGTTAATGATTCGTCTGGTATCCTAACAGTTCAATAACTAAGCACCTACCTGTGGCGGCATACCAACTTATTACAGCACCTGGTGTATTCGACGTAACCAGTGTTCCGATTTATTTTAGCTACGGCTATGTAGTCAATACGGAAATCACACCTTACGCTGTGACTCCGTTACATGATACTCTTATGTATGTATAACTTGCCCACCTATGTATGGTAAGACCCAAGTTGCTAACTTCGCATTTGCTGGTCAGACTTGCATACCGATGTGGTGGACTGGTGTAATGAAAACTATTAAATCTTGTTATTATTTTTAGCTAATAGAAAGTGTGAGGACGGACAATGAGACTTGAATGTGTAACGGTTTGTCTTGAATACGCTGATTTCTTGGAATGGAGCATTAGGCATAATCAAGCCCATTTTGATGATTGGGTTGTTGTGACTGCGATAGATGATAAAGCAACACGTACTGTCTGTGATCGATACGGTGTCCGTGTTGCATTTTGTCCGCACTTCACCCGTACTGGATCTCGTTTCAATAAGGCCCTTGGTATCAATCAAGGTTTAAGTCATCTTACATGCGGTGATTGGATGGTTCACATGGATGCTGATTGCATCCTACCGCGCCATTTTCGTAAGCATGTCAATAACATCGCGCTTAACACCGAGTGTATATATGGAATCGATCGGGTATCTTGTCCTAATTATGAAGAGTGGATTAGATATCAAACACAACTCAATCCATACGAGAAGGGCTACTTCATTCATCCACCCGGCGATTGGAAGGTTGGTACTCGTATGGTACATTTTGACTATGGTGGGTGGACACCTCTAGGTTTCTTTCAACTGTGGCACGCGGATTCCGGTATCACACGTTATCCGACGGTAAGTTCGGCTAATGCCGAACACACAGATGTGCTCCATGGACTTCAATGGTCGCGCGAGAATCGTGTACTATTACCCGAAGTCATCGGTATCCATATAGGCAGTGAACCAGGGCCAATGGGAGTTAATTGGAGTGGTCGCCGTACCAAAGTATTTGGTAATGGTAAAGAGAATTGGGCGCTACGACCGCGTGATCCAGCATTTGAACACGCTCCGAACAGACTCAACGGAAAGCCTCACCTAGCTGGATGCCCCGCTACTAAGACGCATCGTTGTACCTGTAGTAGTTTTGAACATGGTAATAATGTAGGGTCAGCATAATGATTAAAATACTCAATATTATGTTATATCCGGTGTATTGGATGTTAGGTCATATCCTTGAATGGTTGTTTGGCCCTAGCGAAGGTGATTAACGTTAATTCAGAAAGCTAAGTATGAAAGATAATGACAACGTGAACCTATCATGCAAATTAGTACTAGATCTTACCTGTGCTCCTTCCCGTAATGGATATGGCGATATAGGATCTATTAGTATGGAGCAGCTTGATAAGGTAGAACGATTTATATACTCTGAACTAAAAGAGTTATTCAGTTATCTTGGTGTAAATGACGGTTCAGTAGTTAAAGTAGTTACTACCAAACAAACGCCATATCCACACCCAGCTTTATCCGTACATGTTGAGATTGAAGATACGCAACCAAGAGAACAACTATGTTACGATAAGGAAGTACCACAGTTAGAAAGTGATGTGGAATGAACGGAATTATTGTATTTATCTTGATTCAAACCTTTATCTTTGTCTTCTGGTTGTATCTACTGACCAAACGATTACATCGATTTGAAGATAAACATAACGAACTTCAGCGTATGTTTTCTAACGTCAAGTACGATACAATTATGCAATTAAAGTATCACCGAGAGTGGCATGATAGTCATAAAGCTAGACTCGATATAGGCAGAAATGCGTTTCGTAAGATCAGAGAACGGCTTAACAAATTAGAGCAGATCAATGGCCAAACCAAGGAAAGCTAACAGAGGAACTAACTTTATGAACCCCGAACTCATCAAGGCAGCCGAGGAAGCGGCACGCGAGGCTGCCATGCAATATACATTCAATAAGCTTGCCGTGATTCCTGCTAGTGCTGGTGACCCTACAGCGGGCGGGCAAGGCGCGGGTATGCCTGGTGGTCCTGGTATGCTAGGCGGGCCTGGTGCGCCTCCTCCTGGCGGTGATCCTTCAATGGGCGGTGCTATGCCGCCCGGTGGTGATCCTTCAATGGGCGGTGCTATGCCGCCTGGTGGTGATCCTTCTGCTGCAATGGGGCCAACCGATCCAGCTTTAGCGGCTGCGGGTGGTGGTATTGGCGATCAAGTTCGTCAAATGGTGCAACAGGAACTGATGGCGCAAGGTGGCAAACCTGGCGGTGCAGGTGCCGGTAAATCTGCTAAACCGGATGTTGCTGTAGAACTAGCTAAGCTTAATGATTTGGTTTATAAACTTGGCATGATGCTCACTTCAATTGCCAAGGAGATGGGTGTCGAGTTTCCAGCAGCTACGCTTCTAGGTCCTGCGCCCCCTGATAGTGATCCAGCCTTGGCACAAGCGGCAAACGCAGTTCCAGCACCATCAGCAGGTCCCCCAAGTGGCGCAGGCGGTGCTGATCAGGGTGGAAGTGCACAACCACCATTCCCACCTATTCAACCACTCAGTGGTGATCCTGGTGATGCAGGGGCAAAGTCAGCGTCTATCGCCGCTCTAGGTAAAGCTGCCTCAGACATCGCTGCCTTAATGGGTTTTGAAGATGATGGATTTGACGATGAATTAATAAGTGGCATGCACGCTACCAAAGTAGCTGACTATGCAGCACCGGATGTAGTAGGTTACCCAATCACATCTGAAGCAATCAATGATTTTGTCAATATGATGCCTGAGTCAGTTACACACGCTCAACCTGTTAGTTTGGCAAAAAGGATAAGACAGAAGACAAGAGTATAACTTATGGCGCGAAATGAAGAGAAAGCACGCAATCGCCAACAAAGATATCGCGAGACACATAGGTCCGAACTTAGAGCTAAGGCGAGTGTGTACAATAAGCTACATAGGGAAAAAATAAAGGCGAATGCGCGGCTAAAATGGAAGGAACACAAAGCAAGTGGTACATGTTTTCGTTGCGGCGTGATTTATGATGAAGAACTGCTTAATATTTTGAATGGTCGACAATCGAAAACTTGCATTAAATGTATATGGAGCCGCGCATCCGGTCATTTTTTTGGTAATGAGCAAGCATCCAATTGTAAATTCTTAAGACGCTGTTTTATAGCACAAGGAGGTCATTGCGCATTGTGTAACGTCGAATTAGTACTAGGTATTAATCAAGTTGCCGATCACATTATATCTCGTGCGTTAGGGGGTGAAAACTCGCGCGAGAACCTCCAGTGGATTTGTAAGGATTGCAGTCTAATCAAATCACAATACACTACCGACTTCATAATTGATCATGTAAAGAAAATAGCTGAATTTAGAAATACTCCCGAATGTACAGCAATGAAACAAGCTATGGAGAAAGCGAGAAGATAATGCAAGACGAATGGGGTATAGACAAGAACGGTGAGACTATTTACTGCGACGAGTATGGTACTCGTTATGTAAGAGACGAGAATGGTAACAGGCGACAAATGACTCTCGATATATCCGACTTTTCTATTCATCAACCAGTCGAACCACTGTACTCTCTTGGCGGCTGGACTCTGCCAGATAAAGATTGGTCTTACATAGACAAAGAGGGTCACACCCATAAATTCCACGGAGAAGAGCTTCCATCCTTAGAGTTTGTTGGAGAAGAACGTGAAGAGTACTGGTGCGACTCTTGTGATGATATACACGATAGAGTAACAGTCGATGGATGGTATATCTGTAAACAATGTGGCGATAAAGTTGTACCAAAGTACCGAAAAGATTACGGCCCTGTAATGATAAACGGCCGTACTGAATATAGAATTTATGGCTTGCCTGTTACTGAAAAGCAGTTCGAAGCGCAGCTGCAAGATGTTACGGGCAGTGTTGCTAGAGAGGAGTTACCTAAATGATAGATTATTCATATACTGGTACTGACTATACGTATCCTTTACCAACCGGTCAAACTGGCTGGAAGTGTCCGGTATGCAATCGTGGTGTAGCTCCAGATGAAAAGACATGTGATCATGCTGGCGTTGGTCTGATCCCCATTCCAGCACCAGAACCTCGGAAGCCGGGGTATCCCTATCAACCGTACGGTACAATGGTGGCAACTGTTTAATCTTATGTATAGTTCTATTGGGGATATAATGCTTAGTGAGATTATCACTATCGTTGCTGCTTTGTTAATATACGACGCTATTAAACTTATCATCAGTGGTATGAGTTGGCGCAACAGCGATACGTGTAAAGATCCGCAAGAAGAATACGACAAGTATATTCGATCATGAAAGTAGAACTACTTGGAGACGATTTGCAGCCTATCAAACTGAATACCAGACGTGTTCTGGTATTCGGTGATGATAACGTTACACCTGTAGCTGTTGTACTTGAATACATGCCAAACATGATTTTCGTAGCTGATGTAGAAGACCCGAACTTTAATAAGACTCTGGAGCAATTGGGCATTAAGTATCGGGTCAATCTAACAACATTGAAACCTAAAGCGCTTGATACATTTAAGTTACCAGCTCCAATCTAACCAACTATGATTCAAAGCACACCTGGCGAATTATTGATTCAAGCTGCTCTTCCAGCCGACATGCGTAGACCTGGACAAGTTTTAGATATGCCAGGCATTAAGAAGCTGTTCGGTGAGCTTGCTGAAAAGCACCCTGATCAATATAAGGATGTCGCACTCAAGCTCACGAAGCTTGGTGGTGATGCTTGTTTTGCTGGCGGAGGTTTGTCGTTTGGTATTAAGCACTTACGACCAGCTAAATCAGCTCTAGTGATCCGGGGGAAGATTCGGAATGAGTTAGGCAGTATTCTTGCGGATCAGTCTTTAAACGACGCTGATCGACAAGAGAAGATTATAGGACTCAGTAATAAGTACCGTAAGGAGATGCAAGACAAGGTATACGAAGAGAGTCTTGCTGAAGGAAATCCGCTGGCGTTACAGATTCAGAGTGGTGTCCGCGGTAATAGGATGAATTTGAGCTCACTAAGAGGAGCTGATTTGGCTTATGTAGATCATAGAGATAATCAGATCCCTGTACCTATTTTGAAGTCTTATAGTGAAGGTTTGTCGCCAGTAGAATATTGGGCCGGAGCATATGGGGCGCGTAAAGGTGTGGTGGATGTCAAGAAAGGAGTTGCCGACGCCGGATTTGCGGGTAAACAACTAGTTCAAGCTACGCATAGACTTATAGTTACTCAGCACGACGACGAACACGATCCTACAGCAGGCACTAGAGGCTTACCGGTTGATACATCCGACCCTGATAATATCGGGGCTTTGTTAGCCAAGGATACTGGTGGTTATAAACGAAACACTATAATTACAGCTAAAATTCTAAAACATCTTCAGGATCAGAAAGTTAATCGATTATTAGTTAGATCTCCTATAACCGGTGGGCCAGAAGGTGGTGGCGTATACGCACGGGATGTGGGTGTGCGCGAGCGCGGTGCTTTGTCACCGATCGGTGATTTTGTGGGAATTGCGGCAGCTGGCGCAATTGGCGAGAAACTCGCTCAATCTGGCCTAAGCTCGAAACATTCTGGTGGAGTAGCGGGTGGTGGTTATGCTGCTTCTGGTTTCGCCGCTATCAACCGCCTCGTAAATCCTCCCAAGATCTACCCAGGCGCAGCTACTCACTCACAACTAGACGGCCGCATCACTAATATCGAAGAAGCCCCACAGGGTGGTTTCCATGTAGCTGTTGATGGCAAACGACATTACGTTCCAGCCGGATATGAAGTAAAGGTAAAACCAGGTGATACTGTCGAAGCAGGAGATGTGCTAAGTGATGGAATGCCAAACCCCGCCGAGATAGTTGCCCATAAGGGAATCGGAGAAGGTAGACGTTATTTTATCGGAGCATTTCGGGATACATATCGTAATTCAGGACTAGGCGTCAATCGACGTAATATTGAGCTGCTCGCAAGAGGGCTCATCGATCACGTACGACTTACTGATGAGATCGGCCCACATAACCCCGATGATGTAATATCTTACTCTACGTTAGAACACGATTGGCAGCCTCGCCCTGGTACTATGCCGATGTCTCCGTCTAGTGCTGTGAACAAGTATCTGGAGAAACCTGTACTGCATTATTCAATCGGAACTAAAGTAAAGCCAAGTATGCTTAAGCAGCTCAATGAGTTTGGTATTAACCAAGTTGAGGTCCATCCAGATCCGCCGCCATTTGTACCAGAGATGCAGCGTGGCGCTACACAACTATCTAATGACCCTGATTGGATGACTCGACATTTAGGTTCTGGGCTTCAGAAGTCTATGCTAGATTCGGTACATAGAGGTTTATCAGCAGATACAATGGGAACTAGTTTTGTTCCAGCCCTACTTAATCCAACTACATTTGGGCATGTTGGCGCGACTCGTGGCTGGAATCCACATGACTTGATTAAACCCGAAAATGACGATGATGACGATGCGTTTTGAGGATTATTAATATGCCAGGGTACAAGATGACACCAGGCCCATTCTCTGCTGGGGCGTTTTTACCAACAGCAGGTGCGACGGGCAGTTTTATTCCGTCGAAGAAAAAACCAATGGTGACAGCGTCTCCTGTACCACCTGCTGGACAGTTTACTCAAAATGTTAGTAGACTATCACGCCCTAGTCTTTCTAACAACTTCGCCCAGGATACATCAAAGCCTGCTGGTAGTAGTACACCACCACAGCAATCACAGCTCAAGCAAGCTATTTTGAAGTATGGACTAATGGGCAGTTTAGCTGTACCGCAAGGTACTCCTAATGCAATGGCACCACCCGCCGGTCCAAATATGCTAGGTGTACCATCCAGCCCTGGTTCTGGTGGTCCGCTTCCATTACAGAATCCACAACTAAAACCTACACCGATGACTAATCCTGCCGCACAAACACAACTACCATCTCCACAAGCTTCTCCTGGTAATGGTGGTCAGCCCAAAGTTCCGCAGACTGGAACCGATTCGGGTGGCTTTCAGATGCCTGGGTTTTTAAAGGGCATGCAGAATCCACAAACTCTTGGTGCAATGTTATCAGCTTTCCCTGGCGTAGTTCAAGGAATGGGTCCACTAGGCGGCTTGGGTGTGCTCGGCTTAGGTGATATGTTCTTACATGGCGGTAAGAATTTACAGGCGTTTATGCCACAAACTACAAATGGTTCGACACAAGGCGGGCAAGTAGTTTAAGCTATCAATAAGACGCTTATTGTCGATTCTAGCCCAAGGATGGCTCCTTCTATGCCGAAAATTGACTACTTAAAAAATAAACTTATCAAGCGGGCTGACTCCGGAACAGGCGACGGTAATGACTCCTCATTTGAACAAGCAATGAGCGATCTTGCCGATATAGTCTTGCGCGATCGTGCTCCTGCACTCAAGCAGTACGAGCTAGGATTCCAATTGCTAGATCGCGATGAAGATAATGAAAAGGCCGTAGGTGTCAAGGTCTTCAAGGTAAATAAGAGTTGGCTATTTGCTCCTGTATTCTTCCTGAAGGGCCGTATTAAAGGTACGGAGTTACTCTACATCAAGAATCAGGATATCTTTGTTCCTATGCAGGAAGACTGGATTCGTTATATTCTTAACAAGCAGACGAATCCTGTAGGCAGCTCTGTTACACGTAATCTGGGTCAGTTAGGTGTATCCATGCCTGACTTGCGGCAGTTGATTCGGCCACCGACCAAGTTTGCTAGTGTACTAGCTAATGAGTGGAAGCAAGCCAAGGAGATGTTGTACAAGGAGGTACTTCCTTCTTGGGCTAAATCATTAACTAGCGATCCTCTGAAGAAAGTTGCATTGAGCCTACCTGCTTTTATTAAAGATGCCGGTAAGCCAGCGGTTGATGCGCTTTGGAGAATGGTTAAGGAATTTCCTAAGTTAGCCGATGATCTTGAGCGATATCATGGTAAGGATATTCACGAAGCTATTCGCGTAGGTGCAGTTAAGAAAGCTGCTGAATTACCAAAGCGACCACGTATATTTGAGGATCTACTCGACTATAATGACCCGATCAAGATGGGTTATCTCGCTGTCAATACTTATGATAAGGCACTCAAGGATGACAGCGACGAGCTAACTGATTTCCGTAATGAGAAAGAACCTGATCTTCGTGAAGGACCGCTGATTAAGGATACACGTACAGGCGAGCAGGTTTCGGTACCGTATTCGCTTAATGCACTACGTGACATCATGAACCCGGATCGTACTGGTATTTACGAAGTACTTGTGCAGCCTAATAAGTATGAGAAGTGCTTGGTTATTATTGGAGCCAAGACAGCAAATGCGCGTATGGTTGCTGCCGTAGTAGTTCGGCTATCGGATAAAGTTTACATTAATGCGCATCCTAGTAAGGTATGGTGCGGACGATACTACGAAGATCCAGAATGGTCTGATTGGTTCAAAGGTTTATCTGACGCTAGCTCGATGGATTCAAGTGGCGAGGAATACTCCTTCCAGGATGACGATGACAAATACGATATCTTTATCGGCCCGAATGGTGACGCCACGGCGCCTGTTAGGGCCTTCTCAGTTGTCGGTGATGCCGATGGCGGTACGGCATATAGGGTTCGGTTTGATACAGAACGCCCGTGTCGCACACCCGATTTTGATGGTGCTTCCCGATCGCTTACCTACGAACATCCACATCTCACGTATGATCATTGCACGGTACTTAACCTCGGGACCTCTCGTGGAAGTAAAATCTGGAGTACCGAAGGCAATATGTACATCCCGGATGGATTCAAGAAGCTAACTGTCAAATGTCCGGAGGAGAGTGGTTTCCAATTAACCTCTCCTTGGCACGTCACTCTTGATGTTGTTAAGAAGACAACTGGATTGAAGGTTGGTTATGTTCATGATCGTGTGATGGTAAATGATCAACCATTTACTAAAGATGCTGCACTTATTCATTTAGTTGTCGATCATGGCCTGCGCGAGACCGAAGCTCGTGCCATGCTGAAGCTAGCTGCAGATCAACGTTATCAGCGTGACCCATTTATTGTTGGGCGTGTTAAATATGCTGATCCTTATCTAACCGATCGGCAACCTGGTGCACCTGGTATTCCTGAGCCTTTCATGTCGCAAGAGCCAACACTTACCGGTAGTGTTCCTGCGATTCCAGAACAGTATATACAGCAACCAGTGACCGACATGCGGCCACATCCAGACAATGCTGCCGCCTATGATCTTCGTATGCCGCCGCATGATGCTATGCAGGCTGTACAGCAAGCCGCACAAACTGGTCAGAAAGAAGTATTTGATACCTCTATGATTAGTGGCCTGCTTCAGACTACTCAAGGGGATCTTCAAATCGATAAGTACCTTGGCGCGCTTATGAGCGGACTAGATGCCAAGGGACGTATTCTTATGAACTTCTACTGGCATGGAGATGATTTCGGCGAACGGTATGGTAAGGATGATCTTGTAAGTCTGGAAGATATGCTGCGCAATACGTTTATCAATGATGGTAAATTAATTCTCAATCTCAAGCAGAAGGGCACCGAAGATCCTTTGGATACTCAACGCGACCTTGAACTTGAATCGGCGAGTGACCAGTAATGCAAGTAGTAGAAAAGATCTTTCCGGATGGTACTTGGATCACAACCATGCCACTAGTTAATTCGACTGGTAGTGATACTACTATTGAGTACGGATGGCAACTGCGGCTGGCTAATCGTGGTACCATCATGAAACTAATAGTGGCTCAGTTGGATACAAGCAATACGTTATGGACGGGTTTCACTTATACCCTGTATAACTACACAGGCGCTTGTCCACCTGGTGCTAATCCAACAGCTACTGCTGCAGCTAATGGTGTACCAGAAGTGCTTTATAGAGTAGCTGGGCCTATAACAGTTGCATCGGGATCTATTATGTTTGGCGGTGGTGGTGTATGGCCGAATGATGCTGTTAATCAGCTATATACGCCATACCAGAATTTAGATCCGGCTGGGGTTATGGACCCGACTAACTCCTCTAATTACCCATATTTATATCTAAAGATTAGTGCGCCCGTGACCGCGCATGCGACGAAACAATTCGGCGCTGCATTAACTATCGGTTGCCCGCTGTTCGATCAGTAATTAACGTTAATCAAGCCATGCATCATTTAAGTTCATCACGTAATCCGTTTAGACCTGTACACTGGCGTTGGGAGCGTGCGCGTCAGATTGTTGAGGGCCAACTTCCGCAAAGTGCTAAGCGAGATGATATCTGGATTAGTCGCGCAGCTAAGTTTCGTCGTCGCTATGCGAAGTGTCTTACCGATTTAGATTTTGCATGTTTAGCTGATGCCATGCCTGATATCTATTGGGCACATGACATCTGGATGAAAGATATTGCTAAGGATGCCAAAGATCTAATAGTCGAGAAGACGTACGAAGAGATTCAGGCTAATGTAAAATATCTGATCGAAGCTCGTGTATTAGCTGATGACACATTAGAGAATATCGAATTTAATACGGGTATCGCTACAGATACTATTGAAGCTTACGAGCAGTTGTTCTTTGATGTGCGTAGTAGATTAGCACAGAAGGATTACATCTTATTTTCTGTACTTGGTCCTGCGGTAGCTAGGGGCCTGCGCGCTCGTGAATATGATCTACTGTGGAAGCTATTCGCATACATGCGCGGAGTACACACCCTCGATTACGTACTTAACACCTTTGACCTAGATCGCAGAGTTGTACCTAAGGGCGATGTAAATCGAATTATGGAAGAAGACATGAGTAGCAAGATGCTACTCAAATCTACGGTAGTAGCTCAGACGATGTATATCAATTCTGAAACGCAGGCGGATATCATAGGTCTATGGGCAAAACTGAAAGAGATCGAACGACTTAAGGGTGCTAATTCTACAGACCGCGATGCTATCAATGCGGGGCTCGCTAAGTTCTTGAAGATCACGCAGTTTGAGATTGGTCCACCTGAGAGTAAAGAACCAACTGCATTAGAACTTTATGATCAGGGCGCTATTGAAGTAAACAGTATTGAATTATCTCGCTATGCAACTACTGGACAACTTGAATTAGATCCAGAGCTACAAACTATACCGTATGATAATTTAGCCGGTAAAGAGGATTCGAAATGATATCTCCACTGTCATCTAAAGATGAGCAGCGAATCGTTACAGTACTAGAGAAAGTAGCGCAAGATCCAACTGCGGATGCAAACCCTAACGCTGCTATCGTTAAGGCTGCTGGTGCTTGTGATATTCCGGCTGGGCATATCAATTTAGTAGTTCGTGCATACAATAATGCGCGTACTACTTGGCAGAGAGAATCAGGTGAATCAAGCTTAGAAAAAGCTGCAGAGTTCCCGATTGCTAATACGGCTGAGATCTTACGAGAACTATACCCAGATCAGCCCGAGACGCCAAATGTAGTAGAGCATCGTGCTGGGATATCTGATGAATATAGTCATAAGCCAACTTGGTATGTAGGTCCAGAGCGGTATGAGTTTAAAGCTAAAGCGGCTGAGATACTTGCTCGTCCTATTAAGGAAGGCAAGGTAGAGTTATATCCTAGAGAAGTTAAGGGACAGGTCAAGCGCGCTCTAGCTATTTGCAAGGACCAGATTGTAAATCTTGAGCGTTATCGTATAGATATACTATCTATGAAGCATAAGTTCCTTAATCACCTTGAGAAGACTGCAGAGTATATTGAGAATCCCAACTCACCGGCCTTCTGTGATGTGCGTGATGCAGTTGAGACTATGACTGGTGCAGAGGGTATGCCGATACTACAACAGCTTATTCGTCTATATCCGCACCTTGAAAAGGTTGCGAGTAGACAACCGTACTTTGCTATAAGCGCGCACAAGCCATTAGTTGATCATCTGACCGGGGCTATTTTTGCTGGTAATGCATATGTTGAGATGCTAAGTGATTACGAACAATGTAGCAAGCGGGCCGAAGACGAAATTGGTAAGCAGATCCTTCCGTTTATGGACGACGACGATGATCCGAATGTACAGCCAGAGGAGGATGCGCTTTTAGATGCGACCACATCTAAATCAGCTAATATTCCACTAGATATAGTAAAGGCTGTTTCTGTATCTAAGATTCGAGACAAAGTTGACAATATGCTACAGATGTATGGTGATCCAGCATCTGTAAAACAAAAAGCATACGCTAAGCTAAATGATCCTTATCATGACGCGCAACTGCGTGATCTTGAAACACAATCTATGCTTCAGGACATGATGATCAATGATCCAGTTATTAGCAGTCATAATCCACATGAGACGGCTGCAGCCGTAAATGAACTCTCCCGTACTGCTCCTAGTTATGCGCAACAACCATTACTTACTCGGCCATTCCTTCGCCAGGTGCTTGAAATGGGTACACCATCAGACACCTTCCAAGGTGATACTGTAGTAGGTACAGAACATAAGTTGCGCGAGATTAACAAACCGATAACAGAAGCTCCAGCGGAAAAGAAAGATGCCAATCCAGGACGTTCTAAGACTAGCTGATGCAGATGTAAGCGAGGCTGCTGCCTTTCTTGCTAAAACTGCTGCGTACGTTAAGATCAATGGCCCGATTGTTAAATCGGGTGGTATTGCTGAGGTATTGCAGCAAGCTCAGTCGGGATTGCAATCAGCTATCCCTAATGAGACAGCCCGCAATGCTCTGATTGGTGGCGGATTAGGTGCTGCTGGATTGGGCACTGTTACTGCATTACAAGGACATAAGAAACGGCACATATTAAACTCAGTACTTGCAGGGGCGCTCGGCGGTGCTGGTGTTGGTGCGGCTGGTACTTATTTGAAGCAACAGGCTACTGCGCCATCAACTTCTATATCTACACCGGAAGAGCAACTTGCCGCCTATAGAAATAAGAATCTATTAGATCGTGTAATGGCGCAATGGTCTCACGACTCAGGTGCAGAAGCATCGGGCGAGACATTAGGTAGTGAGTTATCTAAAGTTCCTGGTAATGTGTTTGGACTTGCTAACACGGATAATCAATCAACTAATACACAACCAGGACCTGGTGGTGTTAGTGGTGCTGTTAGTGGCGCTGGTGAGGTAGTTAAAAATACACACAACTTTGGCGCAAATTATGTTGCTAATCATCCCGTATCGACACCGTTAGCCGCAGCTACTATCGGTGGGCGTCTGGGCGCTATGCGTAGAGAAAACTTGGTTAATGCGTTAAGTGAAGGCATAGACAAAAATAAAATGCAAACACTTAATCCATTTAAACAAGATCGTGTTATGACAGACGCTACGGGGAAAGCTATGAAGGATTATACTAGTACTACAACCACAGATCCTTCTGGTGTGACAAAGACAGTTAATAAAATAGCGCCCAAAGTAGAAACTACTGAGATGCCATCACCTGAGAAAGACTATCTGGAACGATTACGCAGGGATGTGCGGGCGGAACATGATCCATTTGAGGCCGGTAGAATAATAGAACGCGATCTTAAACATCCAGGTATATTTGGTGCGGCGCGAGAGGATTGGCACAGAGGTAATTTCAAAGGAAAAGAAACTCTCAACACAGTAAAAGACGTATTTGCGCAACGTAAAGGTTTAAAGTGGCACGAAGGTATAGGCCAGACAACCAAGAACTTATTCGCTGGTAGACCAAACACGGCCAATCCTTACGCTGCTGAGCTACGTGAAACTTTGTTTCAGGGCGGTAAAGATTTAACTAAAGCGAAGTTTCATGGCGGTAAAGGTGGTAAAGCAGCTCTTGGTTTGTTAGCTTTATCGCTTCTTATGAATCTGGGTCAAAAATAAACAATGCTTAAAATTATCCCTCCAGGTAGTTATGATTTCAGCGAACCAGCGATACAGCTGATTAAGTTTGCTCGTTATGGTCTTGGGCCAAATGATAGGCACGAACTATGTAAGCGAGCGAGCGAAGAATTTGTTGAGCAGATACGAAGGTTAGAGCCAAAGAGTGGGGATGAGTTGGCGCACGCGATTGCGCTCGGTACGACAGAGAGTACAGGCGTAAACAGAAATGGCGATGGTTTTAAGGCCGCAATATGCAAAAGAAACCACGGCACATTTGTAAAGCACGGGCGAGCGTATAGAAATCATCGCAATCAGGATAAAAGTAAATCTTATGGCATAATTAAATTATCTCATTTTAATGAGCCCATGGGACGCATTGAACTATGTATAGCTTATAACGGAAACAAGGAAGCAGCTGCTAGGAATAATGGTTTAATCGCAGACGAAGAAATCGAAAAGCTAGCCAAAAATGAGTCATTCCCTGCATCGATGGCGCTACACGAGGCCTATGATACTTGTAGTGGCTGTAAGCATAGGTCTAGAAGTAGAGCAGAATACTGTACTCCCACGATCTGTACTAAATATGGCGGATTACGCGATAATATGTGCAAAACATTTGCCGATGGGCACCAATTGCACGCCGATAACGATGATCCTAATAGTCGTTGGTTTGATCATTCTGCGGTTTTTAGAGGCGCAGACCGTATTTGCTACACCTTAGGTCGTATTGAAAAGGCCGCAGGCGTAATCAAATCTGGTGCTGAGCTAGCAGAAGAAATTGGAATGACCCTACCTCCAGAATTCTTCGCTGACGCTGGCCCAATAGGTCCATTCCTTAAAGTAGCATCAGATCTCTCTTCATTAGTTGGTCTGACCGGTAACGAAGCTCTAGCATTCTCTGATGTAGTACAGCCAGCACTGACATCCATTCCCGATTTGCAGAGTCATACTGAGAAGTTGGCTTATACATGTCGGGCATTAGCAGATGAGCAAATTGTTCTACCTGTTCGTGATTTTTTAGCTATCATGCTTGGTGATCCTAAACTAGCTGCCGATACAGCACAGAGTGTAGTTCCATTCGTATCGCAAGCCTACGATAACCTACTTGGAGATGGTGAGTCGGCATTCGCTGGCAATCCATTCAATCCAAGTAACAGACCTGTGCCACAGGTTACTAAGCAGTGGGCAACTAAGATTGCGGCTGATTATAGTCTCAGCCGATCCGCTATTAATCGCCGTATTATTCTCGCATCTATTCGCGGTGCACAACCAAAGTTGATTAACGTTAATTCAAGATCGACTATGGAAAAATCTGCTTCGGCTATTCGTGCGTTAGCCAAGCAGTATGCACTGTATAAAATCGCTGCTTTAGCGGCTATATCTAACGATTCAAATCGTAATTGGATCATTCGTGTAGCAGCTATTCAGGACCGTGTTGCGCATTAAAAAATGTTTGCAACAAAATCTGTTGGTACCAAATGTACTAACTCCGTTAATCTTGAATTTGTCACATCATTCGCGCATATGTTCCAGCGCGAGCAGTAGGAGTTGAAATTAAATGCCCAGCAAGTCGCTATTCACAGAACTACGCACCTTCGCCGAAGATCTCGGTCGCGCTAAGCAGGCCGATTCTCCTAGCGGCGTAGGCGAGACATCTCATCCAGTTGATAACGTGGATGATGAAACGCAGGATGCAACCACTGGTGCTCGCGCGTCGGAGAACACGTCGGACGTCAAGAAAGATGTTCCCGGTACGGCAGTCGATGAGGCTTCTGAACCGTCTCCTACTGGTAGCGAGCAAGAAAGTCTGCTGCCGCAAATCGGTACGCAGAAGTCCGAGACTGGCGGTGATCCGTCAGTTGAAGACGACTACAAAGACACGAAAGAAGACCCAGGCACCACGCATCCGGCTAAGGCTGATGATGGTGAGAAGTATGCTTCGTGGAATCTAAATAAGTTAGCTTCGCATATTAATAAGCTTGGCAACGAAATTCTGGCTGATATTACTGTTGAGTCGCGTGCGGCTACAAACGGTAAAATATCTCCCAAGGCTGCGGCTGCTGCCGGTTATTCTGCTGCTGCGGCGGCTGTAAATTCTCAGTCCCGAGCTGAAGCTACTATCTCTGACACGATTAAAGAAGCTCGCCATATGGCAGACTTAGTCGCTGAATATGTTCCTGCTTACGCTGCTTATCTGAAACAGGCCGAAGGTGATGAACCTCCTCCCGACGAT
>Ga0182030_10013737_pt1 | contig 16081 bp, 4 predicted proteins | sample 812S3MmetaG_FD_121299 | JGI IMG/M metagenome (GOLD analysis project Ga0182030, IMG submission 121299) | Permafrost microbial communities from Stordalen Mire, Sweden - 812S3M metaG (Illumina Assembly) | ecosystem: Environmental > Terrestrial > Soil > Wetlands > Permafrost | place: Sweden...
CTGGGAAGCGGCAGTAAGAGATGAAGATGATCCTGTACGGAATTGATCGCCAATAAGTCGCTCCCGAAGCCCCGTACAATGCCACCGATGTAGGCGTGCAATGGTTCGCGCCACGGATCGGCCAGCCCGGGGTTGCGGTTCTTTGTGCTGAAGATGACGTGGACAAGTATGCTGGAAAGGGATTGAGACATAATGGTGGAGGAAATGGATCGCGAACTGAGGGGACAATGCTAACTCCCGGGTTCTGGAGCGCCGCTTTCAGGGCGCTGGTGTGAATTGAATCGGAGACCTGGGGTTACGCTTCGCTTCACCCCAGGCTATCTCCGGCGGCTCTTTCAGAGCCGGTTGTATTCGTCCGCTCTTTCGGAGCCGGTTGTCTTCGGCTGCTCATTTGGAGCCGGGCTGTGGCGTGATCCGTCTAAAGTGCAAACAAGTTGGCGCTTATGGGAAGAAGGGACTGGGGACCGCAGATTCAGTGCCGCATCGTTCCGAGGACTCCGGCAAGATTCTGGCGGGCCTTGGGATTGGCGGGATCGATCTGTAATGCCTGGCGGTACTCGGCGAGGGCTTCGTCGGCGCGCCCGGCGAGGTAGAGGGCGCTGCCGAGGTCGTTGTGGGCGTCGGCTGAGTCCGGGCGCAGGCGGGTCAATTCCTTGAGTTGTGTTACTGCGTCGGCGGGATTGCCGGAATTAAAGAAGGCGAGACCAAGATTCGACCGCGCGTCGGGATAATCGGGGTCGAGGGCGACGGCGGTTTCAAACTCGCCGATGGCGTCGGTGGGTTTGCCAGCATCTTGCAATGCGGAACCGAGATCGTTGTGGGTGACGGCATTTGCGGGATTGAGACGGAGGGCTTCGCGGAATTGGCCAATGGCTTCATTGATTTGTCCGTGGTGGAGGAGGACGACCGCAAGGTCCATGTGGGAGTCGGCGACATCGGGCTGGAGTTCAATGGCCTGGTGGTATTGGCGAATGGACTCATCGGGACGACCCATTTTGTCGAGGAGGATGGCGAGGTTGAGGCGGGCCTTCAAGAAGCGCGGATTCATTTTTACGGCGAGCTCGTATTGCTGCCGGGCTTCGGCAGGCTGGCCGGCGGCGGACAACTGAGCGCCGTAGGCAAAATGGGCGGCGAAAGATTGAGGATTGGAACGGGCGGCGTAGGTCCAGAGGGTGCGGCCATCGACGTAGAGGGCGGCCTGGGACCATGTCATGAATCCCAAGGCGATCAGGACCAGCGCGAAGGCGGCAACTTTGGGATAGTGCCAGCGTGGCGCGGGAAGAACCTGAGCGAGGGCGGCTGCAACGGTGGCAAGGCAGGCGGGAAGGGCGATGTACTGGAGATGATCCGCGACGGGCGCGAAGATGAAATAGTACATCTTGAAAAGTCCAAGGACGGGGAGAAGGAGGAGGATGAAGGATCCAAAACCAAAGACGGCTCCCCTGGCCCAGTGGGTGCGGACCTTCCAGGCGAGAATGAGCAAGGCAATCCAAAATGCGACGCCAAAGCCCGCTGCAAGCCAGCGAAGAATTCCGGACGGAGGGGCGTAGATGATGGAAAGATGTACGGGAAGGAGCGCCTTTGAGAGGTAGAATGATGTTGCGACGGCGGCGGACTCGATGCGCTCGATCGGCCCTCCGATAGGAATGACGGCGCCGGATATGGCGCGGGCAGCCTGGAGGCGGATGGTAATGGCGGCATCAGCGAGGGAGAGTAAGAAGAAGGGGATAAGTCGAATGATGTCCTTGCGGTCGAACGGCAAATCTTTCCACCAACGGTAGAGGAGGAAGACGCATGGGAGCATTACGACGGCGGATTTGCTGAGCAGCGCGGCGGCGAAGGCGATGAGGGAAAGCAGGCAGAGGGGCCGGCGGCCCGTTTCTGACCGGAGGTAAAGATGAAAGCTGAGCAGGCCAAGGAGGAGCGCGAGGGTATTCTTGCCCTCGGCGATCCACGCGACGGAGCCGACGGCGACCGGATGAACCGCGAAGAGGGCGGCGGCGAGCCAAGCGCCGGGAATCCTTAAACGGGCGAGGAGCCGCCAGAAGAGAAGAACGGCGGCGGCATGGAGGAGGATGTTCATCCCATGATAGCCGGCGGCGTTCATCCCCCAGAGACGCCATTCGACCCAGAAAAAAGTGGAGGTGACGGGGAGGTAATCGGGACCTGCCTGGCCTCTCCAGATACCGGGAAGGCCGCCAGCCGCGGTGATCCAGCGGTTGGCGGTTATTAATAAGTCGTCATCCCAAATGAATCCGCCACGCATGACTGGCAGATAGACGATGACGGTCAAGGCGAGGAGGAGAAAGCCGGCCGGGGCGAGTTGTTTCCACTCTCCTCTGACGGCAGGTGCAGCGGGTTGTGATTTGCGCGAGCGGCGGCGGTGGGAACTCATTGGAAGCCGCTCCAATGGCAGCGCAGTACGGAGGCGGAATCGGGGAGATTTCGGGTCGCCCTTGTTAGAGTGTCGCGAATAGGTTTCACCAATTCTGCCGCCCCTGCCGGGGCTTTACCCGTTGTGGCGTGGTACCGGGGGCTTACGCCCCCGGCTAATTTCGGGCAGTCCCTCCGGGACTCATGGCTTCTGACCATGAAAGTCATTTGCGACACACTACACCAGGCTCATGGATGGGCGCAGGGCTTTCAATGCCCGATGCCGGGCGCGGATTGGCTGCTGTGACGGGCGTTATATTCCTGGAGGAGACGCTTGCCCTCGGCGAGTTGGTCCGGCTTCATGGCGGCCACATATTCGGCGAGGAAATTCTGCGCGGTAACCTCGCCCTGCTGGGCGCTCAATGAGAGCCATAGATACGCCTTGGAAGGGCTGACCTCAAGGCCTCCGACTCCGTCCGCATTCACCCGCCCGTAGTTACTCTGGCCCTTTGCATCGCCCTGGTCCGCAGCTTTGCGATACCAATCGACGGCCACCTTCTCATTTACTTGCATGCCAAAGCCGTTCTCATTGATCACTCCAAGGGCGTTCTCGGCGTTCGGGTTACCCTGGTTAGCGGCGAGCAAGTACCATTTTGCGGCCTCGGGGTAGTCTCTTTTGATATCCCTTGTGCCAAAATAATAAACTTCGGCCAGGCGAACCTGTGCGTCGACGCTTCCCTGGCCGGCAGCTTTGCGAAAGAGTTCGATCCCTTCCGAGCTGGCGCCATCCTGCTTGACGAGGATGGAGGCCAGGGTGGTTTGCGATTTCGGCAAGCCTTGCGAGGCGGCCTTTTGAAGCCACTTACTGGCTTCCGCCTGGTCCTTGTTTACCCCGCGCCCCTGGAGATACAATATGCCGAGGTTGTTTTGGGCTTTGCCGAATCCCTGGCCGGCGGCCTTGAGATAAAACTCGGCGGCCTTTGCATAATCCCGGGGGACTCCCTGGCCATTGGCGTAGAATCTGCCGAGGCAAAACTCGGCGTTGGGATCGCCCTTATCCGTTCCGGCCTTGGCTTGATCGAGGTTCAGATCCTGGGCCCGGAGCGCCAGCGGATGGAGACCCATTCCAAGAATGAGACCAAACAGGAATGTTACTTTGAGTAATACAGCTTTCATCGCGAGATTGGTTAAACCGGGGAGGCTGGGCCAGACAAGATACGATTTCGCAACATTCCTACATGCTGGAGTCCACGTCTCCGCCGCCGTATCCGATGACTTGAACGTCGAAGATGGAATCTGGCTGATTCTGGTCCGTGGACTGGTTGTTCGGGTTCTGGGTCTGGCCGTTGGCAGCGGCAGCGCCGGCACCGACTGCGGCGGTCGCGGCGGTTAGCGCGCCCAGATTTGGCGCAGCGGCGACGACCACCGGCACGCCGGAGCTGGCTCCGCCGGATTGGATATTGGAGGCGTTGAGCACCTGCACGGCGGCAAGGTTCAAATTGCCAGTGGCGCGGATACCGGCATCGCCGGCGTCAATGGTTCCGGTCGGCGCGATCAAATCGACGCTACCGGGGGCGACATCGGCGACCGTAGCGAGGACGCCGATACCACCGCCGGTGGCAAGACCGGCAAGGTCGGTCTCCACATCGCCACTCTGGGGATCGATGAGAACGCGGGTAGGAGGAGCGGACTGGACGGTCTTTGAGGAAGCTCCGGCGTCGATGTTGCCGGTCATGGACCAGATGATCTCGTTGCCGCCCCGAAGGGTAAATATGCGAGAGGTGCCGACGTTGACGCTGCCGTTCGCAAAGATGGAGATGTTACCGCCATACTGGGTGAGTATTCCCTGATCGACCGCATTGCCGCCTGTCTCGACGCCTACGGTAAGCAGTCCGCCTGGGACGAGGATATTGATATCTCCGCCGCTCTCGGTCTTGATCTCGCGAGAGGTGAGGTCCATATCGCCGGTAAGTTTTTGCGTACTTGAGAATAGAGCGGCGATTGCGGCCATGCCTGCGGAGTAATTTCCGTAACCGGGGCTACCCAGCAGGTTATGATCCCGGCCGGCATCGCGAAGGACAATGTAGAAGATATCCAGGGCGAGAACGTCCTGCTGCTCTTTGCTTAGTTTGTCGAATTGATCAATGCTTGATACCTGGATGGCGGGGTCCGTCTGTGACAAATCTGAAAAGTACTGCGATCCGAGGGCGGAAGTCAGGAAATCGGTTGCGAAGGTTTTGAAATCCAGAACGCTGCCGGACAATCCATCGGCGATGCTGCCCATGCCGGCGGCGGTGATGATGCTCGCGCCATTAAAGGGCAAATAAGGATTGCGGGCATTGCCGACGCTGGTGATGCCCAGGCCGAGAGTCGGATCGGCATTGGCCGCGGATTCGCCCAGCGTGAGATCATGGCCCGCGAGGACCTCGAGGGTGCCGGGGCCGCTGACCTGGATGTCGCCGACCAGGGGAGCCTGGGCGATGCCGAGTTCATTGCCGGGAGATTGAGCCTGGAGCAAAAGCGGAGCGGCAGCGTCATAGGGAAGGATGTCGCGCCCGGCGGATACGATGCTGAGGCTGCTGTCGCCGGTGTTTTGAATATAGAGGGCAACGTCTGTAATATCGGTCCCGGCCAGAACCCGCGCCTGCTTGGGAGAAAATAGCGTGATGCCTGAGATATCGCCGGAGGCCGCATAGACCTGGAGGGGAACGGCATCGGATGCATGCAAGATACCGGGGTAATTGAGATCCTGCTGTGTCTGAAGGACGGCGAACTGGCCATCGAGCGAGCCGGATTCGTTAAAAAGATTGGCGATGAATTGCAGGAAATCGGAGCCGGACTGGTAACTCGTCCTGGCGGTTCCAACGAGGGATTGGTAAGCAAAGGGGGATGTGACCTGCGGCACCAGGCCGGGGTTGGCATCGGAAACATCGATCTGGGTGGAGACCCAGACATGGTTGCCACCCGAGTTGATATCCAAGCCTGTGTCCTGAAGGCCGTTGATGGAATCGGCCGCGGCGAGTTGCAGGGTGCCGCCGGGAGCCGGATCGAGAGTGAGATTACCAACGATGTTGATGTTTCCAGAGTAAGCGGTCGCGCGAAGCGTGGGAGGCAGTATCGAGGCATCGGTATCGAAGGTTCCGACGATACTCGTCTCATCCAGCCGAAGCCAGGGTTGGTAGTCCGAGACGGACTGGGCGCCGCTGGCCGTGGATAAGAGAGAGACGGTGTCCAGCCAGATCATAAGCAAAGGCTCCGCCAAGGCGTTGACCGCCGGCAGAGTGGCACTCTCGCGCAAGGTTACGTTGCCGGTCAACGAGGAGACGTCAACAGAGTCGGCGGCGCCGTAGGTCGAGAAGTAGGTCTTGTACCAATAGGTATTGCTGTAGCCTTCGGGGAGCAGGAAGACATTCGCGACCGGACCGAGGAGCAGATCGTCGTTGGCTGTGACTGTGAAACTGCCGTTGCCCAGGAAGAGGGTCGTCGGGAGCCATGTATTCGAATCGGCGATGGTGGCGGGGCTGTTGATCGCGCCCAGGGATGGCGAGCGGGTTGGATTGGTGGTGATGCTGCCGCCAGCGCTAAGGGAACCGGCGCCCTGCTCGACGTAGTAAACTCCGGCATTGATGTTATCTCCGGCGTGAACGACCAAGTCGCCGCCGCCCAATTGAACGAGGGATGAGGCGTTGGGAGCGCCCATCGGCATTCGCGCATTGGTCGGGATGACGGCGTCCACGTTGTTGATGCTGCCGCCGGCGACCATGGTGACATTGCCGCCGCCGAGAGCGCCGACGCCTTCAAAGAAGTTGCTAAAATCGACCCACCAAGTGGTGGATGCGATATCGCCGCCGTGGGCCGTGCCGAAGACGCCGGCGGAATCAACATAGCCGCGGCGGTAGAGCCAGTTGATTGGCAGCTCCTTCTCGGAATCGGGGACTAACTGACCGGCGGTGTTCTCAGTAAGGTGCTGAATGTTCCCCTGGGCATCGATCGAGATATTGCCACCGCCGTAGGTGTACTGCGCGGGATAGGGCGTGCTCTCCTGCACCGTCCCCAGAGGATTGGTCGAAGGGCCAGCGGCACTAAGCACAGGCAGGTCGAACGTGCCATTCATCCCGGGGTCGGCAACCTGGGCGCCGGCGGTGTAGATGGTGGCGAATTGATTCAAGAGATCGACGTCGCCCGCGGTGGCAATATTGATATTTCCAACGCCGGTCCGGATGACCTGGAAAAAGCCCTGGATCACCGAGGATGTAGTGGCCTTGAGGCCGGGTTTGTTGGCGATGGCGGGTCCGTCATTGAGACCGAGTTCGAGGGAGGCGCCGGTGGAGGGGATGTCAGCAACCGGCAGAACCGTCTGGTAATTGGCGCTCGTAAAATTGGCTCCCGCGACGAGGTTATAGGACCAGGAAAGCGAGCCGGCCGGCAGCAGCGGCGCCTGCCAGAGACTGCCGTCGGGAGAGTTTTTGACGTTGAATCCGTCGCTGAGGGCTCCGTCAAAGATCAGGTTGCCCGCGGCGCGCAATGTAAGTGTTCCGGGTAGGCCCGACCCGGGATTATTCGAGGGGTCGGCATTGGGACCGAAGCGGGCGGTGGCGAGATTCCAGTCGTTCTCAAGAACCAGGTCGCCTCCGGTGTTATCGATCTCTTCTCCGGGGCGGACCTGGATGGCAAGGCCAGAGTTGCCAGCGACCTGCGTGGTGATGGTGGCGGCATTCGCCATGAAAGATGCCGCGTTGGTGAGCGCGGTGGACTCGAAAGTGTCAATAGCGGCGGTGGGCGCATCGACCGTCTGCGCGTAATAACCTTCGAGTATGATGCTGCTGGCTCCGTTGACTGCGCCGGTGATGGGCGCGATGTCGACCGTGACGCCGGAGGTGGGAGTGGCGGCGATGTTACCGCCCCCATCGATCTGCGGAGCCCGCAGATACAGGGTTCCAGTAACATCCTGCATGGAGCTGGGACCGGCCGGAGCGTTTTTGACTCCGAGGTCGATCTCGCCGTTGATAGTGATCGTGCCGCCGGTAGTCTCCAGGGAGACGGCGCCGCCTTTGCCGGCATCGTCGTAATTTTGAGCGGAAGCATTCAAGTCGGAGCCTTGCTCCAGAGTGATGTTATTTGAGGAGTAGAGAGTGATTGTGCCGCCGAAATTTCCAGAGGCATTGATGGTACCGACGACATCGATGGAACCGGAGTCGGTGGAAAGCGTGAAGTTTTGGGCATCGGCAACGCCATCGATGGTAACGTCCGACGAGCGTACGCGGAAAGTCAGGGCGTTGGTAAACCCGGCCTGATCCAGCGACGCGTCAATCGCGCTTAGAGTGGGCAGTGTTGATACATCCAGGGAAAATGATCCACCCTTGCCGCCGGCGCCGGCTTGCCCCGCGAGGGTACCGGCTGCTGTGAATGATCCGTCCGGGGCACTTACTAAAAGTGTCCCGCCGTTGCCGGCTTGGGATGGGGCTGCGACGCTGACGGTGCTACCAGCGCCGATGCTGATATTTCCCTTGTCCGCAATCAAGGTAATGGCTCCGCCGCCGGTGTACTTGGTGAGATCGAAAAATGCCTCCGATGTTCCAGCGGCACTGAGGGTCGCCGCGTGTTGATTGCCGATAACCAAGTCCCCGGTTTGAGCCTCGAGTGTAAGGGAACCGGTAGGGGCCGCGATGTCGCCGCTATCGGCAATGGAGGCGCCGTCGAAGATGAGAGAAGCGCCAAGCCCGCTGGCAACCGTCACGGTAGAGGACTTTGAAGGAAGGCTGATCTGTAACGCGCCGGCAGCAGCAAAGGTTTCCACGGTCCCCTTTTGTCCGGTGATCAAAGGGGCAGTCAGGTCCATGGCACCGTTGGCAGACAGGCCGCCGTCAATAACCGTTACTCCGTCAGGCTGGAGGCCGGTATTTACCGCCAATATGCCGCCAGTGGCGTTCAAGGCGACAGTCGAAAACTGGTCCACATTCAATTGATTGGCTCCCAACTCGATGGTACCGCCATCGATGGCGAGAAGACCTGCTGAAGCGGCGATCGGAACGGCGCTGGAGTTGGAGGCATCCGCGCTATTGGCCAGCAATATCTTCTGTGCGGCGAGAGTGACGGTGCCGCCGTTGTTATTGAAGCCCTGGATCTCGCCCGCGTTGATAGAGAGGCTGCCCAAGGTGGGCTTCCCGGCGGCGCTGGTGGCACCAATCTGACCGGCGCCATAGAAGTCCAGTGTTGAATAACTGAGAAGGGAAAGTGAGGTCGCTCCGGATTGGAGCGTCTTGAGCACATTCTCGGTGAGGACCAAACCGGTGATCGCCGGGACGGAGCCGGGATTGTTCAACTCGACGGTGATCTGGCCGCTGGATAAAGAGAGAGAATGAGCCTGGATCACGGCGGTTGGATCGAGGCTCGTTCCGGCGCTGGAATCGAGGGTCACGGAGGCTCCCGAGATTTTTGCGCCCCCACTGATTACCATGTCCGCCGAATTGCCCTGCGTGACTCCGGCGCGGGTTTCCGTATCCGCGAGGTTTCCACCTACTCTTAACAGAACGCCGTTACCATTCACGGTCAGGGAAGGATCGCTATTCGAAACGGCGCCCGCGCTCTCGATCTGTGCGCCGGAATCGACGGTGATATTCGTGTTGGCGGCGAGGATGATGTCCGATCCGACAAGGACCGCGCCACCATCCACCGTGATGTCCGGGGTGGCGACGTCGACAACCGTGCCGTCCGCGCCAGCCACACGCACCCCGCCAACCAGCAAGCTGCCGGTGGCAAATGCGCTCAAGGCAGAAGAGTTCAAAACCAGTTCCCCGGAACCGGCGCCGCCGCTGGCATTCGGGCCGGTGATTTCAATTCCGACGGGACTGCTAATGTCCACGAGGCTTTGCAGTCCGCCAGCGGGAACGGATGAGGCAAGCTGGCCTTCGATGGTCATGGATTGAGTCGCCTGGAGGACAAGCTGCCCGGCATCCTCCGGCAACCGGGGAACCGACACGTGATCGTTGATCGCGCCCTGTAGCAGGAAAGAGTTTCCATAATAGGGATCGTACTCGGCCTCGTGGTTCACCACGGCCTGCGACTGGACTTCGAATGCCCTTACGAGCGGCTGAGCGGATTGGGGGTCGAGGGCGTTCCCTGTATAACCGGTGGTGATGAAGGAGCCGTCAGGGAGGGCTACGGGGCTGGCGGGGGGCACCGTGCTCGTAGCTTGTGGAGTAACCAGGAAGGCGCCTGGAAGGAGGGCGTATCTGGCCGGGAGGAGAGTATAGAAGCCGGACCGAAGTCCATTCACGCCGGTCAAATAAATCTGGGAACCGACCTTCAAAGTCGAATTGGTGTAGCCCGAGTCTCCACCCAGATTCGAAACGCTCGTCGACACGACAGTGGGCGAGAGGTTCGGATTGATGGCATTGCCATTGAAGTAGGGAGCGAAGGGAGCGAACTGGGCCTGGTAGCCGGGGATGACGGCGTAGCTGGAAGTCGAAGCGAGAATATCCGTGCTTCCACCGAGGCCTGGGATGAAGTCGTATGAAAAAAGGTCGCCGCCGCCGCTCAAATCGATGAGGGCGCCATGTTGATCGTCCACATTCTGGGCGGAGATGTTGATAGACTTCGTGGGGACTCCACCGGCGGTGATATTCGTTCCCGTGGGATCGATCCACTGCTTGCCATTCAGGTTAATGCCGTACGGGATCGCGATGCCCTGGCCGGTGGTGGGATCGACGGCGGAAACCGATGTCACACTCCCTTTTTCCAGCGTAACCTTCTGTGTGACCGGCGCGGATTCACCACTGAGCGGGTCGACCCAGCCGGTCCCCTGGCCGTCCCACCCGAGATTGATGGTGCCCATGGGCGCCCTCAAGGCGCCCCCCTGGTTGATCACCGTGGCGTACAGGTTGAGCGTTCCTCCGGCAGATAGCGGCAAGTCCCGGATTCCGGAACCAATGATGGTGATTGAGCCAGGCTGAGTCGCACCATTGACCGAGTAATCATACGCGGCGATGGAAAAGGTCGTCTCGGTGGGCGGATATATCTGCCCGGCCCGCATGGTAATGGTACCCTGGATATCCAGGGTCCCATCGCCGCGAATATCGCCATTGTTGGCGATAAAATTGGCATTTCCAATATCCTGGAGGGAGAGATTGCCAATATCGATGAGGTCGGCAGTAACTGTAAGACTGGTCAAACCATAGGTCGGCTGAACGTAGTTTGTGAAAACGCTTGTCTCGGGCGCGCCGGGCTGCGGAGTCTGGAAAGCCTGGCCCAGGACCACATAGCTGGCGGTAATATCAATCGATGACTTAGTGCCATCTCCATAGATAAAGCCGCCATTTCCCACGGCTACTTCCCCTCTTGCATTGATGGAGGTCGAACCCTTGAACTGCACGGTCCCCGGCAGGAACAAGTTATCGAATCCGCCCTGCTCGAAATCGTTGACCGCAAAATTACCGCCGGTGATCTCCGTTCCGGACGGGTTTGTCACCACCAGACCGATCGCCGCCTGACCCGTCGCGGTGAAGTTGCCCGGGATGACAGGACCGCTTTGGGTAACCACCATGGTTATGTCCGTGGGCAGTTTTGGCTGGGTACCGTTAAGCGAATAGAAATGGCCTGAACCGACGGTTAGCGAACCGCCGACAGCCGACGGACCGCCCGCAAAGCCGAGAAGAGTCGCATCCGTGAATAACTCCTGATCGCCCTGGAGGGTGATCGACCCTCCGTTGCTGTCGATTCGCGTGGGGACGAACGGCTTCCCTGCAAACGAGGTTGTCTGCGCCGTTTGGAGGTTGCTGAACGACTGGGGCAGATCAAAGACGCCGGTGGCTCCGGAGACATCGAGCACGGCCCCGCTTTCCGCAAGGATATTGCCGAAAACGGTGATTGCCCCTCCTGGGAGGACATTGCCAGTCTGATAGCCGTAGGCATTGGGGGTGGCCACCGTCGTACCCGCGGTGGAGAGGAGGCTGCCCGGCGCAAGGTCCAAGTCAATCTGCGCAGTGGTCGGATGGGTTAGAAGGAGTGCGGCGTTATTTTTCGCGGATACAGAAATAGTGCCGGCCGGCACAATGACCGATCCCAGAATCGCAACGGTATTTCCGGAGATCGAGACGCTGCCTTGCGGATCCGTCGTGATCTGCGCGCCGGCTCCCAGCACGAAGTCGCCACGTTCGATGAGGATTGAGTTGTCAATTTGATCGACCGCGCCCAAGGCGGCGAATTTCAAGCTGGCCGCGGACCGCGACCCGACGGGAAACAGTTCAGGAACCATTACAAGGTTGCTCGGGTTCGCGGGATCCTGAAGGGCGAGCGCATTGGTTACCACGGATGAAATCTGAGTGCCGGGCGCGATAAGAACGGCAGGAATGGCAGCCTTGGAAGCATCCGTTCCACCAATGCCGTAGATGGTAAAGGAGGAGAAGCCACCCTGGGCGAACAAGTCCGGTGACAGCAAGAGGACGCCAGGATTTGAGGAGTCGCCACCAATCTGGACAAGTTGTGCCTGAATAGTCAGAGAGCCGCCAACGGCCCCGGAATAACCTTCAAGAGTCGAGCCGAGAAAGAGATGGCCGCCAAGGACGGAGGAAATACCCGGATCGGCTCCAGCTTCCACGGCGATTGAGCCACCGCGCCCGTAAGTAAACTTACCTGTCGGGCTGACCTCCACGCCGCCTGAAACATTGATGATGCCGCCGGCCTCCAGATTGGCAGAAAAGCTGTCAATGGCCACCGTGCCCCCGGCGGTGACGATAGGCAACGTCTCGGGCTCCGGGGCGTCCAGGCGGTTATCGACGATAAGGCCGGAGGCATCGATCGATGCGTTTGCGCCCAGCACGAAGTTTCCCTGGCCCGGAACAGCAGGCGGGCTAATGACGAGCCCGCCGGCGCTCGCCTTCAATAATTGCAACGTAATCGGATTGATGTCGTACGATGTGAAGGCGAGGTACCCGCCTGGCACCGTAATAGAGCCCTCGATATCGATATTCGCCGCGTTTACGGTAATGGAAGCCGGGTGTTCGTTGCCCGAGGAATCGGCATACAGGACGGCAGGACCGTTCCAGGAGACTCCGGCCGGCACCACGACATCCCCTCCGTCATTATTGATAGTGACAACCCCGAAGCCGTCCTGGGAAGTCAGGCCAGGGGAGAGAACAACCTCCGACTGCCGATCCGCAGGAAGAGCAATGGGATTGCCGGAGCTGTCCAGGGAGAAGGGGCCGACCGGGGTAAGTTCAACGCCGGACTCGATAACGACCTTTGGAGAAACGGCCGGCGTGACCGGCAGAATGTCGTTCGCGGCATTGACGGCCTGAGCTTGAAATGTGATCGAGAGCGTTCCCGGAGTGGGTCCGAGGCTTAGCTGTCTGGGGCCGGTGACAGTATTGGCAGTAAGTGCGCCGTCCATGGCCACCGACGGCGCCGTGATAAGAATCTGCCCGGCATTGCCACCATAAAGATAGCCGTCCTCGTAATGCGCCCCTCCAAGAATCGGGTCGGTGAAGGTATTAGTTATCCCATAAGTGGGATGGTCCACCGTGAACTGGCCGGTGAAGATGCCCTGGTAGATGATATCGGGCGTTGCTTGCGCGATATTGTAAATTTGCCCGGACGCCGATAGGACCTGAGTCGTCCGGACGACTCCGCCGGCATAGTTGATGTATCCGCCGGAGACATCGACGGAGGAGCCGGGCTGCATGACGATAGAACCACCGGCGTTCATGGTTACCGTGCCGCCATTGATAGTAAGCTCGCCAATCGTCTGCTGGACGAGGCTGGCGTAGGCAAATAGATTGGCCAATGGCGAACCAATCCAAGCGGTCCCGCCGTAGGCGCCCTGCTGGCGAATATCGAACGCAATCGTTTGTCCCCGCAATGGGCCATTGCGCTGGAGGGGATCATTCTCGAGTTCCGCCCCGCGCAATTGCGCCGAGACGATATTCTGAGTGACCGAGGCCGGCACATCCGTGGACCCAGCGGCGTCAATCTCCGCGCCAGCATCGAGGTAAATCTGGCCCGTGGAATGAATAAAGTTAGTTTCGGGATTGGCGCCGGGGCTAACGACCCAGGCGCCTGTGTCCAGATTGACGGCGGCGGAAGGCGCAAGGATCGTCGAATCCGACTCCATGTGAATCACGTTTCCTTGAATGTTGACCGATGCCTGGGCGAGTGTCTGGGTAGGCACCACGGTGGCCGTGCTTTCCACGTCCGGCAGGATTTGGGTAACGCTGTTGGGACCCAATTCCACAATCCCGGCGCTTTCCGGGAGAAACTGGAATGGGCTCAGATTCCTGATCCCGCCAGTGCTTCCCGCCGCTGTATTGTTGCCGCTTGTGGAAATCGGAACCGCGACGGAATCGTAATCGGCCAGGAGATCGATCCGTCCGTTCAATGATACCGTCGTGTTCGAATCGAGGGCGCCCAACTGATCGACAGTCTTACCGGTGATCGTGATATTCCCCTCGGGGACTTCGATGAGTCCGTCATTGGTGGCGGTGCCGGCGTAGCTGCCAACCTGCCCGACATATACGTCCAGGCCGCGCAGGGAAGGATCGTCGCTGGGATGGGCAACGAAGCCGACCTGAAGGCCTGCCGCCAGGATCGTCTGGCCGTCCGGAGTGTAAATGGTGCCGGCATTGGTTACATTTGCCCCGACTAACGCGACACGGCCGCCGACATTATCCACGGAGGCGGGGCTGACGATCGTGGCACCGGCCTCCACGGTAACGTCGCCGTAGTCGCCGCTGGCGGGGGCAGCGGGAGGAGTGAACGCCGGGGTCCCGTTGGGCCCGGCAGTGATCGAAAGAGCGGAGAAGAGGAATTGCGCGTCCGGATTGTTCAACAATCCGCGACTGACCAGATTCATGTTCAATGGCAGCGAGGAAGCCACCAACGCGTGCACATTGACCTGGGAGGCGCCGCCGAAGATGATGCCGTTCTGGTTGATGACGTAGACCTGGCCGCCGGCGTTGATGTTGCCGAGAATCTGCGATGGGGCGATGGACGAGCCCTGGACGATGTTGAAGGCGATCCACTTGCTCTCGTTGGCGCCACCGGCGCTTTGGTTGAAATCGAGAGTGGTGCTCTTGCCGACGTTAAAGGACTGCCAGGTGAGGACGGCATCGGGGCTATTCTGGGTGACCGTGACGGTGGTGTCGTTCCCGGATTGGGTCTGGGCGAGCGATTTGACTCCGGTCCAGCCTGCCGGCAGCGAGGCGATACCGCCGGTGGGATACAATCCCCCGGTCGAGAGCCCTTCGGTTACCGTGGGAAGATTCTGGCTGGGATTGTTCGGATTGGGGATGCCAAGGGTATTGCCATTTTTGGCGGCGATCTTGTGGGCGGCGCTTTGCATCGCGATGACGGACTGGATGGCAGTCGTGGTGCGAGCGAGAACGTCATTGGCGTTTTGCCGCAACTGGGTGGCCGATGGGGAGGTGAAGCTGCCGGGGACGGTCGAGCCGGATCGAGAGGCGGTGTAACCGCCGCGAAGGAGGTCACCGGCGACGGCGGTACAGGTGATGCCGGCGAATATGGCCGCGATGGCGAGGCCAAAAAACACGACGCCGTAGGAGGCGCCGGAAACGTACTGGTGCTTCCTTGGGAAAATCATGGATGGGGCGTGAAAGGGATGGCGCGGTCTTGTTGCGCGACAGGAAATAGTCGCGAGCTTTCCGGGTAATTCCCGGGTCGCTCAAGAGGCGCGCGGTACAGAGTCGGCAATCCCGCGCCGGACATCAACGCGGGGACTGTAACAATCCGGTGACAATTCGCAGGTTTTGGCCGATGCCGATGGAGGCAGATGGGGCGGGTGTATTACCAATCCGAGCAATTATCTGGACGCCGCTGTTTCTCCCGCAGAGGCGCGGAGGCGCAGAGGTTACTGAAAGGGTGCTCGCTTCGCTCGATTCGGATGGCGCCAATCGGGACTCGCCCGCCCACCAACCGCCATTAACCCCTTCCTCCTCCTCGAAGATTGGTGCTCCGGGGGCGACCGGCCAATTCGCGGGGAATGGCAATTCTTAGAGGAGATTCAGTGGATGATGGATCCGATGGTCTTCGGTGTAGTAGGCGGAGACGGCAGTCATGGCCCAGAAGCAAACGGGGATGATTAATCCCAATCCCAATGTGGCCAGGCTGAGCAGGACGCCAACCCAGAGAGACAAGGGAGCACCAAGCAGGAGGATGGCGAGGCCGGCGCCGTAGCGACCCTTGTAAGCGTGACCCATGCCGGGCAGGAGGATGCTCAAAGCAGCGGCCACGACGTTGTGCTCACGATCCATTTCGCCACGCGCCAACTGATTTGCGGGGAGGTGACTCATATGGTTTGTCTCCTTTCAGTGAGGGATCGTGCGGGAGGGGACGGAGGAATGGACGGTTTTTGGCAAAAGGGAGGCGGATTTTGGCCGACCAGGCTCATGGAGCCTAGTGTGGTGTCAGGGAGGTTCGTTAAAGAATTCTGTCGCCCCTACCGGGGCTCTGGGGAATTGGTGCATGGAAACCCGGGGTTAAAACCCCGGGCTATTACCTGTCGTCCCTTCGGGACTCTCCGGGCTATTACCTGTCGTCCCTTCGGGACTCTCCGGGCTATTACCTGTCGTCCCTTCGGAGGGTGTTCCGAAAGGGTATGGATGTCTACGAGAGCGAAGGCCCAAAATGTGATTTAGAACGGAAATTGCATTTGTGGAGGCGTGAGGTCACCGAGTGGGAGAGGGGGCTGCGGAGAACA
>Ga0182030_10013739_pt1 | contig 16079 bp, 16 predicted proteins | sample 812S3MmetaG_FD_121299 | JGI IMG/M metagenome (GOLD analysis project Ga0182030, IMG submission 121299) | Permafrost microbial communities from Stordalen Mire, Sweden - 812S3M metaG (Illumina Assembly) | ecosystem: Environmental > Terrestrial > Soil > Wetlands > Permafrost | place: Sweden...
AATACCTACTACCTGTGGTATTTTCGACTCACCCCGCTGCCCGACCTCCCTGCCCGGTCAGCCTTCTCAGATAATAGCGCGCCGATCACCGTCACCAACCGGGGGAGTGTGAACGGTTACTCAATGCCCCTCCCGATCCGAGGGGAATGTCGTGGGACCAAGTATAGGCCCCGTCTTATACTTGTCAATACATTATTACTTCCTTTTCTGGCAGATGTGCCTGTGAGCATGTGGGCAACGCTGGAGCAGCGCGGAGCGATGCGGAAGCGTTGTCCACATGCTCACAGGCAATACCTTCGAAAATTTCGCGTGGTGTCCGATAGGCCAATGACTGATGCGGACGTACGTTGTTGTAAAACGCCAGCCATTCGCCAAGGCTCCGACGCGCCTCGGCCACCGAGCCGTACGCCTTGATATACACCTCTTCATATTTCAGGCTCCGCCACAGCCGTTCGATGAAAATATTGTCCAGATACCGCCCTTTGCCGTCCATGCTGATCCGAACACTGCGGCCCGCCAATTCGTCCACGAACGCGGCGCTGGTGAATTGCACACCCTGATCGGTGTTGAAAATTTCCGGCTGGCCGTACAGCTCAGTCGCTTCCCGCAGCGCCTCGACGCAAAAGTCCGTCTCCATGGTGATCGACAGCCGCCACGACAGAACCCGCCGGCTGAACCAGTCCATCACCGCCACCATATAGACAAATCCTTTGGCCATCGGGATGTATGTGATGTCCGCGCACCACACCTGGTTCGGCCGTTCGATCGTCAAACCACGCAACAAATATGGATAAACCTTGTGTTCCGGATGCTCCTTGCTGGTGTTGGGTTTCTGGTAGAGCGCCTCGATTCCCATCACCCGCATCAGCCGTTTGGCCCGCTTGCGGTTCACCTCCCAGCCTTCCCGCCGGAGAACAGCCGCCATTCGGCGCGACCCATAAAAGGGCCAAGCCAGATGCAGCTCATCGATCCGCCGCATCACCGCCAGATCATCCGCGCTCACCGGAACGGGCCGGTAGTATAAAGTGGAGCGCGCGACCTTCAGCAGACGGCATTGCGCCACGACCGGCAGGGCCGGATCATCATGGTCTACCAGCGCGAGCCGTGCTGACCGGCTCATGGCCCAGACCTTTTGCGAAAAAAATCCCGCTCTACCGTCAGTTGGCCGATTTTCTCATACAATGGGGCCATCGCGGCCTCGTCCACCGCGGCGCCATTGGCTGCGCCGGAGTTGGCGCGGGAGAACAGCGACGCCGTTCCTTCAAGCAAGGTCTTCTTCCAGGCATGGATCTGGCTCGCATGCACGCCAAACCGGCTCGACAGCTCCGCGACCGTGCCCTCTTCCCGTACCGCTGCCAGCGCGACCTTCGCCTTGAACTCAGGCCCATGTTTCTTCCGCGTATTGGTCATGTCTCACCCTCAGCCAGACGGCCGTTCCAAGGGAAGACTCTCTCTTAGCTAGCTGTCCAGTTTCCGGGGTCCACCTCACGTTCCGCCGGAACCGCTCATACAGCCACAACCGGACGCGGTTCAGTTCCTCGGATGGGAGCGACGCAGCCGAGGGTTCCATTGCGGCCCGGGCCTACCGACTGGTCATCGAACGCTTCCGCGATGTAGAACTGCACACTCTTGGCCAATGCCGGCTTGCCGCCATCCTCCGCGCGCAGCGTGCCATCGGCTGTGGCGAGTACCGAAATGTCGTGTCCGAGGAGGCGGGACCGTCTGGACTTGGGTTTCAGTCCGGCTGCCGCCGCGTTCCGCTCCGCCGCCTTTTGTGCCTCGTCCATGATCCCGAGACGGCGCGTCTTGGTGCGTGCGCTGGCGCCGCACGCGGCGCGGCCGAGGCTCAGAGCGGTGTCTGGCGAATAGCCGAGCCGTTCGGCGACCACGGTTGCACCGATTGTTAGGACCGGGCGCGGTTGACGGAGATCGGGTGTGGTGCGTGGTCCATGGGCGTGGAGCCAATCGCTTGCTGGGCGGAGCGGGAACACGCCCCGCAACGCCTTGCATGCTGCTCACAGACCTAAGACTGCGGCGACCGGACCGTCCAAGCAGGAACCGTCCGAATCGACCCGGAGCGGAGATACGTGCCCAGCATGGTTTGTGCTCGCACGCGAGGGTGGGCGTTCCGGCGATTTGGTCAAAGGCCGCGCGGGCCGCGCGCGCGACGCAGCGGCGTTGCCCCGGGTCGACGCGTGCGCATGACCTGAGACTCTCGTCGGTCTTTTCTTCCCATCCTGACTACACGCTTCATTAACCCTTTGCGGGCAATGTCCGGCGACCAAACCTGCACCCACCACACCATGCGGCCGCGCTCGCCTGGGCGGGTTTGCGTGTGGCGGGCGACCAGCAGGTCGGGCCGACATCAGGAAAGGGAACCGCGACCATGGCGCTTGTTAAACGGACCAGCCTCAGCAAAACCCCTGCGCACAACGACGACGCCGCGGTGTCGCCCCATCGGCGCCCGGGCGCGTCGGCTGCGCCGGAAGCGCCCAACGGTCACGACGACACAACCGTGGTATCCCTCGCCGCCAACTCGGCGCTGGCGGAGGCGCAGAAGCGCAAGGCGCGCACCTTTGCCCGCCAGCAGAAGGCAGCGGAGCGCATTGCCGCCGCCACCTCGCAGCTAGCCAGCGGGATCACCGAAGCCGCCTCGGCCGCCACGGAAATGCGCAAGGCGGCCGACCAGATCGCCTCCGGCGCCGAAGAGGCAGCCGGCGCCAGTCAGCAGTCCCTGAAGGCGGTCAACCACGGTGCCGGCCTGATCCTCAAGGCCAAGGAGAATGCCGACACCGCGGTCACCAAGACCGAGGCGCTGCAGGCAGTGATCTCCGACGTGGCGCGGCAGATTTCCAATTCGATCATGGCCATCGGCCGCACCTCGGAGCGGCAGGAGGCGTCGGTCAAGATGATCGAGGAACTCGAGCGGCAGGCCGCCACCATCGGCGAAGTGGTCAAGGCCGTCGCGCGCATCGCGGACCAGACCAACCTGCTGGCGTTGAACGCCGCGATCGAAGCCGCACGCGCCGGCCAGCACGGCAAGGGCTTCGCGGTGGTCGCCGATGAGGTTCGCACGCTCGCGGAGACCAGCGAAAAGAGCGCCCGCGACATCCAGGAACTGATCGTCCAGATCCAGAAGGACGTGAAGGTCATCGCCCAGGGCATCCAGACCTCGGCTGTCGCGGCGCGCGACGAGATGGTGAAGGGCAAGAAAACCACGGACGCCCTGGAGCAAGTCCGCAGCGACATGGCGGAGGTGATTGCCGGCAGCCGTGAGATCGCGCGCGGCGCCGACGAATCCGCCACCGCCGCCAAGGAGGCGCAGAAGGGCTCCGAGGTGATCGCCGCCGCGGCCGAAGAACAAAGTTCGGCCTGCGAAGAGGCACGCAAGACCGTCGACCAGCAGTCCCAGGCACTCACCCAGAGCGAGCAAACCGCGCAGGAACTGTCCGAACTCGCCGACGAACTGAAGAACTCCACCGACATTACCAAGAGTGCCGAGGAAGTGGCCTCGGCCGCGGAAGAATTGTCGAGCGCGGTGGAGGAGATCAACCGCGCCGCCGCCCAGATCATGACGGCGCTCGAGCAAATCGGCAAAGGCGCGCAGCAGCAAAGCGCGGCGAGCCAGGAATCCGCCGCGGCCATCGCCCAAATCGAGAAGGGTGCGCAAATGAGCCAGACCCGCGCCCAGGCAGGGTTGGACAAGGCGCAGGCCATCAGCGATTTGCTCGGCGTCAACAAGGCGGCCGTCGATGAGCTGATCGCCGGCGTGACGGCGTCGGTGGAATCCGGGCGCCAGAGTCGCGACCAGATCACCGCGCTGGAGCAAATCAGCCGGCGCATCGACAAGATCGTCGACGCCATCAACACCGTGTCGATCCAGACCAACATGCTGGCGGTCAACGGCTCGGTCGAGGCGGCGCGGGCCGGCGAGTTCGGCAAGGGCTTCGCCGTGGTCTCCACCGACATCCGCAACCTGGCCCGCGAGTCGGCCGAGAACGCCGACCGCATCAAGGACACGGTGAAGGCGATCCAGGACCAGATCGTCGCCGTGCGCGGCGATCTCGTCGAAATCGCCGAGGCCGCCACCATCGAAGTGGAGAAGAACAAGCAGATCGCCAGCAACCTCGAATCGGTGGCGAAGGACATGACGGTCGTGCTGGCCGGCAACAGGGAAATCCTCGCCGGCAGCGAGGAGATCCTGAAAGTCACCAAGGAGGTGCAGACCGGCGTGGAACAGGTCGCCGCCGCCGCGCAGGAAGCGGGCCGCGCCTCGTCCGAAGCGACCGATGCCGCCAAGGAACAAGCCAAGGGAACCGCGGAACTGGCTGCCGCGATCGAGGAGATCGCCTCGCTGGCCGACGAGTTGCAGGCCGCCGCCTAAGCGGCCGGGCAGCCTCGTCCAATCCCAACGGGAGACAGTTCCATGTCCGATGTCAGCGTCATGCCGCGGGAGGTCGCCGGCAACGGCGGCCCCCTCGACGGGGACCACAACACCGCCGACACCGCCCGGCAATTCGTCATCTTCCACGTGAAGGACGAAATGTTCGCGGTGCCGCTTGCCGAAGTGAAGGAAATCATCCGCATGCCGGAGTTGGTGCGGATGCCGCTGAGCCCGGTGGCGCTCGAAGGTCTCGCCAACCTGCGGGGCACGGTGTTGCCGGTGATCAACCTGCGCAGCGTGTTCGGTTTCGAATCGGTGGGGCACGACGACGCCACGCGGGTGGTGGTGCTCGACCAGGGGCGACCCGTCGGCCTGGTGGTCGACCGCATGGCCAACGTGGTGACCGTCGAAGCCGCGGACATCGAACTCACCAATACCATCCAGTCCACCGTCGATACCAAATTGCTCACCGGCATGATCAAGGCACGCAACGGTGCGACGATGGTCATGATCCTCGACGCCAACAATCTGATCAAACGCGAGTTCCGTGATCTCGCGGACAAGTCCAATGACGACAATCACCGACTCCTGGCCACGCACCATGGCGTCGAAGATCACCTGGCCAAAACCAACGGCAACACCGTCGAGGAAAACCAACTGGTCAGCTTCGAAGTGGCCGGCCAGGAATACGCCTTCCCGATCGAGGAAGTGCAGGAGATCGTGCAACTGCCAGAGCACGTCACCGAGGTTCCCAATACCCAGTCGCACGTGCTCGGCGTGATCACCCTGCGCAACCGCCTGCTGCCCTTGGTCAGCTTGCGCGAGATGTTCGGCCTGCCCCCCGCCGAGGCGATCGAAGCCAATAAGGTCGTGGTGGTGTCGCTGGGCGAGGACACCGGCACCTCGGTCGGCGTCGTCATGGACAGCATCAAGGAAGTCTTGCGCGTTGGCCGCTCGGCGATCGACGCCATGCCGTCATTGCTCGCGCAGAACCGCTCGCTTGACGACATCCAGTCGATCTGCCGGCTGGATGACGGCAAGCGGCTGGTTTCCATTCTCTCCGCCGGCCGGATGTTCAACGTCGCCGACGTACGCAAGCTGGTGGGCGGCGAAACCGAAGAAAGCGAGGCGATGGCGAACGACCAGGCAGCATCCGGCGGGAATGACGACGAAGAGCAGTTCGTGGTGTTTCGCCTGATGAACGAGGAGTACGGCGTCCCGATCGACTCGGTGCAGGAAATCGTCCGCGTACCCGAGGCGCTCATCCGGGTTCCCAAGACCCCGGCGTTCATCGAGGGCGTTATAAACCTGCGTGGCAGCGTGCTGCCGGTGGTGGATCAGCGCCGCAGGTTCGGCCTCGAGGGGATCGAACGCAACGACCGCCAGCGCATCATGGTGTTCACCATTGGCGGGGTGCGCACGGGGTTCATCGTCGATTCGGTTTCCGAGGTGATGCGCATTGCCGCCCGCTTCATCGACGGCGCACCGAAGCTGTCGGCAGAGCAACAGAAGCTGATCCGCCGGGTCGCCAACCTGGAAGCCCAGAAGCGGATGATTCTATTGCTCGATGTCAACCAGCTTCTCGATGTCAGGGAACTGGACGCATTGAAGGACGAAGGCTGACGGGTCGCCGCCGCCGACCCGGTGAGCCGGCGGCCGGTCACACAACAAGAAGAGTGCTCACGCCGTGATCAAGCTGCTGATCGTCGATGACTCCGCACTGATGCGGCGCCACCTCGTCCGCGTCTTCGAGGAGGAACGCGACTTCAAGGTGCTCGCGGTACGCAACGGGACGGAGGCGTTGCGTGAGCTGGCCGCGTTCGACCCCGACGTGATCACGCTCGACATCAACATGCCGGAGATGGACGGCCTGACGTGTCTTTCGCACATCATGGTGCAGCGGCCGAAGCCGGTGGTGATGGTCTCCTCGCTGACCAAGGCGGGCGCCGAGGCGACGTTCGAGGCGCTGGAACTCGGCGCCGTCGATTTCATTCACAAACCGGACGGCACCATCTCGTTGGACATCGTTCGTATTCAGCGCGAACTGATCCTGAAGGTGCGCGCGGCGGCGACTGCCAGAGTGCGCCGGGCACGCACCCTGACCGCACGGCTGGCGGAGCAACGCAACGCTCGCGCCACGCGCGTGGAGAAGGCGCTGGCCCCGCTGCCACGCGACAGGATGGGCATCGTCCTGGTGGGGGTGTCCACCGGCGGTCCCGGCACGCTGGAGGACATATTGCCGAAGCTTCCCGCGGGCTTTCCCTGGCCGGTGGTCGTCGCCCAGCACATGCCCAGCAGCTTTACCGGCGTCTTCGCCCGCCGCCTGGGATCGCTATGCGCACTGCCGGTGACCGAGGTCACACGGCAGGCCTTGCTCGAGGGCGGCAACGTTTACATCGCGCGCGGCGACGCGGACCTGGTGTTCACCAAGACCGGGCTCGGGGTGGTGGCGCTGCCGGCGCCATCGAGCGCGCAGCATCTGTGGCATCCCAGCGTGACGCGCATGGTCGAAAGCGCGATGAACGCGATGCCGCCCGAGCGCCTCGTGGGCGTGCAACTCACCGGCATGGGCGACGACGGTGCCAAGGCGATGACGACTTTGCGGAGTCGCGGGGGCCGCACCATCGCCCAGGACGAGGCCACCTGCGTGGTGTTCGGCATGCCGGGGGAACTCGTCCGCATGGGCGGCGCCGACGTGGTGCTGCCGGCGCCCGCCATCGCCAACCAACTTTTGTCGTGGCTGGCTCCCGCAGCGGCGCTGCCGGCGTCGAAAGAGGTTCGCCATGGCTCTCGTTAAGCACGTCGCGGCAGCGGACCCGGTTGACGACGTCCAGGACGACACCGCGCATGACCGCGCGCAATTGATCGCCGACCTGGGGTCGCCCAATGCAACAACCCGTCGCCGGGCCGCCCGCACGCTGGCCGAAATGCGAAGCGCCGTGCCGGTGCTCTGTGCGCATCTCGCCGATGAGCCGAGCCTCAGCGTCCGCAGCATTATTTTGACCGGGCTGATCGTCAGCAAGTCACCGGCGGTGGTGGCGGGCCTGTTGCCTTTGCTGGACAGCGAAGACGCCAACCTGCGCAATGGCGCGATCGAGGCGTTGCAGCAGATGCCGGATGAGGTGGCGCCGCATGTGGAGGCCATGCTTGCCGATCCGGACAGCGATCTTCGCATCTTCGCCATCAACGTGCTGGCCGCGCTGCCGCACCCCGACGTGCCGGCGTGGCTGCGCCGTGTCGTGGCAAGCGACCCGCACGTCAACGTCTGCGCGGCGGCACTCGATGCGCTCGCCGAGGTCGGAGAACCTGATGCCATTCCGGACCTGCAAGATCTCGCCGAGCGTTTCTCCGACGTGGTATTCATCAGGTTCGCGGTGGATGCCACCATTCGCCGCATTCGCGGCCGTTGAGGGCGGATGCGGCCGGACCCACCCGTCATGGACCTGACCCACCTGCCGGCCGAGTCGGTGGTTTCCGATCAGGAATTCGCGAAGTTCTGCGAGTTCTTCTACCGGAAGACGGGTATCATGTTCGACCCGAAGAAGAAATATTTCGCCGAGCGGCGCATCGTCGAGCGGATGAACCGAACCGGCTGCGCCACGTTCCGCGAGTATTTCGCCACCGTCCGCTTCGAAAGCACCGGCGAGGAAATGCAGCGCCTGGTCAACCAGATGACGGTCAACGAAACCTACTTCTTCCGCGAAGACTACCAGATGAAAGCGCTGGTACAAGGCATCCTGCCCGACCTCGCCAGACGCCAAAGCGGGGAATCGCGCATCCGTCTCTGGTCGGTGCCCTGTTCGTCGGGCGAGGAACCCTACTCGATCGCCATCCACATCCTGGAAAACTGGATCGACGCCGACCGCTATGACATCGAGATCATGGCGTCGGACATCGACTCTGCGATCCTGGCGGACGCAGCCGCGGGGATTTACGGTGAACGTGCCTTGCAGCGGCTGTCGCCGGCGTTGATCAAGAAGTACTTCACCGCGCAAAAGGACCGCGCATTCCAGATCTCCGCCGATCTGCGCGGTTCGATCGACTTCTCCCGCGGCAATGTCATGGACCCCCTGTTCATGCGCCGGTTCCGCAACATCGACGTGATCTTCTGCCGCAACATGCTGATCTATTTCGACGACACGTCGCGGCGCGAAGCCATTGAGGCCATGTACGACTGCCTGTCGCCGGGCGGCTATATCTGCCTCGGCCACTCCGAAAGCATGAGCCGCATATCGTCGCTGTTCCGACCGCGGAAATACGCCGATTCGATCATCTACCAGAAGCCATTCGAGAGCGAGGCATGAACGCCATGCAACCGCCCGGCCGGAAGCCGCGCATCCTGGTCGTCGATGACGGCATCACCATGCGCATGTTCTACCGCGAGATCCTGGAGGCGGTCGGCTTCGAGGTGCAGGAAGCGGCGAACGGCCTGGAAGGCGTCGAACGCGCCATGACCGGATCATTCGATCTGCTGGTGGTCGATATCAACATGCCGAAGATGGACGGCTACCAGGTCATCCGGACCGTGCGCCAGGACGAGCAACTGTGGCGCGTCCCAATCATCACCATCAGCAGCGAGGCCAAAGAGCAGGATTCGCGGAAAGCCTATGAAGCCGGGGCCAACTTCTACCTGGTCAAGCCGGTGCGTCCCAAGGATCTTGAAGAGATGGCGCGGCTGCTGACCGGAGCGTTGCCGCAATGACAACATTGCTCGAACGCTTCATCCCGGAAGCACGCGAACACCTGCAAGGTGCGGCAGCCGGCTTGCTGAAACTCGAGCGCAATCCCTCCGACGAGGCATTGGTCAACGAGGTATTCCGCGCGTTCCACACCCTGAAGGGCTCATCCGGCTTGTTCGACATGCCTGGCCTGACGCGGCTGGTGCATGCCGGTGAAGACCTGCTTGGCGCCGTCCGTTCGAACTTGCTCATGCTCAATGCGGACATGGTCGATGTATTGCTCGACGCGCTCGACCGGGTATCCACCTGGGTGGACGACCTCGAGCGGCACGGTCAGTTGCCCGACGATGCTGACGGTGTTTCCGTTGACCTGGCAAAGCGTCTGCGGGTCTTGTTGCCGGACTCCGGCGAAGCGACGGCTCAAGCTGCAACGGCCAGCGCGGTGCCGCGCGCCGATTGGCTGGCCGAACTACCGGAGCAAGACCGTCTCGCCGCTTTCGCGGAAACCATCGCCGGCGGCCCGCCATTGCTCTCCATTTCGTACGCTCCGGACGCAGGGTGCTTCTATCGCGGCGAAGATCCGTTCAATCTGTTTCCACAGCTTGCCGGCCTCAAGGCATTGCGGATCTACTTCCACGAGCCGCCGCTGCCCCTCGTCGACACCGACCCGTTCCATTGCGCCCTGGCGTTTCGTGCCCTGACGGCCCAGCCACGCGGCGAGGTGGAGCACCTGTTCCGCTACGTCATCGATCAGGTGGCGATCGATGCCGTTCCACCCGAGGCGCTGATCCTCCCGGTCGGCGCCTCCGGCGGTGATCCGGCCGCCCCGGACTTCGCCCGGGATGCCAGACAGCGTCTGTCGACGAGGGACATCGCCGGCTTGCGGGCGGCGGTTGCGACACTGCTGGAATCAACGGACGGGCACCTCTGGATCGCCTCGGCATTGCGTTGGCTGGATGCGGTATTGGCCGCGCCGCTGCCGGATGTCGCCTGGGCATCGGCGGTGGTCGATTGTATCGCCGAGGGGCGCACAAACCCGATTGGCGGGGCGGCAACGAATGACGTTCCCGCGCCGCAAGTCGACTCTGAGCCGCCTCTATCGGTCGAGGCTGCCAGCTCGGATGAGCCTATGGCGGCGCGTATTCTGGCCGAACAGATGCGCATCGTCGCGCTGCCGGGCGACCCCGAGGTGCTCCAGCGCCGCATGGCCGCCGTGGAGTCCACGATCGGCAACCTGCTCGCGAGCTTGGGCTGGTCGTTGCGCGATAGCGAACTGGCCGCCGCGGTCGCGGCAGCGGTGGACGGGGTGCCGGGCCCGCTGCAAGACCTGATCACCGCGCTGCAAAACCGGGTGCAGGCGGCCGCCGCCGGCCCCGCGCCGGTTCCCGCTTCCGCGTTGACGCTGCTGGCGACCGGTCCAGAGCAACCGGCGGTGGCCGACACAAAGCAAGTCGCGCACGTGCTCAAGGTCGACCAGGCGAAGGTCGACACGCTGATGAACCTGATCGCCGAACTGGTGGTGTCCAAGAACAGCCTGCCGTTCCTGGCCAAGCGCGCCGAGGACGTCTACGGCTCACGCGAAATGGCGCGCGAGATCAAGGATCAATATGCCATCATCGACCGCCTCGCCCAGGGCATGCAGCGTGCGATCATGGACGTGCGCATGCTGCCGGTGGCCGAGGTATTCGAACGCTTCCCACGGCTGGTGCGCGACCTTTCGCGCAAGCTGAACAAGCACATCGAACTCAAGGTCGTCGGCGAGGACACCGCCGCGGACAAGACGATCATCGAAGCGCTCGGCGATCCTCTGTTGCACCTCGTCCGCAATGCCATCGACCACGGCATCGAGTCGCCCGGGCAGCGGATCGAGGCCGGGAAGCCGGAGGCGGGAGCTATCCAACTCAAGGCGTTCCAGGAGGGCGATCAGGTCGTCATCGAGGTGTCCGACGACGGCAAGGGCATCGATCCCACGGTCATGCGCCTGAAGGCTTTGGAAAAGAAACTGATCACGGAAGACCAAGCCGACTCGCTGTCGGACCAGGACGCGATCAACCTCATTTTCCTGCCGGGCTTTTCCACCATGGAAGAGGTATCGGACCTGTCCGGACGCGGTGTCGGCATGGATGTCGTGCGCACCGCGGTGGAAAAATTCAACGGCCAGTTGATGCTGTCGTCCCGCAAGGGCGAGGGCACCCTGGTGCGGATGTCCCTGCCGCTCAGCATGGCGGTCGCCCGGGTGATGATGATCGAGGTCGGCGGCGCCCTGTTCGGCGTGCCAATGGATGGGGTCGCGGAGACGGTGCGGGTGCCGCGGAATCGCATCCGCCAGATCAAGCGCTCGGAAGCCTTCGTGCTGCGCGACGCGATCGTGCCGCTGATGCGGATGGAAAAGCTGTTGGGGCTGCCGCCGGTCGCGGCGGACATAGAGGAGGAGGCGGTCCTGGTGGCCCGGGTTAGCGGCGCTACCGTAGGCCTGGTCGTCGATCGGTTTCGCGAGGGTATCGACGTCATCCTGAAGCCGATGGGCGGAGTGCTGGCCGGCATAAGGGGCTACGCGGGATCGGCGTTGCTGGGCGATGGCCGGGTGCTGCTGGTGCTCAATTTGAAGGAGTTGCTGTGATGCCGTTGATCTTCACCGAGACGCAGGCTCGGTTCGAGGACATCTGTGCTGTCGAGGAGGCATTGCCGCTATTCGAATTCCTCAACAGCGCCACCGCGCCCGAGGTTGATCTGTCGGCCTGCACCCATCTCCACACGGCGTTGCTGCAACTGTTGCTGATCGCTCGTCCGAAGGTCGCCGCGCTTCCGGCCGATCCCGGTCTGGCGCGCTGGTTAGCCGGAGTAGTCTCGCCCGCCTGAGGCGGGAGAGGTTCCCTCCCCCCGTGTCATGGCCGGCGAAGGCCGGCCACCCACGACTTTGGCGTGTAAAACAAAGAAAAGTCGTGGGTGTCCGGCCTTCGCCGGCCATGACACGGGGGGAGCGGCGCTTGGTATTATGCCAGCAGCCCCGCGACGGCTGCCAGCAGGTCGCTCTTCTCGAACGGCTTCAGCAGAACGCAGTCCGCGCCAAAATCGCTGTCCGGCAAGTGCGCGGCGTCGGCCGGTCCGTTTGGATCGCCCCCGGTCATCGCAATGAAGCGCGTCCGCGGCGACAGCCTGCGGCCTTCGCTGATCACGGCGGTGCCGCTCGACCCAGGCATCCAGATATCGGTGATCACCACGTCGAATTGCTGGCTGTGGAGCAAAGCGAGGCCGCGCTCGCCGTCGCCCGCCGCGGTCACCTGATAGCCGCCACCTTGCAGGACAATCCGCAAACTCAGCAGCACGGCGGGAACGTCGTCAATTAACAGAATCGACGCCATCGTCGGGACCTCCTTCATGGGCCGGCACAAGGACCGTTACGGTGGTACCCGCGCCGGGAGCGCTCTCCAGCGTTATGGTGCCGCGCATCTCGGTGACCAGCGCCTGTGCAACGGAAAGACCGAGCCCGACACCGAGCCCGACAGATTTGGTGGTGAAGAACGGCTCAAAGGCACGATCCAGGGTGGCCCGATCCATGCCGCGCCCGGAATCGACGATGCGCACCCGGGCGAAACGTTTGCCGTCGGGCCGTTGCATCGTGTCGAGCGCGATCGCGAGTTCCCCCCGGCCATCCATGGCGTCCGCGCCGTTGGTTGCGAGATTGGACAGGACCGTGGTGAAGGCGGCGTGGTCCACGAAGATTGCCGGCGCATCCTCGGTTGCGCGCGTAACGACCGTCACGCCTTTTGGCAGCGTCACGCGGACAAGACGACGGGATTGGTCGAGCAGGTGACAAGCATTTGACACCGTGCCCCGCCGCCGCCGCCGATGGGACAGGGCGAGCACGTCGCCGATAATGCCTCCCGCCTTCCGGCAACACTCGAGCACGAGTTCTAACTGGAATACGCCCTCGCCGGCCACCAGGTCCCGGTCGAGCATGTCGCGACCGAGCAACGCGACAGGTTGCAAAAGATTGTTGATCTCGTGCGCCATACCGCCCAGCACACGGCGTCGATCGGTGATGTCCTTCAGCACGCCGGAAACCGCGCCGACGCGGCCATCAGAGTCGCAGTCGATCTGCGCGTCGCAGAACAGGTCGATGCTGCCGCCGTCCGGCCGGCCGACGCGAAATTCGCCGCTGCTCGCGCCGTGCGACCCATCAAGCCCAAGGACACCCAGCAAAATCTGACGGTCCGGCTCGGCCACGGCCAGCAGCAGTTTCGCCAGCCCTCCGACACCGTCGAGTCCGTCAATGCCGAACCGCGCACCGCGCCAGTGCAGTTTGCCGAGCATACCGCCGGGGTCGCGTGCCCAATCAGGCTGGTACTCGACCAGCGCAACCCGTGCCCGCTGCAATGTCCGATCCAACCGCGCCCAGCTCGCCCGCCCGCACGGCGTCATGCCACCCGCCGTCTGGCATGACTCGCTGGGATTTTCGTATGTATCTGGAACAATCTCGTCCGGCCAGTGAGCGCCTGGCCCGGGCCGATCCTGATCCCCACCGCGATCAGGTTGCCCATCGCCGCCTGTCCGCCCCCGCTTCACGCCTGCGCCTTCAGGGTCATCATGCCAGTGCCGACCGAATGCAGCTTGTCCCGCATCCCACTCACCAGCCCATCCACGGAGTTCGCTGTTTCCAGCACAAGCTCGGACAGCATGCCGCTGTTCGCGGCGATCTGGGCGGCTTCCCGGATCTCGCGCGCCACATCGGATACCGAACCCTGCATGACCTGCAAGCCTGTCATCACCTGCACGGTCAGAGCCTCCTGCTCGGAGATCGCCTGGCCGATCGAGCCGCTGACCGCATCCATCGCCGCCACGGTCGAGAGCAGGACCTTCAGCACCGCGGCACTCGCTTGCGCGGTGTCGGCCATCTGCTTCAGTTTGTCCGCGATCACCTGCGTGGCGTCCCCCGTTTCGTTGGCGAGTTGCTTCACTTCGCCCGCGACCACGGCAAATCCGCGTCCGGCTTCTCCCGCGCGCGCCGCCTCGATCGTCGCGTTCAGCGCCAGCATCCGGGTCTGCCTGGAGATCCCGCCGATCATGCCAAGCACCTCCGACATTCCCTGCGACAAACTCGCCATCGTCTCTACGCTGTGCTGCGTTTCCGTCGCCTGCGCGACCGCGACCTTGACCGTCGCGATCGACTTATGCACCTCGCCGGCGATCCGTTCTATCGATGCGGCAAGCTGGGTGCCGCACGACTGGAGCTGCTCGATTGCCGATTCCGCGTCGGTCGAGCGAGCGATGGACACCTTGAACTGGTCCGTCGCCTGCACCGACGCCGAAGCCATCTCCTCTGCCATCTCGCGCATTTGGTGGTTCTCGGTGAGAACCGACTGCACCGACGTCTCCACCTGCTCGACGATTTCACCGCCGAACATGCCCATCGCCGTGGCGAAGTCTCGTGTCGTACCTGGAGATGGACTGGCGAGCGGCAACGGTTCGGCGGCTGCGTGCTGTTCTGGCGCGGCGCCCGGATCGGCCGCCTCGGGATGCGGGAGTAAGCTGACGCTGGTCCGATCGGCGGTCGCCGCCGTCTTGCCGCAACCTGTGATCAGCAACAGCAGCGACAGGGTCGTCACCCCGGCACCGAGCGTCTCGGACAGCCAGGGTGTTCCTGGCATGGCCACAAGAGCCATGCCACAAACAAGGCAGCCTGCCGCCGACAGTCCGGTCATGCGGCGGCGGCTGCCATCGAATCGACCGAGCGTGATCATGGGCCGTTGTTTCCCTGCAAAGCGACCGCATGCACGGCACGCTGCTCCTGGCTGACATAGACGGTGGCGATTTGCTCAGGCGTGAGCGAGGTTTCTCCGGCATCGAGGCAGCGCAGCGCCAGCACGACGGCATCCGCCATCTGACGCGAAAGATCCATGCGCTGGGCCTGCGTGAACGCGAGTTCGTCGAGCGCACGGCCAAGTTCCGCCTGGGCCGTTTCCGCCGAAGCGCAGGCCGTGGCGAGCTCCGGAGGCAGGGTTCCGGCATGGCGTGACAGCCGGTCCAGCAATGCGACAAGCTGTGTGGTCGTATCGACGGCCTTCCACAGCAGATCGAGATGTGCGGTCGCGTCGCTCTCGATCCGGTCGCGCACGGCGGCCACCTGCGCGGCGAGCAGCGCGAAGACGGTAGGGTGCACGGCGCCCGCCGGAGGTGGCATGGCTCGCGTCACGAAGCAGGAAGCAACTGCTTCAAGGTTGCCAACAGCTCCTGTGGCCCCGCGGGCTTGGTCAGCCAGCCGGTGGCGCCAGCCGCGCGTGCGGTGTCCCTCTTCTGCGCGGCGGATTCGGTGGTCAGGACCACGATCGGTGTGAAGCGTGTGGACGGTATCTGCCGCGCCTGCTTGATGAAGGCGAAGCCGTCAAGCACGGGCATGTTGAGGTCGGTGAGGATGATCGCGGGACTGAAGCCGCCCTTTATCTTGTCGATCGCGATCTGCCCGTTGGCGCAACTCTCCACGGTGAAGCCGACTTTCGTCAGGATGCGGCTGATGCTCATCAGCATGGTCGGGGAGTCGTCGATCACCAGGATCGGCTTCATGGTGCGGCCTCCAGGCGGAGCAGCGGGGTCACCGGAACAGCCGTGGCAAGCGGAAGCGGCCGGACATGCGGCGGCATGTCAGGCGAGCTTGCCGGGGATTGGCCGCCCAGAGCGCAGGTGGACCGGCCTGGCTGGCCGCATCGATCGGGCGATTTGCGTCGCATGGCGATCATTAACGCACCGACGGGCTAACGAAACGCTAATCCCCCGGATGCGCCACAAGGCTCTGTGGGGAAGTAAGTGCTTCAATCAGTCGCGCCGAAACGTCTCGTGTCATGGCCGGCGAAGGCCGGCCACCCACGACTTTGCTGCTTGCAACAAGCAAAGACGTGGGTGGCCGGCCTTCGCCGGCCATGAGTGCGTCCGTGAGGACGCTTTGTCTGCACGGTGCAAGTCCGTGCCCGGGTTGGTCGCAACTCGGCAATCGAAGGTAACTGCGTCGCCGTGAGGTGGGG
>Ga0182030_10013740_pt1 | contig 16079 bp, 17 predicted proteins | sample 812S3MmetaG_FD_121299 | JGI IMG/M metagenome (GOLD analysis project Ga0182030, IMG submission 121299) | Permafrost microbial communities from Stordalen Mire, Sweden - 812S3M metaG (Illumina Assembly) | ecosystem: Environmental > Terrestrial > Soil > Wetlands > Permafrost | place: Sweden...
AGCAGCCCAGCAGCGCATAGCGGCCGAGCTGCGCCTCGCTGCCGTGCCCGAACCTCGGCTTCGGTTTCGGCACGCGGCACTCAGAGCCCTGGACGGAGACACCGAGGCGCAAAGCCCCGTCCCAAGCGAACGCTCCCAGGCACACGATCACGCGCACATGCTCAAGCAGCTGCAGTTCGCGCACGCTCCACGGCAGGCACTGCTCGCGCTCCTGTGGCGTGGGGCGGTTCTGCGGCGGAGCGCAGCGCACGGCCGCCCCCACCCGTGCGCCCTTCAGCCGCAGGCCGTCGTCCGCGCGGCGCGACGTGGGTTGGTTGGCCAGCCCCGCCCGCCACAGCGCTGCGTAAAGAAAGTCCCCGGAGCGGTCTCCCGTGAACATGCGCCCCGTGCGGTTCGCGCCGTGCGCCGCAGGCGCAAGCCCCAGCAGCAGAATGCCCGCCTGCGGGTCGCCAAAGCCGGGAACCGGCCGTCCCCAATAGGTCTCCGTCGCGAACGCCGCGCGCCGCTCCCGCGCCACCTGCTCGCGCCACTGCACCAGGCGAGGACAGCGCACGCAGCAGCTGACTTCCGCCGCCAGCGCCTGAAGGTGAGAGTTGCTTTCGCTTTGCACACAGCAGTAGTAGCATCGGCGGCGATGTCGCTGTGGGTTTGGGTACTCCTGCTCTTCACGCTGATCAAGCTCCCGCTTGCCGGCCTGTTCCTGTGGATTCCCTACCGCTACGACGAGTCCATGGCCGAGCCCGAAGCGAGCGACTCCTCTGAAGAAGACGGCGGCACCAAAGCGCTCCCCGGCGGTCCCCGCAACCCCCACCCGCGCTCTCCCCGTCCTCCCAAACCGCGGCGCGGGCCGCACGGCTCCCCGCGCGCAGCGCCCCCCGCTCGTATACGTACGCGGGCGCACAGCAAGCTGCCCGTCCGCGTCTCTCACTAGCTTGGCGTCCGTCCGCCGGTCTTCGCGTGGGCGATGAGTGCAGGCGTCAGCGTGCGCGCTGGTTGCGCTTGCGCTGCTGGCGCGCTGCCTTCGCTTTGGCCCGCCGCTTGCGCATCTGGTGCGCGCGCTCCTTCGACAGGCGCAGCTCCTGCAGATCTTCATCTTCATCGTCCGCCGGTGCCTTCCTGCGGGCGTCGCGCACGATCACGTAGCCGATCGCGCACAGCAGCAGGATCGCGGCGCCCGATGCGATCAGGACCGTCGATTTCGAGTTTTTCGTTTCTTCTGTGCTCGTCGTCGCTTCCGTGGCCGTTTTCGCCGCCGAGGTGAGCGTGTAGGTCTTGTTGCCGATTTTCACCTTGGAGCCGTTGCCGTTTGTGACTTTGGACGTGCTCGTCGCGCCAGCCTTGGCCGGGCTCGTCACAGCGGTGGCGGTGCTCGTCGCCCAAGCCGAGGCAGTCATCCCGGCAGAGAGAGCCAGCGCGCAGCACAGGCACAGCGCAAGCACGAATGCGCGACGTGGGAAAGCTGGCAACGGTCGACGGTCGCGCACGCCGCGAGCATAGCGTCTGCGGCGAGACGCATGTTGGAGTTGCCAGTCGCACACACGCGTCCACGTCCCCGCGCGCGCAAACCGTAGAATGGCCGCCATGGCTCCCAAACAACGTCAGGTACGGCTCGAGCAGCGCGGCGCCCTCGATGCGATCCAAGCGCTGGAGAAGCGCTCCGATGAGGAGCTCGAGGCTGAGACGAAATACAAGTCTGCCGCGATGGCGATCCTGGGTGCGCGCGCGTCCGAGCGCTTCGACGCCGACGCCGCCCGCTCCTACTTCCAGCGCGCCATCGCCGCCGCGCGTCCGCAGGAGCGGATGCAGATCAGGCGCATGGCCGATGCCTCCATCGCGCTGGCCGAGCGCCGGCCGGACGCCCTCAAGCAGGCGGTGGAGCGTCTTGGGCAGGCGCCGCCCACGGGAAGGCAGATGTTCGCTCTGCGCGCGATGGGGCTGCTCGTGCCCTCAGCGTCCGCGGGGCTGCTGAAGCGCACCCGCGGGGTACTGCTGATCATCGTGCTGCTGCTCGTGCTGATCGCCATCGGCCTCGGCGTGGTCGAGCTGATCGCGCTGCCCTTCGGCGGCCTTGGCCTTGCGCCTGGAATCCTGCTGGGCCTGTTCGCCGTGATCGCCGCCTTCGTGATCGCCGCGGCCGTCAGACGGCGCAAAACCAGTCGCGCGCGCGCTGGCTGAGCAGACTCGGGCGCCGACGCCCAATTGCTGCGGCTAGGCTAGCGCCGTGGCCGCTCCCGTCTGCCTGATCGTCAACCCCGCCGCCGGCGGTGGCAAGGCCGGGCGCATAGCGCCGGCGGTGGAGCAGGAGCTGCGTGCCCATGGCCTTGAGGTGCGGCGAGAGGACACACGCGATCTCGAGCATGCGCGTGAGCTCGCGCGGGCGGCGGCCGACTGCGGGGAGACGGTGGTGGCGCTGAGCGGCGACGGACTGGTGGGAGTGCTGGCCGACGAGCTGCGCGGCGTCCCCGGCGCCGTCCTGGGCGTGCTGCCTGGCGGGCGCGGCAACGATCTGGCGCGCGCCCTGGGGATTCCTGGGGACGCGATCGCCGCCTGCGAGACGATCGCCGCCGGGGAAGTGCGCGACGTCGACCTGGGAGTGGTGCGATCCGCGGACGGCGCCAGCAGCGCTGGCACAGCGTTCGTGGGGATCGCATCGGCGGGCTTCGACAGCGACGCCAACAGAATCGCCAACGAGGCGCCGTCCTGGCTCGGCGGCCTGGTGTATGCCTACGGCGCGCTGCGAGCGCTGCTCGGCTGGCGCCCCGCGCGCTTTGAGATCGAGCTGGATCCTCCGGGCGAGCGGAAAACGTTCACCGGCTACTCCGTGGGCGCGGCCAACTCGAAGAGCTACGGCGGCGGTATGCGCGCCGCGCCGGACGCGATGCTGGACGACGGGCTGCTGGAGGTGGTGGTGCTGGAGAACGTCAGCAAGCTCAGCTTCCTCACCCGCATCCTGCCGAAGGTGTTCAGCGGCGCGCACGTGCGCGAGCCCTCCGTGCACGTCTTCCGCGCCGCCGAGGTCCTCGTCAGCGCCGACCGGCCCTTCACCATGTACGCCGACGGCGACCCGATCGGCGAGCTGCCGCTGCGCGTGGGCGCGGAGCGCGCGGCGATCGCCATGCTCGTGCCGGCCGTGAGCGCGAGCGGTCAGCCCAGCGCCTTCTCCACCCAAGCGGCAAGCGACTGATGGCGGACGGCCTGACGGCGAAGCTCGCGCTCGCGCGGGCGGTGGGCGCCGTCTCGCGCCTGCGCGGCGGCGGCGCCACGAGCGCTCCGGGGAAGGTGCTGATGAGGATGGAGCCCGGGGCGATCGGCACGCTCGCGGCGCGCCTGCCGCAGGGCAGCGCGCTCGTGTCCGCCACCAACGGCAAGACCACCACAGCGGCGATGACCGCCGCGATCCTGCAGCAGGCGGGCATCCAGCTGGTGCACAACCAGGCCGGCGCGAACATGGCGGGGGGCATCGCCACCACGCTTCTGCACGCCGCCAGGCCGGGCGCGAAGATGGCGGGCGAGTTCGGCCTGTTCGAGGTGGACGAGCTGTGGCTGCCCACGCTGACGGAGCAGCTGAAACCGCGCGCGATCCTGCTGGGCAACCTCTTCCGCGACCAGCTGGACCGTTACGGGGAGCTGGACACGATCGCGGAGCGCTGGCAGGAGGTGGTGCAGTCGAGCGACGCGCAGCTGGTGCTGAACGCGGACGACCCGATGGTGGCGGACCTCGGCCGTGAGCACCCCAGGGCGCTCTACTTCGGCCTCCAGGACGACTCGCTGTCGCTACCGGGGATGGCCCATGCTGCCGATGCCAAGCACTGCCGCCGCTGCGGGGCGCCGTACGTGTTCGACGCCATCTACCTGGGGCACCTGGGGCGCTACCACTGCGCCAACTGTGGGCGCACACGGCCCCAGCCGGAGGTGACGGCCTCGAATGTCCGCCTGGAGGGTCTGCGGGCGGCGCACTTCACGCTCGCCACACCTGCCGGCAGCGCGGAGATCTCACTGGCGCTGCCGGGCCTCTACAACGTCTACAACGGTCTAGCCGCAGCGGCGCTCGCCACCGCACTCGACATTCCCCTCCCCACCATCGCCGCCGGGCTGGCGAGCAGCAGGGCGGCGTTCGGACGCGCGGAGACGGTCAGCCTCAACGTCACAGCAGCCAATGGAGCGGCCCGCCACCAGCGGGAGCTGCAGATCCTGCTGGTGAAGAACCCGGCGGGCGCCAACGAGGTGCTGCGCACGCTGGCGCTGGAAGCGGGCGAGCACGACGTGCTGGGCGTGCTCAACGACCGCATCGCGGACGGCCGCGACGTCTCCTGGGTTTGGGACGCGGACTTCGAGCTGCTGGCCGGCCGCATCCGCACCTTCACCTGCAGCGGCACGCGCGCCGCGGATCTGGCCACACGGCTGAAGTACGCAGGCGTGGACCCGACCCGCATCAGGGTGCAGAGCGACCTCGCCAGGGCGTTGAGCGAGGCCGCCAAGGACGAGCCGCCGGGCGGCGCGCCGCTGTATGCGCTGCCCACCTACACGGCGATGCTGGCGCTGCGGGAGCTGCTGGTCGCGCGCGGCGAGGCGAGCAGCGCATGGGCATGACCGTTCAACCGGGAACCGGCAGGGACACACAGAGGACGCCCGCGGCGGTGGTGTGGCACGACCTCGAGTGCGGGCGCTACCGAGCCGACATGGCGCTGTGGCTGGAGCTCGCCGGGCAGGCGCGCGCTGGCTCTCTCCCGGCGCCGATCCTAGACGTGGGCGCGGGCACCGGCCGAGTGGCGCTCGCGCTCGCCGAGGATGGTCACGCGGTGACGGCACTGGACAGCGAGCAGGTTCTGCTAGACGAGCTGTCCAGGCGCGCCCGGCTGGCGTCGCTGGAGGTGAGCTGTGTGCGCGGAGATGCGCGTGAGCTGAAACTCGCCGAGCACGGCTATGCGCTCTGCGCGATCCCCATGCAGACGATCCAGCTGCTGGGCGGCCCCGCCGGCAGGACGCAGTTCCTGCGCGGCGCCCACGCTCATCTGCGCGAGGGGGCGCTGCTGGCCTGTGCGATCGTCACCGAGCTGGAGTCCTTCGATGTGAGGGAAGGCGTGACAGGCCCGGAGCCAGAGCAGGCCACGGTGGGCGACGCGCATTACTCCAGCCAGGCCAAGAGCGTGCAGCTGCGCGATGAGTGCATTCGCATCGAACGCCTGCGCAGGATCGTGTGGGAAGACGGCCGCCCGCCGAGCACGGAAATCGACGTGATCGAGCTGGACCGCCTGACCGCTCGCGAGTTGCAAGGCGAGGGACGCACGGTGGGGCTCGGCGTGCACGACGTCCGCGAGATACCCCCCACCGACGAGCACGTGGGCAGTGAGGTCGTGATCTTCCGTGCCTGACGTCTCCCCCACGGGCTCGGCGCCGACGCTGCGCGTGTGCGCGCTGTATCCGGACCTGATGAACATCTACGCGGACCGCGGCAACCTGCTGGTGCTGGAACGCCGCTGCGCCTGGCGCGGCATCGGCTTCCAGCTGCGCTCCAGCGGCCTCGGGGAGCAGCTGCAGCAGGAGGCCCACGACCTCTTCTACATAGGAGGCGGCCAGGACCGCGACCAGCGCCTGTGCGCAGAGGACCTGATCGCGACCAAGCGCGACGGCCTGCACGCGGCGGCGGCCCGCGAGGCGGTGGTGCTGGGCGTGTGCGGCGGCTACCAGCTGCTGGGCCACTCCTACGTGCTGGGCGCGGATGAGATCCCGGGCGTGGGATTGCTGGACGTGACGACGGTGCGCGAGGAGGGCGAGCGCCTCATCGGCAACGTTGCCATCCAAGTGGAAGATTTTGAGGGCGCCGCCTCCGGCGGCGTGCGCGTGCTCGCGGGGTTCGAGAACCACGGCGGGCGCACGCACCTGGGGACGGGACAGAAGCCCCTGGGCCGCGTTCTCTCCGGCCACGGCAACGACGGGCGCAGCCACCTGGAGGGAGCGCGCACGGGCAACGCGATCGGCACCTATCTCCACGGCCCCCTGCTGCCCAAGAACGTGTGGTTCGCCGACTGGCTGATCGCGCGAGCCCTTGGGATGGAGTCGCAGCAGCTGGAGCCGCTGGGCGACGAGCTGGAGAATCAGGCGCACGCAAGCGCGCTACGCGCAGCTGGCGTGTGAGCGCGGGAGAGGACCGTACGTTGCGCAAACCCCGTGGTCGTGCGGGCGCGCTGCGGCTACTCCGGACTGGATTCGCTGGTCGGCCTCAGCAGCCGACCGCGTCACGCAGCGTCCTGCAGACCTGCGCCATACGAGGATTCGACAACGACGCCACGCGACGCCGGAAGGACGTGCGCGGCACCGTGTGGATGTTGTCGAAGTTGACGACGCACGGCGTCGGCACTCCGTCTTCGTTCGGCGTCAGCTCCAGCTCTGATACCAGTCCGCGATGTGTCCTGGTTAGAGCCGCAACGACCACAGAGCCGATGTGATCGGCAACGGGATCGCGAGTCAGCACCAGTACAGGGCGATCGCCACCTGGCGTCGCGGCGAACCAGATCTCACCTCGCTGCATCGCCCCACTCAGCCCAATCCTCGGACGGCCCCCAGTCGGCGATCTCCTCCAGCGAGCGCTCGGCGTCAGCGAGAGGCGCGTCTCGCCAAGCCTCGACGTCGTGCTCGCCGCTCAAACCAACCAGGTGCCGATGAAGAGCGTCGCGGAGGATCTCCGAGCGCTCCATCCCCAATGCTTCCGCCCACCGCTGAACGTCGGCAGCCTCGGCATCCGAGACACGAAAACTAAGCATCGTCATACAGCAGACCATACCACGTATGACGCTCCCTTGTGATTCGCCATAAGACCACCATGGTAGATATTTGTCTGCGAGATCTGGGCGCTAATCCCGTAGGATCGTTCGATGGAGCTATCCGAGTATCAGCGCCTCTCACGGCGAACAGCGGAGTACCCGCGCGATGCGTGGCTCGCCTACCCCGCGCTCGGCCTCGCTGGAGAGGCAGGCGAGGTGGCTGAGCACGCCAAGAAGGCGATCCGCGACGACGGCGGCACAGTCACTGATGAGCGCCGCAAGGCGATGTCAAAGGAGCTGGGCGACGTGCTCTGGTACGTGGCGCAACTCGCCAGCGAGCTCGAGCTGGAGCTGGATGAGATTGCCCAGGGCAACCTCGACAAGCTCCTCTCCCGCCAGCGCCGCGGCGTGCTCTCCGGCAGCGGCGACGAGCGCTGATTCGCCGCTGAGGCTCGCAGGCTGCGGCTGGCGCAAACGCCGGGCCGCGCCGCCCGTGGCAAGCGCATGCTCTGCGCGGTGCCGCTCAGGGGGTGGCGACGGCGAAACGGGCGAAGCGCTCGGCAAGGCGTGCGGGAACGAGCGCATGCACGCGCACTCCCTCTGCGGTGTCCTCGCGCGCGAGATCGCCGGCCAGCTCGTGCAGCTCCGCCAGGCTGCCACCGTCCGCGTAGGGAAGGAGCAGATCCACGGGGCGCAGCGTGTGCGCCAGCTCGCTCTCGATCCGCTCCCCCAGCTCCTCCAGGCCCTCGCCGCTGACGCCGCTGACGAGCACCGCGCTGGGGTAGCGCAGGCGCAGTTCCTCGCGTTCCATGTCGTCGAGCAGGTCGACCTTGTTGAGCGCCAACAGACGTGGCTGTTCGCCCGCGCCGATCTCCTCCAAGGTCTCCTCCACGGAGCGCTTCATCGTGTCCTGCTTGGACTCTGGCGCGGAGGCGTCCAGCACATGCACCAGCAGCTCCGCCCGCTGCGTCTCCTCCAGGGTGGCGGCGAAGGCGTCCACGAGCTGGTGGGGCAGCTTGCTGATGAAGCCCACCGTGTCCGTCAGCAGGTGCGGGCGGCCGCCGATGCGCAGCGTGCGCGTGGTGGGGTCCAGCGTGTGGAAGAGGCGGTCCCGCACGCCCACCTCCGCGCCCGTCATGGCGTTCAGCAGCGTGGACTTGCCCGCGTTCGTGTAGCCCACCAGCGCCACCGTGGGCAGCGCCGCGCGCTCGCGCTCCGCACGCTGCACCGCGCGCGTGCCCTTCACATGCTCCAAGCGTTTGCGCAGCACCGAGATGCGGTCGCGCGCCAGCCGGCGGTCGGTCTCGATCTGCGTCTCCCCCGGCCCCCTCGTGCCGATCCCGCCGCCGAGGCGCTCCAGGTGCGTCCACAGTCCGCGCATGCGCGCGAGGTTGTACTCCAGCTGCGCCAGCTCCACCTGCAGCTTGCCCTCCGCGCTGTTCGCATGGGAGGCGAAGATGTCGAGGATCACCGTCGTGCGGTCCACCACCGGCAGCCCCACCGCCTCCTCCAGGTTGCGCTCCTGGCGCGCGCTCAGCTCGTCGTCGCAGGCGATCACGTTCGCGTCGCACTCCTTCGCGGCCGCCTTCGCCTCCGCCACCTTGCCGGGGCCCAGGTAGGTGTTGGGGTGCGGCGCTTCGCGGTGCTGCACCATCTCGCCCACCACCGCCACGCCCGCCGTCCGCAACAGCTCCTCAAGCTCCGAGAGATCCTCGCCCTCCGCCAGCGCCGCCACGCAGAAGGCCCGCTGCTTGGCGCGCGGTTCGCGTTCCGTCGCGTGGTCCGCGCGCGTCGATGTCGGGGTGACGGCGCTGCGGCCGTTGCGGGCTTTATCCATCCACTCTCAGTGTAGGTGCTCTATGCCAGCGCTCCCAACCGCTTCACGGCCTCCAGCAGCCGCTCGTCGGGCGTCGTCAGGGATATCCTGAACCAACCCTCGCCCGCGGGGCCGTAGACGGCGCCGGGGACGAGCACCACGCTGGCCTCTTCCAGCACGTGCTCGCAGTAGGCGGCGGAGCTGGCGAAGCCGGCGGGCACGGGCGCCCACACGTAGATGGTCGCGTGCGGGGGCTTGATGTCCACGCCGATTCCCTGCAGCGCATCGCACACGAGGTCGCGGCGGCGGCGGTAGAGCTCGTTCATCGAGGCCACCTCCGCGTCGGCGTCCGGCGACATCGCCGCCACGCCCGCCAGCTGCACCGCGTCGAACATGCCCGAGTCGATGTTCGTCTTCAGCCGCCAGTAGGTCTCCAGCGCCTCCGCGTTTCCAACCACGGCGCCGCAGCGCCAGCCGGTCATGTTGTAGCCCTTGGAGAGGGAGAAGACCTCGATGCCCACATCCTTGGCGCCCGGAGTGGAGAGGAACGAGGGCGCGCGGTAGCCGTCGAAGGTGATCTCCGAGTAGGAGTTGTCGTGCACCACAAGGATGTCGTAGGCGCGGGCAAAGTCCACCACCCGCTCGAAGAATCCCTCCGGCACGACCGCGCCGGTGGGGTTGTTGGGGTAGTTGAGGTACATCAGCTGCGCCCGCCGGGCCACCTCCTCGTCGATCTTGCCGAGGTCCGGCACGAAGCCGTGCTCGGGCTCCAGCGCCATCAGCACCGGCTCCCCGCCAGCCAGCCAGGGACCGCCCGTGTAGACGGGGTAGCCGGGGTCCGCCGCCAGCGCGTAGTCGCCGGGGTCGAGGAAGGCGAGGTTGAGGTTGAAGATCGCCTCCTTGGCGCCCAGCGCGGGGATGATCTCGTGCTCGGGGTCGAGCTTCACGTCGAAGCGACGCTCGTAGAAGTCGCGCACCGCCCCACGGAAGTCCGCTCGGCCGCGGTTGCTCGGGTACTGGTGCGTCTCCGCCTCCGTCACCGCCTCCTGCATCGCCTCCACGATCAGCGCCGGCGTGGGCCGGTCGGGGTCGCCGATGCCGAGGCTGATCACGTCCACGCCTTCCGCGCGCTTGTCGGCGATCTTGCGCTCCAATTGTGCGAATGCGTACGGCGGGATGCGCTCCAGGCGCTTACTCGGTCTCATGCAGCTCCTTTTCGAACTCGTCGCTGAGGCGGCCCTCGAACACTGCCCGCGCCCAGCCTGTCAGGTTGACGTGTAGATCCTCCCCCACGTCCACGACCAGCTCACCGCCGTCAAGATGCACCGTCACGGTGGTCGGCCTCAAATCAATGGGGTATTTCTCCGCGTGCGCGACCGCAGCCCCTGTCGCTCCCGTGCCCGAGGAGAGCGTCTCGCCCACCCCCCGCTCGAAGATGCGGGCGCGGATCGCGCCGGGGCTGCCGGGCTTCAGCTCGGTGAACCAGGACACGTTCGTGCGGTTGGGGAACTGCGCGGCGGCTTCGATCGCGGGGCCGATCGCGGGGAGATCGAGGCTCTCCAGCTCCGCCATGCTCTCCACCGCGATCGCGCACTGGGGGTTGCCGATGGAGACGTGACGGAAGGGCCACAGCCGACCGGCGGAGATGACGGCGCCAAGCCCGTCGGCGGGCCCCGCGGGGAAGTCCTTGGAGGTGAGGCTCGCGTAGCCCATGTCCACTCGGCAGGTGTCCGGGCCCGTGATCGTGGGACGGATCTCGCCGGCGACGGTGTGGATGGCGAACGTGTCCAGCTCCGTCCAGTGGCGGCGCAGGTAGAGGATCGCCTCACGCGCGCCGTTGCCCGACAGCTCCGCCTCCGAGCCGTCCGGGTTGAAGATCCGCAGGTCCGCCACGTGTGCGGGATCGGCGGGCTTTGAGAGCAGCAGCACGCCGTCCGCGTAGATGCCGAAGTGCCCCTCGCACAGCCGCTTGACGCGTGCGGGCGTGAGCTCGAACGGGAGCTGCTCGGACTCCACGATCAGGTAGTCGTTGCCGAGTGCCTGCCACTTCTGGAAGTTCACGGCGCTGAGTCTAGTGTCGTGAGGATCTCCTCCGCCACCGCCGCCGGCTGGCGCCCGCTGAGGTCGATTAAGCACACGCCCGCCAGCTTGCGCATCCACGTGAGCTGGCGCTTGGCGTAGTTGCGCGTGCGCTGCTTCATACGCTCCACGTCGCCCGCCAGCAGATCGTCGAAGCCGAGCGCCTTGCGCGCCGTGTCCGAGGCGCCCGCTGCGTGCGCGCGCCGGACCTCGCCCTCCGCTCCGGCGGCGATCATCGCCTCCACACGCGCGTCGATCGCCGTGTACAGCGCCTCGCGCTCCATCGTCAGCCCCACCAGCAGCGTCGGGTGGCGCAGTTCCTCGCTCCACAGCTGCGAGGGGCCCTCCGGCGGCTCCAGCTCCCCCAGCTCCAGCAGCTCCAGCGCGCGCACCACGCGCTGACGGTCGTTGGGGTCGATCTTCTCCGCCGCCCACGGCGCGCGCCGCTGCAGCACCGCGTGCAGTGCCGGTGCTCCCTCGCGTTCCAGCTGCTCGGTGAGACGCTCGCGCAGCCCCTCCGGCGGCGGCGGGCGCAGCGCCAGATCGGTCAGCGCCGCGCGCAGATAGAGGCCGGTGCCGCCCACCACGATCGGCCGGCCGCCGGCGGCGAGCAGGCCGTCGATCTCGGCATGCGCCAACTCGGAGTACTGCCCAACGCTGAACGTGGCGTCGATCGGCAGAAACGAGAGCAGCCTGTGCTCCAGCGCCGCCTGCTCGGCCACGGACGCCACGCCGGTCAGCACCTCCATGCCGACGTACACCTGTAGCGCGTCCGCGGATACCGCCACGGGGTCCTCGCCGCGCTCGCGCAGCAGGCGCGCCAGCTCCACCGCGACGGCCGTCTTACCCACGCCTGTTGGTCCAAAGAGCGCAATCGTGTGCATCGCAGTAGGCTCACAGGTTGTGAAGATCGGCGGCTCCACCGTGCTGCTCACCGGCGCCACTGGCGGCATCGGACACGCGATCGCACGGGCGCTTCAAGCGCGCGGCGCGAAGCTGATCCTCACCGGTCGGCGTACAGAGGTGCTGGAGCCCCTGACCGCAGAGCTGGGCGCCACCGCGTTCGCCTGCGACCTCAGCGAGGCGGCCGCGATCGACTCGCTGCTGGAGCAGGTCGGCGAGGTGGACATCCTCGTGGCCAACGCCGCGCTGCCCGCCTCCGGGCGCCTGGAGACTTACACGGTCGACCAGATCGACCGTGCCCTGGACGTGAACCTGCGGGCGCCGATCGTGATGGCGCACACGCTCACGCCGGGGATGGTGCAGCGGGGGCGCGGGCAGCTCGTCTTCATCTCATCCCTGTCCGGCAAGACCGCCTCGCCGGGGTCAGCGCTCTACAGCGCCTCCAAGTACGGGCTGCGCGGCTTCGCCACCGCCCTGCGCGCCGATCTGCACGGCAGCGGCGTGGGCGTCTCCGCGATCTTCCCCGGCTTCATCCGCGAGGCGGGCATGTTCGCGGACACGCAGGTTTCGCTGCCGCCCGGCATCGGGACCCGCTCGCCCGAGGATGTGGCCGCGGCGGTCGTGCGAGCGATCGAGCACGACCGTGCGGAGATCGATGTGGCGCCGCTGCCGCTGCGCGTGGGCACGATGTTCGCCGGCGTCGCGCCGGAGCTGTCTGCGCGCGTGTCGAGGCGCCTCGGCTCCGATCAGATCTCTCAGCAGATGGAAGCCAGCCAGCTGGAGAAGCGCTGAACAGTAGTTCGGGCGGATTGCCCTCTTACGCAACGCCTACGTTGCCCTGCAGGTCCGCTTAGGGCGCTGGCGCAGGATGGTGGACAGCATGAGATCCACCCCACACATCCCCAGGAGGTTTCACTCCATGCGCATCTCCAGAATGCTCGGCGCCACAATGGTCGCCGGGGCAATCGCATCGGGCGGCGCAGCCGCGGGCATCGCCGGCGCATCCGCGTCGACGGGCACAACGGCGACCAACGCGCCGAGCAGCACCGCTGCAAGCGGCGCCGCCACAACAACCACGCCATCCACGACCAGTACCACGCCCACAGCGCCCAAGGCCCCCACTACCCCGCAGTCCAAAACGAGGTCCACCATGAAAGGCCCCTGCCCCAACATGGGCTCGGGCACCCACAACGGGTCGAGTTCCGGACCGCCGAGCGGCTCGCAGTCGGGCGCGGGCTTTAGCGGCGCACCCCCGGCGGTGGGCGCCGCGTAGCGGCAAACGACCGTCCTCAGCCGAGCAGCCGACACCCTCCCCCAACGCCCCGCCAGCGCAGGTCCGTTTTCTAGACGGGCCTGCGCTTTTTTTGAGGGTGTTTAGAACGTTCGTCCAGCGAAGGGAGCCGTCCTAACGCTAAATCTGCCCCTTTAGGACGACAACGTGTGTCCACCGCGCTTGTTCGTAGTTATCAATCCAGCCCCTGCAGCCGAGCCGGTATTGATGGACAGAGCAGACACCGATCGCCCGCAGCCCAAGGAGTCCACGGAGTCGTGGCTGTTCCGCGACGACTTCGACCGCGAGCGCATGATGGACATGGAGGAGCGCGTGCGGCCCGTACGGCGCAGGACGTTCATCATCCTGGCGGTGACCATCGCCTCGGTGTCGCCCTGGGTGGGGCTGTGGCCGCTGCTCTTCCTGATCCCCGTGTCGGCCTTCTTCAGTGCCGCAGACCTCTTCATGCCGCGTGTGAAGCGCCCCGAGTATCTGATGTTCGGAGCGTGGATCGGCAGCGAGCTCGCCATCGCGGGCGCCGTCGCACTCGAGGGCGGCGCCAGCATGGCTGCGATCTCGTGGCTTGCCATCCCCGTGATCACCCTGAGCACGCGCTTCTCGATGCGCGGCGTGGTCGCCGGCGTGGCGATCGCGAGCGTGCTCGTGCTGGCCGTGTCCTTCGGCGTGGACCCCTCCTATGCGATCTCCAACCCCGAGCGCGTGCTGGCGCCGCTCGCGCTGATCCTGTCCGTGGCCGTGCTCTCCACACCGCTGATGCGCTCCGACATCCAGCACCGCAGCGACGCAGTCATCGACCAGCTCACGGGCATGCTCAACCGCAAGGCTCTGAGCGTGCGTGTTCACGAGCTCGCTCAGCAGTCGATGATCACAGGCGAGCCGGTGGGAGTGATCGCAGCCGACCTCGACCACTTCAAGCGCATCAACGACACCCGCGGGCACACGGTGGGCGACACGGTCCTCAAGGACGTGGCCTACCTGCTGCGCAAGCAGCTGCGCGCGTTCGACCTCGCCTACAGGCTCGGCGGCGAGGAGTTCCTGGTGCTCGTCCCCGGCTCCGACCTGGCCCAGACCGCGGAACTGGCGGAGCGCCTGCGCGAAGCGGTGTGCGCGGAAGACGTGGTCGGCGTGCACGTCACGATGAGCTTCGGCGTCGCGGCCTCCGCATCGCGGGAACGCTTCGACTACGACGACGTGTTTGCGCGCGCCGACGAAGCGCTCTACAGGGCCAAGGACGCAGGTCGCAACAAGGTGTGCCTGGAAGAAGGCGACACCTTGGTGCCGGTTCCGGCCTGACGGGCTGCGGCGGCGCTCACCTCACCTCGTTGCGAGCGCCCACTTGAAGGTCCCGTACGCTGTCCGTACAATGGTCGGATGCGCACTCAGCGACTGGAGCTTCGCCTGACCGACGACGAGCGGCAACTCGACAGCGCTGCGGCGACTGCCGTTGGCGAGACGTTGAGTGACTTCTTCCGTCGCGCCGCAAGTGCGCGTGCTCAAGAGGTCCTCGCCGATCAACAGCAGATCGTGCTCAACGAGGATGAGGCGGCGCGTTTTCTCGACGCCCTCGAGAACGTCGACCAGGTTACGGTTGAGCGTTTGCGCAGCCTACGCGAGCGAGCGTGAGCAGCAGCTTCGCGGGCACCGAGCGCTACGACCCCGCCCGACACGACGTCACAGGTTTCACATGCGGCAACGAGCTGCTCGATCGCTGGCTCGTCCGGTACGCCGGACAAAACCAGCGGCGAGACGCCGCACGCACGTTCGTCGCCGCTACAGATGACAACGTCGTCTATGGCTACTACACCCTCCTCGCCGGACAGCTCGACCATCGCGAAGCGACGCCCGAGGCGAGCAAAGGGCTGTCTCAGCACTTCCCGATTCCTGTCGCGATCCTCGCCCGTCTGGCTGTCGATATAAGCCAACAGGGCCGCGGGATCGGCGCGGCGCTTCTCAACGACGCGCTCGTGCGCGTGATCCACGCTTCCGAGCAGGTCGCCGTTCGCGCTGTGGTCGTGCATGCCGTCAGTGGGAACGCTTCGTCGTTCTACGCGCGGTTTGGCTTCCGAGCGCTCAGCGATGCGCCGAGGACACTCATGGCCAATCTTTCCGAGCTCCGTGCCGCTGGCTACAGGTAGAGAGTTCTCGACCGCGCCGCTCCCTCACCCCAACTCGATCACGCTGCGGATACCGTCCTGGGCCTCCATCAGCTCAAAGCCCCTGTTGACGTCATCCAGCGCGATGCGGTGGGAGATGAAGGGGTCGACGTCGATGTCGCCGGCCATGTAGCGGCGCACCAGCTCGGGAACGTCCTCGCGACCCTTCAGCCCGCCGAAGGATGAGCCGCACACGCGCCGGCCTGTGATCAGCAGGCGGGGGATCACGTCGAGCGTCTCGCCGCGTCCGGCCACGCCGCAGACGTTGCACAGCCCCCACCCCATGCGCGCCGCTTCCACCGCCTGGCGCATGACAGCCACGCTGCCGGTGGCCTCGAATGTGTAGTCGGCGCCGAAGCCGCCTGTCATCTCCAGTATCCGCTGCACTGTCTCCTCGCCGCCGATGAACGTGTCGGTGGCGCCCTGGCCGCGGGCCAGCTCCAGGCGCTCGGCTGACATGTCCACGCAGATCACCCGCTCGGCGCCCTGCAGCCTCGCGCCGGCGACGGCGCCGAGGCCGACCATGCCGGCGCCGAACACCACGCAGGTGGAGCCCTCGCGCACGGCGGCCGTCTTCATCGCAGCGCCGAGGCCGGTGGAGAGCCCGCAGGCGAACAGGCAGGCACGGTCCAGCGGCGCCTCGGGGTCGATCTTTGCGAGCGCGATCTGCGGCATGACGGTGTACTCGGCGAACGTGGAGGTGCCCATGAAGTGGCGCATCGGCTCACCCTCGCGGGAGAGCCGCGTGGTGCCGTCGGGCAGATAGCCGAGGTTCTGCTGCTCGCGGATCGCCAGGCAGAGGTTGGTGAGCGGGCTGACGCAGTGGATGCACTCGCCGCACTGGGGCGAGAACAGCGTGACCACGTGATCGCCCTCCTTCAGCAGCGTCACGTCGCTGCCGCAGCGCTCCACCACGCCGGCGCCCTCGTGTCCGAGCACGGTGGGCGCGTAGCCGGAGGGATCCACGCCGGAGGCGGTGTACATGTCGGTGTGGCACACGCCGCAGGCCACCAGCCGCACGAGCACCTCCCCCGGCCCCGGCTCCGCGAGGTCGACCTCCTGCACCACCAGCGGCG
>Ga0182030_10013741_pt1 | contig 16078 bp, 16 predicted proteins | sample 812S3MmetaG_FD_121299 | JGI IMG/M metagenome (GOLD analysis project Ga0182030, IMG submission 121299) | Permafrost microbial communities from Stordalen Mire, Sweden - 812S3M metaG (Illumina Assembly) | ecosystem: Environmental > Terrestrial > Soil > Wetlands > Permafrost | place: Sweden...
CATCCGCTGGCCGCTAAACAACAGAAATCACACAATCTCCCTGCAAGATCATAGGTGGGGGGTGGGGGGCCGGGGGATGGTGCCAGTCAGCGGCTCAACGTGCGCGCACTCCTCTGGGCTTGCCCGGCACACGGATATATCGAACCGAATCGATTGCGTATCGAGGTTCGAATCTAAGCCACGTGAATGGAATATCTTAGAATCAAAACCGGGGGGGAGGGGGGCCACCCTAGAAGATTTGGTCGGCGTGGCGGATGTTGCCGGCGCTGCCGATGTTGGCCAGGGTGAATATCGAGCATGGCTGGGGGTTCCTCGTGCGGCAAAATCTCAGAAAGCTGATCGGAGGCTTCTGGGGAGGCCTGCGCTTGCGCCGGTTCTGGCATCGTAAGGGTCGGCTCCGCCGGAATGGGCTGTTCGTCTGGCATGGTTTCTTTGGGGGGCCGGGTTCAGCCCAGAGTACCAGCGAAAGCAAGGATCGTCTAAAACAGAATCCGGCTTACGGACCGCCTGCAAACGCAGTGACCCCGGATGTCCGCAAGGACACTCGGGGCCACCACCGTTTCCGGTTGAGAAATGTATCTTCTGCTGAGTCTCTTCACCTCTCGGTGAGAGCTACTTTTCGGAGCTGCGGACTAAGCGGGTTGGATGTTCGAAGCCTGCATGCCCTTGGGTCCCTTGACCGCTTCGTAGGTCACTTTCTGGCCTTCCTGAAGCGACTTGAAGCCGCTGGATGCGATTGCCGAGTAGTGGGCAAAAAGGTCTGCGCTACCGTCGTCCGGGGTGATAAAGCCAAAACCTTTTGCGTCGTTGAACCATTTCACTGTGCCTGATGCCATTTTAATTACTCTCCTGCCGCGCCATTCGGTGCCTGCACGGTCAATTCTACCGGACAATAGAACTTTTTCAGAGCTTTTTCCTCATGACACCCACAAAATTGACGACACTTTGGCGAGAATCGGACTTTCAAGGGTCATGGCCACCAACTTTTCATGCAAATCCCCCGCACGGAACAGCCTTGCTGGCTGTACTATTCAAGCTCGCGCTAATTGAGCTGGAAAACCGCTGCAGTTCTGGAGTGTCACCGGAATGGGAACCCCCGTGAGCGCCATCGCTCTTCCGCTTATCTGCCCGCACGGACACGGGCCCGGTGCAGCCGGTTCGCTGTTCTGTACCTTGTGCGGGACGCGGCTTGTGCCCGCACCCGCACCCCAGCCGGCGCCCGCGGCCGGATTTCAGCCCGCGGCATCGCCGCCGCCGCCTGTTCCCGCAGGCGCGACCTCCCCATCCGCTCATTCCCTATCCGCACTGTCGCCTTTTGGCCACACCGCGCCACCGCCCGTCTGCAAAGTCTGCGGCGGAGGCGGGCTCCGCCTGGCTCCCGCAGACGATATCTGCACGGAATGCGGATGGCTGCGTCCCCTGTTCCCGGGCTACGAGCTCGATCGCACTGTCTTCCTGTGGGCGCAGGACGGGCAGGCGATGAACACCTTGCACAACATGTCCGTGCTCAACGCTGTTGCGCGCACCGTCTCCGACAAGGTGGGCCGTCCGTGGATTGAAGCGACCTACAACGGCATTCGCATCGGCCCAAATCAGTTGCCCCACGTGTGGAAGCTCGCGGTCCTCGCCGCGCGGCTTCTGGGCGTGCAGTACATGCCCGACGTTTACGTCTCCGGCGACAGCATGTGGAACACCTACACCTTTGGCTCGGACAACAGTTCCTTCATCGTGCTCGGCACGGCCATCCTCACCAACTTCCACGACGACGATCTGCTCTTCGTGCTGGCCCGCGAGATGGGACACTGCCGCGCCGGCCATGCCCTCTGGAAGACGGTGATTCGTTTCGTCGCCGGCGATATCAGCGGGCACACCGGCTTGCTGTCGGGAGGAATGCTCAGCGCCATCAGTCCCACCAAGCTGATCGGGGGCGCCCTGGAAATGCCGCTGATGGCATGGTCGCGCCAATCCGATGTCACCGCCGACCGCGCCGGCTTGCTCGCCATCGGCGACGTAACCCTCGCGCGCCGCGTGCTGCTCACCTGGTCCATCCGCTCGGCCACGCTGCTCAAGCAGGTCAACATCGAGGAGTGGATAAAGCAGGAAGATGCCAGCGCCGATAACCTGACGCACATCTCCGAAATGACCACCTCGTCCAACATGTACACTGCGCGGCGCCTGCGCTTCCTCGGTCTGGCGGCACGCGAACCCGGCCTGATGCAATGGAGTGAAAAGATCCAGCCTGCCCGCAAGCAATTGTCCGCCGCACTCATGCCGGCGCCTAAGCCGGCACCGGCCTCGTCCACTCCCCGCTCCGCTCCGCCGCCGGCTCCCAAAGATTCCATTCGCGTCGTCTGCAACAAGTGCCAGAATGCCATGCGAATTCCGTTTGCCGCTCTGCGCGGCAAGACGTCACTCAACGTCCGCTGTCCGCAATGTCAGAACGTAATGACGTTGCGGTCAAATCCAACCACCCCCTCCCCGGCACCAGCCGGTCCGCAGAAATAGCGTGACTCCGGAAGAAAGGCAACGCCATGCCGAACGATAGCAGCGATCAGTTCATAGTCGACCCCACTGCGGACGCCGCCGATCCCGCCGACGTTTTCGATGCCACCCTGGACCCCGCCACCGACGCCGACGCCAACGTCACCGACCTGCAGGATCAGGCCCAGCAGGCCGTAGCCGACGGCGACTACGCGACCGCCGCGGATTATCAAGGCCAGGCGGAGACCGCGGCAGCAGCGGCCGGCGACACCGGCGACCTCACCGGCCCCGACTCCGGCGACCTCGAAACCGCGGCCACCGACCAGCAGACCGCCGCGACCGACCAGGCGCAGGAGGCCACCGATGCCGCCTCAGGAGATTACGCAGCCGCGACCGACGACGCCTCCGCCGCCTCCGCTGCCGCCGCGGGCGCGGACGCAAGCGGCGGAGGACTCACCAACGACGGCTCGGCCGATACCGAGCAACTGGACGAGAGCTGGGCCAACTGGGACCAGGAAACCGCCGACCAGGATGCCACAACCGCCGAAAGTTACGCCGCAGCGGCCGACTCGCCCGACGCGACCCCGGCCGACGCGGCCGACGCCCAGATGTACGGCGACGACGCCGCAGGCGAAGCGCAAACCGCCGGCGACCTCGGAGCCGAAGGCACATACGACACCGCCGGTGCCGATCCGGTGCCCGACGACACCGCCGTACCCGACGACACCTCCGCCGCGGTCGACGACTCCGCTCCCGCAGTCGACGATTCCGTGCCCAGCGACGACGACACGTCCTCGGCGTCATAGCACATGGGTGCTCAACAATCCGGGTACCCATGATCACCGCCAGCCGGGTGCCCCATTCATCGCAGCCGTACGCGAACGGGGTCCCCGGCCAGCTTGCTGGCTGGGGTGGGATGAGTGGGAGGAGCGCGGTCGATCCTTACTACGGCTGCTCTTCCGCCCGAATCAAATACCGGCTCTCCCGCAGATTCCGGTGCACATTCGCCAGGTGAAACAGGTACTGGCCGAACTCCGCCGCCACCAGCTTCATCATCTTCGCCCGCTTGCCCACCGCCGCCATGCGATAGCAGTCGCGGCCCATGGTGGCGTAGAACTCGATGTTGTGCCGATGCCGGTTCTGGCTCTGGAAGAAGCCCGCATACAGCAGAATGTGCGCGCCGGCCGACTCCATCCACAGCGGATTCTGTGCGCTGGTCAGTTGCCGCAGCATCATCTCCGCAATCTGGGTCAGGTCCGCAAACTGCCGGAAGTCTCCTTCGCCGGGGTTGTAATCCTCTCGCAGCACCGCCAGCCGGTCCACTGACTGCAAACTGAAATGCCCCAGCACGCTGGCCAGATAAACACCCGTCGAGTCGCGAATCCGCGCCCACCGCGCGCTTCCCATCTCATCCTGCAGATGCGCTGCCCAAAAATTCAGCGCCCGTTCTTCCGTGACTCCATACAAATTCTCAAAATCAAAATCCTGAGCAGACGGCATATCTGGTGCCCTCCTAACTCACAATGATGCGAACCCCGATTTTGAATAAAGTATGAACATTGTGCAGGCAACCCTCCCCGTACCGCAATAGTTACTTTAGTGTGACCCGCATACAACTCAGCACCTCCCCGCTTCGTTGGCGCCCGTAACAAAGAAACTCAAGGGCCTTCGTTCTCCTGCCGCTAGAATGATCCGTACATGACGCCCGCAATCGAGACCACCTCGCTGACTTGCCGCTTTGGCGACTTCACCGCAGTTGAAAATGTCAATCTCACCGTGGAAGCCGGGCAGTTCTTCGGCTTTCTCGGACCCAATGGCGCAGGCAAGTCCACCACCATCAAGATGCTCACCGGCCTGCTTGCACCCACCTCCGGAACCATCCGCATACTGGGCACGGACCTGACCGAAAACTCCGCCGACCTGAAGCGCCAGATCGGCGTCGTGCCTGAAGGCATGGCGCTCTTCGGCCGCCTCACTGCCAGCGAGTATCTCCGCTTCGTGGGCCGCATGTACGGCCTCGACCAGGCCACCACCGAGCAGCGTACCGAAGAATTGCTCGAATTCATGAACCTCGCCGGCGAAGACAAGAAGCTGGTCACCGACTTCTCCCACGGCATGCAGAAGAAGCTCGCGCTGGCCGCCGCCGTCATCCACGGCCCCAAGGTCCTCTTCCTCGACGAGCCCTTTGAAGGCGTCGACGCCATCGCCGCCGGCACGCTGAAGCAGATGCTGCAGCGCATGATCGCGCGCGGCGCGACCATCTTCCTTACCTCGCATGTGCTGGAGATCGTCGAGCGCCTGTGCACCCACATCGGCATCATTCACCGCGGCCGGCTGGTCGCCCAGGGCTCGATTGAGCAACTCCGCGCGGGCGTCGCCAGCTCAGGCGCCGCGCCCCTGACCCTCGAGCAGATCTTCCTCGAAATCGTCGGCGCGGATCGCGACGGCAGCCTCGCCGCCACGCCGCCCGAGCAGGAGCTTTCGTGGCTCAGCTAGACGATCGTCCAGATCTTTCGCGCCCCGCCCGACCAGGTCCCGCGCGGCCCGATTTCACGCGTCCCGACTTAGCGTCTTCCGCCTACGCCATCCCAGCCAGCACCCAACTTCTCGCTATCGCCTGGCTGCGCTGGCGCATCTTCGTCAACGGATTCCGCCGCCAGGCCGGCTCGGGCAAAGTCGCCGGGCTGGTCGTCTCCATCGTCCTGCGCGTCATGCTCTGGCCCATCGTCGCGCTCTGGGTCGTCGGCCCCGCTGTCGGCTCGGGTTTCCTCGCATGGATGGCGGTCGACGGTCATCATCCGCAGCGGCTCAGCGTATTGTTCGGGGGCATCGCCCTCATCTGGCAGCTCATCGCCATCAATGGAACCGGCATCGCCGCCACCGTCTCCAGCTTCGATCCGTCGACGCTGCTGCGTTTTCCGCTGCGCTTCGGCCGCTATCTCGTCCTGCGCCTGCTGCTTGGTCTGATGACCGCCAGCACCATCGTCGGCTGCCTCGCGCTGTTTGCCGCGGCCATCGGCATCACCGTCGCGCAACCGTCGCTGGCCGCCGCCGCATTCGTCGTCCTCGCCATCTTCGCCGCGATGAACATCTTCCTCTCGCGCATGATCGCCGTCTGGATGGAGCGCTGGCTCTCCACCCGCCGCGCCCGCGAAATCTTCACCGCGCTGATGGCGCTCGTCTTCGTCAGCTTCCAGCTCCTCAACTTCCACCGCCCCCTCAAATTCCGCCATCCCACCGGACATCCCAGCGCCAGGGCCAACAGTTGGCTGAATTTCCTTAGCGGAACGCACCCCTTCCTCAACTGGCTGCCGCCCGGCTTCGCCACCAACTCCATCTTCCCCCTGGAGCATCCACTCGCCCGGCTCGCGCAGTTCGCCGCGCTGCTCGCGTGGACTGGACTCTTCCTGGCCGCCTTCGCCTTCCGCCTGCACAAACAATTCCTCGGCGAGTACCTCAGCGAAGGTGCGCCCCGAAGCGCACCTAAAGCGCCGCGCAGTCACCCGCCCGCGTCCACACCGGCCCCAGCCGCCGTCTTCAACCAACAACTGACAACTAGCAACCAACAACTGCTTTCCCCCACCATCGCCGCCTGCCTGCGCAAGGAGTGGGTCTATCTCCGCGGCAACACCAACCAGCTCATCCAGATGTTCACCCCGCTGGTCTTCGTCTTCATCTTCGCCCGGGGAATCCTCGCGCGCCATCCCGCCTACCTGCTCTCCGGAGCGGTCGGCTACGCGCTGCTCGGCCTGCTCGGCACGCTCTACAACGTCTTCGGCGCGGACGCCGCGGGCGTGCAACTCTATCTGCTCGCGCCGGTCCGCCTGCGCGACGTCATCGTCGCCAAGAACATCGCCAGCCTGGCGCTGCTGCTGGTCGAAACCGCGCTCGCGTGGACCATCGTCATGCTGCTCGCCACCGCGCCCATTACGCTCTCGTCGCAGTTCTCCGCCGCGTTCTGGATCGTCTTCGTCGTCTTCGCCAACCTCACCCTCGGCACCATGCGCTCCATCCAGGCGCCGCGCAAGATCCTCCCCGGCCAGGCGCGCCAGTTGCGCAGCACCTCTACCAGCCGGACCAGCGCCCTGATCGTGCTCGCGACCCTCTTCGGCTGCATCCTGCTTCAGGTCCCGGTCGCGCTGCTCAGCGGCTACTTCCACAATCCCTGGCTGGCCGTCTGGATCTTCGCGCCGCTCGCCGCTGCCGCCGTCGCCGTCTACGCCCTGATGCTCGCCAACGCCGACCGGCTCATCCTCACCCACCGCGATCTCTTCGCCGCCGACCTCTGCGGCGACTGACCGCCAATAGGCAGCGGCGATGTACATTCGCACGGCACTGGGAGCCGAAAGGCCAGTGACGGTTACGGCGCATCTTCGGCCGGATGCACCTGGAAATCGTCGGCGCCGGGTGCGAAGTAGCGGCGGCGGAGCCAGAAGGCGACGTTGACCAGGGCGATCAGGGCGGGGACTTCGATGAGCGGGCCGACGACTCCGACGAAGGCTTCGCCGGAGTTGATGCCGAAGACTGCGACCGAAACTGCGATGGCGAGTTCGAAGTTGTTACCGGCGGCGGTGAAGGAGAGTGTGGCGGATTGCGCGTAGTTCGCGCCCAGGCGCTTGCCCATCCAGAAGCTGACTAGAAACATGATGAGGAAGTAGACGACCAGCGGGATGGCAATGCGCACGACGTCGAACGGCAGGCGCACGATGAGGTCGCCCTTGAGCGAGAACATGACCAGAATTGTGAACAGCAGCGCCGCGAGCGTGAGCGGACTGATGCGCGGAATGAAGCGTGTGCGGTACCACTCCTCGCCGCGCAGGCGGATCAGGGCGAAACGGGTGAGGAAGCCGGCGGCAAACGGAACGCCTAGATAGATGCCGACGCTCTTGGCGATCTGCGCAATGCCGACGTCGACAACCGAGCCCTGCAGGCCGAACCAGCGTGGCAGGACGGTGAGGAAGGCCCAGGCGTAGACGCTGTAGAAGAGGACCTGGAAGATGCTGTTGAGGGCGACGAGGCCGGCGACGTAGTCGGTGTCGCCCTCGGCGAGTTCGTTCCAGACCAGGACCATGGCGATGCAGCGGGCGATGCCGATCAGGATGAGGCCGCGCATGTAGGCTGGCTCTCCGCGCAGGAAGACGATGGCGAGGAGGAACATCAGCACGGGGCCGATGACCCAGTTCTGGACAAGCGAGAGGCCCAGGACGCGCTTGTTACGGAAGACTTCGCCGAGCTTTTCATAACGGACCTTCGCCAGCGGAGGAAACATCATGATGATGAGGCCGATGGCGATGGGGATGTTGGTGGTGCCGCTTTGGAAGCGGTTTACGAAGGCGGCGGAGCCGGGGACGAAGTGGCCGATCGCGACTCCGATGGCCATGGCGAGGAAGATCCACAGCGTCAGGAAGCGGTCGAGGAAGGAGAGATGCTTGCGCTGATGGGGAGCACTGACCTGGCCTTGGGTGTGGGGCGTAGTTGCCATGATTAGGATCGGCCGATCTGCTTGAGTTCGCGCTGGAGGGCCAACTGTCCGAGCGTGGCGAGCGGCAGGGCGAGGAAGAGGCTGATGCGGCGGTCGAGGATGGTGAACGCATCGCGGAAGGCGCGGGCGATTTCTTCGGGCGTGCCTTTGACGGCGGCGGGGTCGGGGATGCCCCAGTGGGCCGTCATTGGTTGACCGGGCCAGTAGGGGCAAACCTCGTTGGCGGCGTTATCGCACACGGTGAAGACAAAGTTCATCACCGGGGCACTGGGAGCGGCGAACTCGTCCCAGGACTTGCTGCGCAGGCCTTCGGTGGAGATTCCGGCGGAGGCGATTTGATCGAGCGCTTCGGGACGGGGTGCCCCCGAGGGGTGGCTGCCCGCGCTGTAGGCGGTGAAGATGCCGCGGCCTTTGTGGTTCAGGATCGCTTCAGCCATGATGGAGCGGGCTGAGTTGCCGGTGCACAGAAAAAGGACGTTGTAGTGGGCGGTGGGGTTCGTCATCGCGCCCCCGTTTTCTCTGCGCCACAGCATCCCGGCGCACAGCATGGGGCGCTGGGCTTCGTGGCGCGGATGAATGCGCTTAGGAACTTGCCTTCGACCTGGGGGGCGATGGCGTCGACGTCGATACCGGCTTCGGTGAGGAAGTTGCGAGCGTCCTCGATGTCGTAGGTGCGGGTGGTCTCGAAGGAGACTTCGTTGAAGCCGGCGGCGGCGACCTTGGCGCGGTAGTCGTCCTGATCGAGGGCGCCGGCAATGCAGCCGACCCAGAGGAGCATGCTTTGGCGGACGGCGTCGGGGACGGGGCCGTTGGTGACAACGTCCGAGACGGCGAAGCGGCCGCCGGGCCGGAGAACGCGGAAGGCCTCGCGGAGGACGCGGTCCTTGTCGGCGGAAAGGTTGATGACGCAATTGGATATGACCACATCGACGGAGTTGTCCGGCAGTGGGATGTTCTCCATCTCACCCTTCAGAAACTCGACATTGCTCGCGCCCGCCTGCCGCTGGTTCTCGCGCGCGAGAGCAAGCATGTCATCGGTCATGTCCAGGCCGTAGGCTTTGCCGGTCAGCCCGACTCGCCTGGCAGAGAGCAATACGTCGATTCCTCCGCCAGAACCCAAGTCGAGCACGGTTTCGCCTGGCCTGAGTTCGATCAACGCGGTCGGATTGCCGCATCCCAGAGAAGCCAGGACGGCATTCTCGGGGAGTACGCCCTTCTCGGCGGCGTTGTACAAATTCTTGGTGATTGGATCGCAGCAACGCATCGCAGGATCGCAACAGGCGGTAGCTTGAGACTGGGTAACGCTGCGTGCGATAGAGCCGTACTTCTCACGAACGGCGGTCTGACTGTCCATTGGTCGGCGTCCTCACATGCGCCAACACGAATGTATTACTTCCATACATATCTGTCAAGGCGTATATTAGTCTCATGAGCCGAACCGCCAGGCCGTTCGATATGGTGCAACTGTTCGCCGCGCTTGCCGACCCCACTCGCCTGCGACTGCTGAATCTCATGAACGGGCGTGAGGTCTGCGTCTGTTACTTCGTGGAGATTCTGAAGCAGGGGCAGCCGAAGATCTCCCGGCATCTCGCCTACCTTCGCCGCGCCGGGATCGTACAGGCCCGGCGCGAGGGCAAGTGGATGCACTATCGTATCGAGCCGCCGGCCGATCCGAGAGCGGCTTCGATTCTTGACGCGACCCTCAAGTCATTTGCGACAGACGGGAACATGCAGACTGATCTTGCGCGGCTGGGGAGAGCGTGTTGCGAGCCTCAGCGGTTCGTCAGTCTGCAGGGCGCGCCCATGCCGATAGCTCGGAGTGCCTGAAATGTCGCGCTTTCGATCCTCGACATGATGGCCGAAGGCAGAAGCACCCTCTGCCGGAAAACCGCCGGTAGTGTCCCAGTTTGAAAAATCTGGAGGGATGAGCAAAAGTGAACAGACCCGCCCAGGGTTGCACCGCTACTGTTCTGCTACTAGCCAAATCTAGCAAGCCGGAAGAGGCGCGCGATGAGTTCTCAGGAGAATTCCCCCCACAGACATAACTCGAACGGCACCCACGACTCAATCTGCCGGATGTGCTTGGCCACGGTCGCCACCTCCTTCAGAGAAGCAGACCTTGCCGGTTTTGAGCTTCGCCATCTCTGCGATCCAGTGCGGGTTTACCGAATCAGTCAAGGCTGGCTCACCAATCCCGCGATTTCCTCGTAACCCGCACCTCCATGCCGTCATTCTGCACGACGTGCATCCCCCCAAGGCCGTCATTCTGCACGAAGTGCAGAATCTCTGTAGTTGTCTTTCCGCGGGCACCCACTCCCTGAACCGCGGGTGCTCCGTCCTAGCTTCGCTAGGGCGGGATCGTGCCGCCACCAAGTCGTTCAAACTGAGACATACCGGAATACGGGAGTCCCTTGACACGCCCCGTATAATTAAACAAGGAACCACAGGAGCGCGGCCTCGTGCCTGGCCCTAGTCTTCCCATTCTTTTACAGGGGGAATATTCCGGTAACTCATTGATTCCAGGCATACTTCCATTTTAAGTAATCTGGAATCAGCGAGTTGCGCAGCGAGCAAAAAGTTAACTGCTGTGTTTGGAAGATCATAGGGATTTTGATAGGGGGGAGGGGGGTACCTGGAAGACCCATCCCGCACCCATGTTGGAGCCTTGACGTACTATTCTCTGGAGTTAGGAAATCAGTCGTGAGCGAACCGGAAAAGAAAAAGATTGAAGGCATTTACACCCCGCTGCTGGTCCCCATGGACGAGCACGGCCAGATCGACGAAGCCGAAATGCGCCGCCACATTAACTGGCTCATCAAGGGCGGCGTGCATGGCCTGTACCCCAACGGCTCCTCCGGCGAGTTCACCCGCTTCACCCCGGCCGAGCGCCGCCGCATCACCCAGATGGTGGTCGACGAGACCGCCGGCCGCGTGCCCATCGTCGCCGGCGCCGCCGAAGCCAGCGTCCACGAGACGCTCGCCGCTTGCCAGGCCTATGCCGAGATGGGCGCCCGCGCGGTCGCCATCGTCGCGCCGTTTTACTACAAGCTGACGCCCGAGTCCGTCTACGCCTACTTCGCCGAGATCGCCCGCAACTCGCCCATCGACCTCACCCTCTACAACATCCCCATGTTCGCCAGCCCCATCGACGTGCCCACCATCCGCCGGCTGGCGGACGAGTTTCCCCGCGTCATCGGCATCAAGGATTCCACCGGCGACGTCGCCCAGATGATGCGCATGATCGCCGCCATCCGCCCGCAGCGGCCGGACTTCACCTTCCTCACCGGCTGGGAGGCGGTGCTGATTCCCATGCTGATGGTTGGCTGCGACGGCGGCACGCACTGCTCCGGCAATGTGGTGCCGGAGGTGACGCGCCGCATGTACGACCTCTATCGCGCAGGCGATGTCGCCGGGGCCATGAGCTGGCAGTACCGCCTGCTGGAGCTGTTCGACGCGATGCTCTACCCCTTCGAGTTTCCCTATGGGTTCAAGGCGGCTGCCGAGCTGCGCGGCTTCCACTTCGGCGTCGGCCGCCTGCCCCAGACTGATACCCAGCGCGCCGAGCACAAGAACCTGACCAACATCCTGCAGTGCATCCTGGCCGACTTCGAACTGGTGCAACGCCCGGACGCCGGCTGCCCCATCCCTTCGCGCCCCATCCCTTCGCGCGTAGAGGAGATCAGCGCACTGGGCACCGACCAGTTGCAGCAGATCATCACCAAAGTCGTCGCCGAGCTGAACACTCGAGGCCTGGTGTGAGATTTACGATTTGTCATCCTGAGCGGAGCTGCTCGCTTCTGCGAGCAGCGAAGTCGAAGGACCTGCGTTTCCTATGACCATTGACGCTCTTGCCTTCGTCGAGATCGGCGGCTGGTCGCCGGCCATGGTCGTCCTGGACGCCATGGAGAAGAACGCCTCCGTGCAGTTGCTGCAGACCGAACTGAACGACGCGCCCGGAGTCTGCATCAAGCTGTCCGGGCGCATTTCCGATGTCCAGTCCGCCGCGCGCGCCGCGCAGCAAACCGCCGACGCCATGCAGACCCGGGCGCTGGTCCACGTCATCTCGCAGCCGTCGGAAGGCTCCCGCGCCGCGTATCTGGCCGCGCCCGACTTCAACCCTCTTATCGAACAGCCCTCAGTGCAGTACCCGGAGAATCCAATGAGCGAACAAGCCAGCTTTGCCGTCGGCCTTATCGAAACCCAGGGCTTTACCGCCGCCTTCGAGGCCATCGACACCGCGCTGAAGACCGCCAACGTCGAGGTGCTGGCGCGCGAGAAGCTCGGCGGCGGTTACATCACCATCGTCATCAAAGGCGATGTCGCCGCGGTGCGCGCAGCCATCGACGCCGGCAAGGCGCGCGTGGAAGGCCTGGGCAAACTCATCGCTGCGCACGTCATCCCCAGCCCCAGCAAAGGCGTGCTCGCCCTGCTGCCCAAATGAATCAATTCCCCGCTTACTCCGTCCGCGTCAGCAGGCCGATCAGGCTCTCCTCGGGGATGTCCAGGTTGTCGCCCAGCTCGTGCGTCGCGCCGGTTCTAGCGCTTCTAGCTGGTTATCACGTGCAGCGAAAAGGCGGCCAGGATTATTGCGAACAGGTCCTCGGCAAAGGCGACCGGCCAGTCGCCGCATTCGAACTTCTGGGCCAGGTCGCGCCGGATCATGAACCCGCAGAAGGCCCCCAGCGCGGCGCCGACCACGCCCAGCACCACGCCCTCGATGCCCGACCCGTTCAGCGTCATGGCGCAGATGGAGCCGGCCACGCCGCCGAGCACAAGCCGCACCAGCAGCGGACCCGGCGCAATGCGGTCGGGTATCCAATCAGTTTTGTCGGCGGCTAGCTCACCGGCGGCCAGCAGGGTGAAGACGAGCGCCACCCACAGGCGGGTCGTCCAGCCCGCCCAGGTCCCGCCCACGGGCAGGTACCCGAGGTAGGCGAACCAGCACAACACGGCCATCGGGGTCAGCGATCGCAGTCCGGTCGCAGCCCCCAGCAGCGGGATCGCCAGCAGCCACGACATCATTGCGATTACCATCTCGTCGACCCTTCGCCTGCGCTTGAGCACACAAAGCAGCGTCCGGGAACGCAAGCTCCCGGCGCAGGAGAGTGTCTCACAACATCGCGTCCAATACTACGCAATACTGTGGGATTCGGTCAGGAGCGCAGCCAGCCATACAACGGGAAGCGCTCGGTCATCTCCAGGACTTCGCCGCGTATGCGGGCCAGCTGGGCGGCGTCGGAACGCTGCGCGAGCGCGGCCACGATCCATTTGGCGATGGTCCGCATCTCCGGCTCCTTCATGCCGCGCGTGGTCAGGGCGGGGGTGCCGATGCGGACGCCGCTCGGCTTCATCGGAGGGTTGGTGTCGTAGGGGATTGCGTTCTTGTTGACGGTGATGCCGGCGAGGCCCAGCGCATGCTCGGCTTCGCTGCCCAGGATGCCCTTCTGGAAGACGTCCATCAGGATCAGGTGGGTATCGGTGCCGCCGGAGATGATGCGGTAGCCGGCGCCGGCCAGCTCGTCGGCCAGCACCTTGGCATTGGCCACAATCTGCTGCGCGTAGAGGGCGAACTCCGGCTCCAGCGCTTCCTTGAAAGCCACCGCCTTGGCGGCAACGATATGCACCAGCGGGCCGCCCTGCTGGCCGGGAAAGACGCTGCGGTCGATGCCTGCCGCCAGCTCCTGCCGGCACAGGATCATGCCGGCGCGCGGGCCGCGCAGGGTCTTGTGCGTGGTGGTCGTGACCACATGCGCGTGCGGCACCGGCGAAGGATGCACCTTGCCCGCCACCAGCCCGGCGAAGTGGGCCATGTCGACAACCAGGTACGCGCCCACCTTGTCCGCGATGGCGCGCATGCGCGGGAAGTCGAACTGGCGCGGGTAGGCGCTGCCGCCGCCCACGATCACCTTCGGCTTCTCGCGCAGGGCGGTCGCTTCCAACTCGTCGTAATCCACGGTCTCAGTGTCGCGGCGCACCTGGTAGCCGACCACGCGGTAGAGCTTGCCGGAGAAGTTGAGCTTGTGGCCGTGAGTCAGGTGGCCGCCGTGCGCCAGGTCCAGGCCCAGGAGGGTGTCGCCGGGATTCATCAGCGTCATATACGCCGCGGCGTTGGCCTGCGAGCCGGAGTGCGGCTGCACGTTGGCGTGTTCGGCCCCAAAGATCTGCTTGGCGCGGTCGCGCGCCAGGTTCTCCACCACGTCGGCGAACTCGCATCCGCCGTAGTAGCGCTTGCCGGGATAGCCCTCGGCGTACTTGTTGGTGAAGACGGCGCTGGCCGCCTCCAGCACCGCGCGGCTGACAAAGTTCTCGGAGGCGATCATCTCCAGCCCCTCGTGCTGGCGCATGACCTCATGCTGGATCTGGCTGGCAATTTCCGGGTCGGACGAAGCAAGGCTTGCACTCAAATCAATTGGCATATCTATATGTTAACCCACGGCAGCTCGCGCCCGGCTTCAACCCCAGCCCACTGCCGGGCTGGCAATCCCTTTTCCATCGCGTCCAGCTCACGCTCCGCCAGCTTCCTGTACTTGCCCCTCGTGTCGGTGGCTTGCGTTATACGAAAGTATTCTGCCGCCCTGGCGTTGTCTCCTGCGGCAAGCAGCGCCCGTCCCACCTGAAAATGCGTCACAGACATCTGTAACACCCGTCCGCGGGCAATGCGCTTGCCCAGTACCAACCGCCTCAGCACCGGCGTCGCCGGCCTTGTCTGCGAGGCAGCGGCCCGCGCTGCCGCAGCCAGGTTCACCGCGCGATCCACCGCCTGCTGCGCCTCGGACTTCCGATGCATTAGCATCAGCGCACCTGCCGAGCGCGCCCAGTATCTCGCGCGCTTCAGATCGTTGCTCACGTCCCCGCCAAAGTACCTGTCCGGCCCGGCTTTCTGCGTCGACAGCCGCATCGCCTCTTCGGCCATTGCCATAGCCCGCTCCGGATCCGAACGCATCGACAGCAGTAGGTCGGCCATGCTGTCCTGGCCGCTTCCCGTCGGATCGCCCAGCTTAAGCGCCTCCTCCAGGCATGTCTTGGACTCTGCGTACCGCCCCTGGTCCGCCAGCGCATCGCCCAGACAGACCAGCGCACGCACGCGCTCGCCAGAGGTGGACTGAGCAAGCGCCTTCCGGAAATACCCCTCTGCCTCTTCGGGTCGCCCGGAAATCAGCAGTTCAAGCCCCTTCATCCGCAATCCGAGGTCGCCGGCGGGGTGCCGCACCCTCCACAGCCAGACCACAAACGCCACGGGAAGCCAAGACCATCGCAGCATGCGAGCGACGAGTTCCCGGTTGTCGCGAACCAGCTGCCCAACATCCAACCCAACCCAGCCCATCATCCGGACACTCCCGGCGGCACCGACAGCGCACCCGCCGTCGCACCGTCATACTCGAATCAGTGACTGCGAACCATCCTATACTCGCCAGAGCCCTGGACGCGGCTGCGCTGCGACGTCCGGAAGCGAGCGGTGTACTGCGCAGGTCCGCGGCTGCGGATTCATGCGAAATTGATACCGAAGTGGGAGCAAACCGGCGCAAAGTGGGATACACGAGAGGCTGCCGCAAGGCGGAATCTTGATGGGTCCGGAGCGGGCCCAAGCCTCTGGCGCGTCGGAGAAGGCCATGCTGCACAGCATCCTGGTTGGCGCGGTGTTTACGGCGATGGTGCTCGCTCCCTGCGTGTTTGCGATGTTCGCGAAGGCCCACGACTAGCCGCTCTCCGCGAGCCGCTTGAACGCCTGGTAGACGAACGAGCCCAGGTACCAGCCGTCAAGGTACTTGTACGGCCACTCGCCGGTGGTGTAGTGGCCGCAGGGCAGCACCTTGGAGACATAGTCGACGCCGCAGCGGTTGAAGTTCGCGAGCACGTCGAGCGAATACTGGAGCGGGAACGTGAGGTCGTAGGTGGCGTGGACGACGAGTACCCGCCGCCGGTTCGCCGCGAACCGCTCCATGTAGGACATGGGGCTGACGCCCAGGAACGCCTGGCGCACCTGGTCCTGGGTGAGGCCCGCTTCTTCAAATGCGGCGCGAACGTGGCGGGTGCTTTGCCCGGTCCACACCACATCGCCAAACCAGGTGGACGCGTGGTTGAAGGCGCAGATGCGCAGGCGCGGGTCGTGCGCGG
>Ga0182030_10013742_pt1 | contig 16078 bp, 16 predicted proteins | sample 812S3MmetaG_FD_121299 | JGI IMG/M metagenome (GOLD analysis project Ga0182030, IMG submission 121299) | Permafrost microbial communities from Stordalen Mire, Sweden - 812S3M metaG (Illumina Assembly) | ecosystem: Environmental > Terrestrial > Soil > Wetlands > Permafrost | place: Sweden...
TATTTCAATCCTGAATGTGAATGTCTGGTGGTTTTAATCCTTAACACCCGCCGTAAAATTAAAGGTCACTATTTCGTATCCGTGGGAACCATGGACACGATTCTTTGCCATCCGAGGGAAATTTTCAGATTGGCAATCATGGCCAGCGCATCCGCCATTGTGATGATGCACAATCATCCCAGCCACGTTATACCGCATCCCGTTTTATGCCGCATGGCTCAAGATTTACCAGATTTTGGCTTGGGTCAACAACCCTCCCACGCGGCATAAAACGGCGGGGTTTTCACAACGATTTGAGATAGCCCAAGAGTTGGTCATCGGGGCGGTATCGCCCCGGTTTGCTTTTCGGCGGGTTCATTTTAGCGAGGATGGCCTCCTTTAACTGGAGGTTTGCATCCAAGTAAATTTGCGTGGTGTCGAGCGACTCGTGACCAAGCCAGATGGCGATCAACGCTCGATCCACGCCTGCTTGGAGCAACTCCATCGCTGCGGTATGACGCAACACATGCGGAGTCACGCGCTTTTTGGCAAGTGAGGGACAGGTGCGTTGGCCTGCTGCGACGTGTTTGGCGACCAGGTGTTGCACAGCGTCGGCGCTGAGGCGCCCGTCATTGCTGCTTGGAAAGAGGAAGGAAGATTGGCCATCACCTTGTTCCGTGATCCAAGCTTTCAATACAGCTACCGCCGGTTTCGTCAATGGCGTGCAACGTTCTTTTCGTCCTTTGCCTTCGCAGCGAACGTGTGCGCCCGCACCAAGCACCACATCTTTCTGTTGTAGTCCCGTGATCTCGGAGAGCCGCAGTCCCGTTTGCACCGCAACCAACAACAAGGCGTGGTTGCGCCGCCCTAGCCATGTGGATTTATCCACGCTCGCCAGCAACGCTTCCACTTCCGTCCGGGTGAGGTAGGACACCAACCGCCGCGTGAGACGTTTATACGGGATTGCCAGCACCCGCTGGATTAACCCTGCGTGTTGCGGGACTTCCAATGCAGCGTAGTGATAAAAGGAACGGAGCGATGCCAGTCGTGCATTGCGACTGCGTGCGCCAGTGGATCGGCTGGATTCCAAGTCGTCCAAAAAATCCGCTATGAAAGGGGCGTTCAGTGTTGCCAGCGATAGTTTTGATGGAGCGATGCCCAGCCGCTTTTGAGCATACGCCATCAATAACCGGAACGTCTGCGCGTAAGCCGCGATTGTGTGCGGGCTTGCTTGGCGTTGCGTCATCAGCCGCTTGGAAAAAAATGACTGACACAACGGAGCAAAGTCAGGAGTAGATTTCATTGGGCGACTCCTTTCCACCGGGTTTCAAGCAGATGGCTGGCGGCAGCCATCAACTCTGGCGTGTTGCTCAGATACCAATACGTCCCGGTTACGTTGACGTGCCCGAGATACGTTGACAGCACCGGCATACGCCGGGTCACTTGCTCACCGCGCCGATACCAGCGAAGCATCGTCTCGATGGCGAAGCGATGGCGAAAGTCGTGTAGACGGGGGCCATGCCGCACGCCCGGTTTGCGAATGCCGATCTGACGCGAAAGCTCGCGGAAGATGCGGCTTAGATTCGGTTTCTCCAGCTTCGTACCGTGGCTGCTCACGAAGAAGTATGAGACGGGACGCCGGGCATAGATTTCATCGCGGCGTTTGGCATAGTCGAACAGCACCGCCCGCGCGGACGGGTGCAGCGGAACCAACCGTGACTTTCCAAACTTCGCGCCACGGATTGTGAGGACTCCCGCTGACCAATCCATGTCTTGCGGTTGGAGATTGATTGCCTCACCTACCCGCAGGCCGCTCACCGCCAGCAGCCCAAACAGGCAGTAGTAGGTCTGCGGTTGCAACTGGTGTGGTGACTCGATATTCAGCGCCGCTTCGAGGAGGCGACGGATTTCATCCTTGGAATAGACATACGGACGTGCCCGCTGGGAACGGAACCGCAACAGCCCGATGGGAGGTATCTCGGTTTGTGGATCAGTGCCGATATGATAGCAGGCAAAACCCCGGATAATGATGAGTCGGCGTGACCACGAAACGGGTTTTTCATATTGGCGTTGGGTGGCATACTCCACCGCAAGTTTGTTGGTGACGCGAGTTGATCCGTTCGCCTTCAAAAACAAAACGAACTCGTGCAAACAGATTCCGTATTCCCGAAGTTTGAACCCAAGACTGCGACGGAGCGCCAGGTAGTCGTCAACGGCCTGATTCAGCGGTTTCATCGGTCACCTCCCAGCCACGGCAGGGCCAGCGCTTGCAGCGAGTTGAGATCAACTTTGGCATAGATCGCCGTGGTGTCGGGACTCTTGTGGCGCAGCACCTCACCAATCTCATCAAGCGACGCGCCCTTGCGCAGCATGTCCGTCGCCAGACTGTGACGCAACAGATGTGCGCCCTTTCGGGCCGACACCACTCCAGCTTTTGCCAACGCACACTGCACGATCTTCGCAATGGAAGTAGAACGACGAAAACCACCGATGGGAGCGTAATCACGGATGAACACGCGCCGGCAGGAACAGTGTGGCCGATCTCGGCGTAGATAATGTGCGATGGCTCGCGCAACGTCTGCTGGCAGAGGCAACTGTGCCCATTTTCCTTTTCCGCAAACAGTGATGCGCGCATTGTCCCAATCAATGTCTTCAAGTTTGAGGCCAACAATTTCACCCGCCCGCAAACCAAGCCGCGCGAGTAAAAGCAGGATGGCGTAATTGCGTCGTCCTCGTGCCGTGCTCCGGTCGCAATGGCGCAACACTTGCCGCACTTGTGCTGCCGGCAGATGTTTTGGCAAGGTCGAGAGCGACCAACGCGCCACTTTCGGAACGGCCAAAGCAAGATCGGTATCGACCAGGCCCTTGTAATGCAGGTAACGTAGAAACGACCGCATGGCTGCCACCAGCGTTCTGGCGTATGCCGGACCATGCTGGTGCGCGTGACGCTGCACGAACCCGGTAACATCAAGCACACGCAACTCGGTTAGATTCAGCCGACCGGCTCCAAATTGTTCGGACAGGAACCAGCTGGCGAAGCGCCGCAAGTGGGCGACCGTCTCTGACGCCAAATTACGTTCCTTCAAAAGAAAGTGTCCATAAGCACACGCCAGTTCCTGCGATGGGTTCAACTGTTTTGCCTCGACTGCGGGTGTGGCTCCAATCCGACGGAGCATTGCCAAGAGTCGTCGCAATGTTGATGGCGCTGCGTTCTTTGGATAGCGATGCTTGATTTCACATCGCAAAAAATCGGAGGTGACCGCCTCGTTCAAGTCCCACACCTCGCGACGGGTTCGCTTTAGCCAGCGGTCAAACATTTTGAGGGCGCAAACCTGCTCGTAGAATGACCCGCGTGCATACCCCTGTGCTTTGATTTCAGCAAGGTATTGGTTGATGTATGGGAAAAGCGGCCCCGAAGAGCCGCCCGATAGGATGGATTTTGTTTTCATCCATTCCAGAATGCCCACCGTCACCCGTCAATACCTGCCATTTTTATGCCGCACCCAAACTCGCTTAATTATACGTCGCAGGGGCAAATTCCACTCTCTTGCGGCATAAAACAGGATGCGGTATAACAAGGCTTATGCCGTATGCGGCATAAGCGGCGATCCGACGCCGAGCGAGGCGGACATCAAGGTGACGAGGGATTTGATCCGCGCGGGGCAACTGTTGAAAATCGAGGTGGTGGATCACGTCATCATCGGCCGCGCAACGGCGGAGCGGGTAAAGGATTATGCGTCGCTGCGCGAACTGGGTTATTTTTACGGCTAAATCGTGAAAGAAATCATTAACAGCCTGTGGGTGGGCCGGTCAATGTCGCTGATGGAACAATTATCCATCACGTCTTTTTTGAAAAACGGCTATGAATATCACTTATATGGCTATGACAAAATCGCGAACGTTCCCGCAGGGGCAATATTACGCGACGCCGGGGAAATTCTTCCTGCTTCTGAAATTTTTTGCTATCAGCAAGGTCCCGGCAAAGGAAGCGTGGCGGCTTTTTCAAATCTTTTCCGCTATAAACTGTTGCTGGAAAGGGGTGGCTGGTGGACCGATACCGACATGGTTTGTCTTCGGGCTTTAGATTTTGCCGAGCCAATTGTTTTTGCCAGCGAGCGTTGCGATGCCGGCGTGCAAACAACGAATTCCATCCTGAAATTGCCCCAAGGCCATGAAGTAGCACGTTTATGTTACGAAGCAGCAAGACAGGAGGATCGCGCAAAACTGACCTGGGGGAAAACCGGACCCGCATTGATTGACCGGATCGTTCGCGAAACCGGTCTGCAACATTTTGTCAAGGCTCCCGACGTTTTTTGTCCGGTCAATCACTGGGAATGGCAGTCGTTTCTGGCCGTGAAATCAAAGCCGTTGGCGCAATTAATAACAAATGAATCCCGTGCGGTTCACCTATGGCATGAAATGTGGCGGCGCGCCGGAATCAAAATGGAAACCGCCGGCAAGGAGGTGACACCGTTTGCCGAATTGCTGCGCAAGCATGGCGTGCATAACAAAATGCGGGCAATTTTCAGTTTCAATTGGCGTTGAGGTGTGTGAGCTTGTGAGGCAAAAATGATTCACCAAACGGCCATCATTCACCCGCAGGCAAAGCTAGACGCGACCGTCCGCGTCGCGCCGTATGCCGTGATTGACGCAGGCGTGGAACTCGGCGCGCATTGCGTCGTCGGGCCGCACGCTTATCTGACCGGCATCGCAAAAATCGGTTCGCACAATCAATTTCATGCCGGCTGCGTCATCGGCGACGCACCGCAGGATTTGAAATATGAGGACTCACCGACACGAGTGCGCATCGGCGACCACAATGTTTTCCGCGAACACGTCACGGTGCATCGTGCGACCAAGACGGACGGCGAGACCATCATCGGTTCGCATAATTTCCTGATGGCGAACTGTCACGTCGGCCATAATTCACAATTGGGCGACCACATCATCATCGCCAATGGCGCGCTGCTGGGTGGCCATGTAACGGTGCAGGATCGTGCGTTTATTTCCGGCAATTGTCTTGTGCATCAGTTCACGCGCGTCGGCACGCTGGCCATCATGCAGGGCGGCTCGGCCGTCAGCAAAGATCTGCCGCCATTCACCATCGCGCGCGGCAACAATGGGATTTGCGGATTGAACGCCGTTGGCCTGCGACGGACGGGTTTTACGGCGGAGCAACGGCTGGAATTGCGGAGGCTTTACCACACCTTGTTCCGCAGCCGGAAAAACCTGCGGACGGCCATCGCCGAGGCGCAGAAAAATTTCAGCAGCGCGACAGCGAAGGTTTTGCTAGATTTTGTGGCGGGTGCAAGACGCGGTTTATGTGCTGACACGGGCCGCGCGAACAAGGAAGACGAGGAAGTATGAGCGCGAAATATAAAATCATCGGCGACAACGGACAAGAATACGGGCCGGCGACGGCTGAACAAATCCGGCAGTGGATCGCGGAGGGCCGCATCGAAAGCCGGACGCCGGTCTTTGTGGACGGCGCGAAGGACTGGAATTTCGTCGGACTGCTGTCGGAATTCACGGGCTGTTTCCCGGCGTCCGCCATGCCATCAACCATCGCGCCGCCGCCGCGCGGAGCTTCCACCGCCGGACAGATGGCAAAAACGAATTCCTATGCGCAGGCGGGACTGGTTTTCGGAATTTTGTCGTGGATCTGCTGCTGTTGCGGATTTCCTTTTGGCCTGCTTGGTCTCGTCTTCTCGCTCATCGGATTGTCGCAAATCAACGCGAACCCGCAGTTGCACGAAGGACGCGGCATGGCAATCGCCGGATTGATCCTTTCGAGTTTAAGCCTGCTGTTAGGCGCGGGCACGGCGCTTTTAAACCTGGCAACCATCCATCCGCACAATGTCTGGCACATTGGACCGATTTGATCACGCCATGCCCGCTGAATCAAAAATTATCCCGCCCAAAATTTCTGCGCCGCCGTCAACCGGAATGTTTGCGGGCGTCGTGCTGGGCGCAACGGCCATCGGCGTGGGTACGATGGTGTTTTTGTTCAATCCCAGCACGCACCCGTTTTATCCGGTGTGCCTGTTTCATGCGTTGACGGGATTGAATTGTCCCGGCTGCGGCATGACGCGGGCGCTGTATGCGCTGCTGCACGGAAATGTGCGGCTGGCGTTGAAGGACAACGCGCTGTTTATGTTGGTGCTCGCAGCACTGGCGGTTTGGGGCGCGCGATTGATTTTGCGGAAAGTGAAAAACCGACCGGCGACCTTCAATTTTTCATTGAAATATCTGTGGGCGTTTCTCATCGTCGCATTTGTTTTCGCAGCGTTGAGAAATTTGCCGGGATTTGAGTGGTTGTCGCCATAGAATCGCCGTAATTTTTCGCTTTTGCCGACGCGCCGGCTCGTGTTCAATCTTCCGCATGAGTCTGACCCATCCCTTGACAACCACGACGTTTGAACTGTCCGGCTACCGCGTGGTCAAATCGTTCGGTGTCGTGCGCGGCATCGTGGTGCGGTCGCGCTCCGTGATCGGCAATTTCGGCGCGGGCATCCAGGCGATCTTTGGCGGAAACATTTCCCTCTACACGGATCTGTGCGAGCAGACGCGCGAGGAGGCCTTCAACAAAATGCTGACCCATGCCGGCCAGCTCGGTGCCAATGCCGTCGTCGGCGTGCGTTATGATGCGACGGAAATCGCCCAGGGCATCACCGAGGTGCTGTGCTACGGCACGGCGGTGGCGGTCGAGGCGGAAAACCGTTGAAACGTGAATCCTCCAATCATTGCACCGGGCGCGGCGCGGCAGCCTGAAGCATGAAGGCATTAAGTACTGACTCTTTTCTGGCGCGGTTGCTGGCCAAACTGGCGGCGGCGGTGTGCCGTCATCCGCGCTGGTTTTTTTACCCGCAAATCGCGCTGTTCGTCGCGTGCGTTCTTTACACCGTTTTTTTCCTCCAATTCGACACGAGCCGCGACAACCTCGTCGGCTCGAATAAAAAATATCACCAGAATTATCTCCGTCTTAAAAAGGAGTTTCCCCAGCAAAGCGATCTGGTCGTAGTCATCGAAAGCGACAGCATCGAGAAAAACCGGCAGTTCGCGGAGCGGATCGGCACGAAGCTGGCGGCGGAAACAAACCTGTTCACCGACGTTTTTTACAAGCACGACCTGCCGATGCTGGGTGCAAAAGCCCTGCTGTTCGTGCCGGAAAATGATCTGGGGAATCTGAAAAAGACGTTGCTGGACGTTTCGCCGTTCATCCAAAAATTTACGCGGACGACAAATCTGGTTTCGCTTTTTGAACAGATCAACACGGCGTTTCGAACCGCGCCGCGCGAAACAAACGCGCAGACGGAATCGCTGATCCAGTCGCTGCCCGCGTTGACACGCATTTTGACGCAGGCGGACGCCAGTTTGAACGGTCCCGGCACCCCCCCGTCGCCGGGGGCCATGGCGCTGTTAAATGCGGGCGACGAGGCGGTCCGACAGACTTACATCACCTTCGCCGGCGGGAAAATTTTTCTCGTGACGGCGCACGCACCGGTCCACGAATTGAACGGCAACGCGGTGGAGCGCCTCCGCAAGTTGATTGAGGAAACGCAAAGCGAGGTGCCTGGCCTCAACGTCGGCCTCACGGGCGAGCCGGTGATCGAACATGACGAAATGGAGCAGTCGCAAAAAGATGCGACATTCTCAAGCGTCGTGTCGCTGGTTTTGTGCGCGCTGATTTTTATTTATGGCTACAAACAAACCGGACGGCCGATCAAGGCGACGATTTGCCTCGTAGTTGGGCTGGGTTACACGCTTGCGTTTGCGACATTCACCGTCGGGCACCTGAATATTTTAACAATCATGTTCGTGCCACCCCTCATTGGGCTGGCGATTGATTTTGGTGTGCATCTGGTCACGCGCTACGAAGAAGAATTGCGCCAGGGCAAGACGAAAGAGGCGGCATTGACCAAGGCGATGGTGTTCACGGGACAAGGAATTTTCGTCGGCGCAATGACAACGGCGGGCGCGTTTCTGGCAATGGCGCTGACAAATTTCAGAGGCATCCAGGAAATGGGCATCATCTGCGGGGGCGGCCTGCTGGTCTGTTTCATTCCGATGATCACGCTGCTGCCGGTACTGCTCCTGCGTGGACGCCAAAACGTGATTGATCACAATACCGGCGACGTGGAGCGGCGCGTGCGCATTGAAAATATCTGGCTGGAGCGGCCAGTCATGGTGATGGTCATCGTGGGTGTGTTGTGCGTGCTGGCGTTGACGCAGGTGCGCAAAGTTTACTTCGATTACAATCTGTTGAACATGGAAAGCCCGGGCATGCCGGCGGTGGTGTTCGTACAGAAGTTGATTGATTCGGCGGGCGAATCAGTGATTTACGGCGCGGTGGTCGCGGATTCAGTGAAACAGGCGGTCGAACTTCAGAAACAGATTGAAAAACTGCCGACGGTCGCGTCCAACGGCGTCAGATCCATGGCCATTTACCTTGATGAAGACCAGACCGAAAAACTCAAGCTCATCGGCGAGATTAAACAGGAAGTCGCGCCCCTGCACTTTGGCACGGCCGATACGCAGCCGGTGAATATCGAAAACTTCAGCCGCACGCTGTATTCGCTTTACGGCTATCTGGGCGCGGCGCTGGACGAAATCAAGGACAGCAACCCCAACCTGACCGCGCAACTGGTCGCACTGCGGGAAGCCATCAATGACCTGCGCAAAGAAATGTTGAGCGGCGATGCTGCGGCGCTCGCCGCGCACGCGGACAAGCTGGCGGAATTTCAGCAGGCGTTGTTCGGCGACATCCGCGAGACGTTTCAGACTTTGCAAAACCAGGATGACCGTGCCTCAATGCGCGTCGAGGACTTGCCGGTGGCGTTTCGCCACCGTTTTGTCGGTGTTACCGGCAAGTTTCTTCTACAGGTCTATCCCAAATACGACGTGTGGCAGCGCGGCAACCAGGAAAAATTCATTGCCGACCTGCGAACCATTGATCCGGACGTCACTGGCACGCCCGTCCAGCTTTACGAATATACGACCTTGCTGAAAAGCAGTTATGAAACAGCCGCCTTGTATTCGTTGATTGCGATTGCGGTTTTGGTCTTCATCCATTTCCGCAGTTTCGGCGCGGTGATCCTGTCGCTCCTGCCGGTCGGCATCGGCACGCTTTGGCTGGTCGGCTTGATGGGCTGGCTGAAAATTCCCTTCAATCCGGCTAACATCATGACGCTGCCGCTGGTCATCGGCATCGGCGTGACCAATGGCATTCACATCCTTAACCGCTTCGCCGAGGAACGCACGCCCGGCATTTTATCGCGCAGCACCGGCAAAGCCGTACTCGTGTCAGGGTTGACGGCCATCGCCGGATTCGGCAGCCTCATGCTTGCCAAACATCGGGGCATTCACAGTCTGGGTTGTGTCATGGCGATCGGAATTGCGACCTGCATGATTGCCGGGCTGGCTTTTTTACCAGCATTATTGAACCTGCTTGGCCGGAGACGTCCGTTGATAGAAAAACCCGATGCCGACAAAACATCGCCGACACCGGGTCAGGAGGAACCGAGGTAAAACCTCAAGTTTTAAAATATTAATGGAAAATGCAAAAAAGTCAACATCAATGTTAAAATCAACTTTTTATAACGTCAGAATGGCTATAAACAGTCTTGCAATAACGATAAAGTAATTTGAACTGTTTTTCTAAAATTTGTCTCTTTGCCTCGGACGTTTTAAACGCTTTCGATTTTTTTTATTTCCCCCGGCGCATTTCATTTTTGATTTTATTTTGTGGGTTTTCCATGACCGGTTTTGCGGAAGATGAATTTCATGCCGGGCTGCTTTACGATCAGTTCCCACTGACGCTGGCTGCCGGGCAACGAACTGAAGCCGTCGGGCCGCTTTTCTACGACCAGCAAAAGGATTCGGAAAAAATCTGGGCATTCCCGCCGTTTTTTTCCCGCACCACGGATCCGGATGTTGAATATCGGGAGGATGATTTTCTTTATCCGCTGCTCACCTATGAATCCTACGGCCAGGAATATCGCTGGCAGTTTTTTGAGCTGTGGAGCCATGCCGGTGGCCAGCAACCGGATGATAATCATGTAAAACGGTTCACCATTTTTCCGTTTTACTTCCAGCAACGCTCGCCGGACACGAACGAAAACTACACCGCGCTGCTTCCGTTTTACGGCCATCTCCAGCACCGGCTGTTCCGCGACAAAATCTTTTTCGTCATGTTCCCGATTTACAGCGAGACTCAAAAGAGGGACATCGTCACGGATAATTATCTTTATCCATTTTTCCATTTGCGGCACGGGGACGGCGTTTCGGGCTGGCAATTCTGGCCATTGGTCGGCAATGAACATAAGGACGTGACCACCCAGACCAACGGCTTCGGCGACATATCCATGGTCGGCGGTTACGACAAGTTTTTCGCACTTTGGCCGATTTACTTCAAATCCACCATCAACATCGGCACGAACAGCATGATCCGCCCCCGGCGCGGAACAGGACGTTACATTAAATCCACCGACAACTCTGGTGCCAACGGCCTGGAAACCTTCCTGGCGGTGGTGCCCTTTTACCTGCAAGCGCGCTCGTTCAGCCGCGATTCCACCACCGTGTTGTGGCCGTTCTTCAGTTGGATTGACGAACGCGGGAAAAAATATCACGAATGGCAGGGGCCATGGCCGTTTGTGATCTTCACGCGCGGCGAGGGCAAAACCACTTCACGCGTCTGGCCGCTGTTCAGCCAGTCGCACAACAATGAGTTGGAAAGTGATTCTTATCTCTGGCCGATTTATACATTCCGTCGCACCCATTCCGACCCGCTTGACCTCCAACGCACGCGCATCGTGTTTTATCTGTATGAGAACACAGTGGAAAAAAATACGGCGATGGGCGTGGACAAGCGGCGTGTTGACGCCTGGCCGTTCTTCACTTATCACCGTGATTTCAACGGCAACCGCCGGCTACAGATTCTTGCGCCGGTCGAGCCGGCGGTCCCCGACAACCGCGGCATCGAGCGCAACTGGTCACCGCTGTGGTCCCTCTGGGTTTCGGAAAACAACCCGCAATCCGGGGCGAGCCGCCAGTCGTTTTTGTGGAACTTATACCGTCATGAAAGCACGCCAACTTCCAGAAAATGCTCGCTCCTGTTCGGCCTTTTCCAGTATCAATCTGACTCGGATACGAAGTGGCTGCGGCTGTTTTACATCCCGGTGATTAAAACGCATCCCAAGACCGGCCGGCTGGCAGATTTATAGGTTATGTTTCAAAATATTGGTGAAATCGTCCTGCTGTTCTGGCGCACGCTTTGTGCGCTGCCGTTCGCATGGCGGCAGCGGCAGAAGGTCTTCGACCAGTTTTTTGAGATCGGTAACGCCAGCCTGCTGATGGTCTGTGTGCTGTCGTTTTTCATCGGTGCGGTCATCGCGTTACAGACCGGGCCGGTTTTGGTGGAACGCGGCCTCGCCAGCGCGGTCGGCGGCGTGGTGGGCATCACGATTGCCAAGGAACTTGCGCCGGTGATGATGGCCATCCTGATCGCCGGGCGCATCGGTTCGGCGATGGCGGCGGAAATTGGCTCGATGCGCGTCTATCAGGAGATTGACGCGCTGCGCACGATGAACATTAACCCGATTCATTATCTGGTGCTGCCGCGCGTCCTCGCCATGGCTGTAGCGCTGCCGCTACTGGTGGTTTTTGCGATCCTCATCGGCTGGTTTGGCGGCGCGGTCGTGGCCGAAACAAATAACCAGATCGGTGTTCCGTTCACGGCTTTTTTTGACGGCCTGCGCAATGTGGTTGACCTGCAGGACGTGGCCAATGGCGTGTTCAAAAGTTTTTGTTTTGCCATCATCATCGGTGCCGTCTCCTGTCATCAGGGCCTGGTGACCATCGGCGGTCCGCGCGGCATCGGCCGTTCGGTCACGAAAGCCGTGGTGAACTCCATCGTCCTCATCGTGATTTTTGACTACATCCTCACGCGCTTCCTGTTGAAATCATGAACCATCCGGATAACAACCAATCTGGGGTCAGCCTGCAGGTGCGCGGCCTCCGCAAAAGTTTTGGCGGACAGGAAGTGCTCAAGGGGATTGACCTTGATGTCCGGCCCGGGGAAATTTTTGTCATCATGGGACCGAGCGGCAGCGGCAAGAGTGTTTTGCTCAAGCATCTCATCGGTCTGGAGGTGCCGGATGCCGGGGAAATTCTCATCAACGGCGAATCCGTTGAATCGGCTGAAGTCGCGGCCAAATACCGTATGGCGCTCGTGTTCCAGTCTGGCGCGCTGCTCAATTCGCTCACGGTCGGCGAAAACGTCGGGCTTTATCTCGCCGAACACCGGCTGAAATCACCGGAAGAAATTGACCGCATCGTCGCCGAAAAATTGCAAGCCGTCGGTCTCGCGGACGCCACGGACAAAATGCCCGGCGAACTTTCCGGCGGCATGAAAAAGCGCGCCGCCATCGCCCGCGCGCTCGTCATTGAGCCGCAATTGATCCTTTACGATGAACCGACCAGCGAACTGGACCCTCTTTCCGCCGTCATGGTCGGCGAGGAAATTTTGAAACTTAAAAATCATATCCATGTCACATCCATCGTGGTTTCGCATGACCGCGAATTGGCATTTGGCGTGGCCGACCGCATCGCCATCATCAACGAAGGCTGCATCATCACCATCGGCACGCCCGACGAGGTGAAACGGTTCAATGATCCGCTTGTCCAAAATTTTTTACGTGCTGATTTCAAACGCGAAACTCCAAAATAATATTTATGAAAAACTCGCTCGAAACCAAACTCGGGATTTTTGTCGTCCTTGCAGTCTTTGCCGCCTGCTTCATCATTGAGATGGTTGGCGGCACGGATATTTTCCAGCGTGGCTACCGCGTCAACGCCCAGTTCGACACCGTGCAGGAGCTGAAGGTGGGTGACAGCGTGAAAATGGCCGGCGTCGAAATCGGCCGGGTCGAAAAAATCACGCTCGCGGACGGCAAGGTCGCGGTAGCCATGAAACTTCATCCCGGTGCCGTCGTTAAAACGGACAGCCAAGCGGTGATCAAGTTCGCGGGCTTGATGGGCCAGAATTTTGTTTCCATCAACTTCGGTTCGCCCGGTGCCCCGCAGGTCGTTGACGGGGCGGTGCTGCAAACTGTGGAACAGCCCGACTTGAGCGCCATCATGGCCAAGCTCGACAGCGCCGCTGGCGGGATCGCAAACGTGGCGAAAAGTTTTTCCGGCGATTCCATCAACAATCTGCTCGGCCCCATGACGGATTTGATCAAGCAGAACAGTGCGCGCATCACCATGACGCTTTCTAACATGGAAAGCATTTCCGGGCAGATCGCCAGTGGGCAGGGCACGGTCGGCAGGGTGATTTATTCGGACACACTTTATGACTCGGCGCTTAACACCGTGACCAATCTGCAGGACGCCGTGACGCAGGCGAAACAACTGGTCAACGGCATCAGCAGTGGACAGGGCACGCTCGGCAAACTTGCCACCGACGACGCGCTCTATAACTCCACGGAGGCTTCGATGACGAACCTGAACCAGATCCTGCTGAAGATCAATCAAGGCAATGGCACGATTGGCAAGCTGGTTAACGACCAGGAATTTTACAAGAACGCCAAGCTCTCGCTGCAAAAACTGGACAAGGCCGCCGACAGCCTGGAAGACACCGGGCCGTTGAGTGTCGTCGGCATTATCGCTGGGCAGTTGTTTTAGGTGAAGCGCGCTGTGGCTGTCCGCGCACCGTTCAAGCGAGGCCGAGATTTTTCAGGACTTGGACGGTTGACCGTGATTTGTTCAGCGTATAGAAATGCAGTCCCGGCACACCCGCGCGCAGCAATTCCTCGCACTGCCGCGTAGCGTATTCGATGCCGAATTCAATCGCCGCCGCCTCGTCGTTTCCCAGCGCATCCAGTTTGGCGCGGAGCGGCGGCGGAATTTTTGCGCCACACATCTGCGTGAATTTGATGGTCTGCGCCGCGTTCAAAATTGAGATCACGCCGGGCACGATGGGCACGCGGACGCCCAGCTTGGCGGTTATATAATCGCGGAATTCAAAAAAATCCGCGTTGTCGAAAAACAACTGCGTCAGCACAAAATCCGCGCCGGCGTCCACCTTGGTCTTCAAATGTTCCCAGTCGGCATGTTTACCAAGTTTGCAGGCCAGATGCCCTTCGGGAAAACCCGCGACACCGGTGGAAAAATCGCCAGACTCGCGGATGAACTGGACGAGTTGCGAGGAGAATTCAAAGCCGCCGGGCGTGGACTGGAATTCGCCGCCGCCGGGCGGGTCGCCGCGCAGGGCGAGGATGTTCTTGCAACCAAGGGCGCGGATTTTTTCGAGCAGCACGCCGACTTCCGTGCGCGTGTGGTTGACGCAGGTGAGATGCGCCAGCGCGGTCAGCCGGTGTTCACGCTGGATGCGATCCACGATCATCAGGGTTTTCTCGCGCGTGCTGCCGCCGGCACCATAGGTCACGGAGCAATAATCCGGTTTGGCCTGCATCAACGCCGGCAGGGTTTTTTCAAGCAGGTTGCGGTCGCCCTCCTCCGTCTTGGGCGGGAAAAATTCAAAGGAAATGACTGGCTGGCTGGCCGTCAGTTTCGCCTCATAAATGTCACGGATGAATTGCATAGGTTTGAGCTTCAATCATCAGAGTAAAACTAGCGGAAAGCTTGAACTGATACAAGTTAAAAATCAACGCATCCTGATATGATGATATGTAATACACAAGGAATTTAGGTGCCAAAGAAACAAAAAGCCCCTTTCGGTTTCCCGAAAGGGGCTGATGATTCAAGTCAGATCAGAATGTATAAATGGCCTGGGCCGCGAGCAGGAAGGCATCCGCTTGGGGCGTTCCTACACCAGAACTGACGTTGCTGTAATAACCACCTGCGCCGGTATGATTGGAATGATCCCAACGGACTTCCAAGCGGGTCAGCACATTCGCCCAAAGAGCGTATTGAATGGTGGCTGTGATTTCATGAGCCTGGTTATAGCCAGTGGACGTTGCAGTGTAGGCACCAGATGCGTCAAGGCTTTGCGCATCAAGATATTCAGCACGCAGGTTAAGGCTCAACTTGTCACTGAACTGATAGGTGCTGTAAACTGCTCCAACCCACTCATTTTGGCTGACGTCGCGCGCGTTCAAATAATCAAACGAAGCGCCGAACTTTAACGCAGCGATGGGGGTTGGCAGCGTGACACCGGCATAATAGGTCGTGGCACCGTTGCCGTTACCAGTATTGGTGACCCCATTATTTACAGTACCGTTACTACCAGGATTTTGAGCCAAGCTACCGGAGGTATTGATAATGTCAAAGGCCAGCGTAGCACCCTTGGACCAACCGAAACTATCAGGCGCAGTGAGTGTCACACCGCCCATGACGGTCGGCAGATACATCTGGTTATTGTAGGCAGCAGAATAGGCACCTCCTCCAGCATAGGAAGTGTCGGCCACACCGGCTTGAACCGTCGCTATGTCGTTAATTTTGTATGTGCCCAAAATACCCGTATGGCTTGTCGGCTCCATGTTGTAGCCATAGGAACGGGTGTAGTTCGGATTGTTGCCAGAAGTCGTGCTTTCATAGCCAACAATGGTATCGAAAACACCGATTTTCCAATCAATACCATTGCCGATTGGCGTGCGCAAGGCGATGTAGGCCTGACGAATGGCTGCCGGGGAACTACCAGTGGTGTGGTAGTTGCCGTAGAATGTTGTATGCGTGGTAGAACTCGTAGGTGTCGTGCCCAAGGCTTGAGCATCCGGTCCTAGCCACAATTCAACGTGATAACCAGAAGCCCAAGGGCTTTGATCCAACGGCTTGTCGAGCGCGATGTCAACCACGTTCAGGTTGATGCCGTTGGCTTTGTTCCCGAAGTTGTAGTTCGGGGAGCCGCCGCTGCTGCCGTTGGGGTTGAATTGTGCCGACACATCCACGTAGCCGCTGATGGTCGTGTCCGACAGCGCAGTGTTCAACTGGCTGATTTTGGTTTCGTCTGCACGGGCCGCCGAGGTCAAACTGACCACGCCGACTGCCGCGAGACCCAATGTCCATTTATTAAACTTCATCTGGTTCCTCCGATGTTGTTTGGTTATTTGTTTGTTTTACCTGCATTTACGGGACAAAA
>Ga0182030_10013743_pt1 | contig 16078 bp, 19 predicted proteins | sample 812S3MmetaG_FD_121299 | JGI IMG/M metagenome (GOLD analysis project Ga0182030, IMG submission 121299) | Permafrost microbial communities from Stordalen Mire, Sweden - 812S3M metaG (Illumina Assembly) | ecosystem: Environmental > Terrestrial > Soil > Wetlands > Permafrost | place: Sweden...
CCGGCCGCGTCGTAAAACGAAGCGATGCGAGACACGGTGGATGACCACATCCTCGCCTTCCACCGTAAAATTGAGCAAGCTCTCGGAGTCATCATCGTTCTTGACGTACATCGCAGGAAACTCCGAGTGGGCTGCAAACCGCAATCGCGTCTGCACCCCGTCGTCGTACGCGCTCACCGGCCGTATGGCCGATGATCCACACCCCCAGTAGTTCGCATTGCGCGGACGCTGCTCGGCGAGTCGCTGATTGGTACGCTCTTGCTCCGCTTGTTCCGCGGCTTTCTTGGCTTCCTCCTCGGGGTAAATGAAGCGCAAGGAGTAGATGACGTTCCCGAGCGCGGGGTTCGGCTTTGTGGCGGTTGCGCTGTAGTCGAACTGGTAGACGCGCCGATTCGTAATCACCGTGATGTTGGTTGCGACCTTCTCCGCCAGCGGCTTGATCACCAGGTGATTCGCCTCGTAGCCCACATCGAGGGCCTTATTGTCTCCGGCGGCCAAATTGACGAAGGTCTCCCCTTCGGCAAACTCAAAAAAGATCTGATAGCCCACGTACCCGCGGATCTTGATCACTTGCTCGGGGTCATAGGCGACGACTCGTATCCGCGAATCCACCAGCCCAGGCTTCGGCGTCTGCTCCGCAAAGGCGCAATGGGATGTCCATACGCATAGCGTCAACATCGTTCCACCGATCCATCTCCCCAGCTTCATCTCACCACTCCTTGCGTCGACGGCGCTTCCGGCGCCGTGGTCGGCTGCGAATCCGCCAAGATCTCCGGTTCCCGCCGGTACTCCAAAATGCGCAATCCCAATGGGTTCAGGGCACGCAACTGCTCGTCCTTGGAGGGTGCGACGTATCCATACTGGATCGTTGCAATCCAATGCTGAATATTCTCCGCGCCGGATCCCCCCAACTTCGACGCCGTCAGAAACCGCACCTGAGCCAGATCCTGCGTGCCGTCCGCGCGCCTGATGAAGCTGATGCTCTGCACTTGTGAACGAACGGTTGTGCCGTCCCGGTATCTGACAAGTGGGCTCTCAGGATTGCCCCGATCCCAAGCCTGCATCCACGCCGTATTCAGTACCGGGCTGTTGTAGGCGCCGACCAGGTTGTAGTCCTGCTCAGCCATCGCATAAAAGTAGCGCTCGCGTGCGACCACGTAGTTGTGCAGCAAATAGCGGGTCACCACTTCGGCAACCTCGGCCTTCCCCGTATACACCGGCACGACATCCGTGATGCCAGTCGTGTTGTCGACTCGAATCACATACGGCTGGATACTTTTGAGCGGCTGCAACGCCACCAGCGCGAGCAACGCCATCGCCGCCAAGGCGCCAAATCCACCGGCGACCCAGTACGCGCGGCGCCTTGAGGCTTCAGCCCGGGCAACCAGGTCCTGTTCCCAGCGCTGCGCATCCGCCAAATAGGCGTCAACCGCCGGATTGTGTGCCATCGGCCTGAATCGTTGAAGAGTGATTAATGGGCTCGTAGGGGCCTTTGCAACTCGGTGGTGCGCCACGCGGCGTGGCGCAGCCGGCCAACAGATAAACCATCGTCATCAACGTCAATACGCGCTTCAAAGCAGTTACCCCTATTCGTTACAACATCCGTGCCTACGTCCAATCACCGCTACGCCATATCGCCCGAGTGCGCACTTGTCCCATTGGGGCGTGAATTCGATCAAGCACCCGCTAACTCGGCTTAATTTCATTCGGCCGTATGGTCCGCCACATCGCCTTCACAGCGCGACCGGTCGTTCTCGCGGTCTGATAGCCTGTCCTGCGCGACATCGCGTCTATCCGACTCGTGCCTTGGTTGGTCATCGCATCCCAAACGCCGCGGTTGAAGCGGCCGGCCGTGCCCAGGCCGCGACGTATCAGACCACTGACAATTCCACCCGTAGCCAGAGCCACTCCACTCGCCAAGGCTGACGCGATGGACACCACTTGTCGCATCAACAGAAACGCCAAGATCGTTGTCACTAAGAAATCTATGGATCCAAACACGGTAAGAGCGTTGCCGACATTGACGGTACTGGCGCCCATGTTGACGACTAGATTCAGGATTAATGCGGCGATCAGTGATGCGAGAATGATTATCAACGCGTAGTTGGCGAGTTGTGCAATCCAAGACTCAAAGAACCTCTTGGTCGCATCAAAAAACAGAAACATGATGAAAACCGGGCCAAGAGCCAGTAGGACAGCCAAGGCGATGCTAGACAAGGCGAACAAGAAGGCTGTGTACACACACAGCAGACCGCAAGCGATCCAAACCGCGATCGCACCAAAATAGAGACCAAAGTTACCGTTGGCGATTCCCGCGTTACTCCAAAATAGCTGCGAGATGGCGTTGCCCTCTGTCCAAATCCTATCTACGGCGGCAAGAGGCGGCCCACCGCCCAAAATGGCGGTCGCCAATGCTTGTGGCCCCTGCAAGAACGCCAGAACCAAGACGGAATGAAGGGCCCACATTTGAAGACCAATCGAGAAAAGTACACCAACCGTAACAATGCGCTTCGCCCCTTCAAGCACGGGCTCCTCAATCTTTCCCGTGAGGTGCAGCCAACCCCAAAACATCACGTACATCGTGCCAAATGCGACAAAGACCGGAGTGATCGCGGCCGCTACAACTCCCACAGTAGTGGAGACATAGGCGAGAAGATGGGCTGTCAGGGAAGTGAAGTAGTTTTGAAAAAACATAATGGCCGTCGTTCTTGTGTCCGTTACTTCACTTGTTCGTTGGCGGCGGCGGAGGAGACGCGGTGGGTGGCCCCCAATTCATTGGTGGGTGGACCTGATGTGCCGGATCAGCCTGATTCTGAAGCATTGCCTGAACGGCGTTCTGGCAGTCGATGTCCGTCCGACGCGCCGTATCGTCGGTACACCATTTCAATTTGGTGGCCCGCTCGTTGTCGTGCTGCTGATACCATTCAACCGATTGATGTGTGGCGTTGGAGCAGGCCTGGAGTCACGCGACAAGCCCACAGACGATTAGAAAACAACGTGGGCGCAGATTAGGCATATTCCGTGGTCCTCGCAGCAAGTCACCAGGTCATTGGGGGCTCGTACCGGGTTTGAAAATCACCCAAGGTCGATACGGCAAATTCCCTTGCGGCTTGGGCGCGCGCGAGCTCTTGGGCCTGAATAGTGTGGTAAAGGGCCTCGGTCTTGATCTGATTAGTCGTCGTCATCACCTGTTCGGACTGAATACGGCCTTGTAGATCGGCGCTGGCCTTTGTGTCACTCGTAGAGCCCAGTGCGGTGATCAATCCCTGCAGCGAGGTGAAGTTGTTGCTAGCGTTGGCTTGGGTTTGCTGCGAGAGCATGGCCAAAGCCGCCGCCGACTGGCGGCCTTGTGTGAGCAATTGCTGCGCCTGCGGCGAGAGCGTTGACACTCGGCCGTTCGACAGCACTGCATTGGATTGCATGATGCCTTGTACTTGGCCGGCCAATGCCGGGTACGACACGCTGGTGCCGTTGATGACATTCATCAGTTCCGAGTAGTCGGCCGGCAGGTAGTTTCGCGCTCCCGGGGTGATGGGGAGCAAGTTCTGCATCCCACGCGGACCCGTTAGCGACTGATATGTTCGTTGTAGCTGCTGCAAGTGGGCGGCCATCGCCTGGAGCTGTTGCCCCCAGGAAAGGACCTGCTGAATGGCTTGCGCGAGATTCGCGGCGTCGATCACCGGCATACCCGCTCGTGCCGGGGCCGATATTCCGCAGCTCAGCCCCAAGGCAGCAGCCGCGGCGATGAGATTCCTCCTTACGTTCCACAACATTGCTGCACTCCTTCAGTGTCTCTAACCCACGGCCACACGCTTTTCGCCCGCCATGATGGCTGGCGGACGGGACATCGCACTCTTGCTCGTTGCCTGGCGGAACCGCGGCAACCACGCCGCGGGATCCGGGCCGACTTCCGCTATCAGTCGATTCATGGTCTCGATATGAGCGATTCGCCCGGAGATCACATTCAATTCGTACTCGAAACCCCGAAGATTGAGCTCGCACACCACGCTCTGATGCCCTTGCTTAATCAAGAACATGCGTGAGCCAGGCTCCAGACCTTCCTTGATGAGCAAGAATTCCTGCGTGCTCAAGCCGAAACCGCGCACATAGTCGTCTTCGGTGGCCTTGTCGTTCGGGAAGAAGATTTTCGTGGGCGTCTGCTCCACCAGAGTGCGGGCAATGGGGCTCGCCAGCACATCGCTCGGACTCTGAGTCGCGAATGCCGCGACGCCCTCGAGTTTTCGCCACGTCTTCAATCCATCCTTGGCGAAGCTCTCGAACGATGGGTCGGACAGGAGCTTCGCAAATTCGTCCATCCACACCACCAACCGCCGCCCATCGAGGAGGCGCCGTACGATGTGGAACAGGTACATGGTCACGGGGCCGCGGGTGACATCGTTGTCCAGAAAGTCCGTGACGTCGAAGCCCAGCAAGCTGCTCTGATCGAGCAGCGGCACCACGGTGTCCTCCCGGTTGTCGAAGACCCAGGCATAGTCGCCCTGGTCCTGAGCGCACCACTTCCGCAGCCGTGCATGCATGCCTTCCGGGTCAGTCGGGTCCAAGAATTCCAGCAACCGCGACAGGCGACGGGTGTTTGTGGGGAGCTTGAGCGTCCCGTGGAGGGCAAGATCCAGGTCCGCTTCCTCGCGCACCGTGAAGGGGCGATCCTTACGCTCGACCAGTCGACGAAGCCAGGTCTTCAGGAACTCCACGTTCCCCGGGGAGGGATCGAGCCGCAGGGGGTTCATGCCGGTGACGGCGCCATTGCGCAGCGGCAGATACCGGCCGCCTTGCGCACGCACGAGAATCTCCAGACCCCGATCCTTGTCGAAGAGCACCTGGGTTGTTCGTGCCTTCGCCAACATGCACACCAGGAAGCCAATGAACACGGTCTTGCCGGAACCGGTGGGTCCGATGACGCTCGTGTGCCCGATGTCTTTGCGGCTGCCGCCGTCTTGCGCGCGCGGATCACTCGCGTGCAACGAGAAGTAGTAGGGGGAACGCGCATTGGTGATGAGCATCGTCAGCGCATCGCCCCAATGGTTGCCGGTCGCGCGGCCCATGGGAAAGTTGTGGAACGGCGACATGCCAGCCATGTTGCGGCTGGTGATCGGAGCTTTCCGGCTGCGGAAGGAGAAATTAGCGGGCAGCTGAGACCAATAGGCGGCCTCCAACGCCAGGTCTTCGCGCGCCACGACCATCCCGGTCTCGGCGAGGACCGCCCGGGCATGCGAGACGTTGTCCAGGAGAGTTTTCAGGCGCGCGCGGGTTTCGCCTTCCTTCGTGCCGACGAATGGATCGGCGAGGACATGCAAGGACAGATGATGGTCACCCATCACGAATTCGTTGCTGGTGAGTTGATCGAGGGCGTCCTTTAACTCTTCAGCCTGCGAGACGGCCAGATCCTGCGCATTCATCATGCGCGAGTACTGTGCGGACAACATGCGCTGAGCCGTGGACTTCGGCAGGAACGTGAAACTCTGCGTCATCACGATCGGATACGGGGCGGTGAGCAGCAGGTTGAACATGCCGGCGCTCGTGGGCGTCGGATACTCTTTGATGCCGAGAAACGCCCCCAGGCGGGTATGGGTCGGCGTGCGATATTCCATGGCTTCGGCACCGAAGAACGGGCGGGTCGTCATCAGCACTTCACTGATCGGGGCACGCGGAAGCGGCACCGGCCGCCACTCGCCGTTCAGCAGCAGGGAGAAATATTCCAGGAGCGAAGAGAACTGCCGTCCGCCCTTCTCGTAGACACCTAAGATCTCCGGCTCGTAGCGATCGAGCGAGGCCATGAGCTGCGAGCGCAACTTGGCACACGCGTCGAGCGCATCCCGCAATTCCTGTTGACCGCTTCCCGGGCTCGTCTTCGACAGGAATCTCATGGCCGCAGCACTGACCATGCCCACCCGTGGACGGAAGACCACCGCCAGGTAGAGCTCGTTCACCATCAGGGTTTCCTGTGTGACGCGCTCCTTGTAGTGCTCATCCAGCTCGCGCGAGAACCCCGGCGGGCACTCACCGGGCGGATAGACATTCTCGCGACGGCGAACAATGTGCGTCCACAGCGCCACCTGGTCGCTCGAGATATTGCGCAGCAGGATGTTCAGCCGTTCATGCCAATTGTTCACATCGGCGTCATCCGCGCTCTGAAAACTCGCCCCGGCGAGCCGAAAAGCCTGTACGTAGTCGCCGGCCTTGGTCTTGACGATCTGCTCGTGGACGTGGCTGGTGTAGGGAATATTCATCGCGCCGAAAATCTCGCGATTCATGGCAGAACGGCGCAATACGGATTTGCGATGGCGCTCGGTGCGGCCGCTTAAGAAGGCCAACGACGCGAAGACACCCGCACCGAGCATCGTCAGGCACGCTAACGCGAGCAGGACCCATTCCAAGTTGGCCAAGTTAGCGCTCTGCGGCACTGCCCTTAAACTCCCTCGATGAAGCACCGCGGGCTCGCATGCGGCGAGCCGAGTGGTGCGATCCCTGTCCTATGGTTACTGACCTCGCAAGATCTCACCCCACACCCACCGGCGACGCCCCTTGCTGTCGGGCAGATCGAAGCGCAGCGGACTGTAGCTATTGGCCTTCCAAAACCGCACGTTCCCGAGTAGCCCCGGACCGCGCGTCCTGCCCCACAAGAACAGCAGATCAAAGAAGCGCGGCTCGTTCTTGCAGACAAGCCAGAACATGCCGTGGATGGGCAGACACACCAGGAGCCAGAGCAAATTCTTCGTCAGCAGGAACATTTCCACGGTGGTCACGCCATTGATGAGCAACGCCGAATAGGTCACGCCCATGGCCATCGCCGGGCGTGTGATGCCGGCAAAGAGGGGATCGGTCTGAATCCCACCCGGGCGCTCATCACTCATGACTCATACACCAAACATGCCGCGGACCCAGGTGACCATCTGCGGTGCGCCGAAGACCAGGGCAATACCGACAACCCCTGCAACCGCCCAGCCCCAGGAAATCTTGTTGAACCAGGCGGCGACCCCTAAGGCCATGACGGCGACGACCGCGATCGGCGTCAAGATCGCCAGCACGTTGGTTTGCGCCGCGGTCGCACCGGTCGCAAACGGACTCGCCTGCGCGAGTGCCAGTTCCGGCACCAGGGCTGCGAAAGCGCACCCGATGAGCACCCAGAGCGGCGTGCCGACCCACTGATGGTGTTGGCGAGCCGTGTGCGCGCACCGTCTGATCCCCTGCCTCATTTGCGTAGCTCCAGTCTGATAATTGCCTGACTAACCCCGATCTGCTTCAAGAACCTCACCACCGTATCGACGCTGTGAAAGGTGCGTTGCCCACCGCGCGCGGACAGCAACACACTTCGCTCAGCTTTCCACGGCAGCAACGCTTCAATCCGATAAGTCTCCGCACTGACCTCAACGACATTCAGCTCCGACACGTCGCTGTTCTTCAAATACTCGAGCAGCGCTGTGACGCCAAAGCCATCCGGCTGCTTGCCAAGCACTTTCCGGCGTACGGTTGTGGCGGTTGACCTCTTCGCTCTCTTCAAGGCGGCTTCTCCCTTATTTGGCCCCTGTAGCCAATAGCCGCCATCTTATGCTGCGATGCTTCTCCCGATGCGCTAACGAGATGTTGGGCTCGCCAGCGGATCCCGATAAACAGAAATAGGTTGGGTCGGCGGTTCACGCGCTTGCGGTGCCGCCCCGGATATCGTTGAGGATGCCGAGGCGAGCTCGGCGCTGGAACGGATCTCACCGGTGCCACGGCTTAGCGGCGCGTCCCCATACATGCCCCACGGCCGTGCTGCCTCCCCTTGCGGCTTGACCGACGCGGGTGTGGAGTCCGCGCGATCCCGGCTCGTCGCGAGCGATGATGAGGGGCCATGCGGCCGGTACAGATCCCAAGGCGGGCGCGTGGTCGGGCCGGATGAACTGCCGCCCTGCGCCAAGAGGGTCAATGCACGGTTCTCGTCTGCATGCGCCGCAAAGGCTAGGTAGGACGCATCCGGCGCGAAAGGATCGCGCGCAGGGGCAATGGAGGCCGCGATGGGGGGCCTCAAGTGCGCGATGTCGCGCTTGAGCTCCAGAAAACGATGGCGATGCGCTTCGGCGAGTCGCGCGGCGCGTTGGGCCGCCCCGTGATTGCCGGCTGCCGCCTGGTCCAGACGCTCGCGAGTGGCGTTACCGGTGGCCACGAACTCGATTTTCAGTTGCTGTTCCAGCGCTTCGACTTGGGCCGCTGTTCGATCCGCGCCCATTGGCTTGGCTTGCGCCCCTGCTACCGAGGCCACACCGACTGCGCAGAGCGCGAACACTTGCGACACGACGCGCGCAGTTCGGGTTTTCATGGCACTGCCGTTACCGCGCCATCGCGGGGGCCTCTGGAGCGGTGTTCGCCCAGGGTCCGGATGGCGAGCCTGATGGCGAGGACGTCCCGCCCAAGTCTGGCGCGTTCCCGCGCCGCTCTCCACGCTGATGTTGCAGCAGATCGTTCCAGTCCTTGCCGGTGCGCTCATCGGGCCGGTCGCGCCGAACGGCGCCGGCCAGCTGCTCGCTTAACCGCTCGGCCAGTCGATCGCCCGCTTTATCCGCATTGAACGCGGCGATGATCTCGTAGCCCCGCTCCTTCAGAGCGCTCGCCATTCGGGCCGGGCGCTCGATGGCACTCCCGGTCGTCGAGATAATGAGGCCGGAGCCGCGTATGGCCTGGTAACTGAGCGCCTCGATACCGCTCTCCACAAATGCGGCGCTCGGCGCGCCATCTGCCTTGGAGATGAAAAGGCCCTTCTCGCCGTGGACCGAGTGAAACGGTTTTTCGTACGTGCCCCGCACCTCGAAACCCACTTCGCGACCCGCCTCGTCACGCAGACGAAAGATCACGTTGCCCTTGGTGTCGGCAAAGACGCTGCCGGCCTGCAGGGCCCGGTTCACCACGGGCTCCGGGATCGAGCGAATGTCCGTCAGATACCAACGCGCCCGCGCCAGCCGATCCGGTGCCGGCGTTGGTGGCGCTCGCGTGTCGGCTGCGGAGCGGACGCTCGGATTTCGGGAATCCGGGGGCGCCATTTGTGTGCCGAGGTGGCTGCGCGAGGTGACTAATGCCCCCAATTCGCGCACGGCCTCACGAAAGCCGACATCCTTGAGGTATTGCACCAGGTCGATGGCCCCGCCGCCGCCGGCCTTTCTCTCGCGCATGCGGTGCAGCGCACCGGCCTGATTGTGATCGAAAAAGCGCGACTCAGTCACCGTGATTCGGCTCGCACCCAGACGCCAGTTGCGCATCGGATCTTTGGAATCGCGCTCGGCTCCGAGCTGCTCCAATACGAGCGTTAACGGTATGGCACGCACCCTGGCAATTTCATCGCTGTCCATGTGCTCGCATATCTAGCACCCGATGACTTGTCGCGTCAACAACAATGGCGTAAGATAATTCTATAGTTTTATATAGTTTCAGGGTGCCTCCGCTCTGTTACAACGTGCAGCTAATTGTTGTGGAGACGTTCGCTTTTAGGGGCTTGCGCTTGCAAAACCAACTCACGTCGAGTCAAGCGAACCAGTCAGTTATGCGCACTATGTCGATTGCGAATCAGAAGGGCGGCGTGGGCAAGAGCACGCTCTCGAGTCTGTTGGCGTTTTATCTCGCCGAGAAATGTTCGGCGCGTGTGATCGCCGTCGATCTGGACAGTCAGCGCAATATGTCACATACGCTGCGGCAGTTCGGCATCGACATCCCGACCATGGCGTTGTTCGAGGATGCGCCGATCCGGTTGCCCGAAGTGCGCAAGCGCATTGTGCTCATTCATGGGACTCCGCAACTCGCGAATCTCGAGCGCGCGACGGCCGCGGAGGCCAATCGTCGCGTGCAGACCTTTGCCGCACAGCTCGAAGCAATCAGCGGCGAGTTCGATTACTGCTTGCTCGACCCGCCGCCGACGCTGGGCATTCGCATGGTCGCAGCGCTCGCCAGCGCCGATTTCGTCGCGATGCCGGTCGAGCTGGAGGAATACTCCACCCAAGCCGTGAAGGACATGCTGCAGACGGTCTTCGGCGTGCGCCAGCAATGGAACCCGAAACTCAAATTCTTAGGGATTCTTGCCAACCGCTTCATGCACAACTCGGTTCGCCAGAAGGCGGCTCTTCGGGATCTGTTCGAAAACTATCAGCAGTACGTGTTGCCGGTGAAAATCTCTACCCGCACCGCGATCCCGCGCGCCCTCGAAGAAGGCTGCGGCGTGTGGCAATTGTCCGGGGCGGCGGGCCGGGACGCCGGCGCCGAAGTGCTGCAGGCCTTCGATGCGCTCATGAAAGCGATGAAGCCGGTCGGCGCCCAGGCGGCGGCCTCTTAAGTCATGGTGAAGTTCGACGCCTTGAAAGACTTTGACGTGAGCGCCCTGATGACGGGCGCGACCGGCAAGGCGCTCGCATTGCCGGTGGACAAGATTGAGTTCGACCCTGACAACATTCGCACCCAGCGCAGCCTCGATCCGGCGCAGCTGGAAGAGCTCGCCGCGACGATCAAGGCTCAGGGATTGATCCAGCCGATCTCCGTCCGCAACAACCCAAAAAAACCAGGGTTCTACGTGGTGAACGCCGGCGAGCGGCGGCTGCGCGCCGTGCGCCTGCTGGGGTCTGCCACGATCGACAGCTACATCCAGGATGACTTCGATCCTTACCTGCAGGCGGTCGAAAACCTGCAGCGCGAGGAACTTCATCCGCTCGACATCGCCCGCTTCGTCGCGGCCCGTGAAGCCGCGGGCGACAGCCGCACCACGATTGCCAAGCGCCTTGGGAAGCCTAAGTCGTTCATTTCCGAAGTGGCGCATCTGGCGACGGCGCCGCAGAGTATCGTCAAGGCGTTCGAGGACGAGCGCATCGATACCCGCACGGCGTATCTTCTGACGCGCCACTATCAGCAGAGCCCGGAGACCGTCCAGGACTGGCTGGCGGGCGACGCTCCCCTGACCCGTCTGGAGGTGAGCGCCGCCATCGCTGCGCCCAAGGGATCGAGCCAGACGGCTGCTACGGAAAGGAAGCAGACGGCGCGAGGATCGAAAACCGCAGGCAACGGCTGGAATGCGCTGGCCGTCGTCGTGGGCGGGCGCTATGGCACCTTAGGTCTAGCGCCCGGGGAAGTTCCAAATAAGGCGACGGTGCACTTTGCCGATGGGTCGCAGGAGTCCGTCGTCCTCAGTCAGATCGCCCTGAAGCATTGGATCGCCGTATGAACGCCAATACCCCGACCGCTGGATTCTCGCCTGCCGCTCGCACCTCCGGCGTCATTGTCGCGGGCGTTGTGACGCTCGCGCTGCGCTCGGTGGCGCTCGTGCTGTTTGTCCTGCTGTCGCTCGCAGAGCCGTTTCTGGCGGTCATTTTCGGTGTACTGGCGCTCGCGTGTTTCTGTGCTGCCGTGCTTTTCGGCTTTATTCTCCACATGCCGTTTCAGCATCGATGGGATGTGCTCGGCGCCTCCGTGCTGTTCGTGATGGCCTACCTGCTCTTTCGGGCCATCATGCTCGGAGTGCAGAGATTATTGCGGTGAGCCTCGATGCGGCCGCGTTCCGGCTCATTGAACGCAAACGACGATTTCGCGGGCAGACGCTCGAGATCGCCAAACGGCGCATGCTCAATGGTGAGCGCGCGAGCGATCTCGCCGCGGCCTACGGCGTGAACCTACAGCGCATCTATATGATTGAGACGCAGGTCACCGCTGCGTGGCGAGAGTTGCAACTTCCGGAAGGCTGGGAAGAGGTCTCGCTCGTGGCGCCCAAATATCTGATCAAGGAATTTCAGCGCCGTGCCCAAATGGAGCGGGAGAAGCTCTCCCGAGAGACAAGGCCGCCAAGGCGCGGTAAGTGAGGCGCAGCGCACTCGTTGGGCGCATCCGATGAACACGAGTTGGTCCCTTTTTCCCTAGCGCCGCTTCTTGAGCAGCTGACCTAAGGAGTCGACACCCTCTCTCTTGAGAACGGTTCCAAGCGTCGCATTTGTTCGGTAGCCGCGAGCAAACGATTCGCCGTATTGTTGGCGCAGAGTCGCAACTTTGGTATCGCTGCGCTTACTACGAATTTCTCCAGCTAATCGCCTTGTTAAGCCCGGTGGTATCTTCATCTCATGGTCACGCTTTCGAGCTGGTAGGCCTAAGTCACGGTCAAGCGTGACGCCGGCGTCCTTCAAACGCCAATCCGTAACTCGGACAGATACTCCAAGCGACTTATTCTTAAGTAGTTTTCTGCTTTCCTTAGTCATATTGAACCTCAGATCCCTAAGGTATGGCTGGAGGGACCAAAGCTCAAGAGGGCATTAGAGGTCTGCGCGAAATGACTTGAATCCTGCGTAAACAGGGAAATAGGCTTGATTATCATCTCCGCATCCATCAGCTGCCACTTCCTCTCGTTGCTGACAGACTAGACTCAATACACACGCATTATCGTCGCCGTCGAGAACGATTTCCTTTTCCCCGTTCACCGCGTCACGCCAAAGTGCAATCGAGCGGCTAGGTTGGGCGCGTTGCTGCGTCGCGGACAGCATGGGGCGACAACGCTCCGCCATGCCCAGACTCGTTAGTGTTAGTACGGATGTTCCCGGGTCCTCTGATAGGACCGAAGCGTAACGGGATGCCCATCGACCCCTAAGTTGGGGTCCATCCATTAGCAATGCGATGAGAAGATTCGGACCGACGGCACGAATCATATCGGCCGCTGGGTCCTGGCGCGCCAAATCTTCGCAGATTAAAACGCTCCATGTCATCCAATGACCGAGTGTCAAGAAATGCAGCACCCGCGGCGAAATTTTGATGTTCTCCCACACCGTCGCCATCGGAATCCTTCCTCCGAGCTGATACTGGATGATTTGATCCTCGTCCAAACACCAACGATGATGTTTAGATTGCACCAGTCGAACACTCTCAATGAAGGTCCGCCGCTGACGCCGCGGTCCAGAGGGTGGGTAAAGCAATCCCGCTGGCTGAACGACACAGAAATTGGACTTTCTCCCGTTCGAGCCTGGCAGCCTGGTACCGGCAATGAGCATCGTCTCCGAATCAATGGCCAGTCGCTCCGCCGCGAAATACTCGTCCCGCGAAAGGGCGAGCTCCGGAAAGACGATTGCATCAATGTGCTCCGCGTGCTGCCGCGCCGCCCTGATCGTCGCCGATAGAGCTTCGGTGAATCTCGGTAACCGCCGTATTCTGGAGGGTTCGTAATCAAAAAAGCGAACTGAGCTATCGCTGATCGTATGACTCCGCCCGATCAGGCGGAAATCAGCTGTTCCTACATGCTCAGGCCACGGGACCAGTAGCAAATTAACGGTGTCGAATGCCTTGTCGTTAATTCCACGTCCGTAGGGCCCCACCCATCGAGCCTCAATGTCGTGAGGCCAATAGAGCGCAAGATGATGAGTCAACGACCGGAGCGTTGCGCCGCGCTGGGGAGTGTGTTGTTTACCCAAGACGGACACTGCGCTCTTAGGGATATCCCACGTAAAGCTTGTTAGTTTGTTGCCCTCCAGGAAAGCCTGCGCAATATTAAAGAACGTACTGTCATCTGTGTTAACACCAATTCCAGAGCTTGCTTCATCCGCGATCAGCGACAGGCGAAGCAGGTCATCCGCTATCCCAGGAGCAGAAGCAATCGCGCTAATCGCGGTGTTACCCTTCGCCGTCAATCTAGACCATACATTCTTGACCTCGGCCGGAACCGAGCGTCGTAGTCGGGACACTGAGACCTTCTTAATTCTGTCGATCGAAGCTCGCCACTGCCTACCGATTTCGCGAGCCTTTTCCCAGTCGGCACCTCGGTCTACCCCTTCAAACATGCGCAGATATGAGCCACTGCGCTTAAGCAATGAGCCGCAAATGGCGAACATGTCTGGCGGCCACAATGGGCATTCATCGACGGGCCGACGCAGTCGCGAAGCCCCTTGAAGCCAACTATTGATGGTAAGCACGAGCAGTCAATCAGGCAGGCGCCAGTATGTGCCACTGAGATCCTAGCTTCTGCACTCGCATACGCTGCCCGTCCGTTGCAACGAGGTGATACGTCCCGTCAGGCAATGCGCGACCATCGGTTGGGGAAACGATGCCGATGCCCTGAGCTCGCGGCGGCGGCGGTGGTAAGCCAGGCCTGGATGGCGAGCTTATGTGTCGAATGTCGAAGTTGAAAGTGACTGACATTTCCGGGCCACCGCCCGGCGGCTTCAAAGCTCCAGAGCCCTCAAATCTTTCCATTGAATTGGGCATGTCGCGCTAGAAACCGCGCGGCTACCGCTTCTTCAAGAGCTGATCGAGAGTAACAACGCCCTCTTTTCGCAAAACGGTGCCGAGTTTGGCGTCGGCGCGAAAGTCGGCAGCGAAGTCCTCGCCATAGGTTCGTCGCAGCGTGCCGACGAGGGTATCACGCCGCTTATGCCGGATTTCTCCATCACGATCGCGCTGCCTATCATCAAGGCCCTTTGGATAGTGTTGCTTTACCATATATCCTCGCAATGTCCTGCATCTAAACTTCGCGCATCGTGGTCGGAGTTGCAGATCGCCGAGCGGTCACATGCTTGCACATCGGTCTCAAGAGCCATCAGTGCGCGCTGAGCTTGGACCTTAAGTATCGCTCAAGGCGTTTTGCAGTCCCCGGATTGAATTGACCGATGTACTGGATTCTTCCATGAATTGACTCCAAAGCTCGCTCGCGCTCGGCACCTGCTAATTTTTGCAAGCCGCAGATTGCGGCTCTTACACGATCCCGTCGCTCCCGCGAAACACTCGGTCCGCCGCTACGGTTCACAAGAAGCCCGGTGATCTCCTGAGGTCTGCAGTTTGGTGTGATTCTCAGCTTCGACTTGGATTGAACCTTGGCCTTCGCCCGGTACATAGGCAATCGCCTTGAAGACAGCATCTTGGCGACATTGTTGATCAACGGCCGTGGATCCTTGCCTGAAATCGCTATGTCGTCAACGAATCTCGTGGGGGTTACACTCAGGCGCTTTGCCTCGACCGATAGCGGCTGATCGACAGGAACCTTAAGCAGGAGGTTCGCGACCGCTAGACTAGTTGGAGCACCTCTTGGCAGCTCGTCCAAATACGTCGTGAGTCTGGTCAGCAGTCGCGCCACGTCCCGCCCAACTCCCAGTTCAGTTCGGAACATTCGATAGACAATGCTATGCCGCACGTGCTGATAGAACTCTCGCACATCGAGAGTGGCCACGCAGGGCTGCCCCAAGTGCTGTTCGGCATTCGAGCGCGTCGATCGGCCGCGAACACCACCGTGAACGCGCGGGCTGAGAGCAAAGGATGAAAGCACATGCTCAATAATTAGCCGCTGAATCTGCTTCAGTTCCGGCAGCGGACTTCTGACTTGTCTAACCTTGGCCGGGTTCTTCTTGTCGCGCAGCGGCCACTGTCTATAGTGAGGACGAACGTCGGCGGCGATTGCCTCGAGCCGCTCTCGCGGAATTCCGATCCGACGCGCGAAGTCATTTTTGGAAAGTAGAGGTTTCATCCTGTTCTACTCTTTAAAGCTCAACGAACGTTGCGGTTCCTCTCTGGCGGACACTAGTAGGCGCAAAAGCGCCCGAGCCAGGTCGGAAATTTCATCATCAGCCTTAGACTCAACGGTATCTGCGGTCGAGGCGAGTAGCGATATCAGGGCCGCAGGCATTCCGACCGCCCGCGCGAGGCCGTCCACGACGCGCAAACTGGGTTGCCGCTTCCCGGATTCAATAAGCGACAGCTGACTTGCCGTGATGGGCATCCGCTCGGCGAGCTCGGACTGTCGAAGTCCGAACGCCGCGCGGATTATACGAAACGCTTTGCCGTAGTTCTGCTGCATAGAATCTGGATCACCTTTTACCTTCGCGTTGCATCATCCTGAACGATCTCTAAAAGCACGGCCGAGACAATCGCGACAGCACGGAAGAGCCGTCGCTCGTCCAATTTGCCGGATTGCAGGGACTTCTCTAGCTCTCGCTTGGCCTTTTGCAACTGATCTCTCTGGCCAGGTTTCAATCTCGGATCTACAAACACTTTGGTGATCTGCCGCAGTGCCTGTTTCAACAATTCGTCCTTCATAACGGTCTCCTCCAATCGGGGCACATTGCCCGCGCCATCGGCACACGACCCC